>Ga0157378_10000279_pt1 | contig 49611 bp, 28 predicted proteins | sample M65metaG_FD_115309 | JGI IMG/M metagenome (GOLD analysis project Ga0157378, IMG submission 115309) | Miscanthus rhizosphere microbial communities from Kellogg Biological Station, Michigan, USA - M6-5 metaG | ecosystem: Host-associated > Plants > Roots > Rhizosphere > Soil | place: USA: Michigan... | reverse complement strand
GTCTCTTTCTGGACCTTGGTCGCCTGCTGCAGCTGTTCTGGGGTAATAATCTTCTCTTTAACGAGAAGGTCGCCCAGTCTTTGAGACATTTCTTATGCTCCGTACTGACGGCAGTGGCACAGCGTTGTGACGAACGCGGATGACTGACTGAGGCGTTTCCGAGCCACGCGAAAAGCGCAGGATTCGCGCACTCCCGGAAAAGTTCGAGTCATACTCCGGTGACACAAATTGTCACCTTGAACGGGTAACTCTAAAAGTAACCTTGGTACTTGTACTCGCCGTTTCTCCTTTCCGATTGACCTCGAACCCGCTGAAATACGCGTAAATCCTGCGGAACTCGCGTTCGCGGCAGAAAGGACATGTCCTTTGGGTAAACTGGAGGGAACTATGGGCGCAGCCGATGCCAACGCTCCGGAAACACTGATTCGCGAGATCTACCGGGTACTAGCCGAGGCCTGGGGCCCGCAGCACTGGTGGCCGGCACAGAGCCGATTTGAAGTCATCGCCGGCGCCTTTCTCGCCCAGAACACCAGCTGGACGAACGTGGAACTCGCCCTCGGCGAGTTGCGGCGAGCGAAGGTTCTGAGCGTCGAAGGCATTCGAAACATTCCACTCGCCAGGTTAGAGAAACTGGTCCGCTCTTCGGGATACTTCCGCCAAAAGGCGCACCGCCTCAAGAACTTCGTACGCTTCTTGGATGAGGACTATCGAGGCTCACTGAACCGCATGTTTTCTGAGCCTACTGAGAAGTTGCGAGAGCAACTGCTGGCGCTTGACGGGGTCGGACCCGAGACCGCCGACTCGATTCTGTTGTACGCCGGTCAGCACCCGGCCTTCGTTATCGATGCCTATACCCGCAGGCTGGCCGAGCGCCACGGAATCGCGCGAGAAGCCGTGAGTTACATTGATTTGCGCACCCTGTTCGGACGGGCGCTCGCTGGCGTATCCTCTCCTCCCAAGCGAGGGAGGTTCCTTCCGGCCGGGGCTTCGCATAAGCCATCACGGATGAGTAGCGCCCAGCGCTCGGTGCCTTCGCAGGTCTTCAATGACATGCATGGTTTCATGGTGGGAATCGGAAAGAACTATTGTCACAAGTCCGCGCCGAATTGCGAGAACTGCCCGCTTGGCCCTCTTTTACCCGCCCGCTGACAAGCTGCCCCGAAGGCGGGGAACCCCGGCTCCGAGACTATAATGGCCAGAACAAGCGCCCTTTCTCCATACCAGGGTAGAGTGTCATGGCACAAGTTGAGGAAAAAGCACGCGGAAAAATCAGCCGCAAGAAGCTGATCATTATTCTTGCCGTGCCCAGCCTCATCTTGTTTGCCGTGCTGTTCTCACTCTCGTCATCCGAGTTGAGTTTCATCCGCCCCAAGACCAGTGAGGAAACCGTCACCCTGGTTTCGCTGACCCTTCTGGTCTCTCTGCTTTTCGGCGGCTTGACCTTCGTATTATTGCGAAACCTGATCAAGGCCTTCGCCGAGCGTCGTATGGGAGTGGTTGGGTCGAAGTTCCGCACCCGCCTGGTGGTCGCAAGTCTGCTGCTTTCCTTCGTACCGGTCATCGTCATGTTCTGGTTTTCATATGGGCTGATGAACCGCTCGATCGAACGCTGGTTCTCGACCCCAGTCGAGGAGGTCCGGCAGGACACGGCGTTGATGTCGGAACTGCTTTCGAAGTACGCCGCTGAAAATGCTCGCGCAGAAGCCCTCTCCCTGGCGGCCTCTCCCGCCGTCCGCCATGCATTTGAAGGACACAGTTTCGCTACTGCCCTCGACGAACTTCGCATGCACGAGCCCACGCTGCAAGGCGGCTTTGCCGTAGCACTCGATGAGAGCGGAGTTGAAGCCAGCCTGGGGATTCCAGCTCCCTGGTCGGTGGTGCGGCCCAAGATTGCGCTCGACAAGATCAACTCCGACCGCCCGGAGATACTGACCTGGGAAAATACCAACTACGTTCTGGGAAGCGCCCCAGTGAACGACCGGGGCACAATTCTGGTCGCCATTCCCCTGCCGCGGAGTTTTGCTGAAACCCAGAAACAACTGGCTGCCAGCCAGCACCGCTACCTTGAACTGGCGCGAGAGCGTCGCCAGGTACGTCTCACGTACATGACGATCCTGATGGCCCTGACCGGGCTTGTCTTGTTCGTCAGCACCTGGCTGGCACTCTATCTCTCGAAGTTTGTCACTCGTCCGGTGGCCGCCCTGGCCGAAGCTACCCAGGAAATCTCCAAGGGAAATCTGGACCACCGCGTGGCCGTCCCGGCAACCGACGAATTGGGGGATCTGGTTGCTTCGTTCAATCGCATGGCGGAAGAACTGCAAACCAGCCGTCGCCAGGTGGAAGCATCGAGTCTCGAGCTAAGCGCTGCCAATGCCGAACTGGAGCAGCGTCGCCGCCATATCGAAACCATTCTCGAGAGCATCCCGACCGGCGTGCTTTCGCTCAACGCCGACCTTCTGGTCACCCACTTGAACCAAGCTCTTCTTCGCATGTTGCGCCCGCTCGAGGATCCTTCCGAATTGCAGGCACGTTTGGCCGGGTCCACCCTGCGCGAGCTGTTCCCGAGCGATGTTCAGCAAGACCTTGAGCCACTGTTCCGCCGGGCTGACCGCATGGGAACCACCACGACGCAAATGGAGTTGCCCATCCAACGAACCCAATTGAACGTTGCCGTCACCGTTGCCACCCTGCAGCACAATGCGCAGCGCTTGGGATACGTGCTGGTGTTCGAGGACCTCTCTGACCTGCTGCACGCACAAAGGCAAGCAGCTTGGCGCGAGGTGGCACGCCGTGTGGCGCACGAGATCAAGAACCCGCTGACTCCCATCGGGCTTTCAGCCGAGCGGATCCTGCGGCATCTCGACCGCAAGCCCTCCGATGCCGCTTCCCTTGAGGTTGTGCGGTCCTGTGCCACCACCATCGAGAGCGCAGTCGACACCGTCCGAACCCTGGTAAACGAATTTTCTACCCTGGCCAGTTTTCCAACCTCGAAACCTCAACCCGCCGACATCAATGCCATCGCTGAAAACGCTCTTTCCATGTTCAACGGAAGGCTCGATCAGATACGCGTGCGCACTTTGTTCGGGAGCAATCTGCCGAGAGTAATGGCCGATTCCGAAGCCATCAAGCGCGCTATTGCCAACCTCGTGGATAACGCTGCCGAAGCGGTCGAGAGTTCCATGGTCAAGGAGATTGAAATCTCCACCGCAGTGGTCGCCAGCCGCGACGTAGTCGAAATCTGTGTCGCCGACAGTGGGCCGGGGGTAACCCGCGAGGCCAAAGAACGCCTTTTTCTTCCCTATTTTTCAACCAAGTCACGGGGCACCGGGCTCGGGCTCGCCATTGTCAGCCGGATTGTCGAAGACCACCGCGGCTATATCCGGGTCGAGGAAAATGAGCCCGTGGGGGCCCGGTTCGTGATCGAATTGCCTGTAGCCAGCGAGGTCAGTACTCCGTCTACCGCCATCTATGCCTAATGTCCTGATCGTTGATGACGAAGCCGCCATTCGTCAGTCTTTACGCGGGGTCCTTGAGGATGAGGGCTACAGCGTAGCCGATGCTGCCAGCGGCGAGGCCGGTCTCGAGCAGGTCGAGCGCAAGTCCTTCGACGTGGTGCTTCTGGACATCTGGCTCCCCGGAATCGACGGCCTTGAGACCTTGGAGGAAATTCGCAAGCTGGAATCCCCCCCGGAGATCATCATCATTTCGGGACATGGCACGATCGAAACCGCCGTGCGTGCCACCAAACTTGGCGCCTTCGACTTTCTCGAAAAACCGCTCTCCGTCCAAAAAACCCTGATTCTGGTGAAGAATGCGATCGACGCCAAGCGCCTACGCCGTGAAAACCGCGAGCTCAAGAAGCAGGTGATGCGCAGAAATGAGATCGCAGGCGAGAGCATTCCTATGAAAGCTCTCCGCCAGCAGATTCAAGTGATGGCGCCGACCAACGGACGGGTTCTGATATTCGGAGAGTCGGGCACGGGCAAGGAGTTGGTCGCCCGGGCCATCCACGCTCAGAGTTTGCGCAAGGACCAGATGTTTGTTGAAGTCAATTGTGCCGCGATTCCAGAAGACCTGATCGAGAGCGAACTCTTCGGCCACCGCCGGGGTTCGTTCCCTGCCGCCGGGTCCGACAAAGAAGGCAAGTTCCTCAAGGCGCACGGCGGAACGCTGTTCATGGACGAAGTCGGCGACATGAGCCTGAAAACCCAGGCAAAGGTCTTACGTACCCTGGAGGAGCAACGGTTCACACCCGTGGGGAGCGATGAGGCCGTCACCGTCGACGTGCGCGTCATCGCCTCCACCAATAAGAACCTGGAAGAAGAGATTTCCCGGGGAAACTTTCGGGAAGACCTGTTTTATCGCCTGAACGTGATCCCGTTTTCCGTGCCCCCGGTGCGGGAACGCAAGGAAGACATTCCCCTGCTCGCCCGCCATTTCCTACGCGAACTGTCCGCGCACTACGGCGGCAGGCCGCGCGAAATTACCGACGACGCCATCGACACCCTGATGCGCTACTCCTGGCCAGGGAACGTGCGGGAGTTGCGCAATGTGATCGAGCGCATCGTGATCATGAATCCAACCGCAAGCCGCTTTGACCGCAAGCACCTTCCGCCCCTGGTTTATCGCGATGGCAGCCGCCGGGCAGGCAGCGAGTTCATGACTCTGCACCAGGCTCGTGCCGCTTATGAGCGTGACTACATCTTGAAGAAACTGGACGACAACCACGGAAACATCACCCGCACGGCGGAGGTTTTGGGGCTTGAACGCAGCCATCTCTATCGAAAAATGAAGACCTTGGGGATTGCGGTAAAAGAATAGGCCGCGACTCCCTAGGTGCGGGTCGAAGTCGGGAGCTCTTTCTGCTTCAATCGTTCTCTCAGGAATCCTGGGGGTTCTCTGCGTGTGGGACCCCGCGCGACTTACTCCTCGGTTCTGCCCGCGACCAGGTGCTCCAGCTGTTTCCGCCAATCGAGTTCCTCTACGAAACCCCGGGCCTCACGCCAGTTGGCGCGAACTTTTACGAATAGCTCCAGGAAAACTTTGGTGCCCAGCATCTTCTCCATTTCCAACCTCGCTGCCGTGCCGATCTTCTTCAGCATCTGCCCCTGGCGGCCGACGAGAATTCGCTTTTGGCCTTCGCGCTCACAATAGATGGCCGCCGCAATTCGGGTTAGCCTAGGCAGCTCTTCGAAGGCCTCGGTAAGCACGGTCACCGAATGCGGTACTTCCTCAGCCGTATTGAGCAAGACCTGCTCGCGAATGAGTTCAGAAACCATGAAACGGGCAGGTTGGTCGGTGACTTGGTCTGGCGGGAAATAAGGTGGCCCTGGGGGAAGGCAGCCCACAACTTTCTCGAGCAGTAGATCCAATCCCTCCTTTTTTTTCGCCGAGATCGGAATAATCTCGCGGAAGCCGTGCAGCTTGGCGTATTGCTCGATCAGCGGCAGCAGCTTGCGTTTCTCTCCCCCAAGAAGGTCAATCTTGTTCAGCAACAGGAAAATTGGGGTCTGCGACTTTTCGAGCAGTCTGAATAACAAAGGGTCCGAGGCCTCATCCCTGCGCGTCGAGTCCATGATTAATAGAACCAGATCGCATCCGTTCAGAGCCTCGCGCACTTCCGACATCATTTTCTTCCCCAGGCTTGAGTCGGGGCGGTGCACTCCCGGCGTGTCAATTAAAACCACCTGCGCCCCGGGCTTACCTTTCGCCTTGGGCAGGTGAATCACCCCCAGCACACGGTTGCGGGTGGTTTGCGGCTTAGGGCTGATGATGGCAAGCTTCTCTCCGGCAAGCGCATTCAGCAGAGTGGACTTCCCTGCATTGGGCCGGCCGAGGATGCAAACGAATCCGGAGCGAAATGCCATGGCTCAGGCGGACTTCACTTCCTTGGGATGAGACAACGATACTCGGACGCGCTCTACCCGGCGCTCGCTCGCCTGCAGCACTTCCAGGCGCAGGCCATCTTGGGTAACCACCTCGCCTTTTTGCGGAATGCGGCCCGCTACTTCGCTGACAAAGCCGGCCACCGTGGCCGCATCGGTGCCTTCCGGCCGCACGCCAAGAAGTTCCTCCAGGCGGTCCACGTCCATATTCCCGGGCACAACATAAGAGGTCTCACTCTCGCGCACAACTTGCGATGCCTCATGCTCGTCACTGATCTCGCCAACAATCTCTTCGACAAGATCTTCAATCGTGACCAAGCCCGCAACTTCACCATACTCGTCAATCACAATGGCCATCCGGGTCTTGTTCCTCTGCATCTCGCGAAGCAGATCGGCCGCCAGTTTGGTTTCTGGGACAAAGTAGAGATCTCTGCGCATCAGGGAATCAATGCGGCAGGTGTGCGCCTCGGAATCCGGGACCTGCAGCACGTCTATTGCATACGCCAAGCCGACAATGTTGTCGATGCTGATCTCGAATACTGGCACGCGGGAGAACGAACGCACGCGCAGTAACTCGATGAACTTCTCGACCGTCGTGTTGCTGGGCACAGCCACCATTTCGGGCCGCGGCTTCATGGCGTCGCGCACCGTTTTTTCGCTGAACTGAACCACCGATTGGATCAAGTCGCGGTTGCTCTCGTCGAGAATTCCTTCTTCGGCGCCCGCCTCAATCAGCGCGTCGACAGCTTCGGCTTGCGTTTCCGGCTGCTGATCGGCGTGTTCGCGTGTCAATGCCGTCACCGATTGCAGGAATCCGAGCACCAGCGTGATGGGCAGAACCAGGTAGATCAACCCGCGCAGCAGCGGAGTCCATGGCACCAGCCATTTGCCGTCAGTGCGGGAAAAAAAGACAAATGGCAGAAAGCGATTGAAGATGATGACGATCAGCAAGAGGGACAACCCGCCCTCGAGGACTTCATCGAGAGCCCAATCGCCGTTGCGGAAGATACTGAAGCCGACCAGCAGCGCAATGGCCGCCATCAGCAAGGGCGTTAACACCGCAAACGCCAAGGCGGCACGCGAGCGGCTGACTTTCAGCTTGGGCTCAACCAACTGCTCGAAGTTGTCGATATTGTCTTGAAATTCGCGGGAAAGGAATTTGCCGATCTCGGTGTACACACGCTCGACATAAGACGACAGCATGACCAGTGCGAGCAGAACCAAGAGTGTGATTGCTATGGCTAGGTTCATGTGCTGGATCGGGAAAGCCTTGCACGGCGTTTCGCGGCAGCACGTTCGATGAGAGCTGCCGGCAAACCCAACTTCCGACGTAAACGCAATTCCTTCTCGGCCATCTGGCCGTTGTCGCTCACGTGATCATAGCCCGCGAGGTGCAGTACACCATGCAGAACCAGGATCTTGACTTCGTCCCCTACCGAGTGCCCCAAAGCCTGGGCGTTGCGGGCTGCCATGTCGCCGGAGATGGCAATATCACCGCTGAAGCCCTCCACAAAGCTGGGCGATGGGAACGAAAGCACATCGGTAGGATAGTCTTTGCCTCGGAACTGAGCATTCAGTTGCCGCATGCGACGGCTGCTGGTCACCAGAAGCGTGGCTGTACCTTTTAATCGGGCTGCCCGGCAAGCGTTGACCAGGAAGTTGGACAACACGCGCTCACTCAGCCCTGGAATCCTCCGGCTCAACACCACTGTGGGCGACGTCCTCATGCGACGAAAGAAAGGAGGGCACTGCTGCCCTCGCACTCAATCCATCCTATTCTGTAGTCTCGGTTGAAACCACTTCGTCTGGCTCGGATAATGGAACCATCTTCGGGGCGTTGCCGTTCGCCGCCATCTTTGCGTCCAGCAACTCCAGCTGTTGTTCTTCCAGCTTCGACTTACGCTCGTCATAAGCGCGAATAATACGCTGCACCAGATGATGCCGTACTACATCGGACTCATCGAAGTAAACAAAGGAGAGACCCTGGACATTCTTGAGCACGTCAATTGCTTCAAGCAGTCCGCTGCGGCGCGCGTTGGGGAGGTCAATCTGAGTAATGTCGCCGGTGATCACCGCCTTCGAGTTGAACCCGAGACGGGTGACAAACATCTTCATTTGCTCAGAAGTAGTGTTTTGCGCTTCGTCCAAAATCACGAAGGAATCGTTCAGGGTTCGCCCACGCATAAATGCGATGGGCGCTATCTCAATCACGTTCTTCTCAAGATAACGGTCCACCTTCTCGGGATCCAGCATGTCATACAGGGCGTCGTATAAAGGCCGCAGATAAGGGTCAATCTTCTCCTGCAACGTTCCTGGCAAGAATCCCAAGCGCTCGCCAGCTTCAACGGCTGGCCGCGCCAGGATGATTCGATTGACTTTTTTCGCCACCAGCGCAGAAATCGCCATGGCCACAGCGAGGTAGGTCTTGCCGGTACCGGCGGGGCCGATTCCAAAGACCATGTCATGGGACTCAATCGCATCCAGATACTTCCGCTGATTGCCACTCTTCGGCTGCACGGTGCGGCGCCCAAACGAACGCTGCCGCCCGGCCTCGGCCAACCCACGCAAAGTGACTTTTGGGTCCGCCACGAGCACACGCAGCATGCTGTTTAGATCGCCGTTATGAAAGACGTGGCCGGACCGTTGCAACTGCTCGTAGTCGGCAAAAACTTGCTCGGCGCGGGCTACGTCGCGAGGGGTGCCTTCCAGTTCAAGGGAGTCGGAGCGGAGGTCAATATTGATGTTCAGGCCATCTTCGAGCACATGCAGGTTCTCATCCCTGGTGCCAAAAAGCGTTTCGATGTTCGGGCTAATCTCAATACTCTTCTTCATTTAGCTTCTATGAGGACTCCTGGGCGCGGAAGCGCCGCTAGTCGGGCAATCATTAGATGACACGAGCCAACTCGGAGACGCCATTCTCAGGCATCCCCTCGGGATTGTACTTGGCCCCATGAGGTAGGTGGATAACAATTCTATGAAAAGCGTACTGCTCGGGAACGGGAGAGTCAATTGCTTCTAAGACGCTGCTCTGAACAGGCTTAGGGCGCCGAACACCCGGCGAGCCGTCCGTGCTTTGACCTGGATTCGGCTCAGTGCTAGCTTGGTTTGTTTTCTGGTCCCTAGTTCTCGGTGAGGACGATTGGCATGCGAATTCTGCCGGCTGCGCTGGCTCTTCTTCTTCTTCTTCTGCTTCCGAACCCGTCGAGAACCCCTGCCGAATCATCGCCCAAGGCAGGGGAACTCGAAATCTCGCTCGAGACCCTGCGCGACAAAGTCGAGGGCGGCTGGGCTGGGCAAATGATTGGGGTGAGCTTCGGTGCTCCCACCGAGTTCCGCTTCAAAAACGTAATTGTTCCGGAAAACAAATTGCCCAAGTGGACGAAAGCGAGCATCACCAACTCACTCGGCCAGGATGACCTCTACGTGGACATGACGTTTGCCAAAGTCCTCGACGACAAAGGACTCGACGCAACCACCGAAGACTTCGGCGCGGCCTTTCGCGAAGCCGAGTACCCTTTGTGGCATGCCAACCTTGCGGCTCGCCGTAACCTGAAACGGGGCGTGCCCGCAACCCTCTCTGGTACGCCTAGGTACAACGTACATGCCAACGACATTGATTTTCAGATCGAGTCCGATTTCATTGGCTTGATGACACCGGCCATGCCTCAGGCCGCAACCGATCTGGCCTTGCGGGCTGGCCGCGTGATGAATTATGGCGATGGTCTGTACGGCGGGGTCTTCGTTTCCTGCATGTATTCGGCTGCATTCTTTGAGAGCGACCCGCGAAAAGTCGTCGAAGCCGGCAAAGCCTGTACGCCTGAGGAAAGCTCTTACGCAAAGCTCATCTCGGACGTTCTCGAATGGTCGAAGGAGAGTCCCAAAGACTGGATTACGGTTTGGAACAGGATTGACCGCAAATGGAATCGGCGCGAGCCATGCCCTGAAGGCGCCCTTCTCCCTTTCAATATTGATGCCAAGATCAACGGCGCTTACGTCGCTCTCGGCTTGCTTTATGGCCATCTCGATATCGGCGAGACCATGCGCATCAGCACGCGATGCGGCCAGGACTCGGACTGCAATCCTTCTACCGCCGCCGGCATCGTTGGAGTGATGACCGGTTACCGGGCGATTCCCGAGCACTGGAAATTTGGGATTGACGGGATCGCGGACAAGAAGTTCAGCTTCACGGATTTCTCGTTCCGCACCATTGTGGACAGCAACCTGAAACGAGCCATGGAGACGATCCGAAGAAACGGGGGCACAGTCGAGGCGGGCAAGGTCCGGATCAAGCCGCAATCCCCGAAACGAGTAAAACTCGAACTGTGGGACGACTATGGATCTCCGGTTGAGCGGATTCCCCTGCGCGATGCACGGTGGCATTTTTCCCCTGGCTGGAAGACGCCCACTCCTCCAGCTCCCTATAAGGACTCCGGCTTGCGCACCAGCAACGAGAAAGGCTCAGAAGTGAGCGTTCAATTTGAAGGCTCGGGCGCCATTTTGGTCGGCACCTACTTGCCCAACGGCGGCAAAGCCGACGTTTACCTGGACGGCAACTTCGACCGTACCATCGATGTCTATCCCGACGAGGACAACCTGAAATACAACGAGGCCATTTGGCATCGCTTTTCGCTTAACAATCAAAAACATACCCTCTCACTGCGGGTTCGCGGCGAACCCTACGGCGGGTCCAAGGGCTCAGAGATTGATGTCAGTTCCCTGATCGTGTTCCGCTAGCATGGCAGTGCGGTCTCCGGGACTCGGCCCGCGGCCAAATGCCCCGGTTGACCCTCTCTGGCTGCTCCCGTAAAATATTAGTTCGATCTTCCGGCAGGCCTCGACAGTCCCCGGACATACCAAATAAAGGCATTTACCCTAATGGCAAACCATTTTTCTGCGCTCAAACGCGCCCGTCAGACCGAACGCCGCACCGAGCGCAACCGCATGAACACCTCGCGACTGCGTACCTCCCTGCGCGATATGCGCGAAGCCCTGGCCAAGGGAGACAAAGCCGCGGCGGAGCAGACCTATCGCAAGACCGTCTCCGCCCTCGACAAGGCCATCCAGAAGGGTGTGCTACACGAGAACACGGCTGGACGCTATAAGGCCCGCCTGGGCGCCCGGCTGGCTGCGTTGAAATAGCTCCTGGCGCTTTCGCAGATTTGGGCTTTGCCCCCTAGCCACTGACCACTGCCTTCCTGTACGCTCTTCGCGAGTACGGAGGACGGCATGGTTTCTCTTCCCGCGGACTTTCACAACAACTTCCTGATCATTCTTCGCTTGATGCATTTTCTCGCCGGCATCACCTGGATCGGCCTGCTCTATTTCTTCAATCTGGTGAGCACGCCGATCGCGCAGGAAATCGAGCCAGCCGCCCGCGCAAAGGTTTATCCCAAGCTCATGCTTCGGGCGCTTTGGTGGTTCCGCTGGTCGGCGTTTGTGACGGTGATTGCTGGTCTGCTCTATTGGGGCGATATGGTCCACGGCGATGCAGCCGGTGCACACGCTAGCTCCGGTACGGCCATGGGCAGCTTCTTCGGCATTTGGACGGCTGTGTGGGCGATTCTCTATGCTCTTGTGATCCCCGGCAAAGGCATTCTCAATAAAGGCCCCGTATTGGCAGTTCTGGTCGCGATCGTGGTTAGCGCCGGTTCATGTCTGTTCCTTCGGCTCAATAACCACGGATGGGAGAGCAATAACCTCCTGGCAATTGGCATTGGCGGCGGGGTTGGCTGGGTGCTGATGCTGAACGTCTGGGGCATTGTGTGGCGCATTCAAAAACGCTTGATCGCCTGGACCCAAGCCAATGTCGAGAACGGAACTCCGATGCCCGACCGCGCCTTGCGCATGCAGCGGATGGCGTTTCTAGTCTCCCGCACCAGCGCCTGGCTGACGATTCCAGTGCTGTTCTTCATGGCAGTCGCCAGCCACTACCCGATGTTCGTGCGCTAGGACGTCCAAGCAAGTTACGGGTTGCCTTGGACGAACTTGGGTTTTGTGACCTGGCAGTGTTTGAGTTGATTCGTTTCCCATAAATATGGGACAATAGTTTCCATGAAGACAACGCTCGAAATTCCCGATCCCATCTTTCGCCGAGCCAAGTCCGTCGCCGCGGAACGCGGGATTCCCCTTCGAGAATTTGTAACAAAAGCAGTGCAGGAAAAACTTGATGCAGAGCACGCGCCAGCGAACAAGCCTTGGATGGCAGGTTTCGGGAAGCTCAAGCATCTGCGCAAAGAAAGTGCCAGAATCAATCGAGTCATCGAAGAGGAATTCGAGAAAATTGAGCCGGAGGATCGGCTTTGATTCTGGATACCAACGCCTTTTCGGCGATGGCCGAGGGTGAGTCCGCGCTGGAACCTATCCTCCGCCAGGCTGCGTACGTCGGAGTTCCGGTCATCGTGTTAGGCGAATACAAATTCGGAATCGCGCAATCGCGCAACCTAGCGCAGTACGAGCGCTGGTTATCCGAGTACCTGCCGGGATTTCGAGTTCTCAACCTTGATGAGCAGACGGCTCATCATTACGCGGAAGTTCACGGCGAGTTGAAGACGCTCGGGAAGCCGATTCCGAGCAACGATGTTTGGATCGCCGCTCTCTGCCGCCAACACGCCCTTCCCATCCTGACTCGCGACCGCCACTTCGATGCGGTCACGGGAATCACAAGAATTTCCTGGTAGCCAAGCAGCCCGTCAGGCTAGTTGTAAAAAACAAAACCCGTGAGCCGAAGCCCACGGGTGAGAGTTTAACTAGTCCTGACTAAAATTCCAGGCGCACCGCAACCTGCATCTGACGGGCCGAGGTCGTCGCATCAGGACGTGAAATCGTGCCAGAGATCAGACCAAAGGTCGGATCGCTGATTAGGTTGTCGGGTTGTGCGAAGTGTGGGTGGTTGAAGATGTTGTAGCTCTGCACCACCAGTTTCAGGCCAACTCGCTCCGTAATCTTGGTATTCTTCGTCCAGGACATATCGAAGTCGACCAAGCCCGGTCCGTAGAATTGGTTTCGTCCGATCGAGCCTGCCCGGCCGAATGGCGGATTCGTGAACGCATCCGGATTGCGGTACCAAACCCTGAGACCCGCATTCACCGACGGGTCGTCATTGGTTCCGGCTGCGAACGGATCGCCTGTTGCATCGCACCATGCCCCAATTCCAGTTCGCTGGCTGTCCCGTGTGCAGCGGATTTCAAATGGATGTCCAGTTTGTATGCTCGTGATCCCGGCGAACTGCCATCCCTCGAAAATGCGCCCAACCACACCGTGGTTCAGCACACCCTTCCCACGACCGAAGGGGACCTCCCAAATGTAGTTGATCACGGCAATGTGGCGGATATCGTAGTCCGAGTTGCCACGCTCCTGCGCAAGGTCACGCGAATTGCGCGGGAAGGTTCGATTGCCGGCGGCGGGAGCAAGCGGATCAGGAGCATCGTCGATCCCGTGTGCCCAGGTGTATGCAACCTGAGCCTGCAAGCCGTGGCTCATCTGATGCGTAAATTTCACCTGCAGCGAGTTAAACACGGAGTTGCCGACCGAGCGCTGGTAAAACGGCTGGATCATGGCATTGTTCAAAACGGCATTTCCAGAGGGCGTCACAACACCAGGAGCCGGGTAGATACCAAAATCGGCACCTTCGTAAAGGAGGATCCCCGAAACCTGAGATGGTGTGCACCCAGCAGCGTTGGCTGGATTCGAACAATAAGCAACCAGTTGGTTCACGAGCGTCGGATCCGGAGAATTCCCGTCCAGCTGCCGGAAAAGGTGATGTGCCTCAGAAGCCACATAAGCGACGTCCAGCACGTTGCCGCCACGCAGTTGCCGCTGAATTCCGAAGTTCCAGTTATTGCTGGCAGGGTTACGGAAACGCGGATCGAAGATGATGGGTGCCAGGCCGGAGCCATCAGGAATTACTGCTGATGGTGTAGTGTCCTGTAGCACTGACGGAACAGAGCAGGAGGGGACGCAGCCAAAAAACGCATTGGTAATAGTGTCGAATGGGAACTGGTTGTAATCCTGCTCAAAGGGAGGATTACCACGAGCATTCCCGAACAGGTTTCCGAAGAGGCGATCGTGGAAGATACCAAACCCACCCCGCACTGCAGTCTTCCCGTCGCCCCATGGATCCCAAGACAGCCCAACTCTGGGCTCGATGTTTGAATAGTCTTGCTTATACAACGCGTGCCCCGTCCCCGGTCCGACAATCGTCATCACAACATCTTGTCCATGTTGGAACGAGCCTGGATCCTGCAGAAGATTCGAGAAGTTGGCATTCTCCTCGTACGGCACCCCATCAAGCTGGTACCGGAGGCCGAGAGTGAGCGTCAGGTTACGACGAACTTTCCATTCATCCTGACCGAAGAAAGCATACTCATGCTGGCGGAAGTGTTTGTTGTCGGTGGCCTGACGGGTTCCGTTCTTGTCAAAGAACATGCCGTTGAAATCATTTCCTACGAATCCATAGTAGGCGGCAGCGGCTTCATCCAGAGTGCAATCAAGAACGTTCTGATCAAGGCAGAAGTCGTTTGCCGGTTCGTTGATCAACACGAACCCCGTCTGTGTCGGGAAGGTGGTCAAACTCAACTCACGCCGGGAGAAAAAGCTGTTCGGTCCTTGCTCCCCAATGTTGTGGAAGTCACCACCGAACTTGAAGATATGCCCACCTCTAACCCAGGTAAAGTTGTCGGCAAAGCTGGTAGTACCAGTCTTGCGCCACTGCCCATTCGAAACCAAAGCATTGCAGCCAAAGTTTGTGAATGGTGCCCCGAAAAGATAATCAATCCCATTTCCAAATCGATCGAGCGGGCTGATGCTGTCTAGCACGTTTGTGCCCGTGCAATTAAACGTGTCATAGAGCTTGTTCCACCCGAAAATGAACTGATTGATCATTTGGGGTGTCAAGGTAGAAGTGAAGTTGGCTGAGACCCCCTGCTGGATCGCCTTGCTGCTGACACCACCCACATTGTTGGGAAGAATATCCGCATGAAACGGGTTCGGGTCAAAGAAATGGTTGTAGGCGTACCTCATGCTCAGAGAGTGCTTCTGCGAGAACTGGTGATCAAGTTTAACGACAGGGTTATAGCTATCCTGACGCGAGGAACTCGGGAAAAATGCCAAACCCGAAACTCCGTTGGAACTGGAACCGGGAGTTGGGTAAAGAGCAAACAGCTGCGCCATCGTTGGATCTGCCGGAAGGCCAAACCCGTTGTTCGCGCCGTTCAGATCCACAGGTTGGGTCGTCCCATCCGGGCCCGTGTAGTTAAAAACACCGGTTCTGAAAGCCGCGGTTGGAGCCACTACCGCATTGGTCAAGGTTGTCCGAAAGCGCTGGAATTCCTCGTTAAAGAAAAAGAAGGTTTTGTTCTTGATGATCGGACCGCCAATGGAAAACCCGAATTGATTGCGGGTGTACGGATTCATTGGCTGAACCGTGCCTGAACTATCCACTCGCGGATTAAACCAGTCGCGCGCACCGCCGAAGCTATTCCAGCGCCCATATTCATAGACGCTCCCGCGAAATGCGTTGGTGCCGCTCTTGGTGGCGACGTCAATGATGGCACCGGTGTTGCGGCCATACTCAGCGTTGAAGTTGTTGGTAATGACTCGGAACTCCTGCGTCGAGTCTGGATTCGCCGAAATGATGCCGTCAGGGATGCCTGGTACCGAAGTGTCGTTGTTGTCCACACCGTCCAGCATGAAGTTGTTGTTGCGATCACGCGAGCCGTTTACCGAGAAGCCGCCCAAGCTGGTATTCGTCTGTGACGTGCCAGGAGACAGCAGAACCAGACTGTACGGGTCTCGGGTAATCAGCGGCAGGTCCTGAATCTGTCGGGATTCCACAATGTTACTGATCTGCGCAGTTTGGAGATCCACCGGCGGAATTTCGTCGCCGCGGACCTGCACTTCTTCCGACGTTGCACCCGCTTCGAGCGACGCGTTTACCGTAAGCGACTGGTCCACCGTTAACGTGACACTGTCCACCTTGAAAGCACGGAAGCCGCCCTTGGTCACTGTGATCGAATATGGCCCGGCGGTTAGACTCGGCACCGAAAACGCCCCCGTTGCGCCGGTCTTTGCATCGCGCGCCTGATTCGTATTTAGGTTGGTCACGACCACATCCGCGTCCTGCACGACAGCCCCGGACTTATCTGTAACCGTGCCCTGGATGGTGCCGGTTTGAGCGTGACCAAGAATGCAGGCCATGCAAGCCATCAAACTGAGACGAAGAGCGAATTTGATGCGGTTCATTACTCCTCCAAAAAGGCGGTTTACTGCGCAAGTGGGAACAACGCGAGAGAAAGACACGCGCTCACGCGCTCTGGCGGGCGAAGGGTGAACTAAAAGGGTCATTAATGCTAAGAATTCAAGCTACAGAGTGCAACTCGCACGCCAAATCCTCTGGCAGCAGGTTCCTCTCAGTGTTTCAGCAGCTTAGACAATTGTTTTACAAAATCGTTCTGCTCCACAATACCGATTTTGGTACTCGCGATATGAAATAGTGAATTATTGAGAGGGTGGGCGTGTCATTGAGCGGACCTCGCAGCTGTCACAAAAAGCATCCGGTCCGAGGCGCGTCGAGGCAAGAAAACCTATCGGGTTTCTTCTTTGGGTGGGGGAATCCCAGGCTTTTGCTTCGGTGTTTGGACTTCCTCCTGCGATGTCGCCGAGAAGAGCATGAAGTGGCTAAAGCTGTGTTTCCGGTGATACCGGTGTTTGCGGTAATCGAAATACAGCTCGGCGCTGCTGGGGAGCCACAACTGTCCTGTCTTAAACTGAACCGGACCATAGTCAACAATCTGGTGTTCGGTCAGCAACTGAATGGCGGGGAGCGGCTTTACCAGCTGAGATTCCATGTGCACGATCTGAAATTTTTCCGCCGATATCCAGGCCCTTCCTTTGAGATCGATGGGGTAGATCATGCCCCCGATCTTCATGTCGTGAATCCGATTCGGCTGATCCTTTCGTTGCTGGAAGCGCACGACCCAGGTGGCCTGGCCGCGCCATTCCCCAAGGCCTTCACAAGTGAATTCGAACGTCGGCTGCATGTCGGGATGAAATACAAGAGCCAGGGTGGTAAAGCCGTTGCTGCCGATGTTGTCGGGGTAGCGCGCCAAAGCGGAGTTTTCGAGTCGGTATTCTTCGACTTCGAGATATCCGGGAGTGGATTCTGAGATGGAAGCAACATAGTTGTAGCGCCGAGTCTCCCGCGTGATGGCATGACCGAGTTCATCCACTCGTTCGTGCTGCAATTCCTCGATGGCGGCGAACCTCCCGATATCGTCTGCCAACTGTTTGACTCGTAGCCCGGTCTCAGTGAGCACTTGTTCGCTGGGGCAGACCACTCCTTCGGCGAACAAGGGCCTAATCTCATCTACTCCTCGAGGCTCCCAGGTCTTGACCGACAAGCGCAGTTCCGTGTCGTCCGCATCGGGGACGGATGTCAGCAGAGCAGGCTGAGGGTTCGACGCTGCGGGCTGCGCGGCCTGCACTTTGAGGCGAGAAATAAACTCGCGCACGCTCGCGGTATCCGTTTGGTCCTTGGCCTCTCGCAAGTACGTTTCCAGGGTAGAAATGGCGCCCTGTCGATCGCCCAGGTTCGCGAGGGCCTGGCCGAGCGCCAGGCGAGCGGAATTGCCAGATCCTTTGCTCCTTTCGAGTGCGAGCTGTGCCTGGTCACGAGCCTTTTCGAAGTTGTGTTGAGTGAGACTGGCCTCAGCAAGTAACTTGTGAGCCACCCAATCCTCGGGATCGAGAAGGATTGCTTCATCCAAGGTTGCACTTGCCGCAGCGTAGTCCCCTAACCTCATCCGGGCTTGGCCCAAAAGAGTCAGAGCTTGCACGTTTTTTGGGTCCCGGGTAACAGCCTTCGCGAGATAGTTCTGCGCGGGGCGATAAGTGCGTTGTTGAAACTCCAAGTACCCTAGAAAGAAATTAATGTCCGCGTTCTCAGGAGCAATCTTGTACGCGGCATCAAGATGCTTTCTTGCCTGCTTGAGGTCATTCGACTTCAGTGCTCGAACCGCTCGTTGAACTTCTTTGCGCGCTTTGTTGGGCATTTGCGGGAGATTCGACTCATCCAGCTTGACACTGGATGGGTCGCGCTCGAGAGCGATCTCTACCCGAGGCGTCGCGTATGCCGATACGATGTTGTACTTTTGGTGCGCAGTCAGAAAACCGACGGCACTCACCTCGATGTCATAGGACCCAACCATCAACTCGCCAAAGGTCGCTTCCGAGGCATCAGCAGTGGTCTGCCAATTGGTGTCGTGAGTCCTGCCATTTTCGAGCTTCACAAGCGATTGGCGGTCAAGGGGCTTTTTCTTGTTGTCCAAGACGGCCACGATGAGCACAGCCCCGTGAGACTCGTAGATAGGTGTCTTTTGTGTCATCGCGCCGTATGGCTGCATTGGTTGGGACGCAGGCCCTTGGGCAAAGACAGCACCGCCGCAGAGAACTGTCCAAAGACCCGAAGCGAGAAGACGAGATCGATGAGCCACGATCACCACCTAAGTAAGAAGAGTGTCTCATCCGGGACGAGCGAGATCAAATGTTTCAGTAAAGTTGTTTGCCACCGCCAGCTGCCCAGGGGTGGTAAATCTCAGGTTTCGGCTTTGTCTTCCCGATGGTTCTCGCGGAGATGATGAAACAAGGGCTTTCCAGGCACGGAAGTCCTACTGGCGAGCGCATAGAGTCGCCTTCTTCGGCCACGAAACCTCGGCAGCTTAGGTAAGAAAAGGGAGCCGGAGTCCGGCTCCCGGAACGAAAGAACTGACTCCCTAGAAAGTAAAGCTAACCCCCAAGCGGAGAGTACGCGAGAGTTGCCACAGGTTCGGCTTTCCGTATCGGGAATCCTGAACGAATCCAGTGCCGTTGATCTGCGACACCGGATCGTATCCGCCTTCCAGGAACTGGTAAGACGCTGCACCTTGGAAGATCTGACCCGGGGCCGCCGGAGTTCCCGCTGCAATTGAGTTGAAGCCCTGCCAGTTTGAGACAACGGAATGCTGGTTGAACAAATTGAGCACCGTCGCTGAGAGCGTGAGCTGCTGGCGCTCTCCATTCAACTTCAGCGTATGCGAGAAGTTGAAGTCGGTCTGGGTGTACCACGGTGTGCGACGGGCGTGAGATGGTGAGAACGCCACATCGCCAGTTGTGGTGTCCTGAGTGACGTTTACCCATTGGCCACGACCAAAAATATCCGTGGCTTCGATGGGTTCACCACAGCAGGCAAGCCCGAGGTCGGTAAACGAACTCAGGGGGGTTCCTTGGTAGGCGGACTGGAACAAACCAAATGTTGTCGTCATGCGCTTCCAAGGCAGCTGATAATAGAGATTGCCCTTGATGGTGTTCGGACGATCTGTCGGCAAGGGTCCGCTGTTCAACTTTCCTTGATAGGTGTAATAGTAGAACGGTTCATCAAAGGCCCGAGTCGTGTCCGGTGAGTTACGACCGGTAGAACCGCCGTCGGTCTGATCGGTGGTGGTCAAGCCGGTATAGTTGCCCCACAACCGGCTCCATGTATAGCTAAACATTCCTGCCCAACCATGACTCGTACCCTTTGTGAGCCTGAACTCCACGCCGTCGTAGTCACGAATTGCCTTGGGAAGCGGCGGGCAGCTCGGGCAAGTGCCGAACCCGCTACCATTGTTGAATGCGAAGTTGGGAATGCCATACGCTGAACCGAGTGACGTCAGGTAATTCGCATACCCATCAATGGTTGAGTTCACTCCCTCGCCAGGGTTGACGATGGTGTACATTTCAAAGTTGAACGGATCTGCCAGCGACGCATCTTCAATTACGTGATCGAGACGCCGCCGGTCGTATCGAGCTTCAAACGCCCAGTCTCTGGCGATCTGGTAATCGTATCCGACAACGAACTCATGTTGACGATAGGGCTTTACCCCTTTTGCCACCGGCTCCCAAGGACGGAAGTTGACGTTTTCAATGAGTGAAACTCCGGACCCGGCATCGATGAGGGACGTTGGCGTCGTGCCTCCGGCAAAGTTCGCCGACGTGGTCGGCCCACCATTGGGGCAAGCACGTCCATTCACGAAGATCACCGACAGGTCGGCGTTGGTGAAGGTGTTATTCTGATCGGGTCCCAGGGCATACGTGCAATCTTCAAATACTTGCGCGCCCCATGAAGTCTGCGCCAGCAGCAACTTCATGACGTCATTGACGACGCCATAGCTGCCAAATATTTTCATCTTGCCATTTGCCGGGCCCCATGCCGCGCCTAGGCGCGGGGCGATCTTGTCTCCCCAGGAAAAGTTAATCGAGGATGGCGGAACCACACCTGGTTGCTGCAGCCCCGCAGGAACGGGCAGGCTCTCTTTTTCAATTCGAACACCGAGGTTCAAGGTAAGGCCATGACCAACTGTCCAGTTATCTTGCACAAACAACGCGTGATTCCAGTCAATGGCTTGCTTCGGAAGAATCGTCGCAAAGTCCTCTACCTGCGCGTAGCCATACTGACCGGTACACAGGGGTACAGGCTTAGCCGGGTTCGTCAAATCGACGTATTCTTGCTGGAGGAGAGCGCAAGCCTGGCTGCCGGGCACGGTCGCGGCTCCATAGCTATTTCCCCCGCCGATAAACATGTTGACTAGCGGGACGTTACCGTTTTGAGAAATCACGTTCGACAGCCGGTTGAGTTGGTAGCCGACCTTGAAGTTGTGCGTCCCACCCCAGCCACTCTTGAAGAAAGCAACATCCTGATTGAACTGGTAGTGCTTGCTGGCATTGAACAGCGTGAAGCTCGAGTCGTAGGGAGTGGTCGTAAAGCCACCGTTCTGTTGCAGCGCTGCTGGAAGAGCTTGACCTTGGGTACACCCCGGGTTGGTTTGTTGGTTGCAATTATCATTTGCGCCAGCAGCACTGAACTGCCATGACAGGTTTGCGCCGTTAGTCGGCCAACCGAAGTCGTGATAATTGGTAAAGAAATAACCGAAACGTGTCGTCGAGACAATCTTTGGAGTCAGAGTAATGTCGGCTCCGAAGTTGTAAGTAGCGTTGGGCTGAGACCAGCCATGGCTTGGCGCAAACTGGTCAAGCGGAGTGAGAATCCCGAAGGGATAGCCGACTGTTCCCGCGTTTAGGAAGCTACCGCTCTCCTCCGGAATGGGATCTGCGGAGGGCAAACTGGCCCCCGTTTCCCTCTGGTACTGATACAGCCATGAACCAAACAAGCGAACTTTCTGTGACAGGTTGCCATCAAGGCGGGCGGTAGTGTAGTACTGCCAGCTCTTCAAGTGAAACGTCTGCAGGAAGGGGGCACTGGAACCTGCGGGTGCATCCGGGCAACTCGGTTGGCAAATCGCGGGATTAAAGTCCACCGTTCTCGCGACGGCATGTTCGATCGGCGCAAACCCCACGAAAAACCACAGGCGGTCCTTCTTAACAGGACCCCCGAGCGTAAAACCGGGCTGAAGGAAATGGTAGCCGTCCTTTTTCGGCGCGTAGATCTGCGAAGCCTGGTCAAGCACCGAGGTTGAACTCGGAGCACTGAGCGGATCATAGCGGAGCGTATCATGATTAATCAGGTTGTAGGCTCCATCCATTCCGCCTGACTCATAGGTCGCGAATCCGCTACCGTGAAAGCCATTCCCGCCTTTCTTCATGATCACGTTAATCACGCCGCCCAGGGCGCCACCGTGCTCGGCTTCAATGCCGGAGGTCTTAATCTGAACTTCTTGAATAAACTCGAATGGGACATTGGCTTGCGAGGCGCCGCCGGAAATGTTCTCCGTATCCTGGCCTTCGACGAGGTACATGCTCTCGGAATCCGCCGCACCTCCAATGGAATATCCGACTTCCCCTCCGTTGCCACTGCTGCCCGGCAAGGCGCCTCCAGTTCCTCCGCCAACCATCTGGCCGCCAGCCAAAGGTTCGTTGCGAGCCATGGGGGCAAACTGGATCATGGATTGAAACGAGAGTCCGTGTGGAGCATTGGTGATCATGTCCTCGGTGACGTTTGTCTGGTTGGTGGTCGCCGTTACATCTACCAGTGGCGCTTCACTGCTCACTTCGATCACGCTCTCGGTTCCACCGACTTCAAGCGTGAAATCCAACGTGGGAAGATGTCCGACCAGGAGTTCCGTACCTTCCTGCTTGACCGTCTTAAAACCTTCCGCTTTCACCGTGATGGAGTAAGTCCCGGGTGGAAGATTCGCAAACCGGTAATAGCCGTTTGAATCAGTCTTGGTCTGCTTGTCACCAACGAGCGTAGTGCCAGTAACCACGACTAGCGCATGGGGCACGACCGCGCCCGACGGGTCCTTTACCGTTCCTTGCAAACCTGCGGTGGTCTCTTGGGAAAAGAGGCTGGTTGTGAAGAACAGGAACGCGGCAACAAAAGAAATGGGGAATATTGACCTGCGAAAACAGTTCATCGAATCCTCCCGGGTTAGCGATTCATCTGCTGACCTGAATAGAAAGTGATCCCCTGAGAGTTGTACAAAACGCGTACGCAACGACGGACTTTTGCAACTCATTGCAACTCTGATTCCAGAGACTCCGAATTGCGAGGAGCATTCTATTCATCTACTTAGGAGGTTTGCAAGATAATTGCTGAAACTAGGAATTCCCGTGTTCTGGATGGCCGGGGGAAGGCTATGAATATCGGGAAGGATGTTTAAGAACCTGCTGTCACTTACAAAGAAATAAGGGGGCTCTCTTGAGCCCCCCTTTCTTGTTGTTGGACTGCTTCCTTTAGAACGACAGGTGTGCGGACAGTGTAAGCTGACGCGCGTTGCTGCCAAAGGCGGACTTGAAATTCCCGAAAACGCCGCCCGGGAAGTAGTTAGCCCCGACAAATTGCGCTCCCAGGTTCGCGCTCGACGGAATGAGAACATTTCTTTGTCCCGCCGACGTGTCGCTGATGGAGTTTGCCTGGCTAACCAGTCCAGTCGTGTATTGAGGATGGTTGAGGACGTTAACCGCAAGAACGCCCAAGCGGAATTCAACCCGCTCAGTGAAGTGGATGCCCTTTGAAACCCCCAAGTCAAAGTTGTTGATCGCAGGTGAGGCGAGGATGCTCCGGCCAGCTGTCGCGAATACGCCGGTACCGGCGCGCACATAGCGAGCCGTTGGATCATCCGCATAGTAGCCAACTGTATCGCCGCTGGTGTTGACGATTGCCGTAACGTCGCTGCCTCGGGTGCCAACGCCCGCCGGATTAATCAGCACGCGATCTCCTGCGTTATCGAGGTTAAGGTTAGCATCGCGGCCGCTTTGCGGTGTTCCCCATTGGCCTGATTCGTAGATGTACACGGGGGTGATCTGGTACCCGCCGAGAACATTTTTCGCTAGCCAGTTCGGGCTATTCTTAAACCACTGCGTGTCGTACACCAATGACATGGTGAAGCGGTGGCGGTGATCCAAGAGAGAATTTGCCCGCTCCTGCGGGAGGTTTTGGAAGTCCTGAGGACGACGCGGAGCAATGACGGTGGAGAAGAAATCAGCCGTACTATTGTCAATCATGTGGCTGAAGGTGTAAGCGGCTTGGAAGTACAGACCATTCGACATCCGGTGCTGCAACTGGGCCTGCAATCCATGATAGGTGGAAGAGCCCCAAGGCATGAATCCCACAATGAAGCTCTGAAAGCCCGCATTTTCGTACGCCGCGACGAACGGATCCATTCCTTGCAGGGTTGCCAACGTCAGCTGCCCTGGTTGAGTCGCGCTGTTCTGAAGGTTTTGGCAGCTCGAATCACACCCGCCCAGGAAGGTCGGCAGAGTGTTGGTTGCCGTCACCGGGGCTTGGATATCCAGTCGATTCTGTACGTTCAGGTCGACGCCGCGGCTGCCCACATACCGGACTTCAGCCGTGTAGTCGTTTCCAAACACCTTCTGGACTCCAAGGTTCCACGATTCGCCGTATGGGTACTTCACGTTGTTGGGTAGGAACGAAGAGGTAAAGGCCCTGGCTGTCGCCTGATCGAGCACCGTGACACCGCTCAGGTTCTGGAAAGGAATTCCACCGTTGGCCAAAAAGGCATTCGGGTTGCAGGTAGCCGGGCAGTCAACCGTCGAACCGATTTGCGGCGGACGTGACAGCACGCCGATGTTGTCATACAGAACATCGTACGCCATTCCAAACCCGCCACGGATAGACAGCCGTCCGCTGGTTCCTGGGGAATAGGCAAAGCCTACGCGAGGGCCAAAGTTGTTCTTCGGCGCTTTTGGTGAGCCAAACGTGATGAGCCCGGGAGCGTCAGCAACGCTGTTCAGAGCCTGCTGGGTCCAACCGAATGGCGTACCGGTGTACTCATAACGCAAGCCAAAGTTAAGGCTCAAATTACGAGTCGCTTTCCAGATGTCGTTTACGAACCAGTAGATCGCCTTCTGGTCTCCGGAATATCCAGAGTTTCCAAAACTGCGTTCGGCGAAGCCTCCGGCACCGACTGGATCAAAATCCCAGGCGAAATCACTCAGGGTTGGCCACTCGTAATCACCGCGCGAGCGCTGAATGAACTTCTGCGGACTGATGTATTTGCGGCCCTCGATGCCAAACTTCAAGGTGTGCGCGCCCTTGATCCAAGTTAGGTTGTCGGTGAATTGATAAAGATTCTGAACCGAATACTGCGGCGCGTTCCCGTCAGGCCCGACGTTCAGACCCAGGTCGTCCATCGTGACGTTCGGGAACATGTCCAGTGTAGGCAAGAAGCTCTGATTTCCGACCGTGTAGTTGAATCCGTACCGCATGAATCCCGCACGAAATTCGTTGCTGATGGCCGGAGAGAAGGTATGGAATTCGCCCAGACTCACCAGGTGAGCTGGCGACTCGATGGTTGTGAAGAACGCAGGAAGAGTCGCTGCATTGTCGATTTGCGCAACCTTGTTGTAGACGTACCGCCCGCGGATCTGATCATGCTCGCTGAGGTTGTAGTCCATGGACGTCGTCAGGTCCGAGTTGTTGATCCAGAACGGGGCCTGAATCGGGAGGGTACCGACCTCAATCGCCGTTGTCGCAGCACCCGTGCAGCTCGGGTTCGACGCCGCAATTTGCGTATTGCACATGGAAAGGGTACCGGTGGCGCTTGGCGCGACCGCCCAGGCCTGCAGCGCATTGACGTTCGCAGTATTTCCGCCTGAAGCGTTCAAGACTGCGAGCATTGTTTGGTAGCCGTTTGCGGTCGGGGCCGACACTGCTGCCGGTGTGCTGGCTTCTCCGATCGGCGTTCTTTCGTAGTTCACAAATCCGAATAGTTTGTTCTTGAAGATCGGCCCACCGATTTGTCCGCCGAAACGATTGCGGTCATAGCGCGGATTCTTGGGCTTATCCCCTGGCGCCGTCGTCAGAACGATTGCGTTGTCAATCGCATTCAGATTCTTGTTCTGGAAGTACTCGTAAGCGGTTCCGTGAAATGCATTGGTTCCACTGATGATGGAGGTATTGAACTGCCCTCCGGTCGAGTGTCCAAATTCCGCGCTGAACTGGTTTTGCAGGATCGTGAAGTTTTGCACCGCATCGTTGGGCACGTAAAGATCCGGGCCGGTCACACCCTTATCGTTCTCATCAATGCCTTCGATCGTGAAGTTGTTGTTGCGCGGACGCTGGCCGCCGACCGCGGGACCGGTACCTGCGCCGAGACCACCTGAGCTACCGACACCTGCCTGGAGCAACGACAGGTTAATCACGCCGAGAGTGCCTGCGCCGGCTGTTGGAATGCTTTTCAGGGTCTCGACCTCATAGGTCGTGCCTAGCTGGGGCGTGGTGGTGTCAATCAAGGGAGCGGAACCGGAGACTTCAATGACCTCGGTCGCTGCCCCGGGGACCAGGGTCAAGTTCAATGTTTCGGTCTTGCTCAGCAGTACATCTACTGTCTGGCTCATAGACTTAAAGCCAGACGCTTTAGCCGTAACCCGGTACGATCCTGGGATGAGGTTATCCGCTCGATATTCGCCTGAGCTTCCTGTTTTGCTTCTGGCGGTGACGTTGGTGGCGACATTCACGATGTCAACATCGGCACCAGCGACTGCGGCTCCGCTTTGGTCAAAAATGGTGCCGACCAAGCTCCCGCCGGTTGCCTGAGCGACTAAGTGTGAGGGCGCTAGTAGCAGCGCTACCACAGGCAACGTCAAGAGAAAAAACTTGAAAAACGAAAAAATACGATTCATGCTGCGCTCCTGAGCTGAAACTGAGATCGAAAAACCTGAGAGTGCGACGAAAATAGGGAGTGTCCTTTGCAACTAGAGTTTGCAACTCTGGTTCCAGAGACTCCTAAATGCGAGGAGCATATTAATCAGGTATTTAGGAGTTTTGCAAGGACTATTGCGTTATTTGGAATACCGTATTCTGGATTCAACTCTAAAACTTGTATATGGAAAACTGTATAAACTCCGGCAGCGTCTGGACTTACCAAGCGGCCTCATCCGAGCCCGGTGTTACAATCCTCGCTTCCTGAATGCCCACGAATGTGCAATTTAAGGACGGCATTGCACCCATCCCCCTGCTCGACCTGAATCGGCAATATCAGCTGATTCGCGACGATGTCCTCTCGGCCATCGAGCGGGTTTGCTCCTCGCAGCAGTTTGTACTTGGCCAAGAAGTCGACGCGCTCGAACGGGAGCTGGCAGCCTATGTCGGCGCCGCCCATGCGATCGGCTGTGCGTCCGGCACCGACGCCCTATGGCTGTCGTTGGCTGCGGCAGGAGTTGGCCCGGGCGACCGGGTAATCACCACTCCTTTCAGTTTCTTTGCCTCGGCCAGTTCGATCGTGCGCGCCGGGGCTCAACCGATCTTTGTGGATGTCGATCCCGGCTCCCTCAATTTATCTCCCGCCCGCGTGCGCAGTGCACTCGGTAACGCCAGGAATGGCGAGCGGTCCGGAATCAGGGCGCTAGTCCCGGTCCATCTTTACGGTCAGTGCGCGGACATGACCGCTTTCGAGCAGATCGCGGCTGAATTCGGCCTCCTGTTGATCGAAGACGCCGCCCAGGCCATCGGTGCCCGCTGGGACCAAAGGGCGGCCGGATCCATAGGGGTTGCGGCTGCTTTCAGTTTTTACCCCACCAAGAACTTGAGCGCCTACGGCGAGGCGGGGATGGTGACCACAAACGATACCCAGATTGCTTCTCGCATCCGCCGACTGCGCAATCACGGGAGTCCCGAGAGATATCTGCATACCGAATTCGGCTGGAATGCACGCATGGACGGAATCCAAGCGGCAGTGCTACGCGTCAAGCTAAAACATGTCGATCAGTGGAATCGAAGCCGGCGGAAGCACCGAGAGACCTATGACCGTCTGTTTCAAAGCGCGGGATTGTTCGGGGGAACCCTGCGCCGTCTTGAGATTTCGACCCAAGCCTTCGAGGTTTCCCATCAGTATGTGATTCGCTCCCAACGACGCGACCAGTTGCGCGCATTTTTGACTTCGCGTGGAATCGCAACCGAGGTGCACTATCCCCTTCCGTTGCATTTGCAGCCCGTCTTCTCTTATCTGGGCTACAAAGAAGGAGATTTGCCGGAAGCCGAACGGGCCTCGAAGGAAGTGTTGGCCTTGCCGATGTTTCCGGAACTCAGGGAAGAGGAAATCGAGCGCGTCGTTCGGGCAATCGCCGAGTTCTATCGTTAAGGGTCAGCTCACCCGTCTGACAATCGGCGTGTTCATCTTGTACGTGCGCTCGGTGAGCGGGCCGTCTGGATTCTTGAGATCCTTGCCGCGAAGAGTAAAGGTGGGCAGGTCGCCTTCCTTGCCGAAATCCGCGTGCGAAACCGTGACTGGCAGGATGCCATTCAGTCTCTCGCGATACGCGGTTTCATAGCGGTGGCGCTTCACGTTCCAGGTGAACACTCGAGCTTGGTTATAGTCGAATGGCAACCCATCTTTGGGCTCTGAAAGAAGCATGAGAAACTGCGGCACCTGCTTATCGCCGTCTTTCACCTGGTTGAGCACGAAGCAGGCGACAATACGCTGACCCTCGGCATATTGGGCGACCTCGAGCGGAACATCAACGTCGATCAACCTCGCCAGCACCCACCCGACATGATCCTGAGCATCGCGCACCATCCACCAGTCTTCCATCGGCGGATTTGCGTCTTTGCTCACGGCAGGCTTTACGCCGCCTGGCAATACCTTCTCTACCGTCGCCCGTTTCAAGACTGACAGCTTTGAGCCTTGCGATACCTGATAAAGGTGCTCGGTGTCACGGCCGGGTTCGACGTGAAGATTCGTGTCGTTGCGCGTCACTGCCGTTCCTGCGACCGGTGCGTTTTTCGAATCTTGCGCCAATTTGCGGAAGGCTTTGTAAACATCCTCGTTGACCAGGTAGCGCTGCTCGACCCAGCCCTCGACGCCACTTGAGAGCCTGATTTTGGCAAACCGCTTTTCGCGATCGATCACGTCCACGCGATCGCCGTTCTTGGCTGTTCCGACCTTGTTATAGACCTGTGCAAGTTGATCGCGCAGCGTGACCTGCGGCGCGGACACGTAGTCGACCTCGAGGACTCGTTGTCGATGCCGGCCGCAGGCCGAGAACAATCCTGCCGCGGCCACTACGAGCAATAACAATCTTCTAGCAGGAGGTTTCACCGGAATGAATGCTCATCATAACCTAGCGTCGCCTGGGCGCTAGTTACGAATGGTGTAAGGGTGGCGCGATCAGCACTCTGGATTCAAGAATTGAGCGAAACCTGTTTTCTGCCGCACCCGGCACGGTTCGAGCAACCTCATTTCTGACTTGGTTCTAGGCGCGGCCCTCGGGTGCTTTACAAAATTCTCTCGTGCACATATCCGCTCGCGCTGAGGGCCGATAGTAGCTCTGCAATGTGGTCAGGGCCACGGGTTTCCATGGTGATATCGATGGCGGTATCACCGAGGTTCACCCCGTAGTAGGCACGGTCATAAGCCGTCTCGACGATATTGGCGCGATGCTGCGCCAGAATTCCGGTTAAGCGGTGGAGGGCACCGGGATAGTCCGGAAGATGAACCCGAAGCCGCACCAGGCGGCCATCTTTTACAAGACCGCGTTCCATGATGCGCGAGAGCAGACTGACGTCAATGTTCCCGCCGCAGACGAGCACCGCGACCTTGTTCCCGGCGAGGGAGGTCTTGCGGTTGATCAGGGCGGCAATCGCAGCCGCGCCTGCGCCTTCGGCCAGCGTCTTCTCGCGCTCGAGTAGAAGAAGGATGGCGTTCGCAATCTCTTCTTCATCGACGGTGACGATCTCGTCCACGTATTTCTGAATGAGACGGAGGGTTTTGTCCCCTGCTCGTCGCACCGCGATGCCATCGGCAATGGTTGCGGCCGGACTTAGCGTCACCGGCTTTCCCTCGGCAATAGCCACTTTCATTGAGGGCAATCGTGCTGGCTGCACGCCAATGACCCGCACGCGCGGATTGCTTTCCTTAATCGCGCAGGCCACGCCCGAAATCAGTCCGCCTCCGCCGATGGGAGCGACGACGGCCTCGATGTCAGGGACCTGTTGCAGGATCTCAAGACCCATGGTTCCCTGACCCGCAATGACAACTTCATCGTCAAAGGGATGAATGAAGGTCAACCCAAATTGATGGCTGCGGCGAACCGCCTCCTCGCATGCTTCATCGTAATTGGCACCGTACAGGACAATCTCCGCGCCATAGCTTTTCGTCGCTGAAACCTTGATGAGGGGGGTGGTGAGGGGCATGACGATCTGCGCGCGCACATCGTGCTTGCCTGCGTGGTAGGCGACGCCTTGGGCATGGTTCCCTGCCGAGGCGGCAATCACCCCTCGCGAGCGTTCTTCAGGCGTTAAGGTCAGGAGCTTGTTGAGGGCGCCCCGTTCTTTGAACGCCCCGGTGCGCTGGAGGTTGTCGAGCTTGAGATAGACCGAATTTCCCGTGAGCTGCGAAAAGTTCTCCGACCGGGCGCAGGGAGAAAGATAGATCGAGTCACGAATCCTCCCGAGCGCCGACTGAATCTCGGGCAGCGACACCGGCCTTTCGGGAGCCTTGGAGGCTTTGGCGTGCATGAGAATAGGCTTGGACATTAAGATTCCTTGGCGAAACCTTCGTGTCCTGAGTGGTTGCAACCGCTCTGCACCCAACCAGGATAGAGATAAAGGAGGATTTTGAGCTTACGCTGACACCAGATCGCGTTTGGCGCGTGTTTTAGCGATTGGCTTAGAGACGGGCTGGCTCAGATACTTATCGATCGAAGCTGCTGCTTTCCGCCCTTCCGCAATAGCCCAAACCACCAGGGATTGTCCTCGCCGCATGTCGCCTGCTGCAAACACGCCCGGAACGGATGTCATGTAATCTCCGTTCGCCTCAACGTTGCCCCGCGCATCCAGCTTCACCGCTAGCTGTTCGATCATCCCATTGCGCACCGGGCCGGTGAAGCCCATCGCCAGCAGAATCAGATCGGCCTCCATCGAAAACTCAGTTCCAGCCACTGCTTCGAACGTCGGTGGGGGACCAACCTTGATTCCGTGCAGCTGCTTCACGTTTCCGTTGCCATCGCCGGTGAACTTCGTGGTCGCAATACTCCACTGGCGAATGCCGCCTTCCTCGTGCGCGCCTTCTACTCGCAGCTGCATCGGCCACAGAGGCCAAGGCGTATGCGGCGCCCGCTCATCCGGGGGCTGCGGCATGATCTCGAACTGATGAACAGAGATCGGTTCCTGCCGGTGAGCCGTTCCCAGACAGTCTGCGCCGGTGTCGCCTCCGCCGATAATGATGACGCGCTTACCGCTCGCAAGAATGTCCAAGGCCGGATCGAGCTTGTCTCCCTGACAGCGCTTGTTGGCCTGCGGCAGATACTCCATGGCGTAGTGGATGCCCTTCAGTTCCCGGCCGGGCACACTCAGATCGCGTCCAGCTTCAGCACCGCCCGCCAAGAGAATGGCATCGAACTCGCGTTGCAAATCTTCCACGGGAACACTCCGCCCCACGTGTGCATCGGTAACGAACGTCACGCCTTCGGCTTCTATCTGATCCAGACGGCGGTCAAGAACTTGCTTCTCCATCTTGAACTCAGGGATGCCGTAGCGAAGCAGACCGCCGATACGGTCTGACTTTTCATAAACCGTCACCCAGTGCCCTGCGCGATTCAGCTGCTGTGCGGCGGCAAGACCGGCCGGCCCGGAGCCGACCACCGCCACCTTCTTCCCGGAGCGGAACTTTGGAAGTTCCGGCTGGATCCACCCTTCCGCCCACGCTCGATCAACGATGTTCTTCTCGATGTTCTTGATGGTCACGGCCGGCTCGTTGATACCGAGGACACAAGCAGCCTCACAGGGAGCCGGGCAAATGCGTCCGGTGAATTCGGGGAAATTGTTGGTCGAGTGAAGCTGACGGAGCGCTTCTTTCCAGCGCCCGTTGTAAACCAGATCGTTCCAGTCGGGAATGAGATTGTTCACCGGGCACCCGGTGTGGCAGAAAGGCACCCCGCAATCCATGCAACGAGCGCCTTGCGCACGCAGCTTCTCTTCCGGGAAATCCTGATAAATCTCGAACCAGTCTTTGACCCGCTCGGCCACCGGCCGGCGCGGGGTCGTTTCGCGGCCAAATTCCTTAAAACCGGTGATCTTACCCATGCAGCGCCTCCACCAGTTCCGGCATGGGCAGTGGTTGTCCGGGGATGTAGTTGCTGCGCGAACGGCTCACGCCGAGCACGCGCTTGAATTCATGCGGGAAGATCTTGATGAATCTTGGCAACATCTCCATCCAGTTATCGAGAATATATTTTGCGCGCTTGCTGCTGGTGAGCTCGAAGTGCTTCTGAATGAGTCCATGGATCAGGTCTACGTCGCGCGGCTCGATCACCGGCTCAAGATCGACGGATGCCAGATTGCAGCGTTTCTCGGTGAAATCACCGCGCTCATCAAAAACATAGGCGATGCCACCGCTCATACCGGCCGCGAAGTTCCGGCCGCACGAGCCGAGCACAACCACGAGGCCGTTAGTCATGTACTCGCAACCGTGGTCGCCGACGCCTTCGACCACCGCCATCGAACCAGAATTACGAACCGCAAATCGCTCGCCGGCAACGCCGTTGAAGAACGCCTCGCCGCTGGTTGCGCCATAGAGCACGACGTTCCCGATCAGGATATTTTCTTCCGCGGCGAAGGTTGAACTGGCCGGCGGACGAACCACCAACCTTCCGCCGGAAAGCCCTTTGCCGACGTAGTCGTTCGCATCTCCTTCGAGCGTCATGGTCACACCCTTGGAGAGGAACGCGCCGAAGCTTTGTCCCGCGGAGCCTTCGAAGTGGATGCGAATGGTGTCGTCCGGCAAGCCTTCCGAGCCATACCGGCGCGCAATTTCGCCGCTCAACATCGCACCCACGGTGCGGTGCACGTTGCGGATCGGGAGATGGAGCGCAACCGGTTCGCGATTTTCAATCGCCGGCTTGGACAGCTTAATCAGCTCGTGATCGAGTGCCTGATCCAGCCCATGATCCTGCGCCTGGACGCAATGGCGCGCCACCCGGCCGGGCAGCGGCGGGTTGTAGAGAACGGTCGAGAGGTCGATACCGCGCGCTTTCCAGTGGTTCACCGCCGGCTGCATGTCAAGCATGTCGACACGGCCGACCACATCGTCGAACTTCTTGAAGCCGAGCTCGGCCATGTACTGGCGCACTTGCTCGGCAACAAAGAAGAAATAATTGATAACGTGCTCAGGCTTGCCGGCAAACTTCTTGCGCAGCTCGGGATCTTGTGTGGCAATGCCGACCGAACAAGTGTTGAGATGGCACTTGCGCAGCATGATGCATCCAAGGGTAACGAGCGGGGCGGTGGAGAAGCCGAATTCTTCCGCGCCGAGCAATCCGGCAATCACCACGTCGCGACCGGTCTGCAGCTTGCCGTCGGTTTGCACACGAATGCGGCTGCGCAGGTCGTTCATGAGCAGAACCTGTTGGGTTTCGGCCAAGCCAAGCTCCCAGGGAATGCCTGCGTGCTTGATTGAGCTCAGAGGCGATGCACCGGTGCCCCCGCTATCGCCCGAAATCAGAACCACATCGGCGTGCGCCTTGGCGACACCAGCGGCAACCGTTCCTACCCCAATTTCTGAAACCAGCTTCACCGAAATGCGTGCCTTGGGATTCGTGTTCTTTAAGTCGTAAATCAATTGCGCAAGGTCTTCGATTGAATAAATGTCGTGATGGGGGGGCGGCGAGATCAGGCCGACACCCGGAATCGAGTGCCGCAGACGCGCAATGACGTCGTCCACCTTGTGACCGGGCAATTGTCCGCCTTCGCCGGGTTTGGCGCCTTGCGCCATCTTGATCTGCAGTTCATCGGCATTCACCAGGTAGTTTGTGGTCACTCCAAAGCGCGCCGAGGCCACTTGCTTGATGGCGCTGCGACGCGAGTCCCCATTCGCGTCCTTCTGGTAGCGGGCTTCATCCTCGCCGCCTTCGCCCGTGTTCGATTTGCCCCCCATCCGGTTCATCGCGATTGCCAGGGTCTCGTGCGCTTCCTTACTGATCGATCCGAATGACATCGCACCGGTGGTAAACCGCTTCACGATTTCCTTGGCGGGCTCCACCTGATCGAGAGAAACCGGCTTGCGCGCTTTCTTGAACTTCATCAGGCTGCGCAAGGTCGCCAGGTTCTCGTTTTGCTTGTCGATGAGATCGGTAAATTCCTGGAAGGTTTTGAAGTTCTCATCCCGCACGCTGTGCTGCAGTTTGCTGATGGTCAGAGGATTCAGCAGGTGGTACTCCCCGTTGATCCGGTAGTGGTAGCTTCCTCCGACAGAGAGTTCGGTCTCCGCTTCGGTGAGCGGCCGGAAGGCAAACTCGTGCTTCATCTGCGCTTCACGGGAAAGCACATCCAGCCCAACCCCTCCCACGCGGGACGTGGTGCCGGAAAAATACGTATTGACGAGATTCTTGTTGAGGCCGATCGCCTCAAACACCTGCGCTCCGCGATAGCTTTGCAGCGTGGAAATCCCCATCTTGGAGAAGGTTTTCAGCAGCCCTTTATTGATCGCCTTGATGAAGTGCTTCACCGCGACATCCGGCGTGATGCCCGCCGGCAAGTAGCCTCGCGCGCCCAAGTCCTCGAGAGTTTCCATGGCCAAATACGGGTTGATGGCACTGCCACCATAGCCGATCAATAAAGCGAAGTGCATCACTTCGCGCGGCTCGCCCGATTCGATAATCAACGCCACTTGTGTACGGGTCTCTTCCCTGACCAGCAAGTTATGAACGGCTGCCAGTGCCAGCAGGCTGGGAATGGGCGCGTAGTCTTTGTCGACCCCACGATCGGAAAGGATCAGGAGCGTATAGCCCGACTTCACGGCCAGAGATGCGCGCTTGGACAGCTCGTCGAGCGCCGAACGGAGACCGGCTTCGCCATCCGAAGCGCGGAACAGGGCAGGCAAGGTGATCGCCAGCAGGTCGCCTTGTGAAACCCGGCGCAGTTTCTCGAGCTCCCGATTGGTCAGAATCGGATGCGGCAGCTTTAGGGTGTGGCAGTTCTCAGGCGTCTCGTCGAGGATGTTGCGCTCAGTGCCGATATAACTGATCAGCGACATCACCATCTCTTCACGGATGGGATCGATCGGCGGGTTGGTCACCTGCGCAAACAGCTGTTTGAAATAGTTGAATAGGGGTTGCGGCTTGTCATTCAGGCAGGCCAGCGGCGTGTCCGTCCCCATCGAGCCTACGGGCTCTTCGCCCTTGACCGCCATGGGCTCGAGAATCATCCTCAGGTCTTCGGCGGTGTAGCCGAACGCACGTTGCCGGGCCAGAATCGTCGAGTGGTCTGACGGATGCACGCGCATCGGCTCCGGCAACTGATCGAGCGTGATCTGGTTTTCTTTCAACCACTCGCCATAAGGCTGGCGCGAGGACAAGGCTTTCTTGATTTCTTTGTCGGCGATAATTCGGCCTTCGACGGTATCCACCAGGAACATTTTTCCCGGCTGCAGACGGCCCTTCCGCTTGATCTTCTCCGGCGGGATGGGAAGCACACCGGTTTCCGATGCGGCCACGACCAAGTCATCGTCGGTTACGACATAACGGCCGGGACGCAAGCCGTTGCGGTCGAGCGTTGCCCCGATTACACGCCCATCGGTAAAGGCGATCGCCGCCGGACCGTCCCACGGCTCCATGAGCGAGCAGTGATACTCGTAGAATGCCCGTTTCCCCGCTTTCATGTGGGGATTCCCGGACCAGGCTTCCGGGATGAGCATGGCCATGACATGCGGCAAACTGCGGCCTGATTGCAACAACAACTCCACCGCGTTATCAAAGCTGGCGGAATCGCTGCCGCCCGGCTCGATGATCGGAAAGAGCTTCTTGATGTCGTCGCCGAATAGCGGCGTATCCAGGATCGACTGGCGGGCGTGCATCCAGGCGACGTTGCCCTTTAAAGTGTTGATCTCGCCATTGTGCGCGACGTAGCGGTAGGGATGCGCCAGTTTCCAACTCGGAAAAGTATTGGTGGAGAAGCGCTGGTGCACCAGACAGAGCGCGCTCGCCACGTCGGGATCGGACAGTTCGCCGTAGAAGTTCGCGATCTGGGGTGCGAGCAGCAGCCCTTTGTAAACGATCGTCCGCGCGGAAAGCGAGGGGATGTAGAAAAACTCTTTGTCCTCGATGTCGGAAGCACCGATCTCGGTCTCGGCTCGCTTGCGCACGACATACAGCTTGCGTTCGAACGCGTCCTCGTCCATCTCTGCCGGACGGGCAACAAAAATCTGCTGAATATAAGGTTGGGATGCGCGGGCAACGCGGCCAATGGCATCGCCATTGACCGGCGTGTCACGCCAGCCAAGAACCGTCAACCCCTCTTCCTGAATGATCCGCTCGAGCACGCCTTCACAGTTCAGCCGGGGCTGCTTCTCGACCGGCAGAAAGGTCATGCCAACCCCGTACTCGCCTGGCCCGGGCAACTCGAAGCTGAGCTGTTCGCACTCTCGCGCAAAGAACTTGTGAGGAATTTGAATGAGCACACCCGCCCCATCGCCCGTTTCCGGATCGCAGCCGCAGGCACCGCGGTGCGTCAAGTTGATCAGGATCTGAATGCCCTGCTCAACGATGGTGTGACTCTTTTCCCCACGGATGCTGGCCACAAAGCCAATACCGCAGGCATCGCGCTCGGTCCCCGGATCATAGAGACCCTGCGCCGGCGGCAAACCGTTGTTTGTCTTCCAATGCTTCAGAAAAAATACTCCTGGCTTGGGTCTTTGGCGTTTGTCGTCGGCTTGCTCGGAGGTGAGCTACGCCACAGCTGATTCGAAAGCACTTCGAGTAGCGGCAATGCTGGAGGGCTGGGGCCTCTCGAACTGCTACAACCAACCACAGTGAGCCAACGACAACTCTTGATCGCGCGCGCCACGACCCAGGTTATATATCTTTGTTACAGCCACTTGGGGTCAAAAGTCGAATTCGTAATTTCGATGAGGCGGATGGAAAAATCGGGACGGATTTTCACCGGCTGAGACACCCCGACGCTGCCAAATTCACTCCCCCCAGGCTCTTGTCCTACTCTACTACGTGGTAAGCCTGTGGGAACCGAGCCCGCTCCCCCCGCGTGCGGCTGCAGTGTCCTTCCCGGGGCATGGCCCTCAGCCATCGGGTTCTAGCTCGGGCAGCACTTTTTTGGATTGGCGTTATCGAAAAACCTGCTTTGGGATACCCGCCCGTTTCCGGTATATTCGTTTTTTATGCCGTCCACATCCCAGACAACGTTGCTGATGCCCATCCAAACGAAGGGCACACGAATTACTGTCTGGGGTGGGCGTTGAGCAGGAAACAGAAATAAGGATTCAGCTCAAGACCCACAGCCAGAACAAGCCGGCTGGTGGGTCTTTCGTGTGTATGGGCCATTTTCGGCTTATCGGTGAGTCTGGCGAGATTCAAGTGCCCGACCTTGCCTTTATGGTCGCATCTGGGAACTTGCGCTCTCGATCGCAAAGCTTGGGAGAATAGGTCATCATGGAAACTGAGTTGTGTGGGGTGCGCCGATGATCGTCATGAAGTTTGGCGGAACGTCTGTCGAAAGCGCGGAGGCCATCGAGCGCGTCTCGAAGATCGTCCGAAGCCGCATCAAGCAATCGCCGCTCGTCGTCGTAAGCGCCATGGCCAAGGTGACCGACCAACTGGTGGCGATGGGGAACACGGCCGCCAGCGGGGACTCGAGTGAAGCACTGGCCTCGGTCGAAGCTCTACGTGAGCGCCACCAGCAAACTGCCAAGGCCCTCTTAGGTGAGAACCGTGCTGCCGCCCTTGCCCCCAAGCTCCAGGCACACTTCATCGACTTGGAGAACTTCGTTCGTGGCCTGGCCGCAGTTCGCGAACTGACACCGCGCGGCAGCGATTATCTCCTTTCTTTCGGGGAGCTGTTGTCTAGTCTGATCGTGGCCGACGCATTCATCGTTCGCGGAGTCACGGCCGCATGGGTCGATTCCCGCGAGTGCCTGGTAACCGACACCACTCACACCCGTGCCGTTCCGCTGCTCGAGGAAACTCGCGAGAAGTCCAAGAGGAAGATCGGCCCGCTTCTCGCCAAGAAACGCACCCCAGTCATGGGGGGATTCATCGCCGCGAGTACCGATGGCATTCCAACCACGCTTGGCCGAGGGGGATCCGACTACTCGGCGGCCATCATGGGCGCTGCCCTGAATGCCGACAAGATCGAGATCTGGACAGACGTGGAAGGCATGATGACCACCGACCCCCGCCTCTGTTCCGGTGCCCGTACCATCAAACAAATCAGCTTCAACGAAGCCGCCGAGCTTGCCTACTTCGGCGCCAAGGTGCTGCATCCCCTCACGCTTCTTCCTGCCATTCATCAGAACATTCCGGTTTACGTTCTGAACTCGCGCAATCTCAAGAGCACGGGAACCGAAATCACCGCGCAGTCGCCGCCGAGCCGTGATGTCTTCCGCGCCATCACTGCCAAGAAGGGTGTGAGCATTGTGAACGTGGTGGCCTCGCGGGGAGTGGGCGTGCACGGATTCCTGCGCTCGGTATTTGAAGCCATGGACCGGCATGCTGCCTCGGTGGACATCGTTGCCATCTCGGAAGTCAGCATGTCCTTCACCATCGAGACCAGACGGCTGGCAGATGCGCTCATAAAAGATCTTGAACAGATTGCCGACGTTAACGTGGACAACGACCAGGCAGTCATCTGCCTGGTTGGCGAAGACATCCATGGCAAGCCTGGCATTGCCGCCAGCGTCTTTAACACCGTAGCTGAGGCCCAGGTTAATATCCGAATGATTTCCCAGGGCGCATCCGAAATCAACATCAGCTTCGTCGTAAAAGAGGATGATGTTCCTAGGGTGGTGCGCCATTTGCATGACCACTTCTTTCCCTTGCGTGCAAGAAAAAATAACGGAATCCGAGTGAACGGCACAGGACGGCCAGGAAAACGGACGGCGAACCACAAACCGTCACTCAGGCGAGCGGTTGCGGCGGCACTCTAGAAGCTTAGGAGAGCAGATTGAATCCACGCACGGCATCCATTGACGAACCGGCGAAGTCGAGCCTTTCTTCCCGCAAGCCGCTAAAGGTTGCACTGGCCGGCTTCGGCACGGTTGGCAGCTCGGTCGCCCGCATTCTCACCGAGCACCCGCCGGAAGGTCTGCGCCTCAGCTATATCTTCAATCGCGATTTCGAGCGAAAGCAGAGGAGTGCAGACTGGCTGCCGCCTACCGTGCAGTGGACCAACAACATCGATGACGTCCTTTCTTCAGATGCCGACATCTTTGTCGAACTTGTTGGCGGACTCGAACCCGCAACCACATGGATTCGCCGCGCGGTGGAATCTGGCAAGTCGGTCGTGACCGCCAACAAGCAGATCATCGCTCGCTACGGACCGGAGTTGGTAGCCCAGGCACACTCTCGCGGGGGGCACGTCGCTTTTGGGGCCTCTGTGGCAGGCGGTGTTCCGGTCATATCAGGCTTGCAAGAAGGTTTGGCAGGGGACGAACTGATCGAGTTGTGCGGAATTCTGAACGGCACCTGCAACTACATTTTGACTCGCATTGAGAATGCCGGGATCTCTTTTTCGGAAGCCCTGGCGGAAGCTCAGAAATTCGGCTACGCGGAAGCCAATCCCTCGGAAGATGTCGATGGTTATGACGCCCGCGCCAAGATCACGATTCTCTGCCGCGTGGGACTACGTTCGGCCGTAGCTCATTCAGAAATTCCTACGCGCTCGATTTCGATCATCGAGCCCATCGACTTCGAATACGCCAAGCTGCTCGACTGCACCATCCGCCAGATCTCGCGTGCCGAGAAGCGAGGCGGGCGGCTGCTCGCCTCGGTGGAGCCGACCCTGGTCAACCGCTCCTCCCCGTTGGCCAGCGTAGAGGGCCCGCAGAATCTTGTGATGTCCACCGGCAAGTTCGGCGGGGAGACGATTTTCGCCGGCCACGGTGCGGGCGGAAACGCAACCGCGGTGGCGGTTGTCTCCGATCTTATTTCTATCGTCCGTCTACGCCAGATCGGCGGCGTTGCCATCCACGAAAACGGGCTTGCTCAGCTGGGGGTCAGCTCCGACTTCACCACCCGTCACTACCTGCGCTTCACGGTGAAAGACGAGCCCGGAATCATCGCTGCCCTGGCCACCATATTTTCGAAAGCTGGCATCAACATCGATTCCGTCTTCCAGAAGCCGGGCTTCCCGGTTTCGAAGCTGCCCTTTGTGATCACGCTCGAGCCCTGCCCAACCTCGCTGGTCGAGGAATCCCTGAAGCACATCAACCAGCTTCCTTTCCTGGTGCAACCGTGCGTGGCGCTACCCATTCTTGACTGATTTCGTTGGGAAGGCGCTGCCTGGCAGCGGAGAGTAACTAGGCCATGACCGGCACTTCGAACCCATCCGGCAGGAAGCCGGCGCGGCCCATGGCGACTTCCACTTCAGGGTTGCGCATAAAGGTGTTCCAGATGAACTGGGAGCGTGCATTCTCTGCCATGAGCATGCTGATGCCTACGTCAATGCCGAGCACGTCTTTGCTCGCCCAGCCGGTCATTGGGTTGAAAGCGTCGACGAACCCGTACTTGCGCCATGTCTGCCTTTCATAGCGGCTGCGCAAAGTGCGTAGAACGGTCAATGCTTCATTAAAGAGGAATGGCAACGATCCCGCCGAAGCCGCGGGTACCACGCTTCCGTCAATCGGTCCGAGCAGGGGCGGCCCTCCCCAGGCTACATATCCCCGGGTTGAATCAGAGGCGGTGATGCCCCAGATGTCCTCGGTATAACTGGGGAAATGTTGGCTCAGCGAGGTACAGAACTCGCGATGTGCCTGGCAGGCGACAATGGAATTCTGGAAGTAGTTGGCGTAATCGTCGTGCTTGTCCCGAAAATCGAACCACGCGTGCGAGAACTGGTGTACGAACAGCGGCGCCGGGCTGGAGATGTATTGGTGTCCCGCATAGACCATTTTCGGACGCCGCACCGCGTGCCAACTCTCCGCAGGAATCGGGTGCGTCGGCGAACCCATGGCCAACAAATACAGCATCATCGACTCGCAATAGGAATCCCAGCGGAAACGGCTGAACCCTTCCTCCGGAGTCCAGGCAAGAGCGAAGGTTTTCCCCCCGTTCATCGCCCAGTTCCAATCCACGCGATGGTAGAGCGTGGTCGCATCCCGCTGGATCTCGGCGTTTGAAAACTGCTCCCGGCAAGTCAAAGCGCCACAGAGCAAAATGGCCGTGTCAATGGGAGAAACTTCAGAAAGCTTGTATCGCGTGCCGTCATTTCCCTGCATGAAGTGATAAAACAGGCCATTCTCCGTGGGGGTCTCGTGCGACAAAGCATGGAGCGTCTGGCGTACTCGCGCCTGAATCTCGCCCCGCGGACGGAACCGCCGCTCGTGTCCAATGCAAAGAGCGGTGAGCCCGAATCCGGTGGCCGCGATGCTTGCCTTGGTTCTTTGGCCCCCGCCATCGGCGTTGGCCCGGTCGCGAATCAAGCCGGTGTGGGGGTCAGATTCATTCCAGAAGAAGTCGAATGCCGCACGCTCCAGTTCATCCAGTAGAGCATCGTCGGTCGCGGAGATGCGGGGAGTCGGTGGCGCCAGGCCGGCGGCGAGGCTCCCCTTGGTGAACGGGAGCACCGCAGCCCCGGTCATAGCCACGCGAAGGAAATGACGGCGGGAAAAGCTCATTGCTCTGCTGTACCTCATTATGTCCAGAGCTGCTGCCCAGTGACAATCCTGAAAACACAAAACAATAGACTTTCTTGTCGAAGCCAGGAAAATATTGCTCGAACGAGAGCGCAGCCGTGAATTACTTGCTCAAGCGCATCTTCATCCCGACCACAACTAGAGTCAAAACATTCGCGTCCTCGGGGGATAACTGGAGTAATTAGGGCTCTTGCCTTAGTCCTGAACGGAAAGCCAGCTCGCCCCGGCTATTTATAATGACCAGCAATGCGGACACGCCGTCTGAGGGGTCCTTGGCGTCTAACTGCAGAGCGATAAAACCCTTACCGCGGTTTTCGGCATCTCTGGTTGGAACCACGGCGGCAGCACTTCTCTGTAGCAACGTAAGTAGAAGCAAGCGGCTTCTAAAGCCGGACACGGCCAAAATGTCACACAGCGAGAACTTCTGGAGCAGCTGGCAGGAGCGCCTCACCGCGCTTAGGAATGTCCCGCCCATCCTCAAGATTGTCTGGCGCTCGGGACCCGGCGTGGTCTCGTTTGGAATTGTGGCCAGGATCGTAGCCGCGCTTCTCCCGATTGCGATCGGCTATATCCCCAAGCTCATCATCGACATCATTGTCGAGGCGCTCAAAACCCACGCGCCCCTACCTACGCGGCTTTGGTGGCTAGTGGGCATAGAGTTCGGCCTGGCGGTGCTCAATGGTGTGGTTCTGCGGATGATCGACTATTCCGACTCGCTGCTGGCGAACAAGTACACGCGTCACGTCAGCATTCAGGTTATGAAGCACGCCTCGGAACTCGACCTGACCGCCTACGAAGATCCGATTTATTACGATCGGCTGGAACGTGCCCGGGTACAGGCAACGGATCGGCTGGTCATGATCCAATCGATCGGCCGTCTGCAGTTGCAGCTCATCACGGCGATCGGCTGGACCGTCGCCGTCATGCTGTATTCACCATGGCTCATGCTAGTGCTGGTTGCGACCGTACTGCCTGCATTTTTGGGCGAGACGCACTTTGCATTTCTTGGATACGCCAAGAATTTCCGCCAGACTCCGATCAAGCGCCAGCTTGACTATTTGCGTCAGGCTGGAGCCACCAAGGAAGCGGCAAAAGAACTCAAACTTTTTAACCTCAGCCAGTTCTTTACCAACCGGTTTGCCAAACTCTCCGACATCGTTTACCAGCAAGATGTCGAACTTGCACGCACCCGTCTTGGCATCGGGTCGATCCTGTCGGTCATTAGCACCGGCGGCTACTACGGCGCTTATGCCTACGTCATTTGGAAAACGCTCGCGGGCAAATGGACCATCGGCGCCTTTTACTTCCTCACCGCAGCCATCCTTAATGCGAGCAGCAACATTCAACAGGTCCTCTCGACGCTCTCGGGAATCGCCGATCAAGCTTTGTTCCTTACCGATTTGCTCGCCTTCCTCGAGATGAAGCCGACCATCCAGTCCAAGCCCAACGCCCTACCCGCGCCGCGGCCCATCCAGCAGGGATTCGAATTCCGCAACGTGTCATTCGTTTACCCCGGTACCGAGCGCCGGGTTTTGAACGGATTGAACTTCCACTTGCGTCCCGGCGAGCGGGTTGCGCTGATTGGCGAGAACGGCCAGGGCAAAACCACGATCGTTAAGCTCATTACCCGGCTTTATGATCCGACCGAAGGCCAGGTGCTGCTGGATGGCGTGGATTTGCGGGAATACGACATCGAAGACCTTTATCGGGAGATCGGAGTCATCTTCCAGGACTTCATGCGCTATGAGATGACGGCTCGCGAAAACATTGCCGTAGGCAAAATCGATGAGATCGAGAACAAGCCCATGCTCGAGGAAGCCGCCCACAAGAGCCTCGCCGATGAAGTCGTGGCCAAGCTTGCGGGGACATACGAGCAGATGCTCGGCCGCCGCTTTGAGGGTGGTGTGGACCTTTCGGGCGGCGAGTGGCAGCGGATTGCCTTGGCCCGTGCCTACCTTCGCGATGCCCAGCTTCTAGTTCTTGATGAGCCCACGGCGGCGCTCGATGCTCGCAGTGAGTATCAGGTCTTCCAGCGATTCGCCGAGCTCACCACCGGCAAGATGGCTTTGTTTATTTCCCACAGATTTTCGACAGTGCGCATGGCAGACCGCATCGTAGTACTGGAGAACGGAAACATCGCGGAAGAAGGAACTCACGAGAAGCTCACACGCATGGGCGGACGTTACGCCGAGCTATTTGAATTGCAAGCCGCCAGTTATCGCTGATCATTCATGCCCGAGAACACCCATATCGAGATGCTCGAGGCCGTCATGGAGCACGAGCCCCAAGGCCCACTGCCTACTCCACCGGAGCCGCGGCAGTTGCAGCAAGGGGCCGAGGAACTCTCCCGCTTGCTGGCCTGGAACCCTGGTGTCCATAATTCTGGCTTTTTTATGGCCCGTTGGAAGGCAATGTATGCCGTTCTAAAGCCTGTGCTCGAGCAGGCCGGCCGCGCTCCCCGCACCCCGGACGATCCTGATGACCTCCGCTGGCTCCGCGATAACATGACCATGCTTTGGGCCGAGGTTTGGAACACGCGCAGCGCGTTCAAACTGCTTCGCGATTTGCCCCACGTACGCACGCCCAATGGGCTCACGATCCCCCGCTGCGCGGCGGTTTCCGAAGCCTACTTACACGCGGTCCATTGCAGCTTCGCGGAGGCGAGCTTCTCGGAATATCTGAGTGCCTTTCAGAAACACACGGTTCTGAAATTCCAAGAACTCTGGTCCGTCATTCCGTCGATGGAACTGGTTCTGCTCGAACAGGTCGCTGTCCGGGCTAGAAAGTTCCTGGACAACTCAACCCCTTCGTCGGTAGGAATTTGCGTCCGCAGCCTGCGGGAAATCAATGAACTGCAATGGAAGGACGTTCTTGATCCGCAGATTGCCTTTGATTCCATTCTTCGTCAGGATCCGGCGGGCGCTTACCCGCGAATGGATTATGACAGCCGCAGTCTTTATCGCGAGCGGGTCGTAAAACTGGCCGCGCGGTCTGACTCCACCGAGATGGAAGTGGCGTTCGAGGCCGTCGCGCTTGCCCGCCATTCCTCCGAGCGCAAGCAGGAAGACCAACGCGTCGCCAATCGCCACGCGCACGTCGGCTACTACCTCATGGCAGAAGGTCTGCCGCAATTGCAAAGCCGTATCCGCTTTCGGCCTTCACTGATTCAGCGTGTCCGCGCCTTCCTGAAGAGCCATCCGGATGAGTTCTACCTGCCTGGTATCGAGGTGCTCACCTTCGGCATCATGTCGGCGATTGTGCTGCTTCTTACCAGCACCTTCACACCGCCCCTGCTGATTCTGTTCTCGATGCTGGTGTTGCTGCTACCGTGCTCGCAAAGCGCGGTGCAGCTCATGAACTACCTGACTACCGCGCTCCTTCGGCCCGAGATTCTGCCAAAGCTGGACTACTCGAAAGGCATTCCCGAAGACTGCACTTCGCTCGTCGCAGTGCCTGCGCTCTTGCTCAATGAGAAGCAAGTGCGACGTCTGGTGGACGACCTCGAGGTTCGATTCCTTGCCAACCATGATCGGAATCTGCACTTTGCGCTGCTCACGGACTTACCCGATTCGCCGGTCCCCGCGCACGAAGACGATCCGCTCGTAAGCTTCTGCGCCAGCCTGATTGCCGCTCTCAATGAGAAGTACTCAGACCAGCAAAGCAGTTCGTTCCTCATGCTGCATCGTCATCGCGTATACAACCCGCGCGAGCAGGTGTGGATGGGCTGGGAGCGTAAGCGTGGCAAGCTGATGGACCTGAGCAAATTTCTCTTCGACGAGTACGACAGCTTCCCCTTTAAGGCGGGGGACGTCTCGAAGTTGGCCAAGGTTCGCTACGTGATCACCCTCGACGCCGACACCGAACTTCCTCGCGGGACAGCCCACAAGCTCGTCGGCACGCTGGCTCATCCCCTGAATCAGGCCATTGTCGATCCTGAGAAGAACGTCGTCGTGGCTGGGTACGGGATTCTACAACCGCGCGTGCGCATCAGCGTTCAAAGCGCCTCGCGCTCGCGTCTCGCCAACATCTATTCGGGTCAGACGGGCTTCGACATCTACACCCGTGCGGTCTCCGACGTTTACCAGGATCTCTACGGCGAAGGGATTTTTGCCGGCAAAGGAATCTTCGAAGCCGAGACCGTTCATCGCGTACTCGATCGACGCTTCCCGCAAAATGCCCTGCTGAGCCACGATCTGATTGAGGGAGCGTACGCGCGCGTCGGCCTGGTTACCGATGTCGAAGTGGTTGAGGATTATCCATCCCACTACAGCGCCTACAACCGCCGCAAACACCGCTGGCTGCGCGGCGACTGGCAGATCACGAGCTGGCTGTTTACGCGTGTGCCAGATGAGAGCGGGCGGCTGGTTCCGAATCCGATCGCAATGGTTTCGCAATGGAAGATTTTCGACAACCTGCGCCGCAGCTTGGTCGAACCCGCCACTTTAATCCTGTTTGTCTTCAGCTGGCTGGTTCTTCCCGGTTCACCGACCCGATGGACGATTGCGGCAGCGGCGATTCTATTCGTGCCGGTTTGGTTCGAGTTTCTGTTCACACTGATTCGAGCCGCCTTTGAACAAAAGCTGGCGGTCGCGCGCGAAGCTCTGGCCGTCCTGGTGGTGTCGAACTTCAGCGTTCTGCTCGGCGTAACCTTCCTCTTGCATCAGACTCTGGTCTCGCTCGATGCCGTGGTGCGCACTCTCATCCGGCGATGGTTTACGCGCCAGCGGCTGCTCGAGTGGGAAACCGCCGCCGAAGCGGAAGCCGGCCGCAACAAGCGCACCCCGGTCGACATTTACCTCAACTGGATGCCGGTGATCGCGGTGCTTCTCGGAGTAATTGTCTTCTTTGGGCGCCACGCGGGATTTGACGCAGCCCTTCCGATTCTGGTTTTGTGGGCCTGCAGCAAAGCCGTGTCGGTGTGGTTAAACCATCCACCCCAGCCGTCGCGGACCGAAGCTTCCGAAAAAGACAGGCTCTTCCTTCGCCGCACCGCGTTGCGTACGTGGCGTTACTTTGCCGAGTTCAGCAATCCAGAGCACAACTGGTTGATCCCCGACAATCTGCAGGAAGATCCCTCCCGCGTCGCCGCCCGAGTTTCCCCGACCAACATCGGGCTGTTATTGAACGCGCGTCAGGTAGCCTGCGAATTCGGCTACCTTTCCCTCCCCGAATTCGCCGATCATACCGCACGAACCCTGGCCACCATTCGCCGCATGAAGCGCCATCGCGGGCACCTGTTCAATTGGTACGACACAAAGACACTCGATCCTCTGCCGCCGCTGTTTGTCTCAACCGTCGACAGCGGCAACTTCGTAGCATCCTTGTGGACCTTACAAATCGGCTGCAAGCAACTTCTGGAGCAGCCACTCTTGCGCTCGGCGCTTGCCGAAGGGTTCCTCGATCACTTGCGCGTCTTGGCCGACGTTCGTGCCTTCCCGCGAGGGCTATTCGTAAGACTGGATCGCAGAATCGAACACGGCGACTGGTTGAAAACGCTGCTTAAGTTCCCGGTGCCTGCGCTAGAACGTATCCCCGGCAAAGATCTTGAGGCCAAGCATGCGGGAGATGTGAAGTGGTTCGCGAACGAGGCAGCCCGCAGGCTGCACGCGCTTCATCACCTCGTCGCCCGCTTCACGCCGTGGATGTTGCAGGATTTTGCCGAGCTCCGAAACGACAGCGAGCTTGGACTCCCGGGCGCGGACGTTGTTCTCAAAGACCTTCCCGCCCTTACCGCGACCCTGGCTGCCCGGCTGCAAGCCCAGCTCGACGTTCGCACCGATGCGAATGACCAACAAACCAAGCTGCTGCGCCGCCTGGTCCCGATGATTTCTGGCGCCAGCAATGACGCCACTCGCCTGATCAGCGAACTCGAAGCCCTGTCCGAAGATATCGAGGGCATCGCCGACGAGACCGAGTTCGCATTCCTCTGGAATCCGCGCCGCAAGCTGCTTTCGATCGGCATGGAGGCGGAGAAAGGCGAAATTCATGCTGCGTGCTATGACCTCCTGGCCTCCGAAGCCCGCACCGCCGCATTCGTTGCCGTAGCCAAGGACGAGATTCCGCAAGAAACCTGGTTCTTGCTGGCCCGCACTCATGTTGCACCACTCGGACGCCCTGTCCTGCTTTCCTGGACGGGAACCATGTTCGAATACCTCATGCCCTCAATCTGGATGCGAACATATGCCGGCACCCTGCTTGACCGATCCCGCCACGCCGCAGTACAGATGCAACGGGAATACACAACGCCGAAGCGCATCCCCTGGGGAATTTCCGAGTCTGCCTACGCCGCCCGGGATGAAGCTGGCACCTATCAATACCACGCCTTCGGAGTGCCGCAACTGGCGCTGCACCAGAATGAACTCGAGGCGCTCGTCATCTCTCCGTACTCAACGGCGCTCGCCTTAGCCACGGCGCCCAAGGCAGCCCTTGAAAATCTCCGCCGCATCTCCCACGAAGGATGGTTCGGAGCATATGGTTTCTACGAGTCGGCCGACTATACGGTCAGCCGGCATCGCAAGTGGCGCCACGAATTCGAACTGGTGCGTTGCTACATGGCCCACCATCAGGGCATGACGCTGCTGTCCATCGCAAACTTCCTTACCGATGGCGTTGTCCAAGAGTGGTTCCATGCTCATCCGCGAGTGATGGCGACCGAACTTCTGCTTCATGAAAAGCCTGTAAATTACCTGCCCTCAGGCCATCCCGCCGCGTAGATCGACCCGGATTACGGATGTACTAAGTATTCTCCCGATGCCTTGAACGTAAGTTGATGCGCATCTAAAGTGACGGCAACTCACCCTGCACCGACTGCAAAGCAATGTAGCTGCTTTTAGCGGCCCAGCATTCGTGTGTAAATCATCCTTAGCTGGAGTATTTGATGAAGCATTTCCTTTTTCTCGTGGCGATTTCCGCCATTCCTGCGTTTGCAACCGTAAAAGTAACCTCCCCGACTTCAGGTTCGTCAGCAGCATCGCCCGTGCATTTTGTTGCTACCGCGACCACGACCTGCTCGAGCGGCGTGTCGTCCATGGGCATCTACAAAGCGCCCGGTGTTCTTGTCTACACAGTCGCCGGATCTAGCCTGAATACTTATCTGACACTCTCACCCGGAACCTACAACGCCGTCGTCCAAGAGTGGGACAAGTGCGGGTCAACCAAGACGCCGGTGACGATCACCGTCAGCGGCGGCAGTTCGAGCACGGGAACGATTCCCTCCTCGAGCCACGTCTTCGTCGTCGTCGAAGAGAACCACAGCTATTCGCAAGTGATCGGCAGTTCCTCGATGCCATACCTCAATAGCCTGGCCAACAAGTACGGACTTTCCACCCAGTACTATGCCAACACCCACCCGTCGATCGGCAACTACTTCATGATGACTGCCGGACAGACCATCACCAATAACGACAGCTATTGCTCGACCTTGACGAACGACAATATCGTCCGCCATCTGCTCAGCGCAGGGAAAACCTGGAAGTCGTATGCGGAAAGTCTGCCTTCCGCGGGATACACAGGTTGCGGCTCGGGGCTTTACGCGAAAAAGCACAATCCGCTGGCCTTCTTCTCGGACGTCGCCAACAGCAGCGAAAAGTACAACCTGGTGCCGTTCACGCAGTTCTCCAAGGATCTGGCCAACAACAACCTGCCAAACTTTTCCTTCATCGTGCCCAATCTCATGAACGACGCGCATGATGGCAGCTTGAGTGCGGCCGACAACTGGCTGAAGACGAATATCGCACCCTTAATCTCAAGTGCGACATTCCAGAAAGATGGAATCCTGATTATCGTCTTCGATGAGAGCCTTGATACCGACACGGCTCACGGCGGCGGACACATCGCGTGTCTGGTGATTGGGCCGAAGGTAAAGCTAGGCATGAAGTCAGGGACTCTATACCAGCACCAGAACCTTTTGAAGACCGTCATGAAGGCACTGGGCCTGAGCAGTTTCCCGGGCGCAGCCAGTGGCGCAACTCCGATGACCGGTTTGTTCTAATTCAGCTGGGGTGGGGATTCCTTCGCTAGGAGGTGTCCCCACTCAGCTCTTTTCCCAATTGTCGAGTCAACGACCAACCAGCTTCGCTCGTGCTCCTCAGTGGCCCGCCACGTCTTCGTTTGCGAGGTTTTGACCACCTGGTGAACTGGCTACGCGGCCTGCTCCGCCCTCCTGATGCGAAGGTTTCTGAATGGTGTGTCACTTTAGGTGTGATTGTGGGATCGTGCGTTCTCGGCCTGATTAGTGAGTTTAGGCCTGGGGAGTATCTCCTCGTTCTACGTACCTCAGCGGATTGAGAATATCCATATCGGGGAAGTGCTTCTCGTTGTCAGTGACGAGAACGCAATTGTTTGCCTCGGCGATCGAAGCAATAACCATATCCAGAGCGCTCCTGGGTTGTCCGGCAGTGGCACCTTCCGACATGAGACGTCCCCATATAAGCGCCGCTTCTTCGCCAAAGGGCAACACACGTCCTCGAAACAGACAAAAGGAAATGACCGGCGAGGGCGGGCCAATCGCAAGCCTCGTGTTAGCGCCGAAGGTAGGGCTAGGCCTCAATTAACCGCGGTCTCCGAGCACCAGAACTTCTTGAAGCCCGACCAGGAGAGCCCTAGGCCTGAGCAATTTCCCGGGACCGGCAAGCGGCGCGTGAACCTTACTACATGCTGAACCC
>Ga0157378_10000277_pt1 | contig 49908 bp, 35 predicted proteins | sample M65metaG_FD_115309 | JGI IMG/M metagenome (GOLD analysis project Ga0157378, IMG submission 115309) | Miscanthus rhizosphere microbial communities from Kellogg Biological Station, Michigan, USA - M6-5 metaG | ecosystem: Host-associated > Plants > Roots > Rhizosphere > Soil | place: USA: Michigan... | reverse complement strand
TTCGGCTGTTCGGTTTCCGGGACCAGCATTTTGGAGATGAGCAGCGTCCCCGGCGCCGTCATGATCACCGCCGTCAAAAGGTGCCGCGCCTCCACTCCGAACGCGATGTATGCCGCCATGATGCCGCCCGAAACATGCGCCATGCCGCTGGTCATGATGGTCATCAATTCGGACTGCGTCAGGTCAGGCAAAAACGGGCGGATGGTCAGCGGCGCTTCGGTCTGACCCATGAAGATGCTGGCCGCGACGTTCAAGGATTCCGCGCCGCTCGCGCCCATCACCCGCTGCATCACCCACGCCGCCGCGCGAATCACCACCTGCATCACGCCCAGGTAGTACAGCAGCGCAAACAGCGAAGCAATAAAAATAATCGTGGGCAGAACCTGAAAGGCGAAAATGAACCCGATCGACGAACGCTGCTTGCCCAATTCCCCAAACACAAATTCCGAGCCCGCAAACGCATACGCAAGCAAATGGTTGACCGCGTTCCCGGCGCGATAAAACAGCATCTGCCCGAACGTCCAATAAAACACCAGAAACGCAAAGGCGATCTGTAGCCCCAAACCCCAGGCCACCAGCCTCAACTTGATGGCGCGCCGGTTGGTCGAAAACAGGTAGGCCAGCCCCAGCATCGTCAAGAGTCCCAGAACGCCGGTAAATCGGCCCATTCAGCGTCTCCTCACCGTCCGGGTTCAACACCCGGAAATGCCCGTCACAGTAGCACGCCGCGCGACATCTCGGGGTGTGGAAAATATGATCTTCAGGATTCGCAGAAAGTGGAAAAGGCCAAGCGGAATGCTAGGAGAAGCAGAGAGAATGGGCACTGGCTAGGGCTTTTCGGCGGCTGTCACAGCCGCGACTTACACCATTTCGCACCATTCTGCACCACATTAATCACCCTGCAAGACCGGAAACGTAACTCCCGTTTCTACGTGCCAATCACCCGGTGAACGAGGGTGGGGATTGTATTCGGCTTCTCCGCAGTAATCACGTAGGCCGATTCCGAAAGTATGCCGGCTTCCGGCAGCCTCGCCTCCGAGTTGTAATGCAGCGTGCATACCGGCTCGCCCATCTTCACCGCGTCTCCGATGCGCTTATGAAACTCGATGCCCACCGCCGGATCGATCTTGTCTTCCTTCAATTCACGGCCGCCGCCCAGCACAACACATGCGAGGCCCAGGTGTTCGCACTCGATTGAGGCGACATACCCGTCCATCAGGCTCCGAATCTGCAGTGTCTGTCGCGCCTGGACCAGCCGCCGCGGGTCGTCAATCACCCCCACGTCGCCGCCCTGCAGCTCAACGATTTCCCGGAATTTTTCGCGCGCCTGGCCAGAAGCAATCAAGTCCGCGGACAGCTTCTTCCCTTCGTCCAGCGATTGCACCCGCTCGCCCAGGAAGAACATCCACGCCGCAAGTTCGATGCACAGCTCGCGCAGATCCGCCGGCCCGCCGCCCGACAAAACTTCGATCGATTCCGCGACCTCCATGGCGTTCCCCGCCTTGCGCCCGAGCGGCTGGTTCATGTCGGTGATCAGCGCGACCATCTTTTTCCCCATGCGCTTTCCGGTCTCTACCAGCAGGTCCGCCAGCCGCGCCGCGTCCTCCATGTTCTTCATGAACGCCCCGGAACCGATCTTCACGTCCAGCACGAGCGCGTCGATTCCCTCGGCCAGCTTCTTACTCATGATCGAAGCACAGATCAGCGCATCGCTTTCCACCGTTCCGGTCACGTCCCGCAGCGCATACAGTTTCTTATCGGCGGGAGCTATCTCCTCGGTCTGCCCGATCAGGGCGCAACCGCAGGTCTCCAGAACGCGTTGAAATTCCGTGAGCGTGAGGTGCACATTGAAGCCAGGAATGGATTCGAGTTTGTCGAGCGTACCCCCGGTATGTCCGAGGCCGCGTCCGCTGATCATGGGGACCTTAAGCCCGCCGGCCGCCGCGATCGGCGCGATGATCAGCGATGTCTTGTCACCCACGCCTCCCGTCGAGTGCTTGTCCACCTTGCGCCCGGAAAGGCCTGAAAAGTCCAGCACGCGCCCGGAGTGCAGCATGGCGTCGGTGAGCGCGGCCACTTCCTGCCGGCTCATCCCGCGCTGCACCACCGCCATCAGCCACGCGGACATCTGGTAATCGGGAACATCGCCGCGGGTATACGCGGCGATAAGCTCTTGGATGTCTTGGGAGGAGAGTTCGCCTGAGTCCCGTTTGCGGCGAATCAGGTCAACGGCACGCATGAGGATCGCAGATCAATCCGCGGCTGCCGAGCGGGAAACGTCCGAAGCGCCCTGGAGCAATTCGAGATGGGTAATCTCGGCGGGGCAGCGGAGTCTCCACGGCAGAACGATGGTGCCGATGCCGCGACTTACATAGATTTGGGTCATGCCCATGCGGTCCCAGCCGATCTTGTACCGTAGCCGTTCCGGAGAACGACCGTAGACCGTGCCCAGAAGGGGCAAGTTCACCTGTCCGCCGTGGGTATGTCCGGAAAGCACGAGGCTCACGTTGTTTCGAGAAGCCAGGTGAATCACGCGAGGATTGTGCGCCAGCAGGACCGTAGCAGCACCGCGCGGAACGCCGCGCATGGCCCCCCGCAAATCCGCGCCGTACCCGTAATCGTCGACTCCTGCAAGATAGAGCGTCTCGCCGCCAAAGCGCAGCGACACATGCCTGTTGCGCAGGACATCTATGCCCTGCCCGCGCAAAGCCGCTGTGACCGCGGCCGGATCAACTCGGAAGTCATGATTGCCAAGCACTGCGTACACGCCGTAGCGCGCTCGAAGACGTCCCAGGAGTTCCGCCGCCGGTCGAATATTTCGCTTGGAATAGGTGACGAAGTCGCCGGTAAGCGCAATGATATCGGGTTTCAGCCGGTTAGCCTGCCGCACGGCTTGCGAGAGCCATTCCTTGGGCAGAAAAAGTCCGTGATGAATGTCGGAAATCTGTACGATGCGCAGGCCGTGAAACGCGCCCGGAAGAGCATCCAGCCAGATACGCTCGTCGTTTACCGCAAACCGTTCGCCGGAACGCCAGGCCATAAACGGTCCGGCGGTATCGCGCGTCGAGTATTGCTCAATGCCGCCGCTGCGCCACCGGCCGATCCATCGAGACAGTTTATCGCCGTCTCCCGAGTTCCCCGGTACGGGAAAAGTAAGGCTGTTCCCCATCATCCCTCAGTAAATACAAATCAACTTTTTGAGACTATCACTGGCTGAAACACGCGTCAATGCAACGTTTTAGGGCTCAGTAGGTAATTATACAACGCACGATTGCTGCTCCAAAACACTCCACCGCCTTAATCAGGCAGTTACGTGAGGGGAGCTCTCGTTGCGGCGCGCTCCGCGATGCCGGCAGCCACTTGTTTCATTTCCTCGTGCACACGGCCGTTTGAGGCCATCAGCTCGCGGTCGCCCAGCCGATAGGGCTGCCCGTCGAACTGAGTGACCACTCCACCGGCCTCGCGAACCAGCAAAATACCCGCTGCGGTGTCCCACGGATGCAGTCCGAATTCCCAGAAGCCTTCAAACCGGCCACAGGCTACCGCGGCGAGGTCCATGGCCGCTGAACCGTCCCGGCGGACACCGTGCGAGCGCAACGTAAAATCCCAATAGTAGTGAATGTTAGGATTTTGGGCGCGTTTCACGCTGGGGAACCCGGTCGAAAGCAAACTGGTAGCGAGCGTTTCAATCCGGGACACCTCGATTTTCTTCTGGTTCAGGTAGGCTCCCTCGCCCCTGGCGGCCGTAAAGAGCTCTCCACTGACTGGCTGAAAAATCACCCCTGCGATTATCTCGCCCGCTTCTTCCAGCCCCAGGGAAACACAGAAACAGGGATATCCATGCGCAAAATTGGTGGTGCCGTCCAGCGGATCGACGTGCCAGCGGAACGGAGAATCGCTTTCATTTCCGCCGCCCTCCTCCGCGACAATGGCGTGCTTCGGAAAATGGCTCCGCAACCGCGCCACAATTGCCTGTTCCGAGCGCTTGTCGGCCTGGGTAACGATGTCGACGTCGCCTTTGTAGCTGATCTTCACCGGGCGATCGAATTCCGCGAGCAGAATCGCCCCCGCTTCTCGCGCCGTTTCGATCGCCACATTCAGGAATGAATTCATTCGCTTGTTTAGTCTCCACCGTAAATGGTGCTAGAGTTCGAACAGCTTTAGACTGAAGTCCCCACACCTAGAGCACAGGCTCTCCTGGATCTACTGCAGCACCTGAGCCAGCTGCCCCGTCGTGTGCAGCAGTTCCAGTTGCGTTTGCTGGTGAGCATAGTTGGCATCCAGAAAGGCCAGCCACTTGTCATTTTCCTCGATGTGAGCGGCCTCCAAGTCCTTTAAGCTGCCGCGCCCTGCGTCAAACTGCGCCTGCAATACCCGCACATTCTCCTGCGCGAGTTGCAACTCCAGACGCGCCACTTCCCCGCCTAGTTCTGCTTCCCTCACCAGCCTGGCCTTGCGCCGAACGTCCAGCGACAGTTCGCTGCGTCTCTTCTGCAGCGCCAAAGTCGCCGCGTTCAAATCCGCGCGCGCAAATGCCACGGCGGAAGATGTGCGCGAAGCAAAAACCGGAATTTGCACCTGTACTCCGAAGATGACATTGTTGCGCTGAAACTTATTAAAAAAATCCGTGTAGTTGTTGATCTTGCTGAGCACGTTGTATTGCCCGGTCAGGGAGAACGACGGCCAGCGCCCGCCCTGTTCCCCTTTCAACTTGAATTCGCGAGCTCGCAACTCGGTCTGCGCCTGTTTCAGCTCCACATTATTGGTCATGGCTTCGGAGACAACGTCCTTGGATATTTCCGCTGCCGCGCCGGGAATTTCCTCGGTGGTAACTTCGATCATCTCGTCCGACGGCAGACCCATCAAGTCACGGAGTTCTCCCGCGAGCGAATCATCGCGATCTTCCATCTGCGCGATGCGCTGTTCGATCCGCGCGGTCGTCAGTTGCGCACGAACGACCTCCACCGGAAGCTCTCGTCCGGTAGCGGCGCGCTCCCGCGTGGCATCCAGAATCCGGCTTGCGCTCGTGCGTTCGGCGCGCATCAACTCCAGAGCGTGGCGCACCTTCGCCAATTCCAGATAATCGAGCGCCGCGCGCGTCATTACGGTATCGCGCACATCGTCCATCGATAGCCGCTGCCCCTCCGCTCGCTGCTCCGCCGCATGCTGTTCACCTTTCAACGGCGGGTTGAAAATTTGCTGGGTGTAGGAAATCGAAAATATTGCGGGAGCGCCCCCGCCTTCGAGCAGAGGAAATCCGTTGGTATACGCCACACCTGTGCCGGTATACAGATTAGGTAGGAACGCGGATCGGGCCAGGCCCACCTGGCGCTGCATTACGCCATATTGCAATCGCGCAAGCGCCAGATCGCGGCTGTTGGCCACGGCCAGGTTCACAGCTTCCTTCAACGTCAACTTGCGCACCAAGTCGGAATCCTGAGCGTCGGCTCGGCCAACTCCCGCCAAGATGCAAAGAACCAGACTCGCGGCCTGTAGCACTGCCACGCAGCGAATCCCGATCTTGCCTCCAGATTTTCGATTGATCATCTTCTTGCTCCTACTTCCCATCGTCAATCGCGCGCGCATTTCGCCGCATTGCAGCACTACCGCGGCCCGACTGGCACGACATGTGCGCCACTACTCATACCTCAGCGATTCCGTAGGCTGCAATTGCGACGCGCGCTCCGCGGGCAGATATCCGAAAAACACGCCCACGGAACAAGACACCAGGAACGCCAGAACGACCGACTCCCACGGCACGGGAACGCTTATATTCGCCGGCAACCAGGGCCGCACCATTACCGGAATCGCGACGGCGATGAGTATCCCCAGGACCGAGCCAAATCCGCTGATCAAAAATGCCTCCAGCAAAAACTGATACAGAATTTCCTGGTGTCTCGCGCCGATGGCCTTGCGAATTCCGATTTCACGAGTGCGTTCCTGCACGGTTACGAGCATGATATTCATAATTCCAATGCCGCTGACCAGTAGCGCGATAAACCCGATCAGCAGCAAAACAATGGTGAGCGCCAGGGCAATTTTTCGCGCCGCGTCCAGGATTGAGCTGAGATTTGTCACTACATACCGCGCCCGAGTCGGATGGCGACTGGCCAGCAGAGCTTCGAATTGGCGGGTCACAGAAATCACAGCCTCGGGAGTATTCGCCTGCACGTAGATCATCTCCAGCGAAGAATCACCCAGATAGTTCTTCATCAGCGGAAAGGGAATGAGAAGAGAATAATCCTGGATTTCGGACAGGCCAAAAGTCTCCACGCGTTCTCGAAAAACTCCGATTACCGTGAAACTCAGTTCTCCGACGCGCAAATTTTTTCCAATGGGGTCAGTGAACGGGAAAGCGAATTGCGCAAGCTGTGGAGTGATAAGGCAGACGCGGCTTCGCGAAGAAATATCCTCAGCGTCCAGGAAACGGCCCTGCATAATCAGGAGATTCCGAATCTGCTGATATCCTTCCGTCACTCCGACCAGACTCACGCTGCGCTCAATCGATCCGGCATTCACTGTGGCGAGCGTCCCCCGGGTTCCCGCCACGGTAGCCACTCCCGGAATACCGGCGTCAACCGCGTACATGTCTTCGACGGATAGCTCGTCACTCAGCATGATCGGGCGGTTCGGGTCAATGTCCAGGTGCGCCCAGACCAGGTTGGATCCGACGCCTTCGATTTGCTGGATCACATATCGGCGGCCGCTAAGCGCCACGGTCACGACCAGAACGATGCAGGCGCTGCCGATGATCACGCCAAGCGTGGTCAAAAACGCGCGGACTTTGTTGGCCCAAAGCGCGTCCAGCGCCACCATCCAGGTCTCGTTGCGTAGCATCATGAAAGATTCTCGCGGACGATCAGGCGTACCAGGAACAATTTCCCGACGTTCCGGCTTACAACTACTTCTTTTGTAGCCGCTTCAATTCCTCTTCTACTTGCTTGTTGTGCGGATCAAGTGAAAGAGCCTGCCGGTAGGCTTCCGCAGCCTCGGAAAATCGCCCCAACGATTCGTACAGCTTACCCAGCCATTCCCGGGCCACAGAGTGCGGCGGGAAATCGGAATTGTCAGGCACTGTGGCGATATAACTTTTCAATAGAGTTTCCGCTTCGCCGGGATTTTTTTTCTGCACCACCAGCAGAACGCCTTTGTAAAATTTCAAGCGGCGGTCATCGGTAGCAATCGCTTCGACCTTGCTGACGGCCTCCGCCATTTTATCGGCGTTCGAATGGTCGCGGTAAAAATCGCTGACCTCGAAATAAACACCCGCCCGGTCGGAGCCGGATTCCAGGATCTTGCGAAACACGGCATCCGCTTCCGGAATGCGTTTTTTAGTCGCGAAAAATTCTCCACGGGCCAGTTCTCCCTGCATCGCATCTATTTTGCCGAGCGCCTCGATATGTCTCAGGGCTTTGTCGTCTCCGCCCCCGACCGCACCGGGGGCATTCATCTCAAACCGGATCAGGTCGCGCTGTGCCTCCATGTTTTGCGGGTCCAGCTCCACCGCGATTTCAAATTGGCGGTGCGTTTTTCGCGCCCAGCTCATGGCACTGAAGAGCATGCTCTCTTCGGCCCTGCGGCCATAGGCCTTGCCCAGCCAATCCTGATAGTCGGAATTTTTGGGAGCGAGTTGCACCGCGCGCTCCAGGCTGGTCACGGCATGCTGGAATTCGCGAATTTGGTAGTAGTTCTGGCCCAGGAGAAAATACAGAGGTGCTTCGTTCGGAGAGATCGCGATGGCGCTGTTGAGCGCATCCACGGCGCGGTTGTAGCGTCCCGCGTTGTAATCGCGTTGCGCATCCGCCAGCGAAGTCTGCCCCGCGGCGGCGGTCAGCCCGTTCCATGCGCACGCCAGAAAAATGCCCGTCGCCAAAATCCAAACGCGCCGCTTCATTCCTGGCGCACCGGTATAATCCGCAAATTTTCCTTAAGGATGGCTTCTCCGGGCAGTGCCACCACGTCATTTTCGTTCAGGCCGGAAAGGACTTCCATCTTGGTGGGATTCGCAATCCCCACTTTGATCATGCGGCGGTGAAGCCGGTTATCCTCGACGCGGTACACAAACCGCTTGTCACCATCGATAAAAACCGCGCCTCTTGGAACGACCAGCGCGGATGGCCGTTCGCTGATGTGGATCCTCACATCGACCGTTGTGTTCGGTAGAAGGTCCAACCGCTCATTCGTGACCGAGCAGAGCAATTCTCCAACACTGCGCGTGCCCCGCGTTACCACCTGCTTCGGCAAGGCTTCCGTTCGCCCATTCCAGATTTGTCCTGGATGCGCGTCCCAAAGAATCTCAACAGTCTGGTCAAGATCGATCTGACCGAGTTCCGGTTCGTCGATGAATGCCCGAATCCGCAATTGGTGCAAGTTCGCCATCTCCGCCAGCAGGTCGCCAGCCTTCACGAAATCGCCCTGATGAATGGGAAACGAGTACAGTGTGCCATCGGAAGGAGCCCTGCCGTGCGCGGAATTCAGGCGGTCTTCCAGATCGCGAACGGATGCGCGCGCATGCTCTACCTGCAGACCCACGCGTCCCTGATCGAGCTGCGCCTGCTGTTCCAATGTTTGCTTCGCCTTTTCAGAAGCCTGAACATCGGCCTCCGCCTGCGTCAATTGCAACTTGTTCTGCTCCAATTCCGCGGGCGTGGCCGCCTTTTGAGACACCAGCTTGCTCAACGATTCGTTGTCCCGTTTTAAGAGATCGCGGCTGGCCTTCGCTTTCTGCAAATCGGCGGCCGCTTTCGCCAGCTGGCTGGCGTGTCCACCGGCCTTGGCTACATTCAGCGCTTCCTGCTGGGCCGCCAGATCGGCGCGCGCCTGGGCCAGATCCGCTTGCACCTCCGTGTCATCGAGTACGAAGAGCGTCTGGCCTCGCTTCACCTGTTGGCCCTCTACCACATAGACGTGCTGCACAAATGTGGGATAGCGCGCGCGAAACGAAACCGGGGCGACAGGCTCCACTTTCCCATTCGTGGATACCACCGAACTCAAATTTTCGCGCACCACATCGGCCACCGCCACGCGCGCGGTGGAATTTCTTCCGCCAATAAACACCAGCAGCGCGGTGAGCACCAGCGCGGCGCCCACAATAATCCACAGTCTTCGGCCCAACGCCGATGTCATTCCATCCTCATTCTGCCGGCTTTTACTTTAACCGGCAGGATCAAAACTTGGCATTCTAACAAAGTTCGGGCAGCGGACGAATAGCCGGTGGCAGCCTGGTTGGCTCCGATTGCATCCTTTTACGATGCGGCCGCTTTACCCCGGGATGCCGGAAGTCCTATTGCCTGAGACGCGACCACACCGTGGTGTTGCGAGGACCGTCGATATGATAAAATTCAGGTATGACAAGCGAACCCGCGCAACCCCAAACTCATTCTGCAAAACACGAAGCCCCAGCGCCTGGACAGCCTGTACTTCATCGTGTTTGCATTCAGTGTAACAACATGTTTCGCGTTACGCGTGACAATTTTGACGCCAAACAATGTTCCAATTGCCATAAGGGCTAGCTTCTCCGCCTGTATCCGACTCGATACTCCGCCCTCCTACGAATTGACGCGACGATCAGATACAATCTGCGCCGCATCCTAACGAAATGAGATCGAATGATTGAAGCCCGTCATCTGGTAAAACGTTTCCAGGACAGGAAACGCGGCACTGTGTGCGCCGTCGACGGCGTAACTTTTTCCTGCCGGCCGGGAGAAATCTACGGACTTCTGGGAGCCAATGGCGCCGGAAAAACCACCACGTTGCGCATGCTCGCCACGATCCTCGCCCCTTCGGAAGGCACCGCCGTGGTGGGCGGCTATGACGTCACGAAAGATCCGCAGATGGTTCGCTCGTGTGTGGGTTTTCTCTCCACCGCCACGGCTCTCTACGGCCGTCTTTCCGCGCTGGAAATGGTGGAATACTTCGGACGCTTGCACGGTCTGGACGAGGACACCCTGCGCCGCCGCATCGATGAAATTTTCGCGCGCCTCGAAATGAATGAATTCCGCGACCGCCGCTGCGACAAGCTTTCCACCGGCATGAAGCAGAAAGTATCCATCGCGCGCACTTTGGTGCACGATCCATCGGTGATGATTTTCGACGAGCCGACGATGGGCTTGGACATCATGGCCGCTCGCGCCATTTCCGGATTTATCCGCGAGTGCCGCGACAATGGTAAAACAGTTGTTTTCTCCACGCACGTCATGAGTGAGGTGGAAAAACTATGCGACCACATCGGAATTATTCATGATGGCAAGCTTCTAGCCGAAGGCACTCTGCCCGAGTTGCGAGGGCGATACGGCATCCAGGATCTTGGGGACTTATTCGTGAAGGTTGTCGAACAATGAGCCTTCGCATGGTGGGCGTCGTCTATCGCAAGGAACTCATCGATTCTCTGCGCGATCGTCGGACAGTGGTCTCCATGATCTTCGTCCCCTTGATCGTCATGCCCCTCCTGACGATCGGGATGGGCATACTTTCCGTTAGCATCGTGGGACAAGCGCGAAGAGAAGTACCCCGCGTCATGATCCTTGGCGGCCAAGATTCTCCGCGCGTGATGGCCGAACTCATGGGAGTGAAAGGCTTGCGCATCGTGCCCGCGAATCCGGACTACGCGGAAGAAATTTCCAATAAGCAGATTCGAGCGGCCGTGGAAATTCCCGAAGGCTTCGACGCCAAGCTCGCGGCCGGCGAACCGGTCACCGTAACAATCTATATGTATCAGGGCGAGTTGCGGTCCGGTTTCGGCGCCAACCGCCTGCAGCGATTCTTCAGCGATTTGCGAGACCGCACGGTTCGCGAGCACCTTGAGGCGCAGCAGCTTCCGCAAAGCCTGGCACATCCCTTCGACATCGACCAAAAAAATGTGGCCCCGCCCGAAAAAGTCGGCGGCGCAGTCCTCGGCGGAATGGTTCCCTACTTCGTCATTCTTCTGTGCATGACCGGCGCCATGTATCCGGCCATGGACCTGACCGCCGGGGAGAAGGAACGCGGCACAATCGAGACGATCCTGTGCAGCCCGGTCTCGCGCGTCCATCTCGTCCTCGGAAAATTTCTGATGGTACTGACGGCTTCGATCGCCACTGCCGTGCTGGCCATAGCTTCCATGGCGGCTTCCTTTGGCGCCGGAAAACAGATGCTTCTCAGCATTACGAATGGAGCGGCGGAACCGGCGCTGCAAGTCACCATCACCGGAACGGCGGTCGCTTCCATATTTTTGGTCGTGCTGCCCTTGGCCGTATTTTTCTCCGCCGCGCTTCTGTCTCTCTCTCTCTTTGCGAAAAGTTTCAAGGAAGCGCAAAGCTACATTTCTCCGCTCATGGTCCTCGTGGTATTGCCCGCGGTGGCAGCCGTTTTGCCCGGCGTTGAACTGAGCCCCACGCTGGCGCTCATTCCGGTGCTGAACACCAGCCTCGTGGGTAAGGAAATCATCACCGGCACGTATCACTGGTGGCTGATCGCCCTCATTTTCCTTTCCTCCAGCGTTTATGCTGGAGCAGCCCTGGCCATCGCGGTAAAACTATTTCAACGGGAAGATGTTTTGTTTCGGACATAGGATGCACGAAAGAGGCGCCCGCCCAGTCCCCTGAAACGTTCTTCGCAAACTGACCGCGGGCCTCTAATCAAGCTGAATTTCAATCCGGTCGCTGATCTCCACGCGTTGATGCGTTCGGCGGATGAATCTCCACGCCACGATCGACGCAACAAGCAAGAGGGCGGCTGAGATCAACGATGCCGTCTTCAGTCCCTGTACGATTTGTTGGGAAGTGCTTCCCACGAGCGCGCCAAAGACAGCCACTCCGATCGCTCCTCCGGTCTGCCTCGCGGCATTCAAAACTGCGGATGCAGTCCCGGACCGCCTTCGATCCACGCTGGAAAGCACGGCTGCCGTCATGGCCGGAACGGCAAAGCCCATCCCCGCGGGGAGAACAATGAATGGCAGCAACATCGCGAAGTAGGAAGTCGCGGGACCCAGCCGCGATAACATCGCAAATCCCGCCAGCGTCGCCACTGCTCCGGCGATCATCGGCAGCCGCGGGCCCGTGCGAGCCGCCACCACTCCGCTTGCAACGTTCGAGACGATAAACGTCGACATCAACGGTAAGTAGGCCAGCCCCGTTCCCAGGGCCGAATATCCGCGCGCCTGCTGCAGGTAAAGACTCAAAACAAAAATCGTCCCGTAGAAAGTGAGGTTCACAATCGTTCCGAACACCACCGAAGGGCTGAAATTCGGCAGGCCAAAAAGTCCGAACGGAAGCATGGGCTCGGCCGACTTCGTTTCGGCGAAATAAAAAGCGATTCCGGCGAACATCGCCAGAGTGGCGCCGCCGATCACCAACGGGTGGTGCATTCCCAGCGGGCGGAATTCGATGACCGAACACGTCAAGCCGGTGAGAGCCAATATTGCAAGCAGTTGACCGAGCGGGTCGAGATGGTGCGTCGTATCCGTGTGCGTCGTGGACGATACCGATTGGAACGTCAAAACCGCGCCCACGATACAGAGCGGGAGATTGATCAGAAATATGCTTCGCCAACCCATGGCGGCCACCATCAGCCCCCCGACGACCGGTCCCGCGGCAATGGCAACGCTCCCGGCGGCTGTCCATAAGCCGACAGCGTGCGCCCGGATCTTGTGGTCATTGGCAGCCGCGTGATTAAGAAGCGCCAATGAACTGGGAATCAGCAGCGCTGCGCCGGCACCCTGCGCGGCGCGGGCTGCAATCAGTGTGGAAACATTGGGCGCCAGCCCACAAGCAAGCGAGGCGGCCGCAAAGATTGCCAGACCCATAAGATACGTGCGCCGCGAACCATAGCGATCGCCCAGAACTCCCGCGGAAAGCATGAACACCGCAAATGGGAGCGTGTACGCGTCAACCACCCACTGCAATCCGGACACCTGAACCGACAAGCTCGAAGCGATGTGCGGCAGGGCGACGTTCACCACAGTTACATCAAGCTGGGTCACGACGAAGCTGAAGCTGGTAGCCGCAACGATCCGGTTCATCCGCGCGGCGGCGGTAGATTGAATTTCAGTGGTCATCTGATTGGCCGAGTGTCGCGATCTCCATTATCCGCGCTTCGCGGAAAGCGCCGCTCACGAAGCGAGCGGCCACAAATTGAATTAACTAATTTACCGGAAAAATCGCGTGCTCGTTGGCATGCGCCTTCGATCGCCGAAAGAATTCCGATATTGTAAAAGTTTGATTCCAGGGAATCACGCCAGGCGGATCCGGGCAGTCACGATCGGGGGCTCACAACAGGCGACATTGGGGTCCATCTGGGCGCCTGCAGACGTTACGGAGAACAACCCTATGAAATTTGTTGTGCGCCGCTCGTCTAGAAACGCGCGGGCGCCAAAGCGGATCAACGGTGAGCCGCGGGATCTTATTTCGTTTTGTCCTCGAACTGTCTTAAGCGGAACTCTTTGCGTTACTAAGCGGGTCGCGCGTGTTCATGCCGCTCGTCCCAGGCATTGGAAAGGCGGCGCACCGTTTCACGCAAACGCACAGCTAAACCGGCGATGGTTTCCAGCCGCTCCACGGCGGAGGGCGGCAAGTGGTCTCGCCGCGCGAGCAATAACTCCGTATTCCCAAGAATTCCGGTCAGCGGATTATTTACTTCATGACGCAGGATTTCTCCGAAGTCGCTCGATCTTTCGTCCTTCGGAAACTGCACCATGCCTGCCGCACGCTCGGCCATTCGCACTCGGCGGTCCAGCATCTCCGCGACCAGCGGCAGAAAATCATTCGTGCGCGCCACAAAATCCACCGCACCCGAAGTGATCAGGAAGGAAACTCCGGTCTGTTTCTCCGGTGCCGCCGCCACCACCACCGGAGCGGATTCGGTCAGCAGAGCGACAGCGGATTCCAGGGTTTCGCTCTCTTCGGGACCGATCGCGGATTCGTCCAGGAATATAGCCGCAGGGGAAATGCGACCGATGCCCTTTCGCGCCTGCTCCACCTCCATGACAATCGACGTGCGGTACCGGCCTCCGAATGCAGCAAGCTCTTCAGAGCACCGCTGCGCCAGGGCAAGGTCGCCACTTATGATGAATACCGTTCGATTCGTCACTTTCATGATCGCCTCTTCATGATCGCCTCTTCATGATTGCCTATCGTGACTGCCCGCAACGACGCGTGAATTTTCCGCTCCGGTCGTCGCTTCATGGCTCGCAGGGACCGCCGTGAGCGCGGCGCGCACTGCTTCCTTCAATTCTTCAACCAGGAAAGGTTTGGCCAGATACGGCAAGCCGCTGGCTCTCAGAAATTCCAGGGTCCGCGGCGCCATGGTGTCTCCCGTCACAAACATCAGCCTGTGCTGCATCGGATTGTTTCGGCGCACCAGCGCGCGATAAAGTCCCGGGCCGTCCACGTACGGCATTTTCAGATCGCAGACTACCAGCGAATAAGCTTTCTCTTCGAGCCTTCCGAGCGCCTCCCGGCTGTCGAGCAGCGTGTCTACGCTGTACCCCTCGTCGATCAATACGTCCGCGATGAGGGCCGCGACGGTGGGCTCATCCTCCACGATCAAGACGCGCTCCCCGTTTGCGGCGACCACCGCAAACGGGAGAGGCATTTCGACGGCCCTCTTCGACTCAGACTCACCGGCGGCAAATTCAAAACCCGAAACAGATAACGCGGGCAGTTCGACCTTCAAAGTTGCTCCCCGGCCCTGGAGACTATCCACGCTTACCTCCCCGCCGTGTTCCTGCACAATCCCGTACACAATCGAAAGTCCCAAGCCCGTGCCGACCCCAGCCGGCTTGGTCGTGAAGAAAGGATCAAAAATTCGCGCCACGATTTCGGGTGGAATTCCCGGACCATCATCCGAAACTTCCATCGCCAGCCGGTCTCCCGCCAGTCGCCGCGTACGGATCTGGATCCGCCCATTCCGTGGCTCGTCGCCGCGCTCTGAAACAATGGATTGCTCGGCGTTTACAATCAGGTTCAGCACCACTTGTTGCAGCTGCGCTGCGTCGGCCAGCGCCTGTGGTAAACCAGGGTCTAACATCAGGTCGACGTCGATATTCTGCAGTTTCAATTCGTAGGCGCGCAGGGAAAGCGTTCTCTCGATCACGTCGTTCAGGTGCACGGCACGACGCTCGGGCTTGGTCTCCCTGGAAAAAAGCAGCAGGTTTTTTACGATGCGTCCGGCGCGCTCGGCCTCCTGCGAAATGCGTTGCGCATCGCCGTCGCGTTCTTTCGCCGTCCGCCGGCTCAGAAGCAGCTGCGCGTAGCCCTGAATACTGGTCAGTGGATTGTTCAACTCGTGCGCAATCCCGGAAACCAGCTGCCCGAGCGCTGCCATTTTTTCGGTTTGCAGTAACTTGGACTGAATGAATCTCTGACCGGTGACGTCGCGAAAAACCTCTAGCCATCCCAGGCGCGTACCGTCGGGCTTGTGCAGCGGCCTGGCAAACCGCTCCACAATTTTTCGGGACGGCCGGACCAGTTCGAATTCATCCCAACTGGCTTCCTCGCCCTTACGCACGTGCTCGTGCCACCGGGCCGCGGTTTCCGCCGGGCGCAGGAAAAGATAGGACAAGCTGTCAATCAGTGCATCAATCGTGCCAAGTTCCGAGAAGCGGCGGGAGTCCATTCCGAAGATTGAAGCAAGCCGGTCGCTCGCCATGCGGACCCGGCCATCGGCGTCCAGCAGCAGCACTCCGGATTCGATGGAATTCAGAAGACCGGTCATTTCTGCATGCAGGCGCTGTTCCGAGTCGCGCAAGGTCTGCTGCGATCCCTCGTCCTCCACATGGACGATCCATCTCGTCTCGTTTCCTGCCAGCCCCGCAATCTCGCTGCGAACGGACACGCGAATCACGCCGCCCCCGGCGAGGGCCGCTTCGAGGGCGGGCAAGCTGGTATCTTTCTGCGCGAGGGCGGCACCATTCCGTTGCAGCCCGCTTCGCCAGGCAACCACCGCATCGCGAGCCACTTCGGAAAATAGTTCCTCGAGCGGCGTTCCATCCATGCGGGCCCAGGGCGCGAACAGCAGCATGGCGGCCGAGCGACTCGCTTCCAGAATTTTCCCGCGTTCATCGATCACGATCAAAGATTCATGGCTCTCCTCAATGATCAATCGCAACATTTCGTTTGATGACGCCCGTTCCTCGCGCGCAGCTTCGCGATCCAGCGCCGAAGCAGCCAGCAAGGCATAGGATTCCAGCCTCAGAAAATCCTCGCCCGAAACGTCAGGCCGCGACAGTCCGGCCATCAGCACGCCGCGTGTCACATTGCGTACCTCAATCGGAATGCCCACGACCCGGTCGAGAGCCGTGTGCGAATCCTCCGTCGAAGCGGTTGGAACATCTGGCAGAGCTTGTCCGGAAATTTCGGATTCGCGTCCTTCCTCGAGTACGCTCCGCCACAACTGCAAAAGCGTTTCCTGGTGCAGTACCGCGAGCCATCGTGGGGCGCCATTCCATCCTTCTCCCACAAAAGGCGGCTCGCTACCACGGCTCACCGCTACGAATTCTGCCTGGACATAATGCCTGGCCGCGCGCGCAATCTGCGGAAGGATCGAATCGGCGGATACGCCGCACAGAATCGCTCGAGAGAGCCGCGATTGGGCGCGCAGTTCTTCGCTCGCCAGTTCACTGCGGCGCGAACTGCGATGGTGCTGCACGGCCAGCGAGATTTCGTCCGCCCTGGCGCGCAAAGCGACAAGGTCCAGCGGACCGGGAGGCCGCGAATAACCGACCATCGCCAGACCAAACGTCCGCCCGCGATCGCGCAACGGAATCCACACGGCGCTGTGCATCCCGATGAGCGGCCCGAGATGCGCGGTCGTGTCCCCGGCGATGGATTCCAAATGCAATGGATTGACGCTTTCGAGCGCGGCCCTCAAGAACGGAGTCGAAACGTCCAGCCGTTTCCATTCCTCCGGGATTGGGCCGGGCACCGCCTCCGTCACGCTGCCGATGCCCGACTCGCCCTTACGGTCCCCGGAAAGCCAGAGTCCGGCGCGATCCGCTCCCGCGGCCGACAGAAGCGCACGCGCACCAAGATCAAGCAGCTGGCCGAGCGGTTCCCCTCTCGCCGCCGCAAGCACCGGCGCGTGCGCCTGCTCGTCCGCGCTGCCGCGGGCGCTCCGCCATCTTCGCATCGATCCGGTCGCAGGCATGCTCCCCGCCTAGAGCCTGGCCCATAGAACTAAATAACCGATCAGCAATGCCGTTGCGATTGATGCAGCGTTCACACCCGCGCTTTGCACCAGCCGGTAGTGCAACAAATAGTTTCGACGAATCATGACAGCCTCCTGTGATGATTTGTCTAGCACCACAGTGGCCAATAGCTGTAAAGGGTAAAACTTGAGGAACAAAAGAGATACGGTTCGCGCAAAAATCATAAGCTCATCGATATTCCCATCCCGAAACTCGGCATGGGCACGATTCCCGCTTAGGAAAACACGGTATGTAAAACGCCGAACGCGTTTCGCGTCGCGAGCGAATGCCGGTGGTTCACAGTTGGCGGTCATAAAAACGCTGAGGACTTTCTTTAACCGGATTCGTCCGTTCGACTCACCGGGGAGCATGGAGAGCTTATTTGGGGGAATGTAAATCTTAGACGGACGCGCCGGGAGGGCGGACTTGAATCGGATCCGTTAAACCTGGATCGGGGGATCGAGGAACTAGAACTAGATTCTCACTTTCCTTTCGCGGTGGTGGTTTATCCGGATGGCAAATTCACGCGTGCGCGCGCGCCGATTCGTATTGCTTGAGTTTCCGGTACAGCGTGGTTTTTCCTATACCCAGGAGCCGTGCGGCAGCCAGCTTGTCGCCAGAGGTTTCCTGCAGCGCGCGAAAGATGGCGCGCCGTTCAAGCGTCTCAAGCGGCACAAGCTCGTCCATGTCGGAAGGCCTTTCCGACGCCGAGTACTGCAGATTCGACGGCAAATCGCCCACCTGGAGAATTGGCCCGGAACCGAGCGCCACGGCTCGTTCGATGGCGTTTTCCAGTTCGCGGATGTTTCCCGGCCAATCGTAGGACATGATCCGCCGCATGGCGTCTTCCGAAATGATGTGAATTGGACGTGCGGGATCGGAAAATTTCTCCAGAAACGTATTGGCCAGCAGCGGGATGTCGATCTTGCGCTCCCGCAATGGCGGCAGCTTGATCTGCACCACGTTTAAGCGGAAAAATAAATCCTGTCGGAATCCCCCAGTTCGAATGGCGGACTCCAGATCGCGATTTGTCGCCGCGATCACGCGGGCCCGAATGCCGATCCGTTCGTTCGAACCGACGGGTTTTATCTCCCGTTCCTGCAGGGCGCGCAGCAGCTTGGCCTGCAGGTCGATGGGCAGATCACCGATTTCATCGAGGAACAGGGTGCCTTCTCCGGCCGCTTCGAACAATCCTTGCTTGGAATGCTGCGCGCCCGTGAATGCACCCTTCACGTAACCGAACAGCTCCGATTCGATGAGCGTCGGAACGAGCGATGAACAGTCCACCGGAGCGAACGGCTTATTTTTGCGCGGCCCGCAGAAATGAATGGAGCGCGCGACAAGCTCCTTGCCCGTGCCGCTCTCTCCGAGAATCAGCACCGGATAATTGTGCTGCCCCACTTTCTGGATCAGCTTGTATACGCGTTGCATCCGCGGCGCGAGCCCGATCAGTCCACCAAAGCCCGGTCGCGTGCGCAATTCTTCCCGCAAGAGGCGATTTTCCTGGTCCATCTCAATCGAGTGAATCAGGCGATCCAGTTTAGTTCGCAATTCGTGGACATGAAATGGTTTCGTCACGTAATCCGTTGCACCGAGCCGCGTGGCCTCAATGGCCGTCGCGATGGTTCCATACTGGGTCAGTACGATCACGGCAGTCTCGGCATTGTTCACGCGCGTTCTCTTCAACAACTCCAGGCCGCCCATCTGGGGCACCTGTAAATCCGTCACCACAATATCGATCGGATACTGATCGAGGATCTCCAGCGCTTCCTCCGTGGTCGATGCCACATGCACCCTCAGTCCGGCTTCGGCAGCCACATCCCGGCACAAATTCCGGGTAGTGACTTCGTCGTCCACAACCAGAATGCTGAAGATTGCGTTCGGAGCGGCCAGCGATTCAATCTTAGTTTCTTTCAATTCATTTTCGAGTTTCGATTCCATGGCTGGGACCTCATTTCAAAACAGGAGCAACGGGCGTGCCAAATCAGGAGAATGTCACAATTCCGGCCATTTGTGTCACTTATCATGACAACTGCCACAATGTGCTGGTGATTCTATTGCCGAATCGGGAACTAATGCAAGCCTAATCCGTGCCACCTCGGCACTAATTCGTTTCCCCAGTAGAACAAGCAAGAACGGGAATGGCGATTGGTTCAAACCGGAACAGGCGGCACTGTCACTTTATGAGGGGCTTCACAACCGCACGGGCAAGGATTCCATGCCGCGGAGTAATAAGGCCGGTTTCGCAACGCAATCGTTACTCAACGACATTCGCGCCACGGGCGGCGGAACCCGGCAATTCCACCCGATAAATTCCATCCGTGACAGACGCGGCCATCAGTTCGCCGCCTGTGTTCGAAAAACTCACGGCTGCAAAAATAGTGTTGCCCGCCGCGCCGGTCAGGCGGTCCCAAGTGTTTCCGGAATCGGCAGAAACGTACAGGCCGCCGGTGCGCATGGCAGCGACAAACCGGCTGCCCTTGGCGGAAAAATCCTGAACGGCGGTGGAAGGCAGCCCCGAGGCCACATGTTGCCAGGCCCTGCCAGCATCCCGCGAAACGTAAAGTCCATCACTGCACATTGCAATGAGCCTGTTTTCATCATTGAGGTTCGTGTCCAGGACCAGCACGTCTCCGGAGTTCGGAGGCGCATCGTGCCACGTCCAGGACTTTCCGCCATCGTCGGAAAAAACAAGTCCCCTCTGCGACGCGATCCTGATCCGCAAGCCATTTGTGGAGACGCGCACCGATTGTATAGAAACGGTGACGAGCCCTCCGACTGGCGTGCGGGTCCACGTTAAACCGCTATCGCGCGAAACAAGAAGTCCCCGGTTCGTAGCCGCATACCACTCTTTCGAACTGAACGCCATGTCGGCCACGATATCCATGAAGGCCTGAGCCTTGACCGAACTTCGCGCCACGCCAGTGAGCCGCCGTGCGGATGTTGGCGGATCGTTTTGTTCCCTCGCAGGTCGCCGCGAACGCCCCACCTTGACGTTCGCAGGTTCACGCCGAATGGCTCCAGCCTGGATCCATCGTTTCGTTCCTTGGTCGAATCGCATCAGGCCGCCGCCGGACAAGGAGACCCACCAGGTATCGTCCGGCGCCACATAAACGCGCGATGGCTGATCCGCACGGAGTCCGGGACCGGGTTCGGACCATGTCTCGCCGTCGTCCTCAGTCAGCAGGATGGGTTCGGGAGCGTGTGCCAGTACCGCCAGCAATCGTCCAGCATGGTTCGGGTCAGGGGTGAGGGCCAGAATCTGGCGATGATTGAATCCCGCGTTGGCATCCTGGAAATGCTCTCCCCCGTCTTCACTCGAAAGAACTCCAAATTTCTCCGTGCCGATCAGGACTCGATTCGAATGGCCTCCGGCCGTCACCACGGCGTTCACGACCCAGGAGGCCGGAGTTGTGCGGCTCCACGTCATGCCCCCGTTGGCCGTCTTCCAAAGGCCTTCCGAGGTTGCCGCATAGACTTTTTCCGGCTGCTCCGGGTCCTGCGTGATTGCGTAGGTGCGCCGCGCCGTATAGGGAATGCCCTGAATTTTTCGCCACTGTACGGCGCTGTCGTCGCTGCGATAAATTCCAGAACAAGCACTGGCGTAGACGCGCCGCGAGTCCGCGCGGTCAATCAGGATGCTCATGACGTCCGAATCGTCAATCATTCCTTCGTGGATGGGATTCCACGTGCGCCCGCCGTCCGTTGTCTTCCAGGGAAGATGAAATGTTCCTGCGTACAGGATTTGCGAATCGCGCGGATCGATCGCGAGCGCGTCAAAATTGCGCAATTCCGCGTGATATTCAGGAGAAATGCGCTGCCAGGATTTGGACGCATCAAGAGATCGGTAGACCCCGTCCAACGTTCCGGCGACCAGAGTGTCTGGATCCGAGGGGGCCATCACGAGAACTCGCACGGCCTGGCCTGCAAGGCCCGCGCTATTCCAGGTGTGGCCGCCATCCAAACTGCGAAAGACTCCGCCGCCGGCCACATCGTCGCGCGTCCAAGACGATGCAAACAGGACGTTGCTGTTCCGCGGATCAATCACGATGGCAGTGATAACAGCGTCGAATCGCGCGCTGGCGCGTCCCAACAGGGACCAGTGCTCCCCGGAATCCTCCGAACCGAAAATGTGGCCGTCGGCTGTTCCTAGAAAAATTCGATCGAGGTGACTTGGATCGGCAGCCAGAGCGCGAACGTCTCCGCCAGGGGGTCCGATAGGCTTCCAGACCTGGGCCCGCAAGGCGGTCGCGGCGAGCAGGCACAGAAGCAAGAGCAGTGCTTTAAGCATGACTAAGTCTTGCTTTCGGGGAAGCAATTCACAACTGTTTTGATGCGCAGACCCAATCGGCGGCCTCGAACGAGCCGAGGCAAGACACCGGCGGCACCCGCTTCAACGTGAGTTTAGGCCTCCAGAAGCCTAAGGCCACCTGAAATGAAACTTTCTGCCGACCGGGGCTAGTAAGTCGCACCCTCGGGTACCCAGATGATGTCGATGCGGCGGTTGTCGGTCGCACCGGCTTGGCCGCTGGCGGTTCGGGTGGCGGTGCGCGACGCGTCAATGCCCTTTTCTCCCAGATACTTCACGGCATTGGTGGCGCGATCGCCGGCTACCTTGGAAGCCTTGGCTTCCTTGGGATCGGAATAGCCGATGATTACGGCGCTGCCTCGCGGTTCGTTTTGCGGCGCAGCGCCACGTCATCAAGAATGCGTTTGCAAACGTTGTCGATGCGGGTGCTCAGCGGTTTGCCGAACGCGCAATCGCTGATCTTTTCGGCTTTAGGCGGCACGGGCGCAGTCTTCACCTCGACCGCGGCCATCGCATCGGCGGCGCCCCCGCGCCCGTCATCCACGCGCACGGTCACTGTGTAATTTCCCGGCGCGAGGCCTGACGTGTCGAAGTCCACCGCAGCTCCGTTGCCCGTCACTCGGCCGGCATTCGCGCGCCACGTATAACTCAGCGGGTCGCCGTCAGGGTCGCTCGCTTTGGCCGTGACGCGCGACTTCTCTCCTGCAAACAACGACGACGGATCTGCCGACAGCGAAACGGTTGGCGGATGATTCGGCTTGGGCTCAACGTTGACCATCACGCTCGAACTCGCCGTGCCTCCCCGTCCATCGTCAACCTTGGCCGTGATCGTATTCGAACCCACGGGCGTGCCTGCGGAAAGCCAGCGAACCTGCGGCCCGTTACCCTCCACTTTGCCTCCGGTCGAGGACCAGGCGTAATTCAACGGGTCATTATCAGGATCGGAGCCCGTGCAATTTACGGTAACCGCGTCTCCCGAATCCAGATACACGGTGCTCTTGTCCGCGGTACACGAGACGGTCGGCGGATGGTTTTCAGCCGGGACGGCCTTCTCGGGCCAGTACGCGGTGCCAATCTTCACGACAAACCCATTGGCATCGTGGATATTTTTCAGATTCAGCATGCGCCTGTAGCCAGCGTCAATTGCAATATACTTCCATGGATAAAACCGGAATCCCCACACCCCGTCGATAGGATCGCGTGCGCCGAAGCTGTTGTCCGGAGGAGTGCCGGGGGACGAGGCGAAGACCGTGCCGGAATACTCCATCATGGGCTGGAAACGGTGCTCAGGCAAAAATAGAAAGCCTACTCCGGCCCTGACCTGGTCAGGCAAGTCGATCAAATTGTTGGCCTGGTTATCGCGCGGGGCGCGCACGAACATGTAGCCGAAGTTGAAGGTACCCGTAAGGGCGTGCCCCCATTGCTTGCTGAGCGCGAGAGAAACCAGATCGCTCAGCGGGCTGCCCTGGGTCCCATTCGCCAGGAGTTTATTGACGTCGGTTTTGGTGGAAATAATCAGGTCGTTGCGAACCGACAAGCTGATTGGCGCGCCCTGGCGTTCGGACAGGAACGCGTATTTGAGGCCCAAAGTGATGTTGCCTACGCCTCCCGTATTGTTTGCGGCGAATGGATAATCCTGAACGTATCCTGGGGCGGTTCCCGCAACTGTTGGGAAAAACGAGTTGGGGATCGAAGTTCCGAAAGCCACCGGCTGGCAGGTATTCGACAGCGGAATTGACCGCAGACTCAATTGTCCCGGGCATCCCACGTGCACGTGTCCGTAAGGGTCAAAGGCGGCATAGATATTTAAATTGTCCGTTATGCCGTAACTGAGATCGATGCCAACCTGCAAAAGGGTGATGCTGCCGGGCATCCGGCCAAACTTGTTTCCGAATGCCGAGAACGCAAACCCGTGTGCGGGTAGCGTGTCGGCGGTTTCCAGCGTGAACAGGCCAATCGTGCCGGTCGTGGCCAGCATGGGCGTAAATTCCGGCGCGGGCTTGGAGGCATCGTTCGTGTCTTTCTTCGCTGATTTATCTTTTTTACCTTGCCCCGCATCTTGCGCCGGCTGGGTCGAGTCGGCGGGATCTGCGGCGGAAACGGTAACGCCGGCCTTGTCAGGATTCGCCGCAGCCGAATTATCGAGTGCTGCCGAGGTCAGCGCTTCATCAGGCTTCTTGGAGTCATTGTCGGTATTCAGTGTGGCATTCTTCGAGAAACCCGCGGGAACGAGCGCTAACATGAATACGAGAAGTCTCACTGCACGTGTGGTCAAACGCAACATGAACGTCCCCCCAATTTAACAAGATTCAATCGAGACGGTGTGATTCCGAGGACGAGGATCGTCACTCATAATTCACTTCCCGTCTTCCATTCCACACCTGCCAATACCGCAACGAAGCGACTGTCTGATCCCGAACGGCCGTTATTATAGCGATATTTTACCTATGGACCGAAGACTTTTCCTGCTATTCATCTGGCACGGAAGGACTTGAAAAACCGTATTCGGGTGTACAGCATTCACTGCAGGCCACCCCGCAAGCTTCAGAGCCATCTAAAACAGCTCGGGGTTCACAGGTTGCTGAAAAGGGATGCACAGGTTGGTGAACGAAGTGCTCTTTGTCATTCTGAGCGAAGCGAAGAATCCCTCTTGGTTTGTTTTTCTTACACTGAAATCGAAGAGAGATTCTTCGCTTCGCTCAGAATGACAAGTTATTGAGTTTCTCGGGCAGGATTTTTGGTTTTTCAGCAGCCTCGTCAGACTGTGGATCTAATTACAAGCACGATCGAATGTTTATGGACTTATCGAAATTACGGCTGCTATGAAACATTCGGGGGTGATGCCTTATGCCTAGAATTTTCCTTGTTCGGGTCACAGTTCCAGCTGGAGTCGTATTGTTATTGACCTGCTTCGCGAACTCGCCAGTTGGTGCGCAGACCAGGAGCGCGGCCTCAGCGCACGCCGCTCGTTTTGTCCCGGATGGCCCGCGCTTTCTTGTGCGCCTCGAGCAGGAGTTGAACACGGGCAAAGACCGGCTCAATCAGAAATTTGAAGTGAAGACCATCGAACCGCTGCAGGACTCGAGCGGCTACGTGATTCGCCCCGGAGCCAGAATCTTCGGGCATATCAGCCGGATCGAGTCCGCTGGACTCACCGGGCGGGCGCGAGTGTGGCTGACCTTTGATGATATCGAAACGCGGCGCGGCATCTTTCCTATCGTCGCTGAAGTCGCAAGCGTGCCGGATGAGTTCAGCGTGAGGACCGGCGAAAGCAGAGAAGGCGAGATCGAAGCCAGATCGAGTACCGGAACGCGGGTGGCCGAGTCCACGGCCGAGGGCGCGGCGATGGGCAGCGCTCACGGAATCACCGACCGCAATCGTAAAGAGGCCGCCATGGGAGCGGCAGCGGGCGGCGTGGCCGGTTTTCTGGCGTCCTCTGGAATTGGCCAGGAAATCGATTTGCCGAAGGGCGCGAAACTCGAACTTGTTCTGAACCCGCCTTTGTATTTGAATCATTGAGACTCTGAGATGTGCGGAAAATCGGCGAGGCAGTCGCTTCGACAACCGGAAACAGGCAGCCGTTTCGATTTTTATAAGCAATCAAGACACTATTTCCACGCGGCGTAAACGGGCTTGCCGACCAGCAGCGCCGGGTTTGCTCCTTGACGTGGGCGGAATTTTTGCGCGCGGCCGTTGCCGACTTCGGCGACATAGAAATTTCCTTCCTGATCGACGCTCATTCCGTGGGTGTTGAAGAGGCCTCCGGGCCAGTCGGCCAATGTGCCCCACGCGTAAAGCAAGTGTCCTTCCAGATCGTATTCCACGATTTTTGAATTTCTGTCATCGGCGGCCCACAGCTTTCGGTCCGCGGACATGTATAAAAAATTCACGGAGGAGTATTTGTCCACCGGCCACTGGTCGACGAATTTTCCGTCTTCATCGAAGACCTGGATGCGGTGATTGCTGCGGTCGACCACGTAGACGCGGTGCGTGACCGGATCAGCGGCAATGCCGTGCACGACGTTGAAGTAGCCCGGGCGCGTTTCGTTTGGCGGCGTGCCTTTTTCTCCCCACGCGAGAAGAAATTTTCCGTTCTTATCGAATTTTGCTACGCGCGTGCCGTTGTAACCGTCCGCGACGAACATCGTGCTGTCCGGCAGCCACGTAAGAAACGTGGGACGGTTAAAATGCGTGCCATCCGCTCCGGATTTGTCGATGGTGCCAATTGTTTGCAAAAGTTTTTTGCCGTCGTGGCTGAATTTGAAGACAGCTTCTTTGTAATCGTCGACCACCCACACGCTTTTTTCGGAGTCGTACGGATTGATGTACACGGCGTGCGGGCGCTCGAAGAAATTATCCCACTGCGTCCAATCCTCGGAGATTTTGCCGCTGGCATCGACCACCACCAGCGCGTGTTCCCAGCGGGCGTCGACACCTTTCTTGCCGCTCCATTTCTTGTCCGCGTCCTCGGGGAGGTCGCCGGGAGCGCCTCCGCCCGGCAAACTAGCCACTGGCCCCTGCGAAGCGTTGCGAAAGGGAACTTCCGCGGTCGGAAAAGAAAGGCTCGGGCCAAAGGCGGGTACCGGAGTGTTCACGGGACGTTTCAGCGCCGGCTCTTCGCCACGCTGCGCGATGAACACGCGGTTCGGGTTTTCCGCGTAGATCCCTTCAACCGCTCCCCACGTCCAGTTTTCGTGGCCGGGCAGAGACGTCAGAGGTTGAGGCCAGTCCGCGACCGGTTCATAGGGACCGGTGATGTCTTCGCCGCCCTTTTGCCCCGGTACGGCCGAAAACGAAGAACTGGACACGATCTGTGCCTGCACCTTCTGCATTTTGGCCTCGATGAGCAATCCTGCGACGAACGCAACCGCGCCGACCGCCAAAACGGCAAGGAGTACCCTGAGATTGCGCATCAATTCCCCCTACTTCGTAGCTTTAGTTCTTAAGTTATGCGGGCTTGCAGCGGCAGGATACTACCTTTGTACTTCCAAATAAAAGAACCCCGGGGTCCAAGCTTTCACTCACCCGGTCCAATGAGCGGCCGGATCTGCAGGCATCCTCATCTTGACCATCCTGATACCAATCAGCTTCGTTGGACAGCTTATACAGCGTCGAAACGCCCGGCGCGCATCTCAAGCTTGGCATTTTCGGGGTGGTACTGATAGATTCAAGCTGAGGGTGCCGCCCCTACGTCCCAGGGACTGCTCACAAATTCAATGGCTGAAGCGACCCGATTCGAAACAACGAAACCGTCTGCTGACCGCATCCTGATTGTTGAGGACGAAGAGAACGCCCGCCTAGGTTACGAAGCGCTGTTACGCCGGTGGGGATATGAAGTGCTCGGCGTGAGCAATGCGGAGGACGCGCTGGCGAAATTCTCTGAGTTTGCCCCTGCCGTATTGATCGCCGACGTGGAATTGCCGGGTATGAACGGTCTGGACCTTCTCGCGCGGCTTGGCGAGGAACTGCAGAACGTTCCCGCTATCGTCATCACCGGCAAGGGCAGCGAAGAGCGCATCGTGGCGGCAATCGAGGCCGGCGCGTTCTGGTACATCGAAAAGCCGCTGAAGGGCGCGGTGCTTCATGTATTGCTGGACCGGGCGCTCGGACGTGTTCGGGATCGGAAACAGGTAGCGGCGCTCACGAGGCAACTGCGCGAATCCGGGAAGCTGGGCGATCTGGTGGGGCAGTCGAAGACCATGCAGGAAGTCATGCACCTGGTCGAACAGGTTGCGCCGTCGTCGGCTTCGGTGCTGATCACGGGAGAGACCGGCTCGGGTAAGGAAATTCTGGCGCGCACGATTCACCGGCTTTCGCCTCGCACTGATCGTCCTTTTATTGCCATCAACTGCTCGGCGATTCCGGAATCGCTGATGGAGAGCGAAATTTTCGGCCACGAACGCGGGGCTTTTACGGGCGCTGCGGAAAGACGTCTCGGATGTTTCGAGCTGGCTGACGGCGGCACGCTGCTGCTCGATGAGATTGGCGAGATGCCCGCGCCGACGCAGGCAAAATTGCTGCGCGTGCTGGAGGATCACAAGGTGCGCCGCCTGGGAAGCAAGGTGGAAACGCCGGTCGATGTGCGCGTGCTGGCTGCGACAAACAAAGAGCCGGAGCAGGCAGTGGCCAAAGGCGAACTGCGGCAGGACCTTTATTTCCGGCTGAACGTGTTTCACATCTTGCTGCCGCCGCTGCGCGACCACAAGGAAGACATTCCGCTGCTGGTGGAACATATTCTGCGCGACATCAACGTCAAGCACGGGCGCCATGTTCGCGGCGTAAATCCCGAAGTGCTCGATCTGTTTGCGAGCTATTCGTGGCCGGGAAATGTGCGCGAGCTCCGCAACGTGCTGGAGCGCGCGGCAATTGTATCCGACCGCGATCTGATCGGTCGCGCCAGCCTGCCGGTGGATTTCGGCCGCGCTCCCGCAGCTACTGCTTCCGATCTGGCGTCGCTGCGCTTTCCGCTGGGAACCACGGTGGAAGCCGCCGAACGCGAACTCATCTTGCAGACCCTGGCATCCACGAATAACAAGACACGAGCCGCCGAATTACTGGGAATCAGCCTGAAAACCCTGCACAATAAGCTGAAAGAATATGAGGCGGCCAAAGCTCCCTCGCAGTAAGGGCAGGGTAAAGCATGCAACTTCGCCTGAAAACCAAGATTACGCTGACTACAGCGGCGCTGGTTCTTGCCGTGGTGGGCGTGAATTCCACGCTCTACGTGATGAACCTCACGCGGCAGGTCATCCGGCAGGCGAACGATCGAGCGCAACTGGTTTCCCGGCAGATTTTCTTTGAGGCGCAGAATGCGCTGGTGGATGCGGCCAAAGCGGGCAAATCTCCGGCGTCGGATAGCCCGGAAGATCTGCGCGCGTACGTCCAGCAGGCGTTTGACGATAGCGCACCGCTGACGTCCTCAATCGTGGCCGAAGTCAGTTATTCCCCGTTGATTTACGAGGTCTCTGTCACCGATGTCGATGGCATGGTTTTGGTTTCCAGCGATAAGTCGCTTCCGGGCAAATTAACGCCCACCAGAACAAACCTGTCGCAACTGGTTTCCAGCGGGTTCATGGAGCAACTCAAGGTGCTGTACGGGCCGCCGCGCGCATATGAAGTGAGCTACGCCTTTCAGATCGGACCACCCGGAAATCAGATTCCCTTTGGATTCGTTCGCGTCGCGGTGCAGACCGGCTTGCTGCGCATCACCATTACGCCGGCATTGCGCTCGGCCGGACTGCTGGCGCTGGCCTCGGTGGTAATTTCAGTGTTGCTCGCGGCGATCGTCAGCAATATTTCTCTGGCTCCGCTACAGAGAATCACCGCCCAGCTGGACCGCATTTCAAAGGGAGAATTTGACCAGAAGCCACTCGATCGCGAAGACGAATTTGGACAGGTCAGCACGAAGATCAGCCAGATCGGAATGCAACTGCGCGGTGTCCGGGAAATTTTCAGCAATTTGCGCGAAAACATTGACCAGGTTCTCGGCGGACTCGACGACGGCCTGCTGCTGTTTTCCGTCGACGGCCGCGCGGTGATGGTGAGTCCGGCCGTGGAACGGTTTCTTTCCACCCCGGCGGACCAACTGCTCGGCAGGCCGGCGGAAGATATTTTTCCGCCCGAACATCCGGTCCGGGAAGCGATCAGACTTCACAACAATGAACTCGAGCCGGTTGCTTCCGCCGAAGTGGTACTGTCCGGAATCGATAGCCCGGCACGGCGCGTGGGCGTCAGCGTCGAAGTAATCGGCGAGGGCGACACGCGCATGGGCACACTCGTGAAATTCAAGGATCTGGAATCGAGAGAACGCATCGGCACACAGCTCCAGGTTTCCGAGCGGCTTGCCAATCTGGGACGAATCACCGCGGGCGTCGCACACGAGGTAAAAAATCCGCTGAACTCCATGCGTATCTGGCTGGAAAATCTGAAAGCCAGCCTGCCGGATGTGGACGGGTTGCCGCTGCAAGCTGTTCGTGTGCTGGACAGTGAGATTGACCGCCTGGACAGCGTGGTGAAACGTTTCCTCGATTTCACGCGTCCACCGGAGATGCACCAGGAGGAGTTGAATCTCCGGGAAATTCTGGAAGAAGTTTTGGCTGTGGAGCGGCCTGAGTTCAGCAAAGCAAACATAAAAATCGAGGCGCGCCTGGCGCCCGATGTGCCGAACGTTCTGGTCGACAAACCGCTATTGAGGCAGGGGTTGATCAACCTGATGGTGAACGCACTGGAAGCGATGCCCGATGGGGGGCAACTGTTCGTTGTGCTTCGACGTCGCGGAGAAATGGCCGAGATCGAAATCCGTGACACGGGCCGGGGCATCGCTCCCGAGCATCGGCAGCGAATCTTCCAGCTATTCTTTACGACCCGGAAAGGCGGAAGCGGCATCGGCCTGGCGAGCACATTTAGAACTATACAATTACACAATGGCTCAATAGAATTTGAGTCTGAAGTAGGACGCGGTACGACGTTTCGAATCGACCTGCCGCTGGCGCATCAAATGGAGTCCGTGCTTTCGCGGCCGCGGGATCCTGGCGCGGCCGTTGTGAGGAGCCTGTGAGGCGGAGGTTTGAACTTCTCGCGCTGCTTTGCGCCGTCACCGTCGGAGCGGCGGGGTGCGCGAGCAAACACATTGTGAAGGCAGCCCCGCCTTCCGTTAGCGCGCCGCCGCCCGATCTAAGCGCGCCCATGCCCGTGCCCGAGGCGCCACCACCCGTGGATACGGCAGAAGAGCCTGCGCCGGAAGTGCCGTCGCCTGCTCCGCCACCCGCACCGGCCAAAAGGACGATCGGGCCTCGCCGCCCGCCCGTGGAGACGGTCGATCCGACTCCGGCCAAGCCGGCGGCACCGCAGATTTCCCCGCAACTCTCCGCGAGAGATCTGGATGCGACGAAAAGAAACACCACCGGGAACATCACCACCGCGGAACAAAATCTGCAGATGGCCAATGGAAAACAGCTAAGCCCGGCGCAGAAAGATTTGACGGAAAAAATCAAGGGATTCCTCAATCAATCTCACGAAGCCATCATGGCTGACGACTGGGTACGCGCGCAGAATCTCGCCGAGAAAGCGCGCGTTCTTTCCGCAGAACTGGTGAAGTCGTTCTAAACGGCTTTTTCCCAAAATTCATGGGACGTTCTAAGCAGCGCGGGTTTCACAGGCTGCGAAAAAAATGTCTTGTTCTGTCATTCTGAGCGAGGCGAAGAATCTCTCTTGTTTATTCGGTTGTGCTTAAATCGAAGAGAGATTCTTCGCCTCGCTCAGAATGACGGCGTTTTGAGTTTTTCCGCAGCCTGTTTCAGGTTGCGGGGATTAATCCTTGCGAGCACTAACCCCGCAGGCTGAAGCCTGCGCCACTCAGGCCATCACGGCTGTGCCGGCGATCACACGCCCTGATCCTCAATGCTGCTACTATGTTGGCGTGCGTACGTTTGATGTTGTGATCGTGGGCGGCGGCATCATTGGCGGATCGATTGCATTTGATCTGGCGCAGAGGAATCTGCGCGTGGCTGTGCTGGATCGCCAGGAACCGATGCGCGAAGCGTCGTGGGCCGCCGCTGGAATGTTGTCGCCTGCCCCGGATTCACTGGCCGCTATTCCCCTGGTTCCTCTCGGCCGCGCGAGTCTCGCTATTTATCCCAAATTCATTGAAAGCGTGGAGGCGGCGTCGGGATTGCACTGCGGTTTTCGCTCGGACGGAACGATCGAAGTGATTTTCCGCGGTGAAGCAGATCGCGAATTGAGCACGCTGGTAGCGCTGTATCACGGGATCGGACTTGCTTGCGAGCCGCTGCCAGTCGAGGAAGCCAAATCCATGGAACCCTCTATCGGGCGCGGGGCCCAGGCGGCTGCGTTTCTTCCCGACGAGTGTTCCGTTCAACCGCGCGCGCTGATTTCCGCGGTGCTTGCGGCCGCGGCTTCGAACGGCGCGACCATACACGAGGGAGTCGAGGTACAGTCGTTGACGCTCGATAAGAAAAAGTGCGTGGGAGTAAGAACCACCGGCGGTGAAATGTTTTACGCGGCGCATGTGGTGATTGCCGCGGGTTGCTGGTCATCGCAAATTCCGACTCTTGCAACTCTGGCGCCGACCGTTCCGGTGCGCGGCCAGATGGTGGCTTTGCGGCATTCCGGGAAGCCTATTCGGCACGTGCTGCGCTCCGAACGCGGTTACCTTGTGCCGCGCGCCATGGAAAACCCGCAAACCGTGGTGGTGGGCAGCACGATCGAAAACGCAGGTTACGAGAAACGGAATACTTCCGGCGGCGTCGAAAAAATTCTTTCCGCCACGAACGAGATCGCGCCTGAACTCGCCGGGGCGGAAATCATAGAGACCTGGTGCGGGCTGCGTCCCGGCACTCCGGATCAATTGCCGATTCTGGGACCGGCTGACATCGAGGGATTGATGTTGGCCACCGGCCACTATCGCAACGGCATACTTCTGGCTCCGATTACGGCAACGCTCATCGGTGAGTGGATTTCCGAAGGCCGGCCGAGCATCGACTGCGAAATTTTCAGCCCGCTGCGGTTCCAGCAAGGCGGCGCAAACCATTCCGCGACTTCGTCGTAAACCTCTATAACTTCGCGATCCTCGTTGCATCTATCTATTGGAAAACCGTTCGTCTGCGACGCTTCGTTGACCAACCACGCAGGCGGGTATGGAGACGATCATATGCAGCCTCGAATCGATTATCGAAAATATGCTCCGGAAGCGCAGAAGGCCATGCTGGCCCTGGAAAAGTATATTTCGGATAGCGGACTGGAACCCCTTCTGGTTCATCTGATGAAGATGCGGGCTTCGCAAATCAATGGTTGCGCGTACTGCATCGACATGCACTCGATTGACGCGCGAGCGCTGGGCGAAACGGAACAGCGCCTGTACGCGCTCGATGCTTGGCGCGAGACTCCGTTCTTCAGCGACCGCGAGAGGGCCGCGCTCGCCTGGACCGAAGCCATTACGGTGGTGTCGGAGACACACGTACCGGATGCGGTGTTTGAGGAAGTGAAAAAATATTTCAGCGAAAAAGAAATCATGGACCTGACGATTGTCGCGACCACGATCAACATGTGGAACCGGATGGCAATTTCAACCCGCGCAGTGCCTGGACGCTATCGCCCTGCAAGATCATCGGCGGCAGCTTCGTAAGTTTGTGTGGCGCAGGCTTAAGCCTGCGGGGTTTCCATCAGCGAGGGACAGCCGTGCTTTCAGGAAATCCGACAGCCTGAACAGGCTGCGGAAAAAATGTCTTTTTTTGTCATTCTGAGCGAGCGAAGAATTTCTCTTGGATTTAAGTATAAGAGAACAACAAAGAAAGATTCTTCGCTTCGCTCAGAATGACAGAGTTTGGAGTTTTTCCGCAGCCTGTGAAGCCTATGCCACACTAAATCGGGGAACGGCTGCGCGTTGGTTCGCGGCTCGGCGGTCCAGGGAGCGATGAGGCGCGGCCGGGGTCGGTGAAATTGACGCGGCTGGCATCCAGGTAGACCGTTCGGTCGAGAAACACGTCGACCGTTGTGCCGCGAGGCAATTCGAGTTCGGGCCCGCGCGTGAGCAGCACGGCAGCGAGTCCGGCAGCCGCGCCGGCACCTGCGCCAATGCCCGCACCCGTGGCGCTTCGCGTCGCGATCCCACCAACGCCCGCGCCGACTCCCGTGGTTTTGATAACCGTTCCAACATCGCCAGCCTTGTCCGTATCGCCGTGAATTTTTCCTTCGCTGTCGGTAGCTTCATTTCCGCCCGTTCCGGCGTTGGTGGGTATCGCGTTGAAGTCGACCGCGTAGCCGTTCGGAAGAATCATGGAATTCAGTCGCAGGCGAATTTCGCCCGTACCTTTTAATTTGCCGGGACGCCGCGCTTCCTGAACCTCGCCTTGCACGTACGAACCCGCGGGGATGAGGATTCGATTGTCGATCACCACCGGGAAAAGCGTTTCGAGATATACGGGATCGCCCGGCTTGGCGTTTCGCGTGGTCACCGCGTTGTGCAGGATCAAGGGCAAGCGCGTGCCGGAAGGTACGACATATCTGGCGGTGCCGGCTGCGGCAACGGAATCGGACCCGGGAGAAGCGGGCGCTGATTGGGTGGGCAGAGTTTGCGTCGATGGAGTTTGGGACGCAGGAGGCTGCGCCGGGCCTGCCGCCATTTGTGCACCATAGACGGAGCCGCTTGCGCTGATTGCCACAACCAATGCAAAAATTCGCAATCTGGTTTTCATTCGTTTCTCCGATGCCAGTTCGATGCGATTTGTGTTGCTCGGGATGCCGCAATCATACGCCCGGGAGTACACCCGAAGTAAAGGCTGCCCGTTCCAAAATCGGGCGACCGCTGCGAACCGCAGATTCCGCTGTGTCCCGTGTTTTTCATGGAAGCAACTGGCACGGCAACACCAGCCCAGAACCACAGCGTTAAGGCTTTTCTTGACATGCCCCGGCGGCTAACTTACTGTCTTGCGCAACGATTCAATGAAGGGGTTAGAGAATAATTATCTTTGTCCAACTGTAATGGGCGACCTAGATTTCCGAATTTGATTCGCATAAGGAGCAATCTAATGAAAAAACTGATTCTGATCTTCAGCCTCGTTGCGATGCTGGTTCCCGCTCGCGCTTCGTGGGCGCAGGTCCTCAAAGGGAATGATACTGGTGTCTCCATGGGCCACGTCCATTTCCTGGTGCCGGATGTGGATGCCGCAAAGAAATTTTGGACGGCGATGGGCGGCGTCCCCGAAAAGCTGGGGGCAAACGATGTGTTCAAGTTCCCTGGCGTGCTGATCATTGTGCGCAAAGGCGATGGCACCACTCCAACCGTCGGATCGGTTGTCGGACATATTGGCTTTCATGTGCCCGATACCACGGCGGCGCTCGCCCGTTGGAAAGAGGCTGGTCTGACGACTGAGGTCGGACAGAATCCCGGGCAGGGATTTGTGTGGACGCCGGACCATCTGTTGCGCGTTGAAATTCTGGAAGACAAGGCACAGACCGTGCCGGTTGCCTTTCATCACGTTCACTTCTATATAGCGGAAGCGGCGGGCGCTTCCAATGTGCTGGAGATGCAATCCTGGTACGCCAAAATGTTCGGCGCCAAGCCCGGCAAGCGCGGCCAGTTTGACGCCGCGGACATTCCCGGCGCGAACCTGACGTTTACCAAATCCGACACGGCGACCGTCCCGACCAAGGGGCGCATGCTCGATCACATTGGATTCGAGATCGCCGGCCTCGAGGCGTTTTGCAAGAAGGCCGAAGCCGCCGGTGTGAAATTTGACATGCCTTACACCAAGCGGCCGGACCTGGGTATTGCATTGGCCTTCATGACCGATCCGTGGGGCACGTACATCGAACTGAACGAAGGCCTCGACAAGCTCTAAAGAAAAAGTAGCGCGGGCTTCAGCCTGCGGGGTTTTGTTAGCGCACGGATCGTGCGTGCCGCAACGAAACCCCACAGGCTGAAAGCCAGTACTACTTACCCCCATTTGACGCGTTGCATCCGCCAGATTAATCTTGAATTTTGATGAGGAGATGCGATGGCCAAGCTGGCTCTGGTGTATGGAATGCGATTGTTGCCCGCGGACGATCTGGGCGAGTTGGGTGAAGCGGAGATCACGCTGAAAGACGGGCGCACCGTGCGCGTGACGATGCACTTGATCGAAGGAAGCAAAGAGCAGATCGAGGGAACGCTGCGGCAATCGGTGGAAGCGTTTTTCGAGATGTATCCGGAGATTTAAGTAGAACGGCTTCAGCCTCTTTTCTTTTAATCCTTATGCTCGAAATGCGCGCACTGGCCCTACGGAACAAAATTCAAAAGAAAACAGGCTGAAGCCTGTTCTACCTTTACCGGTTCCCAAAATTTTCGGGATCGAAATCCGCCGAGCCGGGCGCGGCCACGTTCGAGCTCACCAGTACCACACTCTGCCCTGTAAGCTCAAAGCGTTTTCTGCATTTGCGGCAGGCCACCAATTCATCGACGCGAACCATGTAGGAACGCGCCAGCGCGAAGCGCTTCTTGTCTTCTTCTCCCGCGCCACGCGGCAATTCATTCTTTTTGGTGCGGACAATCCAGCGTATGGGGTAATTATCTTCCTTGCGGCACGCCGGACAAGTGAGAGGAATGGTCTTGGTTTCCTGCTTTTCCACGTAAAACTGTCGCTCGTCCATGATCTCCCTGCTCTCTTCCGACGACGCCCGGCGCCTCAGGCGCGGGACGCTGTCATCGAGTCGCTCGATCCGCTCATCGATGACGATTCCATTGTAACAAATTCCATGCCGGCGTCGCGCCAGCGCGGCAGCCAATGTTGCAGCGCTGTCACCACATGGGAACGGTCTCCACCGAGAGCGCGGTGATCGCCGTCGTGCATTACGACGATATCTCCGCTGGTCCGACCCGCGCGTGAGACACTCGACAGCCGCGCGATCAGGCGTTCAGGCGGCTGCGGTTTCCAGTCCCAGCAGATTTTCGACCACATCACCACGCCGCGTATTCCCGCGCTGCGAACTTCTCCGCGCAGCAAGGGGCTGCGATAGCCGTAGGGCGGCCGCATCCAGCGCGGCGGCTCCGCGTGAAGGGCCGCCGCAATTGCGTCCTGACAGCGCGCCAGTTCGTCGCGAATTCCCCTGCGCGAGCAAAAAATCAGATTTGCATGGGTATCTGTGTGATTTCCGATTAAATGACCGCGCGCGGATATTTCCCTGACCAGATCCGGGCAGGCGCGCGCGAATTTTCCAATCAGAAAAAATGTCGCGCGGACGGAGTGAAGATCAAACAATTCCAGAAGCCGGGGCGTGACCGATGGATTTGGCCCATCGTCAAAAGTAAGCGCGACTTTGCGGGAGGAATCGGTTTGGCGCAGCGTGGGTCCGAATAATTCAGATGACGGAGCCACCGCGCCCCATGCGGCAATTCCCGCGGCGGTTGCGGCAGTTGTCACCATTGCAGGCAAAAAGCTCAATGGATCTCCAAGCCGCTATTTTCGCATGCTGTACAACGGATTTCCCGCTATTCCTGCGCCGGGTAACCCTTTAGAAGTAGGTCCCGTCTAAGAGAGTACAGAATGAATTAAGCTGGAGGTCCGAACGTCTTCGAGACCGTGAATATTGGAACCACGGCAGCGGGCAAACGGTATCTACTGAGGTACCGTTCGAAAGGGCGTGAATGTTGTCGGGTCGAAGGCTTGCAGTGCTGCTCGCGGGGCTGTTTCTGTCATTCATCGCCCTTCGCGTTCCGCTTGCTGCGCAGGATAATCCGGACGCAAATGTTCCCGCGGATTCCCAGATGGTGGGGACAGTGCGCGCAGCGGACGGCACGCCCATTCCGGGCTCGACCTTGCGCGTAACCCAGACTTCCACGGGAAAAGCGTGGGTGACCTGGACGGATGAAGTTGGAAAATTCCAATTCCCCGCTCTTCCCGAAGGCCACTATCGTATCGAAATATCTCAGCTGGGTTTTTCTTCCGCCAACCAAGAAGTGGATCTGGCAGCAGGAAAGCAGACGCCCGTCGATCTGAAAATTGATGTGGGCACTTTGGTAGCGATTACCGCGCCTCCGGCGACCGAAGCTGCCGCGAAAAATCCGAACAAGGCTCCGTCGAATGAAAACGGGAACCCTCCGGCTTCCGGCACGCCACCCGAAACGGCGACTAACGGCGCGTCGATCGCGCCGAATTCAAACGCCTCCGCTTCGAATAATCGTGCTGGTGCGCCGCCCGGGGATGCCAACGCTGGAGGCAATGCGAGGCAACGCGGCACCACTAGCGGCGCGCGGAATGGACAACCGGGAGGCCACGTGGGCGGGGGGCGCGGCCAGCGATCATTTCAGCAATTAGGTCTGAATGGTCAAAATCAGAATCCCCCACAAACCGGACCTCAGGAGCAAAATATTCCAGAGCTTGGCGGGCAGTTGGGACAGGCCGAATCCGCAGACGCTGTGCAAATGATGGGGACGGTCGCCATGGGTCAATCGCCGCCTGAAGGCGGCCCGCAAGGAGGCGATGGTGGCCCAGATACGCGAACGGGATTCGGCAATGGCGACAATTCCATCCCCGGACAGAACGCGCCTGGCGGATTTGGAGGGCCTGGCGGACCGGGTGGTGGCGGATTCGGAGGACCCGGCGGGCCGCGTGGTGGGGGCGGGCGAGGGCGTGGGCCGCAGCGTGGAGCGCAAGGAGTCGGCCCACTGTGGGGCGCGCAACGCGTGGCGCGCCAGCGGATCAATCGCATCCATTACAGCATCTCCGATGTGCTTGGAAGTTCCGCTTTCAACGCCAGACCGTATTCCCTGTATCAAGCTAACCCGCCGAAGGTTTCCGGCTGGACCGAAGTGGCCAATCTGAATATCGGCGGACCTCTGAAAATTCCACACGTTTACGATGGCAGCGACAAAACATTTTTTTATGTCAATTTTGGCGGCACCTGGCAGCGCACGCCCGTGGACCAGTTCTCGACCGTGCCGACGCTGGCTGAGAGGAATGGCGATTTCAGCGCGGATAACGTGCAGCTTTATAACCCGCTGTCAAACCTCACCGGCCCGCGCGCATTGATGTCCAACGCCGGCTGCTTCCAGGCCACGCCCTCCTCGCCATTGCCTGCGGTGGGCACGTGCATTCCCACAAACATGATCAGTTCGCAGGCCATCGGCCTGTTGAATTTCATTCCGACTCCGAATATTCCAGAAACGACCCTGGGCGGTCGAAATGTGAACTTTCACCTGCAGACCAACCTGCCCAGCCTAAGCAACCGGCTGAACGTAAACATCACGCACCAGATTTCCTCGAAGCTGAGCCTGCAGGTGAACTACAACCTCTCGAACGCCACTTCTCATTCACTGGCCAACTTTCCAGGGATCGAGGGAAACACGTTTACGCGCGGGCAAAGCGCGATGGTCGGATTGACACAGAATTGGACCAAGACGTTCATGCACACTTCGCAGTTTTATTTTTCGCGCAGCCGGTCGCTTGGATTGAATCAATTTTCTGACATCACGAACATCGGCGAGCAGCTGGGACTCACGGGAATTTCACCCAATCCCCAGGATTACGGTTTGCCGAACATCGGCTTCACAAACTTTACAGGATTGAACGATCCCAATTTTTATCTCGCTCGGAGCCAAACGTACCGCTACGTCGACAGTTTCCGCTGGATGAAAGAGAAGCACACCATCACTGTTGGCGGCGAGATCCGCAAGATGGACATCAATCGTGATTCCGATCCCCTGCCGAACGGCCAGTTTTCCTTCACAGGTTTGATGACCAGCCAACTGGCCGCTTCGGGCGCGCCCACCAGTTCCCCGGCAAATTGCCAGACGGCCGCGGCAACCGGCCCATGCATCGGAAACGATTTCGCGGATTTCCTGCTCGGTTACCCCGCCAACACCAAGGTTCAATACGGCGACGCCGCCACGTACTTCCGCAATTGGGGATTCATCGGATACGCCAGCGACGACTGGCACATGCTTCCGAAATTCACGCTTACGTACGGCGTGCGCTACGAAGCGTTTACTCCGCCGACGGAAATCAACGGCCACATCGCGAACCTCGCGGTAAGCTCGGATTTTTCGCAGGTGCAGTGCGTCACGCCCGTGCCTGCGGCCAACTGCATTACGAGCTCTACGCCGTCGTTGTTTAATGGTCATTATACAAATTGGGCCCCCCGCGTCGGCGTTGCCTGGCAGCCGCCCGGAAAATGGTTTTCGGGGCAGCACCAGATGACAGTGCGGGGCGGTTTCAGCATGTTTTACGTCGAGTCTTACCTGAATACCCTGGCGAGCAACATGGCTAACCAGCCGCCCTTCGCCACAGCAAGCACGCTGACGCAGCAGACATTTACAGCTTCGCCGCTAAACCTGCAGACAGATTTATCGACGGCGGTGCCGGGGACGCTGACCAATACCGTCGCCGTGAATCCGAACTACCAGGTTCCCTACGCGATGGTCTGGAACGCGGGCATCGAGTACAACCTGGCGCGCAACCTGTTCATAGAAGTGATGTACACCGGCACGCGCGGAATTCATCTGGACGAGCTTCTGGGCTTCAGTTCGGTGACCAACGGCACTACCAATGCCGCTGGCTTTACCTACGACACGACCGGAGCATTTTCCAATTTTCATGCGTTGCAGGTTCGCTTGCAACGACGCATGACGCGGGGGCTCACGTTCACGGCGCGCTATACCTATTCGAAGTCTCTCGATGATGCCAGCACGATCGGCGGCAGCGGCCAGACCGTGATCCAAAATAATGCCGATCCTCGCGGTGACTACGGACTTTCCACGTTCAACATGACGCACCAGTTTCTGGGATCGTTCAGTTACCAGTTGCCGTTCGGCGATCGCAAACGTTTTGCCGCCAAGGGCTGGCAAAAAGCGGTGTTCGGCGATTGGCGCCTCAACGGATCATCGACCGTGAATTCAGGCACGCCATTCACGGTGAGAGTATTCTCAAAAAATCCAGCGTGCCAGAATGTTCCGGGAATCAATTCCGCACGCGCCAATCAAATTGGCGACACGTCGCTGGCGAATCCCTCTGTGCTGGAATGGTTCGACACGGCAGCCTTCACCATTCCCACATCGTGCTTTGGCGATGCTCCGCGGAATTCCGTGATCGGACCCGGCGCGTTTACGATCAACGCCGCATTGGCCAAAACCATACCGTTCGGGCGTGACGGACTGCGACGGCTGGAATTTACCTGGAGCACGACGAACCTGCTGAACCATCCCAACTTTGGCGGGCCGTCGACGGTGTTGGGCTCCAGAACCTTCGGCCAAATTACGAGTGTCGGATTGATGCGCGCGATGCAATTCACGACGAGGTTCAATTTCTGATGATGCGGCCGGTGCGAACAAATCGGCGACGTATCCTGGCGACGCTTGCCGCCATGTCACTGCTCGTTACGCCGTCCGCGACCTTGCTCGAGGCGCAGGATTCCCATTCGCAAACGCAGCAACCGCAGGTAGTCCCCGTCAATCCCCGACAGGGTCCGGCCGCGCCTCCCACGACCAAAACAGCAGCCGGCGGAAAAGGAACGATCCGCTCCACCGTGAGCCTCGTGGAAATCGATGTGCAAGTGACGGACCGCGATGGAAAACCGGTGAAGGGGCTCAAGCAGGACCAATTCAGCGTGACGGAAGATAGCAAGGCGCAAAAAATATCTTCCTTTGAGTACAACGACATTGAAAAAGTGGAAACCGCGGGGACCGGTGAACAGACGCCCATCACCGTTCCCCTCGGCATGGTCACTTCTCCCGAGGAAATCAAGGCAGTAGTGCGCGATCACAGAATGATCGTACTGTTCTTTGACCTGACTTCGCTGCAGGCTGAGGATTTGCTGCGCTCCACACGCGCAGCGCAGAAATATTTGCAGCAGCAGATGACGCCCGCGGATCTCGTGGCCGTTGTGGCATTCGGAAACACGCTGAAGGTTGTTGCGAATTTTACCAATGACCGCGAACTGCTGAAAGGATCGGTGGACGCGATTGTGCCCGGCCATGAAGCCGCCCTCTCGCAACTCGCTGACGCGGCCACCGCGGCGAACGGCGAGACCGCCATCAGCGAAGACACGGGCGCCGCATTCACGGCCGACGACACCGAATTCAACATCTTCAACACCGACCGGAAACTCGCCGCCGTCGAAGCGCTGTGCGAAGTGCTGGAATCGGTGCCCGGAAAAAAATCGATCATTCAATTCACGGGCGGCATTACGCAAACCGGCGAGGAAAATCGCTCGGAACTGATCGCCGCCACCAACGCCGCGAACCGCTCCAACGTTTCCATTTACAGCGTGGATTCGCGCGGCTTGCTGACGGCCACTCCGGGCGGCGACGCCAGCGTCGGCGCGTCTGGCGGCAACGCATTGTTTACGGGCGCCACGGTCGTATCGCAGAGCCAGTCGCGGCAGGATTCGCGTGACACATTGGCCTCGCTGGCGGGAGACACCGGAGGGCGAAGCTTTTTCGACACCGGCGACTTCGGAAAAGTTTTCCAGAGCGTGCAGAACGATAATTCCGGCTACTACCTGGTGGGATACTACAGCACCAACGCTGCGAATGATGGCGCGTGGCGGCGCGTGCGCGTGAAAATCGATCAACTGCCGGCCGGCGCGCACATACGAGCGCGCGAAGGCTACTACGCGCCCAAGAGTTATGGCGTGTTCACGACGGAAGACCGCGAGCGACAGCTGGAAGAAGCGTTCCAATCGGACAATCCGGACATTGAGCTGCCGGTAGCGGTTGAGACTTCACAATTCCGGCTGAATACGAACCAGGTATTCGTGCCCATTTCCGCGAAACTTGCGCCCAGCGCGCTGCAATGGGCGCAAAAGCGCGGCAGCCGCGAGACCGCGTTTGATTTCGCGGCCGAAGTGCGCGACGCGCGATCCAATCGCGTGGTCGGCGCGCTGCGTGACACCATCACCGTAAAGATCGACGCGCAACATTTTCAGGAACTGCAGCAGCGCGCGCTGGTCTACCAGGGCGGCATCATTCTTGTTTCCGGCGAGTACAAATTGAAATTCCTGGCTCGCGAAAATGAGTCCGGCCGGATCGGCACATTCCAGCAAAACATTTCGATCGCTCCACCGCAGAGCGACCACCTGCAGTTGAGTTCCGTGCTGCTCTCCAGCCAGGTGGAAGCCGCACAGAAGACGGCCCAGATCAAAACGCAGGCGCTCGGCAAGGACGCCAAGCTGAAATCGTCGCCGCTGGACGTGGGTGGCGAGCATATCGTTCCGAGCGTGACCGGAGTTTTCACCAGCGACCAAACGTTGTACGTTTTCTTTCAGGCCTACGTGCCGCAAAAGGCTGACGCGAATTCCCTGCGCGCGGGCCTGGTATTTTTCCTCAACGGCCAACGACTTTCCGACACGCCAATGGTGGCCCCCACGGAATACGACGAGAAAACCCGCACGGCGTCCTTCCGGCTCAGCCTGCCGCTAGCGAATCTAAGCGTGGGCCGCTACACGGTGCAGGCCATCGTCGTCGGTGCCGGGTCGGGCTATGCGGCTTTCTCCCGGAACTATTTCGCGCTGCGGCCCGCTTCCAAACCAGTGCCCTCAGCGACGATGGCTCCTCCATCCGTAACTCCTCCAACCGCAAATTGACCGCTGCGTCCCTGAGGAAGTATTCTCCATTCGAGTGATTGCGGTCGTTTCCCGCGGGAAGCGCCACCGACAAGCCCTGCCCCCAGACAACACCGCTGTACAGTGTTGCATCCTTAACGATGCGCGTTCTTGCACTAGCCATGGCTGATCTTCCACTCCAGAACTGGTGCGTTGGACGACGGGATCAGAAGGGTTCGACAAGTAAGGACTAACTATGCGTTCCATCATCTTCGCTATCGCATTTATTTTCGGTTCGGCTGGATTGGTTCTTGGTCAAAGCGAAAGCCTGCAAATATCCGCCAATGGCAACGCGTCCCCCAGTTTGATTCCATTGGAGGTGCCGGCGGGCACGCCCCTTCCCGTTGTGCTCGATAAAGAAATTCGCATTCAAAAGGCGGGCCAGCCGATTCACGGGAAAATCGCCGAGCCCGTATACGCCTTTGACAAACTGGTAGTTCCGGCGGGCAGCGATGTAACCGGCAGGATCAGCCGGATCGGAGGCGTTTCTGCCTTGAAACGCACGGTCTCCGCCCTGAACGCCGATTTCTCACCGGCGCGCGATGTACAGGTCGTCTTTGATCAGTTAGTGCTGCCCGATGGACGCCGCGTCCCGCTGCACACGCAAGTGGCTCCCGCATCCCAGGGTGTTCTGCAATTTGCGACGGCTGCGGAACCAAAAAATCAGGGCAAGGAAAAGAAAGGCGCTGCGAAGCTGGCATCGGATAAAGCCGGAGAGACGAAACAGGAAATCACGCAGGAGTGGGACGCCGCCAAATCACAAATTACCGCACCGGGAAAAATTCACCGCCTGAAACGATTGGCAATTGCCGAATTGCCCTACCATCCTCAATATTTGACGCTGGCACTCGCTTCAACGCCGAATTACTTGATCCTCTCAATTTTGGCACCGAGGAAATTACGGCGGAGAAAGTGCACATGGTGGGCACGCCTCCAGCGGCCGGAAGCGTGATTCATGCCTTGCTGAAGACGCCGCTGACTTCCGCGACCGGACAAAAGGGTGACACGGTGGAGGCTGTAATGACCGAGCCGCTGCTCACCAATAGCCAGCTCATCCTTCCGGAAGGCACATTGCTGCGAGGCTCTGTCTTGCAAGTCCGGCCAGCGCGCAAACTGCACCGCAACGGACAGCTGCGAATTGTGTTCCACGAAATTGTGCCGCCCAAATCCGTGGAGCAGCACGTCGAAGCGAGCCTCGAAGGCGTGGAAGTAAAGAGCGATCAAAATTTGAGCCTGGATTCCGAAGGTGGCGCGCAGGCCACGACACCCAAAACCAGATACCTGACTACGGGCATTTCCGTTGCTCTCGCCGCTTCTTCTTTTATGACCGACGCAGACGCAGGCCGCGCCCTCCAACAATCCGGAGGCGAAGTCGGAAAGAGTGCATTGAACGGAGCATCGGGCTTTCGCGTCATCGGCTTCATCACCGGAGCGCTCGTGCACTCCAGAGTTCTTGCTTCCACGATGGGGGTTTATGGAGCCGGAATGTCGGTCTACGACCATTTCCTTTCGCGGGGCCGCGACGTGGTCTATCCAAAAGACACGGCGATGGCCATTGGATTTGGATCGCGCGTGACCAGCGGGCCGAAGGCCGGGCCTCATACATAGTCGCTAAACATACGTGCCGGTAATTTTCGCGGATTACCGTCGAACAGGCCCGCGGCTGAAGCCGTTCCCTACAAAGAGCGATCGCTGCGCCACTTTTTAGCGCACCGGATCTATTCGGCGAAGGACTCGCGGAACATCCACAGGCTGAAGCCTGTGCTACTTAAACCGTTCAGGTTGAGGTTTTCTCGTTCGGGGATTTTGCTGCGGCGTCGAGAATTCCATTGATGAAGGGCGACGCTTCTTCCGTGGAAAACTTTTTGGCGAGTTCCACGGCTTCGTTGATTACTACTTTCGCGGGAGTGCTGGTGGTGCGGATTTCCGCGAGGGCGAGGCGCAGGATGGCGCGGTCGATGGCGGCCATGCGCTCCAGACGCCAGTTCTGGGCATGCGATGAAATAATCGGGTCAAGCTCGTCGGCGCGGGCTGCTGCGCTTTCAAAAAGCTGGTTGGCGAATTCCCGAGTCGATTTCTGAGCGCGCGCGTTTTTCCAAAAGCCGGCTTCGATTTTTGACGGTTCCTGTTTGCCCATCTCCCACTGGAAGAGCATCTGGAGGGCGTACTCACGGGATTTCCGGCGCAGTGTCATCTAGCGGCGTTTCCTGCGGGAAGCGTTGTTCGCGGCGTTGTTCGCGGCGTTGTTCGCGGCGTTGTTCGCAGCCTTCTTCGATGCGTTCGCGGGGCGAAGTTGCCGGGAGAGGTTGGCCATCTCCACGGCGGCCTGACCAGCTTCGTAGCCCTTGTTGCCGCCTTTAAGTCCGGCGCGGTCGATGGCCTGCTCCAGGGTGTCGCAGGTAAGCACACAAAAAATAACGGGAATGCCGGTATCGAGCTGGGCGAGTTGCACGCCGCGCGCGACTTCGCCGGCAACGTAATCAAAATGGGCGGTTTCTCCGCGCAGAACGCAGCCAATGGCAATCACGGCGTCGGTGCGCCCGCCCTCGGCCAGCTTCTTCGCCGTAAGCGGAATCTCAAAGGCACCGGGAACATGAACGATAACAATGTTCTGCGGATCCGCGCCGGAAGCTTCGAGCGCGTCCACGGCTCCAGCCAGCAACCGATCGGTAATAAAACTATTGAAGCGGCTCACGACGATCGCAAATTGCAAGCCTGCGGCATTTGCCGCAGCGCGAATTTCTTTTCCGTGAAAGGCTTTGTTCATGTGAATGGGTTTGGCGGCGGACGCTCGCGCTACTTTCCGCGAAATTGAGCCGGCCGCTTTTCCAGAAACGCGCGCGTTCCTTCCCGCATGTCCTCAGTGGCGGCGCACAGCCCAAAAAGAGTGGTCTCCAGATATTGGCCCTCGGCGAGCGGCATCTGCGTCCCGCGTTCGATCACTTCCATCGTGAATTTTACGGAGAGGGGCGCATTGGCAATGATTTTTTTCGCCAGCGCCTCCGCTCCGGGCAAAAGTTCCACCGGTTCGTAGACGTGATTCACGAGGCCGATGCGCAGCGCCTCATCCGCTGAGATCATTTCTCCCGTGAGGCAGAGTTCGTAGGCCACGCCCTTGCCGCACAAGCGGGCGAGCCGCTGCGAGCCGCCATACCCTGTCATGATTCCGAGTTTTACTTCAGGCTGGCCAAGCTTCGCTGTTTTACTGGCAAGCCGCATGGTGCAGGCCAGCGCGACTTCGCATCCGCCGCCGAGAGCGAACCCGTTGATAGCGGCGATCGAGGGCTTGCCAAGCGACTCCAGCAGTTGCAAAACGCTCTGCCCAAACGCGGCCGTTTCCTTTCCGCCAACGGGAGTCTGCACCGCCAACTCGGCGATATCTGCGCCGGCTACAAACGATTTTTCCCCCGCTCCCGTGAGGATCAGGACGCGCACGTCGTCATCTTCCCGCGCGGAGTTGAGAATGTCGCGCAGCTCCTCCATCGTTTTGTGATTGAGCGCGTTCAGCACCTTCGGCCGGTTGAACGTGATGAACCCGATGCGATCCCGCTTTTCGTAGAGCAGGTTTTCGTAAGCCATGTCGGTCAAGTCCTCGCCATTTCGAGGGCAACGATTTCATTGCCGCCGCGCTTTCGAGCTTCCTCCAGCCCGGCTTCGACGCGGTTGATCAGATCGGTCACGATGTCTTCATTGTCGTAATCATGCCTGGTAATGGCCTCGGCGAGAGCCACGCTCATCGTCAATTGTCCGCCGTCCCACGAAGGACGCAATCCGCTCACCGATCGCTTCAACTTTTCGGCGAACATTTGCGCCCCCGACAGTGGCGTGTCCGGCAGTAGAACCGCAAGGGCCCAAGAAGTGTACTTGATCGCGAGGTCGGTTTGGCGAACGATTGATTGCACGGCTTTTCCCAGCTGTTCCATGTACCGGTCAAAGGGAACTTCCCCGTGCTGCCGCAATAGCTCCGGGCCACCATCGATCTGCAGCAGTGCCAGGGTGAGCGGAGCCCCCTGCATTCGGGCGCGCTGCGATTCATGGAGCAGACAATCGATGTAGGCGCCGCGGGCCAACAACCCGGTTTTTTCGTCGGCCACGGCAAGCGTGCGCACCAGGGTGCGCAGGCGAGTGTGGTGCACGCACATCAGCATCTGATCGCCGATGGATTGCAGAAAATAAGTTTCGTTGGGCTTCCAGGAATGAGGTGCAGCGAAGCCGACGATCATCATTCCGGCAGGGGATTGCGTCTCCGGATCCGTGAGCTGTACCCCGAGCGACGTTTCCAGCCCCATCTCCCTGAGGATTGGCGCTGCAGTGGCTTCCAGTGGCAACCCACCCAGGGCGTCGGGGGTGGCGCGTTCCAGATGGCCGATCAGACGAACGATCACGTTACCGGAAGAGGCTTCAAAGCCGGAGGCGCAAAACTCCGAAGCCATCTGTGGCGGCTGTCCAGGCGGACCGACTACGGCGAGACACCGCGACACCCGAAGATAGTTTCCCACGTCGTTCACCGCGACCGAGAGCATGGCGCGAGGGGAAGGCTGGCGAAACACGTTCTGATTGATTTCCGAAATTTTTGCCAGGTCACGCAGGGTTTCGGGCGCATAGAGGGACGCAGCTGCATCGCGGTTGGCCGGTTCTTGAACCGGGGCTTGAACAGACTCCGTGCGCTTGCGCGAAAGGGCGCTTTCCTCGGGTTGCCAGTGCGCTGCTTCAAAGAGGCCCTGCAGGCGCTCGTTATGTTCTTCCTCGCCCGGGAACAGCTCCACGATGCGTTGCAGACGCTCGACGGCCTTGGACTGGAGTGAGTACTGAACAAAAATTTCCGCCTGCACGAGCAGGTCTTCGAGTGTCTGGCCGGATTGAACGTCACGAAGTATGGCGGTCGAGGGTTCGTCGTTTTTACCGCGGCGGCTTTCCATCACGGGGACTTCGGGACGATGGGTTGCGGCGTTTGACATCCGTGATTTCACGCGGCTCAAGAAATCGTCGCTGGCACGCCCTTTCAATTGGTCCAGGCGCTGCTGATTGCGGGAGTCGTAGGGATCAATTTCGATCAGCTTGTCGATGGCGTCGCATGCGCCAGCGAGCTGATTTTCAGCCAGGTTCAGATCGAACAAACGAACCAGAGCGTCGAAATATTTCGTCTCGCGGTTGATCTCAGCGTAAAAGGACGCCCAAAACTGGGTGAGCCGTAGGGACTGGGGGAACGCCTCGACTAGGCGATCGAGTCCGGCGGCGAGCTCCGATTCCCTTCGCGCGGCGAGCATGCTTTTCTTCGTGGTGGCAAGAACCTCGACTGCCTTTTCATCCTGACCGACGCGAAAAAATTCGGTTGCCAGCGAGAAAAATTTTTCCGGTGAACCAGCGCCCAGATTCGTCATGCGTTCGATGACACTTCGTGCAGTGTCCAGCTGGCCGGATCGCATGAGGGCTTCGGTGTACGTGTCAAGAAACGCTGCGTCTTTTTCCGTTTCGGTCAGGGGCGCAAGCAAAGCGGAAGCCACCGCCGCATCGCCCTTGCGCAGCAACGCCTGGGCATAGAGAAGCGCTGCGCTGCGGTCATTCGGCGACAGTTGATGCGCCTTGGCGAAAAATTCGATGGCCTCGTCCTCATTCTCCGTGGAAAGCTGACCGGCCCGCAAATAACCGAGGGCGGCGGCCGCGTGATTCTCCAGGCGCTCGGCTAATTCGGCGACAGCAACGTGACGATCGCGATTTTCGGAATCGAGCTGCGCGATGCGCACGAAACAGGACAGCGCATCTTCGCCCTTGCCGGTCAATTCATAGGCCAGCGCGGCAGACATGAATTGTTCCGTGGCTTCTTCGGTGCGGTTTTGCTTTTGCAGGAGGAGCGCGTACCGCGCGACGCGTTCGGGCGGCTGCTGCTGCGTCTTCAAAAAACGCGTGTAGAGTGCCAAAGCTTTGGGTTCCTCGCGAGGAGCCGTCAGGCGATCAAACAACATTCCGTAGTAGATGGCGGCCCGATCCGGCCGGTTCTGCATGGTGAACAGGTCACCCAGCGATTGAATGGACTCCAGGTGATTGGGAACGACGGTCAACACAGACTGGTAGGCCTCGATGGCGTCGTCAACGCGGCTTTTCTCGACGAAGCGCTTGGCCTTTTCCAGTTGTTTGACGATGTCGACACTCATGCAGGCTCGGGACGGTTTTCCTCAGTGAAGTTGCGACCGCAGACTCGCGGATCGACATTTGCCAAGGCGAACGTAACTATATACCGCTGCGGCTAGGCGTGCAAAACGGATCGCTGGCGGGGCTGCTTAATTCGGCAATTCCAGGCTTGGCTTAGAGTCGCGGTAATCGCGGGTTGGGTACGGAAGCAGTGCCACTGCGATCCGTTACATCCGGATAAGCAAACTGGTGTGCGCTGTGAAGAACTGTGTCAGACTTTTGGGGATGCCAGCTCAAAGTAATTGTTTGCTACCCGAAGAATCGTCCAGCCGCAGGGGCTGCGACGAACGTCGCACGGACTAATGCGCGAATTTCTAGAACTCCTTCGACGAAACCGCAATTATCGCTACACCTGGATGGGGCAGGTGGTGAGCGAAATCGGCGACAACTTCAATAACATCGCCGTCTTTGCGCTGGCGATGCAATTGACTCACTCGGGCCTGGTGGTCATGGGCGTCATGCTGTCGAGGGCGATTCCGGCGATTACCATTGGGCCGTTGGCGGGAGTGATGCTGGACCGGTTTGACCGCAAGCGAATCATGATTGCCAGCGATTTGACTCGCTCCGTCGTTGCGCTGGGATTCATTCTGGCCTTGAGGCAGGAACAGGTATGGCTGCTGTATACGTTCAGCGCATTGTTAATGATTGCATCACCGTTTTTCACGGCTGGCCGCTCCGCGATTCTGCCCACAATCGCGAACAAGGAGGAAATCCATACCGCGAATTCACTGACGCAGACGACGCAATGGACAAATTTAACGGTAGGAACCTTTCTTGGCGCCACGATAGTCGGCATTGGCTATGAATGGGCGTTCACGTTCAATGCCCTTTCCTTTCTTTTTTCGGCGTGGGCCATCTGGAATTTGCGGGAACCGGAAGGCAAACGGTTTCGCGCCGAACACCGGGACCTTACTGAGGCGGAAGTCATCCGCCCGTGGCATGAATATCGAGAGGGACTGCGCTACATGCGCTCAGTGCCGCTGATTCTGGCGATCGCGCTGCTCGCGGTGGGCTGGGCCACGGGAGGAGGCGCCGCGCAGATTTTGTTTACGCTGTTCGGCGAAGTTGTGTTCAATCGCGGGGCCGCCGGCATCGGCACGATTTGGGGATGCGCCGGGCTGGGACTGCTGTTCGGCGGCGCGTTCGCGAATTGGCTCGG
>Ga0157378_10000274_pt1 | contig 50288 bp, 44 predicted proteins | sample M65metaG_FD_115309 | JGI IMG/M metagenome (GOLD analysis project Ga0157378, IMG submission 115309) | Miscanthus rhizosphere microbial communities from Kellogg Biological Station, Michigan, USA - M6-5 metaG | ecosystem: Host-associated > Plants > Roots > Rhizosphere > Soil | place: USA: Michigan... | reverse complement strand
GCCGCCAGCTCATCCATCGGATGCAGCAGTTTGCGCAGGATCCAGATCTTCTGCAGCATGTCCGGTTCGATCAGCAGCTCTTCGCGGCGCGTGCCGGAGCGGTTGATGTTGATCGACGGATAGACGCGTTTTTCCGAGATGCGGCGATCCAGGTGCACTTCCATGTTGCCGGTGCCCTTGAACTCCTCGTAGATCACCTCGTCCATCTTCGAGCCGGTTTCGACCAGCGCGGTGGCGAGGATCGTCAGCGAACCGCCTTCCTCGACGTTGCGCGCCGCGCCGAAGAAGCGCTTCGGACGCTGCAACGCGTTTGCATCGACGCCGCCGGTCAGCACCTTGCCGGAGGCCGGCACCACGGTGTTGTAGGCGCGTGCCAGACGCGTGATCGAATCGAGCAGGATGACCACGTCCTTCTTGTGCTCGACCAGGCGCTTGGCGCGCTCGATCACCATCTCGGCGACCTGCACGTGGCGCACGGCCGGTTCGTCGAACGTGGAGGAGATCACCTCGGCGCGCACGCTGCGCTGCATTTCGGTGACTTCCTCGGGACGTTCGTCGATCAGCAGGATGATCAGGTGCGCTTCCGGATAGTTCTGCACGATCGCCTGCGCGACGTTCTGCAGCATCATCGTCTTGCCGGCCTTCGGCTGCGACACGATCATGCCGCGCTGGCCGCGGCCGACCGGCGCGATCAAATCGAGAATGCGCCCGGTGATGTCTTCGGTCGAACCGTTGCCGCGCTCCAGGTGGAACATCTTGCGCGGGAACAGCGGCGTCAGGTTCTCGAACAGCACCTTGTTCTTCGATGCCTCGGGCGGCTCGTCGTTGATATTGTCGACTTTGAGCAGCGCGAAATAGCGTTCGCCTTCCTTCGGCGGACGGATGCGTCCGGTGATGTAATCGCCGGTGCGCAGGTTGAAGCGGCGGATCTGCGACGGCGACACGTAGATGTCGTCCGGGCCGGCGAGATAGGACTCGTCCGGACCGCGCAGGAAGCCGAAGCCGTCCTGCAGGATCTCGAGCACGCCTTCGCCGTAAATGCCACCGCCGGCACGGGCATGCGCCTTCAGGATCAGGAACACGATGTCCTGCTTGCGCGCGCGCGCCACGCCTTCCTGGATGCCGAGCTCTTCGGCGAGCGCCAGCAGCTGGTGTGCCGGCTTGCGCTTGAGTTCGTTCAGGTCGATCAGCGGACCGTCGCCGCCGCCGTTTTTCGATTCGTCGTATTCCTCGTCGCGCTGCGCCTGCTGCTGCTGCTGCTGCTGGTGGCGCTGGCCGCGATGCGGACGCTGGCCGCGGTCGCGGCGGCCCTGCTGACGGTTGTTGTCCTGGCGTTCGCCGCCTTGCGGATTCTGGCCTTCGCCGGGCGGAGCGGTGTTGCCTTCGGCCGGCAGTGGCTCCTGCGTCGCATCGCCTTGCAGCGCATGACGCGGGGCACGCTGGCGCGGCTGGACTTCGGGTTGGCGGCTATCGCCGCCGTCTTTGGATTCGGGTGTATTGGGATCGGACACGGACGGACCTCGCGGGGTGCCGTTGAACTACGGAGGGGTTTGAAAATCGGGGACGAAGCCGGAGCGATCGCTCCGGCGCGTGTGACTACGTTAGCACTGTGCCGCGCGGGCGTCCAGCGCGAACAATGGCTAAATTTAGCTTTTGTTGCATTTTCGCGCCGGCGCAAGCCGGCGCGCCGCGGCCGACGCGGCTCAGATCGTCTTGTCGATCAGCTGCGCGAGCTGGGTCTTGCTGACCGCGCCGATCTGCGTCGCCTGCACCTTGCCATCCTTGAAGATCATCAGGGTCGGGATGCCGCGCACGTTGTAGTTGCGCGGGGTCTTCTGGTTATGGTCGATGTTGATCTTCGCGATCTTGAGCTTGCCCGAGTACGTGGTCGCGAGCTCGTCGAGGATCGGGGCGATCATCTTGCACGGACCGCACCATTCCGCCCAGAAGTCGACCAGCACCGGCTCGGCGGACTTCAGTACCTGTTCTTCGAATTGGTCGTCGCTGACCTGGGCTATGGCTGCGCTCACGTTCTTCTCCATCTGGTTGCTTTCACGTTGCCGATGCGGCGTTCCGGCCGCGCTTGGGCTACACTGCCGTCGTTGCGCAGGTACCTTAAGGCCGCCACGCGGCCATTTCAGCCCAAGCGCCGGACTTAATCAAGTTGGGCTGCGCGACGGACGATTCAAGCCTCGGCGCGCCCGCGCCCGGCGCATCGTCACACCTTATCACGGCTCGGAAAGCCCAGTTTTTCATGTCAGACCAACAACCTCTCACCGATACCTTCTTCGAAAGCTTCGAGCTGCACCCGGATGTCCTGTCCGGCCTTCACGCTGCCGGCTTCACCCGCTGCACCCCGATCCAGGCGCTGACCCTGCCGCTCGCGCTGCAGGGGCGCGACGTCGCCGGACAGGCGCAGACCGGCACCGGCAAGACCGGCGCGTTCCTGGTCGCGGTGATGAACCGTCTGCTGACCCGGCTCGCATTTGCCGAGCGCCGCGCCGCGGATCCGCGTGCGCTGATCATCGCGCCGACGCGCGAACTGGCGATTCAGATCGAGAAGGATTTCCGCAGTCTCGGGCGCAATACCGGCTTGAAGTCCGCGCTGATCTACGGCGGCGTCGACTACGACAAGCAGCGCGACCAGCTGCGCGCCGGCGTCGACATCATCATCGCCACGCCCGGCCGCCTGCTCGACTACTACAAGCAGCACGTGTTCTCGCTGGCCAACGTCGAAGTGATGGTGATCGACGAAGCCGACCGCATGTTCGATCTGGGCTTCATCAAGGACGTGCGCTACATCATGCGGCGCCTGCCGGAGCGCGACAAGCGCCAGTGTCTGCTGTTCTCGGCGACGCTGAGCCATCGTGTGCTCGAGCTCGCCTACGAACACATGAACGAGGCGGAAAAACTCACCGTCGAAAGCGACAACATCACCGCCGACCGCGTGCGCCAGGTGATCTATTTCCCGGCGAGCGAGGAAAAGCTGCCGCTGCTGATCGGCCTGCTGTCGCGCATGGACGCCCATCGCAGCATGGTGTTCGTCAACATGAAGGTGGCGGCGGAAAAAGTCGCGCGGCGCCTGGAGCGGCAGGGCTTCGTGGTCGGCATGCTGTCCGGCGACGTGCCGCAGAAGAAGCGCCAGAGCCTGCTCGCGAAATTCCAGCGCGGCGATATCGAGATCCTGATCGCAACCGACGTGGCCGCGCGCGGCCTGCACATCCAGGATGTCAGCCACGTATTCAACTACGACCTGCCGCAGGACGCGGAAGATTACGTGCACCGCATCGGCCGCACCGCGCGGCTCGGCGCGGAAGGCGATGCAATCAGTTTCGCCTGCGACATGTACGCGCAAGGCCTGCCCGACATCGAGGCGTATATCGGCCAGAAGATTCCGGTCGCGCGTGTCGATCCCGAATTGCTGATTGCGCCGCCACCGCGCCCGCGCGCGGCGACGACGGTGGTCGAGGAAGAAGAAGACGACGGCTCGATCGAGACGCGGCCGCCGCCGCAGCAGCGCGCGCGTACGGCGCGTTCCGGACGCGGCCGTGACGAGCGTCCGCGCCACGACAAGCCGCGCGCGCCGGCCTCCGCGCGCACCGCACCATCGAGTGCCGCGCCGCCGAATGTTGCCGTCACGACGCCCGCCGCCGCGGGCGACAAGCCGGCCGGCGCGGCGCCGCGCCGGCGCAGCCGCGGTGGCCGTGGGCGTCGACGTGGCCCGGCGGAAAACGCCGCGCCGGCGCAAAACGGCAGTGCGGCGAACGAAAAAAGCCGCACGCAAAAGCGCGAGCACAGCAGCGACAAGCACGCGACGAAAGCCGCGTCCGCGCCGCCGGCCCCGCCGCTGCAGCCTGAACCGCACAAGAAGCCCGGATTCTTCCGTCGCCTCGGAAACCTGTTCAAGCGTTCCTGACGCAGCTAAAGTGCGCGCATTGCCCGTGCGCCGCTTTGCATGCTCAATCCGCTGACCACTGCCGACCACGAACGCCTGTCGCGCGGCGCCGCGCTGGCGTCGTGCGCGATCGCCGCGGCCATGGCGTTGTGGCTGCTGGCCCGGCTGCTGTGGTTGGCACTGCCGCGCGCGCCGCTGGTCGAGACTGTGGCGCCGCTGCCGGCGGCGCCGCCCGCGGTGACGCAATCGATCGCGAAATGGCACCTGTTCGGCAATCCGCAAAGCGTCAACCCGGTGCAGCTGGCGCGCGAGGCACCAGCGACCACGCTCAAGCTCACGCTGCGCGGTACGCTCGCGCTGCCTGACCCGGAGCAAGGCATCGCCATGATCGCCGACGAACAGGGACACGAGCGCAGCTACAATGTCGGCGATGAAGTCGCCGCGAACGCGAAGCTGGTCGAGGTGTACACCGACCACGTCGTGCTGCAGCATGACGGCGCGCCCGAGAACCTGACGCTGCCGCGGCCGGAGCAGCATGCGCCGGATCTGCCCGAGGCGAACCGCCAGGCGCTCGGCATGACGCCGGCGACGCGCGCCAGCAGCGTGCCGCCGACGTCGGTACCGTCAACATACGTGCCGCCGCAAATGGCGCACGGCGCGCTCGACTGGTCCAAGGCGCAAAAACAGCTGCAGATCGACCCGAATGAATTGGCCAAGCAGGTGCATGCCGAACCGGTCTACATCAACGGCAAGCTCGCCGGCGCGCGCTTGTCCGCCGGCGGCCAGATCGGCACGCTGCTCGCGCAGGCCGGATTGAAATCGAGCGACATGATCACGGCGGTGAACGGCGCGTCCGTCACCGATCTGAGCAACTTGCAACGGATGGTGGACAATTTGAAGGACGCATCGAGCCTGCAGGTGACGGTACTGCGCGATGGCAAGCCGGCCACGCTGACCCTGAACTTGCGTTGATACGAATCAACTTGTAGAGAAGTATACCGATGATCCGACTGGGACTGACCGTACTCCTCCTGCTGCTCGCGTCCACTGCCGCAGCCCGCTCCGCCGACCAACCCGCACCGCACATTTCGCCCGGAACGCCGTCCCTCAACAGCGCTGCCGCTGCCGGGGCCCCGGCTGCGCGGCCCGAGGCGAATGATCCACCGGGCACGCACACGCTGAACCTGAAAGATGCCGACATCCAGGTGCTGATCGCTACGGTCTCGGAAATCACCGGCAAGAATTTCATCGTCGGGCCGAACGTGTCCGGCAAGGTCACGGTGGTGTCGGCGCGGCCGATGAAGCCGGACGAGATCTACGACGTGTTCCTGTCGGTGCTGCGTGTGCACGGCTACGCGGCGATCCAGTCCGGCAGCATGATCAGGGTGGTGCCGGAGGCAATGGCGCAGCAGGACGGCACCGGTGGCCTCGACGGCACGCGCGGCCACGAGGCCGACGAGCTGATCACGCAGATCGTGCCGGTCAAGCACATCTCGGCAACCGAACTCGTGCCGATCCTGCGCCCGCTCATGCCGCAAGGCGCGCAGTTGATCGCACATTCGGGCTCGAACTCGCTGGTGATTTCGGATCGCGCCGGCAACGTCGGCCGCATGGTCAGCATCATCCAGCGCATCGACACGGTATCCGACGCCGGCGTCGAGGTCATTCCGCTGCAGCACGCCAGTGCCGCGGAGGTCGCGCGCATCATCTCGCAGCTCACCGAAAGCAAGGGCCCGGAACTGAGCGGCGACGCCTCCAGGGTATTCGCCGACGAGCGTACCAATTCGATCCTGCTGTCCGGCGGCAAGGGCGGGCGGCTGCGCATGCGCGCACTGGTCACGCATCTGGACACGCCGGTCAACAACGGCGGCGACACCCAGGTCGTGTACCTGAGCTACGCCAGCGCCAAGGATCTCGTGCCGATCCTGCAGGGCGTGGCTGCGACGCTCACCGGCGAAGCGGTGCCGGGCAAGGGCGCTGCGGCCGCCAACGCCGCAGTGGCGGCGAACGCCGTGACCGGTGGCGGCGGCAGCGCGGCGAATCCGGGCGGCGGCACTGCCACGATCCAGGCGCACGAGGAAGACAACGCGCTGGTGATCAGCGCGCCGCCAGCGGTGTTCCGTTCGCTGCAGTCGGTAATTCGCCAGCTCGACATCCGCCGTGCCCAAGTGCTGATCGAGGCGGTGATCGCGGAGGTTTCCGACGAAACCGCGAACGAACTCGGCGTGCAGTGGCAATTCCCGATCGGCGACAAGGCGCATGCAATCGGCGGCACCAACTTCACCGGCAATTCGCCGGGCAACAACATTCTCACCGCGACGGCGGGTCTCAATCAGAGCAACCCGGCGATCACGGTCGGCAACGGTCTCAACATCGGCTATTTCGATACGATCTCGATCGGCGGCAAGCGCCTGCTCAGTCTCGGCGCATTGGTCTCCGCGCTGCGCAGCGACGGCAAGAACAACATCCTGTCCACGCCTTCGGTGATGACGCTCGACAATCAGGAAGCGATGATCAAGGTCGCGCAAGAAGTGCCGTTCCTGACCGGTTCCTACACGACCAACACCGGCGGCACGACCAACGCGAGCGGCAGCAACACGAGCGGCATCGGCAATCCGTTCCAGACGATTCAGCGCAAGGACGTCGGCCTCACGCTCAAGGTCACGCCGCACATCAATTCCGGCGACGCGGTCAAGCTCGAGATCCATCAGGAGGTCTCGAACCTGCTGCCGCCCGTGCAGGGCGCGGTCGATCTGGTCACCAGCAAGCGCGAGGTGCAAACCACGGTGCTGGTCAAGAACGATTCGCTGCTGGTGCTCGGCGGATTGATCTCCGACAACGTCAAGGACAGCGTGCAGAAGGTGCCGGCGCTCGGCGACATCCCGCTGGTCGGCAACTTGTTCCGCTATCGCAGCAACGACCACGCCAAGCAGGATCTGATGGTGTTCCTGCATCCGCGCATCCTGCGCGATGCGGCGACGGAGGCCTCGGTGTCCCAGGAAAAGTATAATTATATACGCACCGAGCAGGTGCAGATGCGCGAGAACGTCGAGACGATCACGCCGCGCGGCGAGCAGCCGATGCTGCCGGAAGTGCACGATTTCCTCGCCAGCCCGGCGATCGACGTCGCGCCGAAGGATGCGCACGGCGGCAACGCGCGCAAGGACAAGCGCCGGTGAGCGAGGCGCGACGAGCGTGAGCGTGCATCCGCAGCGACCGAGCTTTGGTTTCGCGCGCCGCAACGGCGCCACGCTGACCGGCTGGCACGAACACAGTGCCGAAGTGGCGTGCCGCGACGGCGTCAAGCCCGAGGTCCTGGCCGAGCTGCAGCGCTACCTGAATGCGCCGCTGCAGCTGACTCGGCACGGCGCGGCCGAGTACGAGCGCCTGTTGCGCACGCTGTACGAGCAGGGTGACGACGCGCGTGCAATCGATTTCGACGAAGAGCTCGACCTGAAGGCGCTCGCCGACGATCTGCCGGAACCGGAAGACTTGCTCGAGTCCGAAGACGACGCGCCGATCATCCGCCTCATCAACGCGCTGCTGACCGAAGCGGTCAAGGAAGGCGCGTCCGACATCCATATCGAGCCGTTCGAGAATCGCCTGGTGGTGCGCTTCCGCATCGACGGCGTGCTGCGCGAAGTGTTGAGCCCGCAGAAGGCGATCGCGAACGCGGTGGTGTCGCGCATCAAGGTGATGGCGAAACTCGACATCGCCGAGAAGCGTCTGCCGCAGGACGGCCGCATTGGCCTGCGCATCGCCGGACGTCCGGTCGACGTGCGCGTGTCGACGATCCCGGCCGGACACGGCGAGCGCGTCGTGCTTCGCCTGCTCGACAAGCAGGCCGGCAAGCTGGATTTGAAGCAGCTCGGCATGGCGCCGGATTCGCTCGAGCGCCTGAGCGAGACGATCGACCGCCCGCACGGCATTTTTCTCGTCACCGGTCCGACCGGCTCGGGCAAGACCACGACGTTGTACGCGTCGCTGCTCAAGCTCAACGATTCCAGCCGCAACATCATGACGGTCGAGGATCCGATCGAGTACTACATCGACGGCGTAGGCCAGACCCAGGTCAATACGAAAGTCGAGATGACGTTCGCGCGCGGCCTGCGCGCGATCCTGCGCCAGGATCCGGACGTGGTCATGATCGGCGAAATCCGCGATCTCGAAACCGCGCAGATCGCGGTGCAGGCCTCGCTTACCGGACATCTCGTGCTGTCGACCCTGCATACGAACTCCGCGATCGGCGCGGTCACGCGGCTGCGCGACATGGGCGTCGAGCCGTTCCTGCTGTCGTCGTCGCTGAACGGCGTGCTGGCGCAGCGCCTGGTGCGCGTGCTGGATCCCGCTACGCGCGAAGCGTACGCAGCGACGCCGCGCGAACTGGCGTCGTTCGGCAAATCGGTCGAGCTGCGTGCCGACCTGTTCCGGCCGAACGCGTCGATTGCCGGCCGCCACGGCGGCTATCGCGGCCGCACCGGCATCTACGAGTTCGTCGGCGTGGACGAAGAGTTGCGCCGCCTGATCCACGCCAGCGCATCCGAAGCCGAGATGGAACGCCACGCGCGCACGCGCACGCCGAGCATCCTCGAGGACGGCTGGAACAAGTGCATCGCCGGCATCACCTCGGCCGAGGAAGTGCTGCGCGTCACGCGCGAAGAGTGATGCCCGCGTCGCGGTACAGCGCATGATCCGCGACGCCACGCCGCAGGATTTCGCCGCGATCCTCGCGCTGAACGATGCCGCCGTGCAATTCACCAGCGCGATGGATGCAGCGCGCCTGCAACAGTTGCATGCACAGGCGGCGTATCACCGCGTCGTCGAAGTCGACGCAAGCGTCATCGCGTTCCTGCTCGCGTTGCGCGAGCGCGCCGCCTACGACAGTCCGAACTACCAGTGGTTCCAGCGCAGTTACTCGCGCTTCCTGTACATCGATCGGATCGTGGTCGATGCGGCGGCGCGTGGCGGCGGCCTAGGTATACAATTGTACGAGGACCTGTTCGCGTTTGCGGCGCGCACGCACGCGACGCGCGTGACCTGCGAGTTCGACGTCGACCCGCCGAATCCCGCATCGGAGAAGTTCCACGCCCGCTTCGGTTTCCGCGAAGTCGGCCGCCAGCGCGTCGGCAGCAGCGCGAAGCAGGTCTCGCTGCAGCTGCGCGAAATCGACGACGGCACGGTATGATCGGCGCCTGACCCGAGCGGAGCGGACATGAGCCTGATCAACAGCCTGACACGCCACAAGCCGATCGAGCAGCTGCAAGCCGAGCTCGGGCAGCGCAAGGATTTCCGGCGCGTGCTCGGCGTGTGGCAGCTCACCGCGATCGGTCTGGGCGGCATCATCGGCGTCGGCATCTTCGTGCTCGCCGGACAGCAGGCGGCGACGAACGCCGGCCCTGCGGTCGCGCTGTCGTTCATCATCGCCGGCATCGCCAGCGCCGCCGCCGCGCTGTGCTACGCCGAATTCGCCGGGCTCATTCCGGTTACCGGCAGTGCGTACACGTACGGCTACGCGGTGCTCGGTGAAGGCATCGCCTGGCTGATCGGCTGGGATCTGCTGCTCGAATACGCGCTGATCGTCGCGGCAGTCGCCAGCGGCTGGTCCGGCTACGTGCTCAACCTGCTCGATGCGATCGGCATCCATGTGCCGGACGCGTTGCGCGGCGCGCCCGATACCGGCGGAGGACATGTGTTCAACCTGATCGCCGCGCTGATCTCGCTCGCGGTCGCGGCGCTGCTGACGATGCGCACCGAATGGGGCGCGCGCGCGAACACGGTCATCGTGGCGGTCAAGGTAATCGCGGTCGTCGCGGTGATCGCGGTCGGTGTGTTCTACATCAATCCCTCGAACTGGCATCCGTTCGTGCCGGAGCGCGTCGTCGACGCCAAGGGCGTCGGGCATTTCGGGATGCAGGGCGTGGTCACCGCCGCCGCAGTGGTGTTCTTCGCGGTGTTCGGCTACGACACGCTGACCACGGCCGCCGAGGAAGCGAAGAATCCGCAGCGCGACTTGCCACGCGCGATCCTGCTCTCGCTCGGCATCTCGATGGTGCTGTACATCACGATCACGCTGATGCTGACCGGCATGGTGCCGTACACGCAGCTCGCGAACGATGCGCCGGTGGCGAATGCGTTCCAGGCGCTCGGCATGAAATGGATCGGCGCTGCGATCTCCGCCACCGCGATCGCCAGCATCCTCTCCGTGATCTTCGCGTTCATGCTGGCCGCGGCGCGCATCTGGTTCGCGCTGTCGCGCGACGGCCTGTTGCCCGGCTGGTTCGCCAAGGTGCATCCGAAGTACGGCACGCCGCATCGGCCGACGATCGCGCTCGGCGTGTTCACCGCGATCGTCGCCGCGCTGTTCCCGCTCGGCGAAGTCGCCAAACTGGTCAACATCGGCGTGCTGTCCGCGTTCATCGTGATCTGCTCGGCGGTGTTGCTGCTGCGCATCCGCAAACCCGAGTTGCCGCGCGCGTTCCGCACGCCGTGGGTGCCGGTGATTCCGGTCATCGGTATACTTTTCTCGATCTGGCTGCTGTCGGAGCTCGCCGCGATCACCTGGATGGTGTTCCTGGTCTGGGTCGCTCTCGGCGCGATCCTCTATTTCAGCTACGGCATGCGGCACAGCAAGCTGGCGCAGTCCGCAGCGCCGCAGGCGTGAGCCGTGCCCGCGTTCGCGTATCAGGCTCTGGATCAAGGCGGCAAGACGCAGCGCGGCGTGCTGCAGGGCGACACCGCGCGCGCGGTGCGCGCGAGCCTGCGCGAGAAGGGGCTCAATCCGCTCGAAGTCACGCCGGTCAGCGAGGCGCAGCAGCAAGGACGCAGCATCATGCGGCGCGGCTTGAGCGGCGCGCAGCTCGCGCTGCTCACACGCCAGCTGGCGACGCTGCTGCGTGCCGGGTTGCCGGTCGATGAAGCACTGGCCGCGCTGGCCGAACAAAACGACGACCAGCGCGCACGCACGCTGGTGATCGCGTTGCGCTCGCGCGTGATGGAAGGCGCGGGCCTGGCGGCGGCGCTGGCCGATGCGCCGGAAAGTTTTCCGGAAATCTATCGCGCCTCGATTGCGGCGGGCGAACAGTCCGGTCGCCTGGATCAGGTGCTGGCACGCCTGGCCGACTACTCCGAGGCGCGCGATGCGTTGAACCAGAAGATCTGGGGCGCGCTCGCCTATCCGTTGCTGCTCACGCTGGTCGCGATCGCGGTCGTGACCGGCTTGCTGGTCTACGTCGTGCCGCAGATCGTCGGCGTGTTCACCCAGATGCATCAGGTGCTGCCGTGGCCGACGCGCGCGCTGCTCGGTTTGAGCGCGTTCCTGAAACTGTGGGGCTGGCTGCTGCTGCTCGCGATCGTGGTTGCGGCGATCGGCGGCAATCTCGCGCTGCGCACGCAACAGGTGCGCACCATGTGGCACGGCGTGCTGCTGCGCCTGCCGCTGATCGGGCGGCTGACGCGCGCGTCGAACACGGCGCGCGCATCGCGCACGCTCGCACTGCTGACGGCAAGCGCGGTGCCGTTGCTCGAAGCGCTCAACATCGCGGCGCTCGTCGTGCCGAACCTGCCGATGCGTGCGGCGCTCAAGCGCGCGGCCCTGAAAGTGCGCGAAGGCGGCAGCTTCTCGCGCGCGCTGGGCGACAGCGGCTATTTCCCGCCGGTGGCGTTACGCCTGATCGCCAGTGGCGAGCGCGCCGGAGCGCTGGAACACATGCTGGACGAGGCCGCCAATCATCAGCAACGCGAACTCGACCGCTGGATGACGACGCTGACCGCGATCCTCGGCCCGCTCGTGATTCTGCTCGTCGGCGCGATGGTGCTGTTCATCGTGCTGGCGATCCTGCTGCCGATCTTCAATTTGAATCAGATGGTCAAGTGAAGGAAAGCGGCTCCGACCATGATCCGCTTCGACAACGTCAGCAAACGCTATGAATCCGGCCACGATGCGCTTGCCGAGCTGTCGTTCGAGATCGGCGCGGGCGAGATGGCGTTTGTGACCGGTCATTCCGGCGCCGGCAAAAGTACACTTTTGAAACTCGTCTCGCTGCAGGAGCGGCCGACCCGCGGACAAATCGCGGTGAACGGCCACAATCTCGGCCAGACGCGGCGGCGTGGCATTCCGCAGCTGCGCCGCGGCATCGGCATGGTGTTCCAGGACCACCGCCTGCTGCTCGATCGCAGCATCTTCGACAACGTCGCCTTGCCGCTGCTGATTGCCGGCACCGCGCGCGAGGAAACCGCCAAGCGCGTGCGCGCCGCGCTGGACAAAGTCGGCTTGCTGGCGCGCGAGCAGGCGCTGCCGCTGGCGCTGTCCACCGGCGAGCAGCAACGCGTCGGCATCGCGCGCGCGATCGTGGCCAAGCCGCCGCTGCTGATCGCGGACGAGCCGACCGGCAATCTCGATCCGCAGCTGGCTGCCGAAGTGATGGCGTTGTTCGGCGAATTTCAGCAGGTCGGCACAACCGTGCTGGTGGCGAGCCACGACCTGCCGTTGATCAAGCGCATGGGCAAGCGCGTGCTGGTGCTCGATCACGGCCGCCTGATCGACGACTACAGACCGCATGAGCCCAGGCCCGGCGAGCCCGTTCCGGCTGCGCGCGGCCCCGCCGCATGAACCGCCGCAACGCACGCAATCGCTTGAAGCCCGCGACGCCGGCACCGGCAGCGCGCAGCGTCGGCACGCGCGCGCGCTGGAACCTGCGCGCCTGGCGCGAACAGCATCGGCACAGTTGCGTCTCCAGTCTGCGCCGACTCGCCGCGCGTCCGCTCGCCAGCGCGTTGACGCTGGCGGTGCTCGCGCTCGCGCTGACGCTGCCGTTGTTGTTCTGGCTGGCGCTCGACAACGCGCGCGCGCTCGGCGGCAGCATCGACGAGGCGCGCGCGGTGAGCGTATTCCTGAAACCGGATCTGGATGCGGCCGCAGTGCAGGCGTTCGCCGCCACGCTGCGCGCGCGCGGCGAGATCGAAGCCGTCGAGGTGAAGACGCCGGAGCAGGGGCTGGAGGAGTTTCGCGAGCGCTCGGGTTTCGCCGACGCGCTCAAGGTGCTGCACGACAATCCGCTGCCGGCGGTGCTGGTGCTCAAATTGCGCAGCGCGCAGACCGGTGCCGCGGCGGACTTGGCCGCGCAGCTCGAGCACGACCCGGCGGTCGATCTGGTGCAGCACGATGCGCAGTGGCGCCAGCGCCTCGATGCGATCCTCGCGGCGGTCAGCCGTGGCGCGCTGGTGCTGGCGTTGCTGCTGGCCTTGGCGGCGTTGCTGGTAATCGGCAACACGGTGCGCCTGGACATTCAGGGGCGGCGCGAGGAAATCGCGGTTCTGCAGTTGCTCGGCGCCAGCGACGGATTCGTGCGGCGGCCGTTTTTGTACAGCGGTTTCTGGTACGGTGTGCTGGCCGGAGCGCTGAGCCTGGGTGTGATCGCCGCGGTCGAATGGGCGCTGGCCGCACCGCTGGCGCAGCTCGCCACGAGCTACGATCATCGCTTCGGCTTGCACGGACTGTCGCTCGCTGGCACGCTGCTCGTGCTCGGCGGCAGCACGCTGCTCGGCTGGCTCGGTGCCTGGCTCACGGCATCGCGCCATATCGCACTCGGTCAGCCGGGTTAGGGAGATCGCCTTCGTGGTTCGACGTTTCGACAACCTGCGCCAGTACGCACGCCGCATCTGACACGCTGCCATGGAAGCTGCCGCCCTCACCCGCCACATCACCAGCGAGACGCCGCGCGTCATGGTGGTCGACGGCTCCAAGGTGGTGCGCCGCCTGATCGAACAACTGCTCAAGGCCGAATTGCCCGGCGTGACCGTGCTGTCGTGCGAAAGCGGCGCGGAGGCCAAGCATCAGCTCGAAAGCGGCGTGGTCGATCTGGTCACGACCGCGCTGCGCCTGCCCGACATGGATGGGCTCGACCTCGCCAAGCACGTACGCGAGCACGCGCCGCAGGCGTACATCCCGATCGTGATCGTGTCCGGCGACGTGAACGAGCGCCTGATCAACCGCGAGTTGTCCGAATACGTCACCGACTACTTCGACAAGTCGCTCGGCTTCAATGCACTGTCGACGTTCATCCGCGGCTACATCCGCCCCGAGGCACAGACGACCGGCGAAGTGCTGTACGTCGAGGATAGCCGTGTGGTCGCGCTGGCGACGCGGCGCATGCTGGAAAAATACGGGCTCACCGTGCTGCACGTGGTCAGCGTCGAGGATGCGATTGCGCTGCTGGAAACGGCGATGGCGCAGGGCCGCACGCCCGGCGTGGACGTGGTGCTGTCGGACGTGAACCTGAAAGGCGAGCTGACCGGCGCCGACCTGCTCGCCAGCGTGCGCAACGAATTCGGCTACGCCAAGGGGCAGTTGCCGGTGTTGATCATGACCGGCGACGACAATCCGCAGAATCAGGCCAAACTGCTGCGCGCCGGCGCCAATGATCTGGTGCAGAAGCCGATCGAGGCACGCCTGCTGATCACGAAGCTGTTGTTCCAGATGCGCGTAGCGCGCCACGTGCGTGAGCAGCAGCGCGCCAGCTCGGCCGCGTGAGCGAACTCAAGCTCGACCCTTCCTGGAAGGCACGCGTCGGCGGCTATTTCGAGCAGCCGCAGATGCAGCGTCTGAGCGAATTCCTGCGTGGCGAACTGCGCAGCGGCAAGACGATCTATCCGCCCCCGCGCCGCATCTTCGCCGCGCTCGACGCCACGCCGTTCGAACAAGTCAAAGTCGTTATTCTCGGCCAGGATCCGTACCACGGGCCGGGTCAGGCGCACGGCCTGTGCTTCTCGGTGCTGCCCGGCGTGCCGCTGCCGCCGTCGCTGGAAAACATTTTCGTCGAACTCAAGCGCGATCTCGGTGTGCCGCGGCCCGAGCACGGCTGCCTGCTGCCATGGGCGCAGCAAGGCGTGTTGCTGCTCAACGCGGTACTGACCGTGGAACGCGGCTTGGCCGGCTCGCATCAGGGCAAGGGCTGGGAAGGATTCACCGACGCGGTGGTCGATGAGCTCAATCGCGCGCGCGACGGTCTCGTGTTCCTGCTCTGGGGCAGCTATGCGCAAGCCAAGGGCAAGCTGATCGACACGCGCCGCCATCGCGTCCTCAAGGCGCCGCATCCGTCACCGCTGTCGGCGCATCGCGGCTTCATCGGCTGCGGGCATTTCTCCGCGACCAATGCCTGGCTGCGCGAGCATGCCGAGGCGCCAATCGAGTGGATGTTGCCGCCGGCGGGCAGCATCGGCTTGAGCAACTAGGAAGCCCTCGATTGGGATCGGATGGCGGCCTCCTGGCCGGCGCAGCCGGGCGGCCAGAGGGCTCGCGCCCCGCCCCGCTGCGGAACTTTTCGACCCCTTTGTGATCTCAGTTGGTCTTATCAATTGATTGATTTTGCAACAGTTCTTGTTGAGCCCGCGTAACCTGAATGCTTTCCGTCCGTGACTTCCGGCTCTGGTGACTTTGCCCGTAGATTGGTGTACCATACGGTATAGAAATTAGGGTTCCGCAAAGGTTACTGGGAACAAAACAGCAGCTTTAGCACTCTCATATTGCGAGTGCTAAACTGGCTCCTCAAGGAGACAACATCACTATGTCGACTGCGTTGGTTGCGAACAATCTGCCGATCCCGAGCGCCCTGGGCAGCCTGGATGCGTACGTGTCCGGCGTGCATCAGATTCCGGTGCTCACGCTCGACGAAGAGCAGGATCTGGCGCAACGGTTCCGGCGCGACAACGACCTGGATGCGGCCAAGCAGCTGGTGCTATCGCATCTGCGCTTCGTGGTGCACGTCGCGCGTGGCTACAACGGCTACGGTCTGCAGCTCGCGGATCTGATCCAGGAAGGCAACATCGGCTTGATGAAAGCAGTCAAGCGCTTCGATCCGACGATGGGCGTGCGCCTGGTATCGTTCGCGGTGCACTGGATCCGCGCCGAAATGCATGAGTTCATCCTGCGCAACTGGCGCATCGTCAAGATCGCCACGACCAAGGCGCAGCGCAAACTGTTCTTCAACCTGCGCAAGTCGAAAAAGCGCTTGGGCTGGATGAACGCCGCCGAAGTGCAGGCGGTGGCGAAGGATCTCGGCGTGACGCCGGCCGATGTGCTGGAGATGGAGTCGCGCCTGTCCGGTCACGACATGGCGTTCGATGCGCCGAGCGATGCGGACGACGATGATCGTCCGGCGCCGGTGGCGTATCTGGTCGACCACGCGGCCGATCCGTACCACACGCTGGAAAACGACAACCAGGAAGAGTCCGATCTGGATTCGCTCAAGGCGGGCCTGGCTCGACTCGATGCGCGCTCGCGCGACATCATCCAGCGCCGCTGGCTGCGTGACGGCGACAAGGCGACGCTGCAGGAGCTGGCCGACGAATACGGCGTGTCGGCCGAGCGCATCCGCCAGGTCGAAGTCAATGCGATGAAAAAGATGCGGTCGCTGTTCGCCGCGTGATCTAGAGGTTTTGCGATCGTTCCAGATCGCACTTTTCGCCAAGAGCACGACCAGAACGGCCCCTCAATAGGGGCCGTTCGTATTTTTGTCCTCAGTACAAATCCAGCGGATCGACGTCGAGCGACCAGCGCACGCGCCGTGCCTGCGGCAATGCGCGCAGCTGTTCCATCCAGCCCGACAACAACGCATGCAACGGCGCGCGCTCGTCGGCACTGAGCAGCAATTGCCCGCGCCGCAAACCGGCGCGCCGTGGCATCGGTGCGGGCATCGGGCCGAGCATGCTGACCTGCGGCGAATGCGCGGCGCAATGCAGCGCGGTTTCGAGAAACGCGTCGACGTGCTCCGCTGATTTCGCCTCGGCGCGCAGCAGTGCCAGGTGCGCAAACGGCGGCAGCGCCGCGGCGCGCCGTTCTTCCAGCAATTGCGCCGCCACGTGCGCGTAGCCGTGACGCAGCAGACCGCGCAGCAACGGATGCTCCGGCTGATGCGTCTGCAGCCAGACGGCGCCGGGCTTGTGCGCGCGGCCGGCGCGCCCGGCTACCTGCACGATCAACTGGGCCAGGCGTTCGGCGGCGCGAAAGTCGACACTGAACAGTCCTTCGTCCACGCCGACCAGACCGACCAGCGTGAGATTCGGCAGATCGTGTCCCTTGGCCAGCATCTGCGTGCCGACCAGGATGCCGGGTCGGTCCGGCACCATTTGTCCGAGCAGATCCTGCATCGCGTCTTTGCGCTGCGTCGTTTCCCGGTCGATGCGGATCAACGGCACGTGCGGAAACAACGCGGACAGCGCCTGTTCCATGCGCTCGGTGCCGAGACCCTGCGGCGCCAATGCGGCATTGTTGCATTGTGGACAATGCGGCGGCGTGCGCTGCTCTGCGCCGCAATGGTGGCAGCGCAGGCGCGCCGCGCCGCGATGCCAGGTGAGCGGCTTGTCGCAGCGCTCGCAGGCGGCGTGCCAGCCGCAGGCATGGCACATCAGCACCGGCGCGTAGCCGCGCCGATTGCGGAACAGCAATGCCTGCTCGCCGCGTCCCACGCAGGCACGCACCGCCTCGATCAATTCCGGCGCCAAGCCGTCGCGCAGCGTGCGTCCGCGCAGGTCGACCAGATGGAACTTCGGCTCGCGCGCCGCACCCGGCCGCGCGCTCAGGCGCAAGCGGCGATAGCGTCCGGCGGCAACATTGCTCAGCGACTCGAGCGACGGGGTGGCCGACCCGAGCAGCACCGGCACGCCGAGCGCCTTGCCGCGCACCAGCGCCACATCGCGCGCGGAGTAGCGCAGGCCATCCTGCTGCTTGTACGAGGCATCGTGTTCTTCGTCGACCACGATCAAGCCCGCACGCGGCAGCGGCGTGAAGATCGCCGATCGCGTGCCCAGCACGACGCAGCATTCGCCGCGCGCGGCCGCCAGCCAAGCGCGCGTGCGGGCACCGTCGGCAAGGCTCGAGTGCAGCACGTGCACCGGCGCGCGCAGGCGCTCGCGAAAGCGCCGCTGCAACTGCGGCGTGAGGCCGATTTCCGGCACCAGCACCAGCACCTGTTGGCCGCGTTCCAGTGCCTGCTCGGCCAATCCGAGGTAAACCTCGGTCTTGCCGCTACCGGTGATCCCCTCGAGCAGAAACGGGGCAAAGCCGGCGCCATGCGCGGAAATCGCGTCGATCGCAGCGCGCTGCTCCTCGGTCAGTGGCGGCGGCGCGATGCGCACGTGCGGCGCGATCGACGCTTCCAGGTGCACGCGCGCGATGAGTCCGCGTCGCTGCAGATTGGCTGCTGCACCGCGCCAGCTCGGAAGGCGCTGATCCAATGCCGACAGCGTCAGTGGTCCGGCGCGCAACAGGTCGAGCAACGCAGCACTGGCGCTGCCGGCGCGCGCCACGCTGGTTGCGGCGTCCGACGCCAGGCGCAGCCCCGGCTCACCTTGCGCCGGCGGCACGTGCGCGCGTCGCAAACCGACTGGCAACGCCGTCTCGAGCACTTCGCCGAGCGGGTGCAAGTAGTAGCGCGCCAGCCATTGCAACGTGTGCAGCAGTTCGGCGGAAAGCAACGGCGCATCGTCCAGGCGTGCCGCGATTCGGCGCAGACGATGCGAATCGAGGCTGGAAGCCGCGAGGTGCTCGATCACGATGCCGACGCGACGGCCTGGACCAAACGGCACCGCGACGCGCGTTCCCGGCGGCAGCTCATGGGCACCTGTCCCGGGCGGAGGCAGGTAGTCGAACAACTGCACCAGCGGGACGGGAACAGCTACCCGAACGACGGCCGGCATGCGGCTCCCATCGGTGCGTTCCGCGCAGAAATCATGGCTTGGCGGAGAATCGTATGTGAAACCTCATAAAGTGCCGTCAAGTTACTAAAAATATGAAGCTTTTATGCTTATCCACAAACGCTGTGGATAAGTCTGTGCATGAGTCTTCGCGCAGACCCGCGAAAAGCGCGTCCTTATGCGCCTCCGCTCGGCTTGGCGAAACTTTAATCAATCCGAAATACAGCTGTTCCATCAATGGCTTGCAAAAGAAAAATTGTGGAAAAGTGGACGCTTTCATGAAACTGTCGCATGCAGTGGGCGCGGCGCCGGGCTTGTGTACAACCACACCCGGTTGGTGCTATGCGGCAACGCCGCCGGAAGTCAACCGCCGGCGCCTGGATGCGTTGTAATTCGAGGCCGCGCGAGCATACGCCATGACTGCAATCACGCATACAATCGCCTTGAACCCCTCAGCAGGCTGGACCAGCCCGGTGGACGAGCCGTCGACGCAGGAGCGCATGCTCGAACAATTTCTGAAGGGAGTGGAACGACGCGCCCTGCGCATGGCCGAGCTGGCCACGACAAACCGCGACGAGGCGCTGGACCTGGTGCAGGACGCCATGTTCGGCTTCGCGCGGCATTACGCGATGAAGCCCGCCGCCGAGTGGACGCCGCTGTTCTATCGCGTGCTCGACAGCCGCCTCAACGACTGGCATCGTCGGCGTCAGGTGCGTGGTCGCTGGCTGGTCGCCTTCACGCGCAAGGACGAAGACGATGAAGCGGACGAGATTTCCCAGGCGCCGGACCTCAACGACCCCGGACCGTTACTGCGGCTGGCGGGCAGCGAAGCCGCGCGCGATCTCGACGCGGCGCTATCGAACTTGCCGCTGCGCCAGCGTCAGGCATTCCTGTTGCGCGTATGGGAAGGCCTCGATGTCGCCGCCACGGCCAGCGCGATGCGTTGCAGCGAGGGCAGCGTGAAGACGCACTTGTCGCGCGCACTCGCCAGTCTGCGCCGCCAGCTCGGAGCACACGCGTGAGCGGACGCGAGCCACGGCACGATCTCGATGCGGCCTGGATCGGGCAGACGCGCGCGCTGCTCGACGAATCCGCCGCGTCGCTCGATGCCGCGACGCTGTCGCGCCTGAACCGCGCGCGTCAGACAGCGCTGGCGCGGCGTCGTCCGTTGCAACGCTGGTATCTGCCGGCCGGCTTGGTGAGTGCCTGCGTGTTGTTGCTCGCGCTGTTTGCCTGGCAAGGTCCGTGGCGCGCATTGCCCGCGCACCTGGAATCCCCGCTGACCGCAAAGGCCGCCGCCGGCAGCGACCTCGAACTGGTGTCCAGCGACGACGGCCCGGAGTTCTATCAGGATTTGGAGTTTTACGCGTGGCTGGATGCACAGGATCAGGATCAGGACTTGGGCAGTTGATGCGGTTTGCTGCGCTGCTGTGCGCGAGCGGCCTGGCCGTTGCGCAGACGCCGCCGCCGCCATCGGCACGCGAGGCGGAGCGCTCGACCCAATCCACGCCGCGCCCGGCGGCGCCGCGCGTCGCGCGCGCACCGACGCCGGCGCCGGCCAAACAGGCCGATGCCGCCGTGCTCGAATATCTGGGCGAATTCGACGATGCGGCCGATGGACTCGACGCGATGGGACTGCAAGAATCTTCCGAAGATGTGCGCAAGGCGAATGCCGGTGGACGCTAGCAATCGAATGACGATAGCGCTGTTGCGCGCCCTGTTTGTGCTGCTGTTGCTGTGCGCGGGCGCCACTTCTGCGCGCGCGCAGGATCAGGCGCCGGTCGCAGCGACGCCGTGGTCCGCGCTGACGCCGGCTGAACAAAATGTGCTGGCGCCGGTCAAGGACACGTGGGAGCAACTGCCGCCGTTGCAGCAGCAGCGCTTGCGCCGGGGTGCGCAACGCTGGTCGAACCTGACACCGGAACAACGCGACCGCGTGCAGGAGCGTTTCCGCAAATGGAACAGCCTGACGCCGGAGCAACGCGCGCATGCGCGCGAACGCTTCGAGCAATTCCAGCAGCTGCCGCCCGAGCAACAGCAGAAGATCCGCCAGGCATTCAAGCGCTTCGGCAGCCTGCCGCCGGCGCAGCGCGAACAGTTGCGCGCGCAGTTCGAGCGCATGACGCCGGAAGAGCGCCACGCGTTCTTGCTCGGTGCGAACGCGCAGAACCGCGCCGGCCTGGCGCGCGAATTCTTCCAGTCGATGCCGCCGGCCGAACGGCGTGCGACGCGCGAGATGCTGCGTGCGCTGCCACCCGAGCAGCGCCGCGCGTTTCATCAGGCCTGGCGCGCGCTGCCGCCGGAGCAGCGTGACGCGTACCGCCGCCGCATCCTGCAGCTGACGCCGGAACAGCGCAGCGCCGAACTCGGCGCGGCAGCCGCGGCGCCGGCGCGCTAGCCTCGAGCGAACGCCGACAGCGGCTGCAACACGCGCCGGCTGGCGCTGAAGCGCCCGCCGAAGCGCGTCAGCCCGTCGGCGCGAAAGCGTGGCGCATCCTCGCGCAGATAGCGTTGCAGCGCCGCGTCGTCGGCCAACCGGTATTGCACGCACAGGCCGCGCTGCCGTTCGGCGGCGGCCGGTTCGCGCTGCGCGTACAACTCGGCGCCGAGGAAGCCGGGCAGGGCGAGGATCTCGCGAATGTGTGCGTCGAGCCAGGCGCGAAACGCATCGAATACGTCTGCGTCGACCTCCAGGTTCACCTCATACATGATCACGTCGTCGTCGCCAGGCTGAGCAGGAACGCGACGATGATGCCGCAGCTGATCATCACCGTGTAGCAGATCCCGATCAGGCCGAACTTGACGAACGTGAAGATCCAGCCCTGCTTGTATACTTTTTTCGCGGTCAGGAACAGGTAGATCGGCAGCCACCAGCACATCGCGAAGATCAGCCAGCCGAGCAACGTGTCCAGCCACGGCGCCGACGCGTGCGCCCAACCGCGGGCGAGGATCGCCAGCGTGATCAGGATCAGCGACTGGAACACGAATGCGTGACTGTGCAGTGCCACGATCAGGTGCTCCATGTACAGGCGCCGCTTGAACAGATAGAACAGCTTGAGCAGCAACGCGAACAACGGCATCAGTACGAACAATACCTGCGGCAGCATGCCGAACGCGCCGACCAGGAACGGCTTCGGGTCCTGCTTGATGCGCGGCACGTTCTCCTTCATGCGAACGAGTGCGTTCGTCAGCTTGGTGTTGACAAAGCCGGGCAGCCAGGCGACATGCACCGGATCGTTCTTCGGATCCCAGCCGCCGAAGTCGAGATCATTGTGTTCGTCCTTGGCGGTATCGGCATTGGCCGCTGCGTCGCCCTTCGCCTGGCGCGCCGCGAGCTTGTCGATGCGCCGCTGCGCCAGCGCGCGGATCTTTTCCTTCTGCTTCTCGATGTCCGCGCGCGCCTCGTCGTTGACCCAGCGCATGGTAAGCGCCTTGTCGAGTTCCGCCAGCGCCGCATCGCGCTTCGCGTTCACCTCTTCCGGCGTGTGCGCGGTTACGATCTCGGTATTCGCGTCGCCGATATGGATCATGTCTCTGGCCGAATCGAACGACGCGTCCAGACCGATCTGCATCAGCAGGAACGCCGCCACGCTGAGGAAGAAATACAATCGGAACGGCGTGACGTAGCGCACGCGGCGGCCATCGAAGTATTCGTTCGAAAGATATCCGGGCCGCACGTACAGTGGCCACAGCGTGCGGAAGATGCGCGAGTCGATGTTGAAGATCGTGTCGGCGACGTCGTGCAGCATGCTGGTCAATGGCCGGATCATGCCCTTGACCGGCTGGCCGCAGGAGTAGCAATGCGCGCCACGCAGTTCGGCGCCGCAGTTCGAGCACAATGGATAAGCGGCCGGCGGCGGCGCCGGTGCGGCAGGGGATGGCGTATTTTCCATCGCGCCACTTTAGCCGATTTCAGCGTCCGCGCTTAAGGGCATTGCGCGCCCATCGGCTACACTGCGGTGATGTCCGTCGCGCAGCGCAATCCATCCCAGGTCCCCTTGAGCGCGGCCCGCGCGAAGGTCGAACTGCGCGCGACGCTCAAGCTCGCCGCGCCGCTCGTGCTCGGGCAGTTGTCGGCGATCGGCATGAACGTGATCGACGTGATGCTGGCCGGGCACTACAACGCGGCGACGCTGGCCGCGGTAGCCGTCGGCACGAATATCTGGTCGTTGATGCTGGTCGCTGCGCTTGGCGTGATGCTCGCGCTGCCGCCGTCGGTAGCCCAGCTGGCCGGCGCGGGCGAACGCGCGAACATCGGCGCGCTGTTCCGCCAAGCGTTGTGGATGGCGCTCGGTTTCGGCATCGTGCTGCTGCTGGCGACGCGACACGCGGATCCGCTGCTGCGCGTGCTCGGCGTCGACGCGGCGATCGTCGACGACACGCAAAAATTCCTGCGCGCGATCTCGTGGGGCGCGCCCGCGCTGACCGGCTACTTCGCGCTGCGCGGCTTGTCCGAAGGCGTCGGCTTGACGCGGCCGACGATGTACTTCGGCTTTCTCGGTCTGGTGCTGCTCGGGCCGATCGGCTACGCGCTGATGTACGGCGCATTCGGCCTGCTGCCGCGCGGTGCCGAAGGATCCGGCATGGCGACTGCGATTGTACTGTGGCTGCAGCTGATCGCGTTTGGCAGCTACGTGCTGCTGCGGCGCCACTACCGCGTGTATGCGCCGTTCGCGCGCTTCGATCCGCCGCAGTGGCAGGCGATCGGCGGGCTGCTGCGTCTGAGCGTGCCGATGGGTGTGGCGTTGCTGATGGAAGCCGGCTTGTTCGTGTCGGCGGCGCTGCTGATCAGCACGCTCGGCGCGACCACGGTGGACAGCCACCAGATCGCGATCAACGTCGCCTCTATCACGTTCATGTTTCCGCTCGGCCTGGCAATCGCCACGACCGTGCGCGTCGGGCGCGCGGTGGGCGCCGGCGATGCGGATGCGGTGCGCTACGCCGGCTTCGTCGGCATTGGCGCGTCGCTTGCGACGCAGCTCGTGTCGAGTGCGGCGATGGCGCTGTTCCCGCACGCCATCGTTGCCTTGTACACGCACGACGCCGATGTCGCCGGACTGGCCGCCTCGCTGCTGCTGTTCGCCGCGGTGTTCCAATTCTCCGACGGCATCCAGGTCACCGCGAACGGCGCACTGCGCGGACTAAAGGACACGACGTTGCCGATGCTGTTCACGGCGCTCGCTTACTGGGGCATCGGCATGCCGCTCGGTTACGTGCTCGCGTTTCGCCTCGGCTTCGGCGCCTACGGCATGTGGATCGGCCTGATTGCCGGCCTCACCGCTGCCGCCGCGCTATTGCTGGCGCGCTTCGTGCGGCTCACGCGCCCGGGCCGCGCGCACGCGCCCGCACCGGCCGTGGTCGGCAGCGCGCTGCGCGCCTGCGAGGACGAACAGGGCTAGACGCGTGCGGTTGTGTGACCTCCGGCGCGTGCGATGCCGCGGCGCTTCCGGTAGGCTTTGCCGCAAAGGAGTGTGTACACATGGCAGACACGCAACGCGGATTTTTCGCCAAGCTGATGGTCGGCATCTGGCGATTGCTGAACTTCACCCGGCTGCTGGTCGTCAACGCGATCTTCGTGCTGTTCGTGATCCTGGTCATCGCGGCGTTGCGCACGAGCGCGCCGGTGCTGCGCGCGCGCAGCGCGCTGGTGCTCGACCCGAAAGGCGCCATTGTGGAACAGTATACCGTGGCCCCGGCGCAGCGCGCGTTTTCCGGCCTGTTCGGCGAAACCCCGAAGGAAGTGCAGCTGCGCGACCTGATCGGGGTGATCGACGCGGCCGGCAGCGATCCGCGCATCGAACGCCTGGTGCTGGTGCCGGACGAGATCGAGAGCGCTGGATTTTCCACGCTGCGCGAAATCGGCAGCGCGCTGGATCATTTCCGTGCCGGCGGCAAGGAAGTGATCGCGGTCGCGAGCGGCATGACCCAAGGCCAGTATTACCTTGCCGCGCACGCCGATTCGGTACTGCTGCACCCGCAGGGTGCGGTGCTGCTGGAAGGTCTCGGCCGCTATCGCAGCTACTACAAGGATCTGCTCGACCGCCTCGGCGTGGTCGTGCACCTGTTCCGCGTCGGCGAATACAAGTCGGCCGCGGAACCTTACGTGCGCAACGACGCCTCGCCCGAAGCGAAGGACGCGGATCTGTATTGGATGAACGGCGTGTGGGGCGATTATCTGGCGGATGTCGCCGCGGCGCGCAAGCTCGATCTGGCGCAGCTCAACGCGCAGATCCGCGATTACCCGACCGCGATCAAGGCGGCGCAGGGTGATCTGGCGCAGCTCGCGTTGCAGCAGAAGTTGGTCGACAAGCTCGCCACGCGCGACGAGGCGCGCGCGCTGCTGATCGAAAAGGGCGTGCGCGACGACAAGACGTTCCGCCACATCGACTTTCAGGAATACCTGCATGTCGTGCAGCGCGAGCGCGCGCTCGACGTGCGTCCGCAGGTCGCGGTCGTGGTCGCCGAAGGCGAGATCGTCGGTGGCGACCAGGCGCCCGGGACGATCGGCGCCGATTCGCTGTCGCGCCTGGTGCGCGAGGCGCGCGAGGACGACGACATCAAGGCCGTGGTGCTGCGCGTGAATTCGCCCGGCGGCGAAGTGTTCGCGTCCGAACTGATCCGGCGCGAGGTGGAGCTCACGCGCGGCGCGGGCAAGCCGGTGATCGTGTCGATGGGCGATGTTGCCGCGTCCGGCGGCTACTGGATCTCGATGAACGCGAACCGCATCTTCGCCGAGCCGACCACGATCACCGGTTCGATCGGCATCTTCGGCTTGTTCGCGAACATCCCCGACACGCTCGGCAAGATCGGCGTGCACACCGACGGCGTCGGTACCACGCCGTTCGCCGGTGCGTTCGACGTGCGCCGCCCGCTCGACCCGCAAATCGGCGCCGTGATCCAGAGCGTGATCGACAAGGGTTATCGCGATTTCATCGGCAATGTCGCGAAAGCGCGCGGCAAGACGCCGGAACAGATCGACGCAATCGCGCGTGGCCGCGTCTGGAGCGGCGACCAGGCAAAGGAACGCGGCCTGGTCGATGAACTCGGCGGCATGAGCGATGCGGTCGCCGCGGCCGCGCAGGCGGCGAACATGGGCAGCAACTACCGCGTGCGCTATGTCGAAAAGCAGCTGACGTTTTGGGAACGCGTGGCCATGGACTTCAATACCGAAGCGATGCGCGGCATGGGCCACGCGCTGTTTCCGGACGTCGCGCGTTTTGCCGCGCCGGATCTGCGCCACGAGTTGTCGCTGCTGCGGCAATTGGCGGGCAACAAGCTGGGCGTGTTTGCGTATTGTTTTTGCGAGATTCGGTGAGCACGCAGGCTAGGGCGCAGGGTCGCGGAACATCATTCGATGCGCGAGCGAGTCGGTTCGTAGGGGCGCGATTCATCGCGCCCGGCCTTGCAAATTTCGCGAGGTGGCAGCTCCGGGTCGCCGTGCTCGCGCAACCTTCGATCAGGCCCGACGATCAAACCGTCCGTGGCGCCTCTTCCAGTCGGCATCCTGCCTCCTCCTCAGCGTCGCGTGACATGCGCTTCAACGCATGTCACGAGCGCGCGACGCTTCGACCTCGCTGCGTTCGGACTGTTGCTAGGCTCGCGCATCCAGCGCTCGCCAAGCAACCCGGTGCTCGGACGTGCACGTCTTTCGTTTCTCACCGCGTCGGGTTGGGACGTTCACCTCGCTGCGCTCGGACTGTTGCTAGGCTCGGCCTTCCAGGCCTCGCCACGCAACCCGGCCGCTTTGATTGAGCGGCGAAGATCGCCTGCACGTGTCGTCTTTCGCTCGGCGGTGCTGGCTTGTGCGAGGCCTGCCTCGCTGCGCTCGGACTGTTGTTAGGCTCGCGCATCCAGCGCTCGTCAAGCAACCCGGTGCTTGCACGTGCGCGTCTTTCGTTTCTCACCGCATCGGGTTGGGACGTTCACCTCGCTGCGCTCGGACTGTTGCTAGGCTCGGCCTTCCAGGCCTCGCCAAGCAACCCGGCCCTCCGCATCCTGCTGCGGGCGTTCGAGCGCGCGTGACATGCGCTTCAACGCATGTCACAAAGCGCGCGCTCTCACCCCCCCTGGTCGTCGACGGCTTTGCGGGTGGCGTCGTCCTGCTGGTTGACGGTTTTCTGCACGTCCTTCGCTTTTTGCAGCGCCTTGATCTGCGTGTCGAACACGGTCTGCTGGGCCGGCGTGGCCGGCTTCTGGTCGACCGGCGGTGGCTTCTCGCGCGAACAGGCGGCGAGCGATAGGGCCGCGACAAGCGCGGCGTATAGCGCAAATTTCATGGCACTCTCCGACAACGGACGCTAAAGTCTGCGCCTGCGCCGCACGCATCACAAGCGGACCGGAGCACACTATGACGACGAATCCCGCACGTTGGCGACTGGACGGTCAAACTGCGCTGATTACCGGCGCGAGCAAGGGTATCGGCCTGGCCTGCGCGCGCGAATTCGCCGCGCTCGGCGCGGACGTGTTGCTGGTCGCGCGCGACGAGGCGCACCTGGAAACCGTGCGCGCGGAGCTGGCGGAAGAATTTCCCGGCCGCGAAGTGCTCGCGTTTGCCGCCGACGTCGGCCAGCGCGAGCAGCGCCTGGAAGTGTTCGACTGGATCGCGGATCTCGACGTCGCGCTGTCGCTGCTCGTGAACAACGCCGGCGCGAACGTGCGCAAGGCGACGCTCGACTACGCGATCGACGAAGTGCGCGCGCTGATCGAGACGAACGTGCTGTCGGCGTTCGAGCTGTGCCAACTCGCGCATCCGCATCTGGCCGAGCATGCGAACGCAGCGATCGTGAACGTCGGCTCGGTGTCGGGCCTGACGCACGTGCGCACCGGTTCGCCGTACGGCATGACGAAGGCGGCGCTGACGCAACTGACGCGCAACCTTGCGTGCGAATGGGCCGAAGACGGCATCCGCGTGAACGCGGTCGCGCCGTGGTACATCCGCACGCAGCGCACGGAATCGGCGCTCGCGGATCCGGATTATCTGGACGAAGTGCTCGCGCGCACGCCGATGGGGCGCATCGGCGAACCGGAGGAAGTCGCGGCCGCCGCTGCGTTCCTGTGCATGCCGGCATCCGCTTACGTGACCGGCGAGTGCATCGCGGTCGACGGCGGTTTCCTGCGCTACGGATTTTAGGACGCGCGCGGCATTCGGTCGCCGCGATCGCAACGCTGCGTGCGCCGCGAGCCGTCTGCAACCATAGCCGAAAACGGCCAGTCGGATCGCGTCTGCGGCGTTAGAATATCGGCATGTCGACGCCATTGCCCGTGCCCGTTCTCGATCCGCGCGTTTGCGAACAGGCGCGCCTGACCCGCGATGCGCGCTTCGACGGGCTGTTTTTCACCGCCGTGCGCTCGACCGGCATCTATTGCCGTCCGGTGTGTCCGGCGCCGACCCCGAAAGCGCGCAACGTGGAATATTTCGCGAACGCCGCGGCGGCCGCTGCTGCAGGCTATCGGCCCTGCCTGCGCTGTCGGCCGGAAGCGGCGCCGGGCACGCCACTGCGCGCGCACAGCGCGCTCGTCACGGCTGCGTTGCGTTTGATCGACGCAGGCTTGCTCGATGCCGCGTCGGTCGCGCAGCTGGCCGGTCGCATCGGCGTCGGCGAACGCCATCTGCGCCGTCTGTTCGTTGCCGAAGTCGGCGCCGGACCGCTTGAGATCGCGGCGACGCGGCGCCTGCTGTTCGCGAAAAAGCTGCTCGGCGAAACCGCGCTGCCGGTGACGCAGATTGCGCTCGCAGCCGGGTACGCGAGCGTGCGCCGCTTCAATGCCGCGTTCCGCAGCGGCTATGGCCAAGCGCCGCGCACGATGCGTCGCGCGCGTATCGGCGCGGCGTCCGTGCCTGGCGTGACGCTGCGCTTGCCGTATCGCGCGCCGTATGATTTTGCGGCGTTGCTCGCGTTCTTCGCGCGGCGCGCGATCCCCGGCGTCGAGCAGGTCGATGCGACGAGTTATACGCGTCATTTCGCATTCGACGGCAGCGCCGGCACGTTGCGCGTGACGCAGCACGCCGATGCGGATGCGCTGTTGTTGACGGTCAATTCGGCGCACACGACGCGCCTGCAGGAAATCAGCGCGCGCGTGCGCCGCATGTTCGATGTAGATGCGGACATCGGCGCGATCAACGCGCAATTGCGGCGCGAACCGCGCCTGCGCACGCTCGTGCGCAAACATCCGGGTCAACGCTTGCCGGGCGGCTGGGACGGTTTCGAAGTCGCGCTGCGCGCGGTGCTCGGCCAACAGATCAGCGTGGCCGCCGCGCGCACGCTGGCGCAGCGTCTGGTGCAACGTTTCGGAGAGCCGGCGCGGCTCGACGATGGCAGCGACACGCGCCTGTTCCCGCTGCCGCAAACGCTCGCGGACGCGGATCTGACGACGATCGGCCTGCCGCGCACGCGCGCGCAGACACTGCGTACGATCGCGCGCGCAGTCGCGGACGGCGCGGTGACGTTTCGCGCGGAGCAGGGCCTGCAGGCGTTCGTCGCGAGCTGGACCGCGCTGCCCGGCATCGGCGCATGGACCGCGCACTACATCGCAATGCGTGCGTTGAGCGATCCGGATGCGTTTCCCGCCGCCGACCTGGTGCTGCGCAAGGCCGCCGCGCCACCCGGCGAAACACTGTCGACGCGCGCGCTCGAGGCGCTGGCCGAGCGCTGGCGGCCGTGGCGGGCGTATGCTGTGTTGCATCTGTGGCGCAGCGCGTGAGCGAGATGTCCACGATGTACTACGACTACCCGGACTCTCCGGTCGGGCGCCTGTTGCTGGCGCTGGACGGACAAGGTCTGCGTCACATCGCGTTCGAACGTGGCCGCCACCCGACGCCGCTCGGCGCGGACTGGGAGCGCGGCCGCGGCGCGTTGCACGAGGCGCGCGCGCAGTTGAATGCGTACTTCGCCGGACGCCTGACCGCGTTCGATCTTCCACTCGCGCCGGTCGGCACCGAATTCCAGCAGCAGGTGTGGCTGGAACTGCTGCGCATTCCGTATGCGGCGACGACGAGCTACGGCGAAATCGCGCGCCGCCTCGGCGATCCGACCGCATCGCGCGCGGTCGGCGCGGCGAACGGGCGCAATCCGCTGCCGATCGTGGTGCCGTGCCATCGCGTGGTAGGCGCGAACGGCAGCCTCACCGGGTTCGGTGGCGGCCTGCCGGTGAAGCGCTTCCTGCTCGACCACGAGCAGAAGAATTCCACATTTACACTCGCGCCCTAAGCGCCTCAGCAGCCGTCGAGCTGCGCCTCCAGCGCATCGGCCTGCGGCTGCAGCACCGCCTGTTCGTCTTTGAACGCGCGGCGCAGCTTGGCGTGGATCTTGTCGTACTGATCCTGCAGGTAGGCGCAGGTTGCCTCGCGCGTGGCCGGCTCGCACTGATCCTGCACGGCGACGTAGTCGGTCGCGACGGAATCCTGCGGCGCAGTAGATATCGGCGTCTTGCGCACGCCCGGCGCGGATACGCCGACGCCGCCCTTGCCGTACGTAGTCGCGAGGCTCTTGCCTGGCATGCCGAGCACGCCGCCCGGCACCATCCGCGTCGGCGGCGCACCGTCGTTGCTCAGGTACTGCGTGCCGTCTTCCGGTCGCGTGCACAGGTACATCGTCGGCGGTTCGCTGCGCGGTGCAGGCGGCGCCCCCGCGGTCGGGGCGGGCGCTACTGGCGGCGCGTATTGGTCGCCGGCGCCGTCGCCGCTCTCGTCTGGCGGCGGCGCTGGCGGCGCGGCCTTGATGTGCACGGTTGTCTCGGTCTGGCCGCTCGCGCACGGCACGTCCTGGAACGCGATGGTGCCGGCGGGCGTTGTGCATTTGTATACTTCAGGCGCGCGCGCCGCACCGAAACCGCTGGCGGCGAGCAGGGCGAACGACAGGACGAGGTGCATGCGAAATCCTTTTCGCGGATTCTAGCGCGGCCCCTTGCCGTGCGCATGCTTGGGCTGCGATGCTGCGCGCTTTGCCGCAGGATTCCGCGATGATCGATCTGTTCAGCGACACGAAGACGCGCCCGAGCGCAGCAATGCGCCAGGCGATGGCGCAAGCCGAGGTCGGCGACGAGCGCGCCGGCGAAGACCCGAGCGTCAACCGCTTGGTCGAGCGTTGCGCGGCGCTGCTCGGCAAACCGGCCGCGTTGTTCCTGCCGTCCGGCACGATGTGCAACGAGATCGCACTCGCGGTGCATTGCAAGCCCGGCGACGAAGTGCTGTGCGACGCGACCTCACACGTGATCGGCTTCGAAGGCGGCGGCCCGGCGGCGCTGGCCGGCGCGATGCTCAATCCGATCGCCGGCACGCGTGGCATCTACAGCGCCGAGCAACTGCGCGAGAAGATCCGCCCGGACCGGCCATATGCACCGCGCCAGCGCGTGGTTGCGGTCGAGCAGACCTCGAACTTGGGCGGCGGCGCGATCTGGCCACTGGCGACGCTGCGCGAGGTCGCGCAGGTCGCGCATGCGGCCGGGCTCGTCACGCACATGGACGGCGCGCGCCTGCTCAATGCGAGTGTCGCCAGCGATATCTCGGTCGCCGACTACGCGCGCGAGTTCGATTCGGTCTGGATCGATTTTTCCAAGGGCCTCGGTGCACCCGGTGGCGCAGCGCTCGCCGGCAGCGCGGCATTCATCGACGAAGCGCTGCGCCTGAAACTGCGTTGGGGCGGCGCGATGCGCCAGAGCGGGATCATCGCCGCGGCGTGCGAGTACGCGCTCGATCACCATGTCGAGCGCTTGGCCGAAGATCACGCGAACGCGCAGCGTCTGGCCACCGGCATCGCACGCTTGCCGCAGCTGCGCATCGACGCGAGCGGCGTGCAGACGAACCTGGTCTATTTCGACGTGCACGCGCCGCAGTGGGACGCGGACACGCTCGGCGCCGCGCTGCTTGCGCGCGGCATCCGCGTCAGCGCAATGGGGCCGCGCACGCTGCGCGCAGTCACGCACCTCGACATCGCCGCGCGCGATATCGACACCGCGCTAGACGCGCTGCACGCGCTGCTCGCCGGCACGTGAGCGCTGTGCGTATTGCGCGCGCGTCAGCTCGAAGCGGATCACGCCCGGTTCGGAACCGCCACCGACCGACTGCATGCCGCAGCGGCGCATCACCGCGATCGAACCGCTCAATGCCGGCAGCGTTTCGCCGATCACGCGGGTGACGCGCGGCCAGGCAAACGCGCGCGCGATCAAGCCCTGAGCTGCCTCGCTGGCGTAGCCGCGCAGGCGCCGGTCGCCGACGATGCCGTAGCCGATCTCCACCGTGCCGTCGTCCGCCGGCGGCCCCTTGTAGCCGCCGCTGCCGATCAGCACGCGCGCGCCGGGTTCGCGCAACAGGAAGAAATACATCCACCAGTCGGCGTGCGCGTCGTCCTCGCCGAGCCGCTCGCGCGTGAACGCGAGCGCGTCGTCGTCGAGGAATTCCGGCGGCCAGCTTGCCGGCACCTGCGCCACGAGCGCGGCGCCCAGCCGTGTGCGTCCAGCCAGTGCGGCGTCGAGCGTCGGCGGCGTGGCCGGCAGCAATTCCAGCCGTTCGGTCAGGATGCTGCGCGCGGAAGGACTCATTCGATGCATGGGGAAACCCGGGTGGCGATCTGGTGGCGCACGCTGCGGATCCGCGGCGCGGCGCCGTGCCGGCGGCATGCTAGCGCGCTGGCGGCGCTGCAGTGGTGACGCAGCGCGCGTTTTGGCGGCAGCGAATGATAGGCGGCGGGCAGGCGCGGATCAGCGCGTGCGCTCGACGCCGACTGGCAGCGTCGCGATGCGCGCGTACTCGGCACCGTCGAAGCGATGCGGGTCGTCAAGCCAATCCTCGAGCATCGCCGATGCATCGTTGCCCCAGAACGACGTGCCGCCGACGCGCAGCGTCGGCACGCCGAACACAGCGGCGGCGATCGCCGCCTCGGTGTTGCTGCGCAGGTGCGCCTTCGGCTCCGGCGCATTTGCCGCATTTTCCACATTGTCGATGCCCAGCGCGCGCCCGACCTCGGCCAGTGCGGCCGCGCTGCTGCCGTCCCGGCCGTCGCGCCAGATGTGCGCGAAGATCGCCTCGATCGCGTCCCAGCTCGTGCCCGCGGCGATGCACAGGCGCAGCGCCGCGAGCGGATTGAACGGATGCGCCGGTGGAAAGCGCAGCGGCACGCCGTGGCGTTCGGCTTGCCATTGCACGAATCGGTAGGTGAACTCGCGCTTGCCGGGAATTTCGGCGGGACCCACGTTGCCGTGTGCTCTCAGGATCGCGCCGAACGCGACTGGCAGCGGCGTGATCTCGAGCCGCTCGCGCCAGCGCAACACGTTGCCGAGTTGCAAGTAGGAAAACGGCGAGATGAAGTCGAAATACCATTGCGCCTGCATGCGACGGTTCCTCTGGCGTAAGGGCGCGATTCATCGCGCCCGGCTCTCGGCAATGCGCGCGCGACGAATCGCGCCCCTGCGTTTCGGTTCTCGTTCGATGCGCGGCCGTAAGATCAGCGCGACGTCAACAACTCGCGCCGCATCCAGCGCGCGCGGCGCGCGCGGCTGGTCACCGCGGCGACCAGGTGGCGCGGCCGGATCGGCTTGGTCAGATAGTCGTCGCCGCCGATGTGCAGCGCGGCGAAGCGCTTTTCGGTGTCCGAGTCGCCGGACAGCAGCACGACCGGGGTAAACGCGGTGCGCGGGTGCGCGCGGAACAGCGCGAGCAGTTCGAAGCCGGAGATCTGCGGCATGTACAGATCGGCCAGGATCACGTCGGGCGTGAATTCGTGCAGTACCTGCAGCGCTTCTTCCGGCGTGGCCACCGCGCGCGTTTCCAGCGCGTTGTGGCGCAGCACCGAAGCGCAAAACAGGCGCATCGAGTTGTCGTCGTCGACGATCAGCACGCGATACGGTTCGGAGCGGTCCGCGATCAGGCCGGCCAGGCGCGGCGCGATGCGGTCCTCGTCCTCGGGCAGCACGAACACGACTTCGGCCGCGCAGCGCATCGCGGCCAGGCGCACGTCGATCAGATCCCGGCCGCTGATCACCGCCAGCGGCACGCGCGCCGAACCGCTGCCGCCGGCTTCGGTCTGGTGCTGCGTGAGCCAGTCGGCGAGCATGTCGGCGCCGAGCACCAGCGCGAGCACGGCGTTCGCCTCGAGCGCGGCTTCGACTTCGGCGACGCTGGCGCAACTGGTCACGCCGTAGCCGAGCAGCGCGAAACGCGTCTTCAGCAGCTCCTTGTGGGCGTTGTTGCGGCCGAGAAAATGGATCGCCGGCTGCAGCGTCACCGCCGGCGCGCCGGGCGCGAGCACGGCGACATCGATGTGCGCGCGATAACGCGCCAGCGCATCGCTGGCCGAATCGGCCAACGCTTGCAGCTGCGCCAGTTGCGTGTCGTTTGGCCGCATCGCGCTGTCGGCAAACGAACTCAGGTAAGCCGACAGGCCGAGCAGCACTTCGGCCAGATCGTCGATGTTGGCCGCCTGCGCGCGCTGCGCGAGCGCGTCGGCTTCGTCGAACAGTGCTTGCGCCTGATCCTGATTCCAGTTGCCGCCGAGCGCGCGGCTGCGCTCGTTCAGTGCCTGGACGCGGGAACTCAGTTCGGGGTCGATCTCTTTCTTGGTCATGCGGGCTACTTGGAGGCTTTCCCCGATAGTCGGCCAATTCGCCGCGTTTTTCCAGACCCGTTCGTACCAGGGCCGGTCGCGCGCGCGCGACTGGCGCGGTAAGGCACGGGGCGGCTGCGCGCGCTCAATGCAGCGCCTTGAACGTTTCCGGGTCGAACGCGTCGACCGCGATCACTTCGTTGCGCGCCGCATCGGCTTCCTGCAGCCATTTGTATTCCTCGGTCGTGATCACGCCGGCGCGCAGGCCGAGTTCGTCGAGCATGTAGCCCGGCGCACGCTCGAGCTTGCCGGCGCGCACCGCGTCGCGCAGCTTCGTCTCCACCGGCAGCGCGCGCACCGCCTTGTCGAGCGCGGCTTCGAGCGCGCCCAGGCCCACTTCGCCCGGCGGTGGCACGAAGATGTCGTCGCTCAGATGGATGCGCGCCTCGCGGTCCTCGAGGATGTCGCGCGCGACGCGCGCGCCGAGCTTGTCCGATGGCGGCCGGAAGCGTGCGCCGAGCGGGAAGATGATCCACGACAGCAAGAACGCCGCCGGCCGCATCGGCAGGCTCTCGAGGATGCCGAGCAGCGCTTCCTGGATGCGGTACAGGCTGTATTCGGTTCCCCAGCGCACCAGGTTGTAGTTGGCCGTGGTCTTGGCTTCGTCGTGATAGCGCTTGAGCGCGGCCGAGGCGAGGCACATGTAGGCGAGCGCATCGGCCAGGCGCCCGGAGATCTTTTCGCGGAACTTGAGCGAGCCGCCGAGCGTACCCATAGCGACGTCCGACAACAGCTCGAACGCCGCCGAAAAACGCCCGAGATGCTGGAAGTAGCGCGCGGTGTCCTCGGCGCGCGGCTTGTCGGCGAGGCGGCTGCCGGTCCACGCCAGCAGTTTCGCGCGCGTCAGGTTGCGCGCGAGCAGATTGATATGGCCGAACAGCGCGGCGTCGAATTTCTTCAGGTTGTTCTCGGCAATCGCGGCAATCTCGTGCTGCACGAACGGATGGCAGCGGATTGCGCCCTGGCCGTAGATGATCATCGAGCGCGTCAGGATGTTCGCGCCTTCCACCGTAATGCCGATCGGTACCGCGTCCCAGGCGCGCGCGAGCGAGTTGCGCGGGCCTTTCTGGATCGCCGCGCCGGCGCGGATGTCCATCGCATCGGTGACCACTTCACGCATACCCTCGGTCAGATACGCCTTCGCGATCGCCGACATCACGGCAGGCTTTTCGCCGGCATCGAGCGCGCCGCAGGTGAGCGTGCGCATCGCGCTCATCATGTAGGTCTTGCCGGCGATGCGTGCGAGCGGCTCCTCGATGCCCTCGAAGCGTCCGATCGGCGTGTCGAACTGTTCGCGCACGGTCGCATACGCGCCGCTGATGCGCGTCATCATTTGCGCCGCGCCGACCGACAACGCCGGCAGCGAGATCGAGCGACCCGCGGCAAGGCATTCCATCAGCATGCGCCAACCCTGGCCGATGCCGGCGTTGCCGCCGATGATGCAGTCCATCGGCGCGAACACGTCCTTGCCGACGATCGGCCCATTCATGAACGGCACGCCCATCGGGTCGTGGCGCATGCCGATTTCCACGCCGTCCAGGTCGCGCGCGATCAGTGCGCAGGAGATTCCCAGATCCTCCTTGTCACCGAGGATGTGATCGGGATCCTTGATGCGGAACGCGAGTCCGATCAGCGTGGCGACCGGCGCGAGCGTGATGTAGCGCTTCTTCCAGTTCAGGCGCAGGCCGATCACTTCCTTGCCGTCGATCATGCGCTTCTCGACCACGCCGGTGGATTGCGTGGCGGCCGCGTCGGAGCCGGCTTCGGGGCCGGTCAGGCCAAAGCACGGGATCTCGTCGCCCTTCGCCAACCGGGGCAAGTAATATTTCTTTTGCTCCTCGGTGCCGTAATGCAGCAGCAACTCGCCGGGGCCGAGCGAGTTCGGCACCATCACGGTCACCGCCGCGGCGACCGAGCGCGAGGAGATCTTGGTGACGACGCGCGAATGCGCGATGCCGGAGAAGCCGTGGCCGCCGTATTCCTTCGGGATGATCATGCCGAAGAAACCATTCGTGCGCAGGAACACCCAGATGCTGGTCGGCAGGTCGCGCAGCTGGTTGATCTGCCAGTCGTCCAGGCGCCGGCACAGTTCTTCGACAGGGCCGTCCATGAACGCCTGCTCTTCCGGCGTGAGTTTCTTTGGTTTGAAGTCGAGCAGCTTGTGCCAATCCGGCCGGCCGGCGAACAGTTCCGCGTCCCACCACACGGTGCCCGCTTCGAGCGCAATGCGTTCGGTTTCGCCCAAACGCGGCAGTACCTTGGCCATCGCCTTCATCGCCGCGCGTGACACGATCAGGCGGCGCAGCGGCGGCAGGCCGAACAGCGCGGCGAGCGCGATCAGCACGATAGTGACGATTTCGAACACGAGCGGTGAGCCGACGCCGCTGATGCGCCAGCCGACGAGCCAGACCGCGGCCGCGCCGGTCCAGGCGAAGAACCCGTAGCCCAGAAACAGCAGCGCGCTGAACAGGATCAGCGCCAGCACCAACGTGATCAGCATGTCGTGTCCCCGATCGCTGCAACGGCGGCGCTATGATCCGCTGCGCACGCGAAAAAGCAAAGCCCGCCGGAAGTGGCGGGCGGCGGCGCTACTCGGCTTTCTTCAGGTCCGCCGTGTTCCACTTGAAATCGAGGAACAGCACGCTCGGCGCGTTGTTCGCATCGAAGCGCACGCGGCAATCGAAAGACTGCTTGTATTCGGTCGACAGCTTCTTGTCGAACACCGCGGTCGAGCTGAGCAACAGCGTGTCGGCGGATTCGGATTTCGCGTGACCGGCGAGGTCGGACAGATCCAGTTCGTAGGTCTTGCCGGCGAGCCGCTTCGCGATCTCGGCACTGCACGCCGACGCCGCCTGTTTCTCGCGGCTACTGCCGCAGGCGACCAGGCTTGCCCCCAAAGCCAGCACCATCAAGGCGCGCGTGCGCATTGCTTGTCTCCTCGGTGCGCCGTCGCGAATTGTTTTTGAACGGCCCGCGAGCGGTCGCGTGTAACGTTTCTGACGGTCAGTGTAACAGCAACGTCGCAGACGTTGCAGGAAGCGTGCCGGCGGGAAACCACTCAGGCGCCGCGGCGGCGTCCGAAGCCATGGTCAGTCAGTAGCGCGGAACCGACGCATCGACCTCGCGTGACCAGGCGTCGATGCCGCCCTCGATATTGAACAGGCGGCGGAAGCCGAGCGTGCGGAAATGTTCGGCTGCGCGTGCGCTGCGGCCGCCGCCATGGCACAGGAAGGCGAGCGCGCTGTCCTTCGGCAACGCCGCCAGTGCGTCGACGCCGTCGTCGAGCGTGCGGAACGGCAGCGCCAGCGCGGCCTGCGCGCGTTCCTCCGGCGGCCGCACATCGACGATCGTGATTGCCTCGCCGGCGTCGAGCCGCGCCTTGAGTTCTTTGACCGGCAGTGCTTTTACCGCGGCCGGCGCATTCGGGTTGTCGATCGACAATCCGGCGCCCTGCGGCGTCTCGACCCAATCGATGCGGATGCCGCGCGCGCGCGCGACCGTGCCCAGATCCATCTGGATCGCGATGCCGTCGGCGTCGGCCCGGATCAGCGCGGGGTCGGTCTCGGCCAGATGGAACTGCGCCTGGAAACGCGCGTCGATCGACAGTGTCAGCGTCAGGCCGGACTCGGCGTCGGCGAGCGCGTTGCGGATCGCATCCGCCGCGGTCGGCGTGATCGTGATCTGCGGCGGCGTGCGGTCGGGTTTCGGCAGGCCGAACAGTTCTTGTAATTCTCCACTTGTATACATCGACTGCACGATGTCGGCACCGCCGACCAACTCGCCCTTGACGTACAGCTGCGGGATTGTCGGCCAGTTGCCGTACGTCTTGATGCCTTCGCGGATCTCGGCGTCCTCCAGCACGTCGACGCACAGGTAGTCCGGCAGCAACTCGTTCAGCACGCCGGAGGCGGCCGCGGAAAAGCCGCAGCGCGGCGCGAAGCGCGTGCCTTTCATGAACAGGACGACGGGATTGGCGTTGAGCAGGGATTCGATGCGGGCGTGGACGGCGGACATGCGGCGGATTTCTCGCTGAGGGGACTGCCCATACATGGGGCGCGGGAGCGCGCACGACAATCCTCGGAAGACGCAATTTTAGCGCACGGCGGCGCCGCGCGCGCGGTCCCGTCAAGCCGCGGCCGGCAGCGCTTCCGGTTCAGCCAACGCCGCGCCGGCCAGCCCGAGCCGCAGTTGCCGCTCGGTCCAGTGCAGCAGCTCCAGCGCGCCATCGTGGTGCTCGACCAGCGCGGTGCAGTGTTCGACCCAGTCGCCGTCGTTGATGTACAGCACGCCAGCGTGGTCTTCGATGCGGCCGCAGTGGATGTGGCCGCAGATGTGGCCGTCGAAGCCGTGCGCGCGCGCGTCGCTGGCGACGCGCTGCTGGAAGTCGCCGATGAAGCGCCGCGCCGCGGCGATACGCAGCTTGAGCGCGATCGACAGCGGTCTGTAGCGCAGGCCGAGCCGGCGCAACAGCGCGTTGATGCGGCGGTTCGCGCCGCAGACGACGCCCTGCAGCGCGTCGCCCAGGCGCACCAGCCAGGCCGGCGCGCTGTGTCCGGAATCGAATTCGTCGCCATGGCTGACGCGGTAGCGCCGCCCGTCCGCGCCGACATGCACCGCATTGAGCGCGACCTCGATGCCGCCGAAGCGCTGCCCGGCAAAGCGCCGCAGCGCGGCGTCGTGGTTACCGGGGATGTAAGTCACGCGCGTGCCGCGCGCGGCGATCGCGAGGATTTCCGCGACCACTTCGCCGTGGCGTGCGTGCCAGTACGGCGTCTTCTGCATGTTCTCGATGTCGAGAATGTCGCCGACCAGGTACAGGCGTTCGCACGTCGTACTGCGCAGAAAGTCGAGCAGGTATCCGGCCTGGCAGTCGCGCAGGCCGAGGTGCACGTCGGATACGAAGATGCTGCGGAAACGCTGGCGTACCATGCTGCAGCCTCCGGAATGTCCCTGGCCCGGAAGTGCAGCGTAGTATCAAAGTATAAAAATAGCGTTGCGCGGATGGGTCAGGGCGATGACAGCGCCGCGCGCGCGGCCGGCAGAATCGCCTCGACCCAGCGCGCGTACATCGCCGCGGACGGGTGCAGGCCGTCGCCGACCAGCATGTCGGCGTGATCGGCGCCGGCACGCGAGGCCGCGGTCACATCGGCGTAACCACAATGCAGCATTGTGGCAATTTGCGCATTTGCCGCATTGTACGCATCGAGCTCGTGCGCAATGCGTGCCGTGTCGCGTCCGCTGGCGTGGCCGAAGCGGGTCACGCCCCAGTCCGGGATCGACACGACCACGACGCGCGCGGGCTTGCCGCCGGCGAGCGCGATCGCGCGCTCGAGCAGGGCGCGGAATTCCTGGCGATAGTTGTCGATGTCGCGGCCGCGGTACTGGTTGTTGACGCCGATCAGCAACGTGACCAGCGCGTACGGCGGACGAAACGCATGCGCATCCATCGCCGCGGACAACTCGTCCGTGGTCCAGCCGGTGCGCGCGACGATCTCGGGCGGCTCGAGCGCAATGCCGGCTGCGTGCAGCTGCGCTGCCAGCTGGTCGGGCCAGCGTCCGTTCGCGGCGACGCCTTCGCCGATCGTGTAGGAATCGCCGAGCGCGAGAAAGCGCGCGTACGGCGCAGGCGTGTCGCCGGACATGCTCAGGATCGCCGCGGCGAGCAGGCCGAGCACGGCGCCCGCATCAGGCGACGTGCAGCGCCGCGCCCTGCCGGCCGGATTTCGCCGCGAGGCGCTCCAGGCAGCGCTCGATGCGCGCAAACACGTCGCGCAGCTGCGCCGGCTGCGGCAGCAGCGTGATGCGGAAATGGTTGCGCGCGCCGAAGTTGAACCCGGAGCCGGGCACCACCAGCACGCTTTCGCGCTCCAGCAGTTCGAGCGCGAACGCGGCATCGTCGAATTGCGGCAGCACGTCGGCGCGCACCGACGGGAACGCATACAGCGCACCGTCCGGCGCGACCAGATCCAGGTACGCGCTTTGCGCGCAGGCATCGATCACGGTCTGCCGCGCCTCGTGCAAACGTCCGCCGCGCGCGGTCAGCGCGGCGATCGTGTCGGGTCCGTGCAGCGCCGGCTCGATCGCCCACTGTCCCGGCACGTTCGCGCACAGGCGCAGCGCGGCAAGCAGGTCGAACGCGCCTTCCAGCTCGGTCAGCGCCGCCGGTACGCCGGACAGCGAAACCCAGCCGACGCGATAGCCGCACGCGCGCTGCATCTTCGACAACCCGCCGAACGTCAGCACCGGCAACTCCGGCGCGATGCTCGCGAACGGTACGAATTGCGCCGCGTCGTACAGGATGCCGTCGTAGATCTCGTCGCTCATCACGACCAGCCGGTGACGTTCGGCGACACGCGCCAACGCCTGCAGCAATTCGCGCGGATACACCGCGCCGGTCGGATTGTTCGGGTTGATCAGCACCAGTGCGCGCGTGCGCGGCGTGATCAGCGCCTCGACTTCGGCCGGATCGGGCAAATGCCCGCGCGATGCCGGACACGGGTAGTACACCGGACGCCCGTCGTTGAGCACGCTCGCCGCGCTCCACAGCGGATAGTCGGGGCTGGGCAGCAGCACTTCGTCGCCGACGTCGAGCAGCGCGCGCAGCGACATGTCGATCAGTTCGCTCACGCCATTGCCGATGAACACGCGCCGCGCGTTCGCGCTGGCCACGCCGCGGCCGAGCTGCTGCGCGGCAATTGCGGCGCGCGCCGCGGCCAGGCCCTGCTGATGGCAGTAGGCGCCGCTGCGGCCGATGTTGCCGCTGAGCGCTTCGCGCACATGCTCGGGCACGTCGAAGCCGAACAGGCCGGGATTGCCGATGTTGAGCTTGACGATGTCGCGGCCGGCGGCTTCCAGTTCGAGCGCACGCCGGGTCAATTCGCCGCGGATCTCGTAGTGGACGTCATGCAGGCGTGCGCTCGCGCGGACGGCAGCGGTGCTGGAATGGGGCGTGCTTGAATGAGGCATGGTGCAGCCGGACATTGCTTTGTTGTAATGCAGCATGCTAGCGAAATGGGGCGCAAATTCAAGCATCTTGCGGGCTTGTGTCACACAACGCGCTAAAATGTCGGCAATGGATCCTACCGACGACCACGAGCGCCGCCTGCGGGCGATCGGCTGGCGCACGCCCGCGACGCCGCTCGACGTACCTGCCGGTCAGCGCCTGGCACGGGTCATCGCGCAGCACCGCAACGGCTATCGCCTGCACGACGGCAGCGACGAATTCGGCGCACAACCCGCCCCGCGCTTCCTGCGTCGCAAGGCCGATCCGCTCGAGCGCCCGGCGGTCGGGGATTTCGTGTTGGTGCTCGAGGGCGCGCCGCCGTCGATCGAAAGCGTGTTGCCGCGGCGCACGCTGTTGAGCCGCGCCGCCGCCGGCGAGCGGCATGCGCGCCAGGTGATTGCGGCGAACATCGACACGGTGTTCGTGCTGATGGGACTCGACGGCGACTACAACCCGCGCCGTGTCGAGCGCTATCTGGTGCTGATCGAAGGCAGCGGCGCGCGGCCGGTCGTGGTCCTGACAAAATGCGACAAAGTGGAAAATGCGGCGCAGCGCCACGATGAGCTGCACGCCATGCTGCCGGCGGTGGAGCTGCACACGATCAACGCCAAGGACGCGGCCAGCGTCGCGCCGCTGCTCGCGCACCTGCAGGCCGGCGACACCGCCGTTCTGGTCGGTTCTTCCGGCGCCGGCAAGTCGACGCTGACCAACACGCTGCTCGGCGTGCAACGCCAGGCGATCGGCGATGTGCGCGCTAACGACAGCCGCGGCCGTCACACCACCACGCACCGCGCGCTGATCCTGCTGCCGAGCGGCGGCTGCCTGATCGACACGCCCGGCATGCGCGAGCTCAAGCTCACTGGCGACGAGGATCTCGGCGCGGCGACGTTCGCCGACATCGAGGCACTCGCGCTGCAATGCCGCTTCGGCGACTGTACGCACGGCAACGAGCCCGGCTGCGCGGTGCGTGCCGCGCTCGACAGCGGCGAGCTCGACGCGCAGCGCTGGGCGGCGTACCTGAAACTTCGCGACGAGCTGGCTGCCGCCAGCGATGCGCTCGAGGCGCAACTCAAGCGCAAGGCGGTCGCGCGCGTGGCGAACAAGGCGCTCGGCAAACGCCTGGCCGACAAGTACGGGCGACGCTGAGCGATGCCGCGCAGTATTGCTACTGCGCTATAGTCCCCGCAGTGAGGCAGGAGAACGGGCATGGCCGAATCCGACGCGACCTTGCGTCGTAGCGCCGAACTGGACCGCCGCCTGGTGGCCGCGGTCAAGGGCATCAAGCTGCTGGCGTCGGTGAGCTGGCCGGCGACGGTGCAGCAGACGTTCCTGCAAGGCTGGCACAACGGCAATCCACAATTGCCAAAAGTGGAATATGCGAAATCCGACTTCGCCACCACGCGCGAGGAACTGGAGGACATCTTCCTCGCCGCCGACGCGCAGCACCCGGTCGGCGACTACCTGCGGCGCACGGCGCAGTCCTGGCGCATCGCCACCGAATTGCTCGAAGCCGTCGGCACGCCGCAGATCACGCAGCACTCGATCAACCTGTTCGGCCGCCCCGGCGACCGCCTGCCCGGCGGCACGGTCAGCAACCTCGATGCGGCGCGGCATTTCATCGAGCTGGCCGACGAACTCGATCAGGAGATCACCAGCAACGACGCGGACTATTGCATCCCGGCGGACCTGCTGCGCGAGGAGCTGCAGCAGCGCATCAGCGCGTTCTTCACGCATCACGACGTCAAGGTGGAACTCGATCCGAACCTGATCGCGAAGGCCGCCGCCGGCCCGACGCGCATCCGCCTGCGCTCGGCCACGTGCTTCTCCGAATACGACAAGCACCAGTTGCTCGAGCACGAGGCATTCGTGCATTCGCTGACTGCGCTCAACGGCCGCGAGCAGCCGAACCTCGGCTCGCTCGCGCTGTCCTCGCCGCGCATCACCGCCACGCAGGAAGGTCTGGCGACATTCGCGGAGCTCATGTCCGGCTCGATCGACATCGGCCGCATGAAACGCATCAGTCTGCGCATCCTGGCGATCGACAAGGCGCTGCATGGCGCGGACTTCATCGAGGTGTTCAAGTTCTTCCTCGATTCGGGCCAGACCGACGCGGACAGCTTCACTTCGGCGATGCGCGTGTTCCGCGGCGCGCCGCTGAGCGGCGGCTGCGCGTTCACGAAAGACGCGGTGTACCTGCACGGCCTGCTCTCGGTGCACACGTTCTTCCGCTGGGCGTTGAAGCACCAGCGCCTGCAGCTGTGCCGCAACCTGTTCGCCGGCAAGATGGCGCTGCACGACGTGATCGCGCTGGAGCCGTTCTTTGCGAGCGGGTACATCGTCGCACCGCTGTACCTGCCGCCATGGGTAGCGCGCGCGAACGGTCTGGCCGGCACGCTGGCGTTCTCGCTGTTCGCCAATCGCATCCGGCTCGATCGGGTCGAGGCGGAGGATCTCGTGCTTGGCGTTTGAGGCGGGCCTCGAAGCGAACACGCGAATTGCAAGAAGACGGCGTCATCGCCGCGCAAGCGGGGATCGATCTCGATTTGCGGCATGAAGGTCAGAATGGATTCCCTCTTGCGCGGGAATGACGACTGTTCCAGCAAGTTTTTTCGCTCCTGCACGCTCGCGCCGATGTGCCCTTGCGTGATGCATATACTGTTGCGTCAAACCCATCTGGAGTGCCGCATGCGCAAGATCATTCTTACGACAATGCTGAGCGCGGCTTGCAGCGCGCAGGCGGCGACGCCTCAGGACCGCGTCGCGCCGGAGCTGGCGCAGATCACCGCGTGGCGACGCGACCTGCATCAGCATCCTGAATTGAGCAACCGCGAGACGCGCACCGCCAAGCTCGTCGCCGACGAATTGCGCAAGCTCGGCTACGAGGTACGCACCGGGATTGCGCATACCGGCGTGACCGGATTGCTGAAAGGCGGCAAGTCCGGACCGAAGCTCGCATTGCGCGCCGACATGGACGCGTTGCCGGTAGCGGAGCAGACCGGTCTGCCGTTTGCCTCGACCGCGACCGGCGAATATCTCGGCAAGCAAGTCGGCGTGATGCACGCCTGCGGCCACGACGCGCACACCGCAATCCTGCTCGGCGTGGCGACGATCCTGGCCGGCATGCGCGAGGAATTGCCCGGTCAGGTGCTGCTGATCTTCCAGCCGGCCGAGGAAGGTGCGCCGCCGGGCGAACAAGGCGGCGCGCCGCTGATGGTCAAAGACGGCGTGTTCCGCGATTTCAAACCCGATGCGCTGCTCGGCCTACATGTGCGCAGCGCGTTGCCGGTCGGCACGGTCGCGTTGCTGCCCGGCGGCGAGATGGCCAGCTCCGACACGTTCCGCATCGTGGTGCACGGCCGCGGCAGCCATGGCGCGCAGCCCTGGCTCGGCATCGACCCGATCGTCACCGCGGCGCAAATCGTCACAAATGCGCAAACCATCGTCAGCCGCCAGCTCGACATCAACAAGGATCCGGCGGTGGTCACGTTCGGCATCATCAATGGCGGGCAGCGCTTCAACATCGTGCCGGAATCGGCCGAACTGCAGGGCACCGTGCGCGCGTTCGACGAAGGCATGCGCGCACAGGCGCTGGCCAGCCTGCGCCGGATCGCCGAGCACGTCGCCGCCGCGAACGGCGCCACGATCGACGCCGACATCCCGCTCGGCGACAGCAACCCGGTCACCTACAACGATCCGGCCCTGACCGAGCGCGTGCGCGCGAGCCTGCAAAAAGCGCTCGGCACGGCGCACGTGGTGCCGACCTTGCGCTGGACCGCGGCCGAGGATTTTCCGCAACTGGCCCAGGCGGTGCCGGCGCCCGCCGTATACTTTTTCGTCGGATCCACGCCCGCCGGGATCGATCCCGCCACGGCGCCGGCGAACCATTCACCGAAGTTCCTGCTCGACGAGGGCGCGCTGGAAACCGGTACGCGCGCACTGCTGCAGGCAAGCCTGGATTTCCTCGGCGCGGGCGCGCCCTGACGCCATGGCATGAAAATCGCTAGTTGCACCAGCGCCTGAGGAGCCTCTCAGGCGGGGAGTCGGTGGTCGTCGGGGTGACGCAACCATCGGCAAGGGTGGTCGGCCGGGGTGAAACGGCTGGCGTAGTACATGACCGGAGCCTGGCTTCCGGTTGGGGGTCAACATGCCACAGAAACGCCGCCTCGCGTTTTTGGTCGCTGCCGTCTGCGTGTCGGTTTCCGCCGCCGCAGCGCCGCCGGTGTTTCGCAACAATGCCTGTCCGGTCAAGCTTGACGGCGTTCGTCTGGGCACCGATCTGACGCCGGGCAACGGTTCGCTGCGCAACAGCATCGCCTATGAACCGGCGACCAAGCTGTATCACCTGTGGGGCTTTGTCGCCGACGACGCGAACTTTCCGTCGGTCGCCTCGACGCTGCCATCGGCGCTGCACGCCACGTCGCGCGACGGCCTGCATTTCAGCAGCGACGTGCAACTCCGCTACGACGTCGGCGAGGCGCGCTATCCGGACTTTGGCGCGTTGATCGATCCGCCGCTGGATTTCTTGCGCGCCGCATTCGACGCCGACACCGGCACCTGGAAGCTGCTCAACTGGTCGGAAAACGACGCGCAAAGCCCGAGCCGCTGGGGCCAGTACAACTACAACACCAGCGTCAACGATCTCGGCACCGTCGCGGGCAACGCCAGCGTCGTGCACCAGGGTCCGCTGAACACACCGGTCGCCGGCAACCACGTCGGCGTATTCGGCCTGGTCGACGGCATCATCTACCTGCGCGTGGATACCGGCGGCGGCGGCGCCGGACAATTCGCCTACAGCGACGCGATCCCGCCGTCGACCGGCGCGCAACTGGCGGAAGTGGATTTGTATACCGGCACGCCGTACTGCTGGTTTCTCGCCGCCGGCTGCGGCGGCAGCGATCCGCGCACGCCGGCGTACGTGCACAATGTCGGCCGTACGCTGCGCCAGACCGACGGCTCGCTCGGCACCTACTACACGTTCCGCAACGCGGCCACGTCGGCGCGGCTGGACAAACAGCTGTGGTACGTCGAGTCGCACGACGACGGCGTAACGTGGTCGTCGCCCGCCGGTGTGTTCGCCAACGGCAGTGCGATCACGATCGACGGCCAGCCGCTGGACAGCGCACCGGGCACGGCGAACTTCAGCAGCGTCGATGTGGTCCAGGCAACGAACGTCTGCCGCGCGTATTTCAGCACGCAGGACGGTGCGGGCAAGTACGTGATGGTGTCGGTCAGCACCGGCAGCGCGTGCGATACGCTGTTTGCCGACAGCTTCGACGGCTGCGGCAATTGAGCCCATGACCGGCGCGCTGGGCGCCGGCGCAAGCGGGCGGCTGCGGGTGCGGCATGGCGGGCGCAACGTTCGCATTTCGAAGCTGGCGCAACGAAAGCTCGCGATGATCGCGCCCAACAGTCGGGTCGCGGCCGTGTGCTAAGCTGACCAACCGCGCGCCGCGCATGGCGCTGCGCTCATGCCCGGGACCTTCGACCCATGTCCAACGCCGACGATCTCAAGAAAGCCGCACTCGAATATCACCGGCGCCAGCCGCAGGGAAAAATCAAAGTTTCGCCGACCAAGCCGCTGGTTACGCAGCGTGACTTGTCGCTTGCGTATTCGCCCGGCGTGGCGGCGGCGTGCGAGGCGATCGTCGCCGATCCGGCCGAGGCTTCCACCGTCACGGCGCGCGGCAACCTGGTCGCGGTGATCACGAACGGCACCGCCGTGCTCGGCCTGGGCAACATCGGCCCGCTTGCCGGCAAGCCGGTGATGGAAGGCAAGGGCGTGCTGTTCCAGAAATTCGCCGGCATCGACGTGTTCGACATCGAAATCAACGAGAACGACCCGAAGAAGCTGGTCGACATCATTGCGTCGCTGGAGCCGACCTTCGGCGGCATCAACCTTGAGGACATCAAGGCGCCGGAGTGCTTCGAGGTCGAGCGCGACCTGCGCAAGCGCGTCAAGATTCCGGTGTTTCACGACGACCAGCACGGCACCTCGATCATCGTCGGCGCGGCGGTGCTCAACGCGCTCGCCGTGGTCGGCAAGGACATCGCGAAAGTCAAAGTCGCCGCCTCCGGCGCGGGCGCGGCCGGCATCGCCTGCCTCGACATGCTGGTGCAGCTGGGCGTGCGGCGGGAAAACATCTGTGTCGCCGATCGCATCGGCGTGATCTACGAGGGGCGCAAGGACGACATGGATGCCGCCAAGCAGTGCTATGCGTGCAAGACGCAAGCGCGCGTGCTGGCCGACATCGTCAAGGGCGCCGACATCTTCCTCGGATTGTCCGCGGCCGGCGTACTGTCGCAGGACATGGTCAAGACCATGGCCGAGCGTCCGATCATCCTGGCGCTCGCGAATCCGACGCCGGAGATCCTGCCGGAACTGGCCAAGGCGGTGCGGCCCGACGCGATCATCGCGACCGGGCGTTCGGATTATCCGAACCAGGTCAACAATGCGCTGTGCTTCCCGTACATCTTCCGTGGTGCGCTCGACGTCGGCGCGACCACGATCAACGAGGCGATGAAGGTCGCCTGCGTGCATGCGATCGCGGAACTGGCGCGGCGCGAGTTGACCGATATCGCCGCGAAGGCGTACGGCGACCAGATGTTCTCGTTCGGTCCGGAGTACCTGATCCCGCAGCCGTTCGATCCGCGCCTGCTGGTGTCGCTGGCGCCGGCGGTGGCGAAGGCGGCGATGGAATCGGGCGTGGCGGCGCGGCCGATCGTCGACATGGATGCGTACCGCGAGCGCCTGACCCAGTTCGTGTTCCGCACCGGCCTGTTGATGAAGCCGGTGTTCGATCGCGCCAAGGCAGACGTCAAGCGCGTCGTCTATGCGGAGGGCGAGGAGGACACGATCCTGCGCGCCGTGCAGAACCTCGTCGACGAGAAACTCGCGCGGCCGATCCTGATCGGCCGTCCGGCGGTGATCGAGAAGCGCATCGCCAGGCTCGGCCTGCGCATCCGCGCCGGCGAACATTTCGAACTGACCAACGTCGACGACGATCCGCGCTATCACGAGTACTGGAACCTGTACATGAAGCTCGCCGAGCGCCGCGGCATCACGCCGTCGCTGGCGCGCTCGCTGGTGCGTTCGCGCCCGACCCTGATCGCGGCGCTGATGCTGTATCGCGGCGAAGCCGACGCGATGATCTGCGGCCTGGTCGGCCGCTACCACCGCCAGCTGCGCCACGTGCTCGACGTGGTACCGCTGGACGAGGGCGTGACCGCGCCGGCCGCGATGACCGCGGTGCAGAACGAACGTGGCACCTGGTTCTTCGTCGACACGCACGTGCAATACGATCCGAGCGCCGAGCAGATCGCCGAAGCGACCTGCCAGGCGGTGCTGCGCCTGAAGCTGTTCGGCATCACGCCGAAAGTCGCGCTGCTGTCGCATTCGAATTTCGGCAGCCACGACAACGCCAGCGCGCGCAAGATGCGCGATGTGCTCAAGCTGGTGCGCGCCAAGGCGCCGGACCTGGAGATCGACGGCGAGATGCAGGCCGACACCGCGCTGAACGAGGAAATCCGCAACAGCATCTTCCCGAACTCCCTGCTGCACGGTCGCGCGAACGTGTTCGTGTTCCCGAATCTCGATGCGGCGAACATCGCCTACAACCTGGTGCGCCAGCTCACCGACGGTGTGGCGATCGGGCCGATCCTGATGGGCGTTGCGAAACCGGTGCACGTGGTCACGCCGGCCTCGACCGTGCGGCGCATCGTCAACATCAGTGCGCTGGCCTGCGTCGAGGCGCAGATTCGCGCCGCCGGCTGAGAGCTGCCGGTGTAGGGCTCGATTCATCGAACCCGGCTTTCGCGATGCAAGAACGGGGCGCGATAAATCGCGCCCTGCGGATTCCAGATCTTTCTCGGAATGAAGCAAAGCGTTTCCCGGTCCGTGTCCTCGCCCTGAAACCAGGAGGCCTCATGAACTCGCGATTCTGGATTGCCGCCGCCGCCATCTCGATTGCAGCAGGCGGGTTTGAAAGTGCCGGCGCGGACGAAGCGCCGAAGGTGCAGCGCAGCATCGTGCTGAAAGAGGACCTGAGCATTCCGGACCGCGAGGGCCTGATGGCGAAGGTCGACATACCGCCCGGCGCGAGCGAAGGTCGGCACACGCACCCGGCGGAGGCCTTCATCTTCGTGCTGGAAGGCGCGGTCGAGCAGGAAGTGGAAGGCAAGCCGACGCTCACCCTCAAGGCCGGCGACGTGATCCACATCCCGCCGAACACCATGCACGTGGCCACCAACAAGGGCAGCGTAGCGGCGAAGTTCGCGGTCGTGTTCGTCGCCGAGAAGGGCAAACCGCTGACCGTGCCGGCGAAGTAACCGCGCTGTAACGCCACGCTTCGCTTGCGTCGCATCGACGCGGCCCGCGTGCGCCGCTAAACTGGCGAAAACGCACAATGACTGCAGCGCGAGCGCGCGCTGCGCGTGGAGGGAACACATGAACATCATGAACGATATCCTGGATCAGGATCTCGATCCGACCGAGACCCGCGAATGGACCGAAGCGCTCGGCGCGGTCATCAACGCCGACGGACCGGAGCGCGCGCATTTCCTGCTCGAGAAACTCGTCGACGAGACGCGCCGCGCCGGCGGTCATTTGCCGTTCTCGCCGACCACCGAATACATCAACACGATCCCGCCGCATCTGGAAGCGAAGATGCCCGGCGATCCGAACATGGAATGGCGCATCCGCTGCCTGATCCGCTGGAATGCGATGGCGATGGTGGTGCGCGCGAACCGCAAGCCGGGCGAACTCGGCGGGCACATTGCGAGCTTCGCCTCCTCGGCGACGCTGTACGACGTCGGCTTCAACCATTTCTGGCGCGCGCCGAGCGACAAGCATCCCGGCGACCTGGTGTTCCATCAGGGCCACTCCAGCCCCGGCGTGTATGCGCGTTCGTTCCTCGAAGGCCGCATCGGCGCCGAGCAGATGGACCTGTTCCGCATGGAAGTCGCGGGCAAGGGCCGCGGCCTGTCGTCGTATCCGCATCCGTGGCTGATGCCGGACTACTGGCAGGTGCCGACGGTATCGATGGGCCTGGGTCCGCTGCAGGCGATCTACCAGGCGCATTTCATGAAGTACCTGGAGAACCGCGGCCTG
>Ga0157378_10000273_pt1 | contig 50350 bp, 38 predicted proteins | sample M65metaG_FD_115309 | JGI IMG/M metagenome (GOLD analysis project Ga0157378, IMG submission 115309) | Miscanthus rhizosphere microbial communities from Kellogg Biological Station, Michigan, USA - M6-5 metaG | ecosystem: Host-associated > Plants > Roots > Rhizosphere > Soil | place: USA: Michigan... | reverse complement strand
GTTGTCGCGGGTCTCGATGTGAATGTCCGAGGCCCGGCGCTGGATGGCGTTGAAGACGATGGAGTCGACCAGCTTGATGATCGGCGACGACTCCTGCTGCGTGATCGAATCGATCGTCAGCGTTTCTTCGCCTTCTTCGTCCTCGCCGACCAGGGTCATGCGGAAGCCTTCGGTGGCTTCGTCGAGGACGCGCTGAGTCGATTCGGACTTCTGCAGCTTGTCGCGGATGGCCGCGGGCGAGGCCACTTTGACTTTGAGCGGCGCGCCGAGGAGCAGCTCCAGCTCGTCGAGCTTGAGCACGTCGGTGGGATCGCCAACGACGACGGCGATGTGGCCGTTCTCGCGCTTCTCCGGCAGGAACTGGTAGCGGATCATCAGCTCGAGCGGGATGTCCTTGAAGAGCTGGTGATCGACCTGGAAGTGCTCCAGGTTCACGTAGTCGAAGCCGTATTGATCGGCCATGCGCTGCGCGCGCGCCGCTTCGCCGGTGGGGTCGGCATTCTTGTAGAGGATCGTGCGTGGATCGGCAGCCATGGATGGATAGTCTCTTATTGCTGGGAAACGTTGCTCAGCTGGAACAGGGGGAGATAAAACGCGTAGAGCAGAACGGCGATGACGACGCCCATGAATACGAGGATGAGCGGCTCGATCGCCGACACCATCCGCGTCAGTCTCGATTCGATTTCCTCGTCGTAGAACTCGCTGACATTTCCGAGCATTTCCGTCAGGGCGCCGGTGGACTCGCCGACTTTGATCATTTCGACGGCCAGGTCGCTCATGGCGCCGGTGTTTTCAAGCGAGCGCCACAGTGGCTCGCCCTCGCGCACGTTCTGCACGATGCCGAAGATCTTCGAGGAGATCGACTGGTTGGTCACCGACTGCGATGCGATCTCGATGGCCGGAACCATCGGCGTTCCACCAGCCAGAAGCGTTCCCAGCGATTGCGTGAACTGCATGATGGCGAAGCGATGCAGGATGCCGCCGGCCAGCGGGATCCGCAGTTTGAACCGGTCCCACAGGATGCGGCCACTGGTGCTGATCCAGCGCCGGAAGAGAAAGTATCCTCCGACCAGGACGACGATCAGGATGGGGAGGTTGGTGTTCAGCGTCTTGGAGACGCCAATCATCAATGTGGTGAACCACGGCAATTCGGCGCCGAAGCCCTGGTAGAACTCGGCGAACTTCGGGATGACTTTCGTCAGCATGACGAAGACCATGCCGATGGAGAGGACGATCAGGACGCTGGGATAGATCATCGCGCCAATGACGCGCTTGCGCAGGTTGACGATGATCTTCTGGTAGCGCAGGAAGCGGCGGAGAACGCCTTCGAGATCGCCGGAGCGCTCGCCGGCGCGCAGTGACGTCGAGTAGATCGGAGGGAAGGCGTCGCCGTAGGCGGCGAAGGCATCCGAGAGCGCGATGCCCGACTTCAACTTCTCGCGGACGTCGGTGAGCACTTCTTTGAAGCGGAGGTTCTTCTGCCGCTCCAGCATGATGTCGAACGATTGCAGGATCGGCAGGCCTGCTTTGACCAGCGCCAGAAGCTCCTGGTTGAAGAGCAGGAACATTTCCGTGGAGATGATTTTCCGCCCGCGGGGGATGAGATCGCGAAGGTGCATGCTCCCGCGTTTGGCGTCGAAGACGTGCATCCCCTGCTGGCGAAGCTCCTCTTCCGCCGCACGGACGCTGATGGCCTGCACGTGGCGTTCGCTGATGGTTCCGTCGGGCGTGCCGACTCTGACAATAAATTCGGGCATTCAGTGTTCCGTGGCCTGCCTCTACGACGGGCGACGCCGTGAAACGTTCCGAAACCGGGCAGGCTGCTTACAACGGGGTGGGGTGGGGGCGGATTCCGTGATTGTCGTTGATTCCGCTGACGTTGGCGCGCGCGATCGTGTGACCCCGGTCACGCCGGGGATCGCGAATGGCTCCTAACTTGAATGTCTCTGCCAGCCACGTGACCTCGCCCCTTCGCCGACGCAGTGACCTCCCTCCCGAATCGCTCGAGGATCAGACGCGCGTGCTCATCGTCGAAGACGACGAGAACTTCCGCATCTGGCTGTCGTCGATCGCCCGGAAGCTCGGCCTGATCGTGACCACGGCGGTCGATGGTGTGGAAGCGCTGGCAGCCCTTCGCGCGGGGAGTTTCGATCTCCTCATCGCCGATTTCGAGATGCCGCGCAAGGACGGTTTGGAGTTGATCGCTGAGGTGCGGGCCGAGGAGGAAACGCGCAATTTGTACGCGGTGATGCTGACCGCGCACGACGAGCTTTCTGTAAAAGTCACCGCCCTCACCCTCGGGTACGACGACTTCCTGGCCAAGGGCTGCACCGAGGTGGAGGTGACGGCGAAAGTGGCGGCGGCGCGGCGGATCCTGACGCGGCACCGCGCGCTCGACGCCGATGCGCGCGAATGGCGCGACATCGCCAACCACGATGAGCTGACGCGCGTGGCCACGCGCCGCTTCTTCTTCGAACAGGCCGGGCGTCATCTGGCGGCCGGCGAGAACATCGGACTGGTGCTCTTCGACATCGACGACTTCAAGATGATCAACGACCAGTTCGGACACCTCATGGGTGACCGCGTGCTGAAAGTCATCGGCGCGCTGTTTCTGCGCCGCACCCGGAACGACGACATCATCGCCCGCTACGGCGGCGATGAGTTCGTGCTCCTGGTCCACAATCTCACGATCGAGGAGACAGCCGCCGTCGCCGAGCGGCTGGGCGCGGAGCTCTCAGAGCTTCAGTGGATTGCCGGCAAGTCGATCCTGAATGTCGGCGTCACCATCGGCATCGCCTGCTCGTCACTCCTCCCGCAAGCGACGGTCGAGCAACTGCTCGCGGCCGCGGATCACGAGATGTATTCGAAGAAGTGGCTGAAGAAGCATCCCGCTTCGGACGACGAGTCGCTGGAAGCCGCAACCGATATCGTGCTGACGACGCCGGTCATCCCCGAGATCAAGGCTGCCCCGCCGGCTTCCGGGAGCGTGGGCGTTTCGCCTGCCATCACGCTCCCGGGTCTTCGCCGCTCGGTCTGATCCGACTTCTCAGGCCCTTACTGCTGCTCCTCGTCGGTCTGCATGTTGTAGATGATGACCCGAGGCATGTTGGGTGGGGCCCACGAGCCCTTGATCAGCTTCTCGTCGAACCAGATGTCCGGCGTACCGGTTCCGGAGACGTTGCCCTGGATCAGCAGCGAGCCGTAGTAGGCCGAGTTGCCGGTCGAGTGGTAGTCGCCCTCGTTGTAGAAGATGCCGTCGAGGATGACGTCGATGTCGGCTAATGCGCCGTCCAGATCGTATGCGTTCGAGGTGCAATCCACCTGGGCCGACGCGGAGGAGCACGTTACGCCGGGCGCTTTCTTGAGGAAGGTCTGCGTTGCATTCGGCTGCCAGCCGACGACGACGCTTGCCGAGGCATTGCTCGTATATTGGAGATTCAGGTAAGGCTCGTGAGGCTCGGAGCAGTCCGTGGCGGCGGGGTTCGTACCGTTATAGCTCGCCGCCGGAAGGGTGCAGGGAGCGCCGTAGTCCGCCGTGGCCTGCGCGGGACTCTTCCACACTTTGGGGATATAGGTAGCCGCCGCAAGGTGGCCGACCACTCCCGGATCATTGGAAGTCCAGGCAGGAGCGGGCATTGTCACTACGTCGAAGCGATTGTTGCCGTTGAGGTCCTGGTAGCTGAAGGATCCATCGCCGGCACCCTTGCGACAGATCGTGCCGCCGCAGCTGGTGTCCCATGCGCCCAACCCCGTGCTCCAGACCGGATAGCCGATGTCGCGATAAGGCTCGCCGGGATAATTCGAGTGCACCGTAGTCTCGGCGCCGCCGACACCCTGCGTTCCCCACTCGGTGTTGTTGGCGTAGACGAAGCCTTCCATGAGGAAGTCGGCGTTGAAATCGGAGTGATTCCACGATTCGCTCGGCGTCAGCTGCGCCGCGCGCGCCGGGCCGGTGAGCTTCTGTGGATTGATGCCGTCGACGGTATCGAAGAAGAAAACGCCTGGTCCCAGCTGCGCGCCCGGACCGGTCTTGAGCGAGTTGGCCCAGTACGCCATCGGCCTGGTCGCCCCGGTTCCGCTCTTCTTGTAGCCGCTTCCGGCGGCTTTATCGAAGGAGAAGTAATAAATGCCCTTGGATCCGCGTCCCTGCGAGGCGATCTTTTTCCAGAAGTCGTAGAGGATCGCCGGAAAGACGACCTTTTTCTGCCACGGATAGGCATTCACCGACTGCCACTGAAAGAAATAGGTGGCGTTCGACGCGGAGTCTTCGTCCGCAGTGAAGTCGTATGGATAGCACTGCGGGTTCACGCCGCTGGCGGTGGCTCCATCGGCGAGGTTGTCGCCGACCGACCGCGAGCCGAACCACGGATCTTCGAACGTCTTTCCGACGAGCTCATTGAAGTAATTGACGGTGTCGAAGGTCGCTCCCGTCGCCGGCCAGGCCTCGGCACCGACAACGGCCTGCGCGCTTGCCCCGGAGCCACCGCCGCCGGCGAAGGTCACGAGCGGGGGAGCGCCGGAAGTCGAGTAGGTCGTCACCCGGGCTCCGGTGAGGTTTACTGCCGTGACCGCGCCCGCGGTGACGACCGCCGTCGCGGTCTGACCGCCTGCAATCGTGACTGCGGGCGCGGCGCCATAGCCCGATCCTCCAGCGGTCACGATCACCTGCGAGATGCTCCTGCCGTACTCGTAGCCATGCTCGAAGTGAGGGCGCTCGTAGGCATTGGCCCACGGGATCGAGCTCGGGTTTCGTTTGTTGTCGAGAGTACCCGTCGACGTCTCATTTCCCCAATGGACGATGAAATCGCCGCCGAAGGAAATCGACGTATTACTTTGAATCGGACCGCCCGGGATGGGGAGAGGCAGTTCGCCGACCACCAGCCGCACGCTGTGCGTGCCGAGAATGTTTGCCGGCGCGATCTTGGCGGCGCCGGTCAATGTGCGATCGCGAAATGACGTAGCTGTGACTTTGATCGTGGCCACGCCAAACCGCTGGCCTCCGACCCAGAACTGCTGCGGCGTGCCGTCAGCATTATTCAGGCCGGTGGGCGTCAGAGTTCCTCCAACGATCGGCGGCGCATAAATCTTGATCTCAGTGACTTCGCCCTCTCTCTTATCCTCGACGTTGGCGCCGAGGAGGGCGTTGTTGAAATTGTCGATGGTGGTGGAGTCGGTCGTGCGATTGATGATCAGATCGGCCGAATTCTCGTCGCCATAGAAGCGATTGGCGAATTGAGGGCGATAGGGTTTATCCAGCAGGCGGACCTGCGAGTCCGGCCGGTAAAAACCGGAATCGGGACCGGAGACGCGGCGCGTCTTGATGTTGGCGAGATTCGCGTTGACGGCGCCGTCATTGGACGGCAGGCCGGCGTTGTTCTGGGCCCATACCGGATCCTGAAACCATTCGACGACGAGCTTCGCGCCTGCTTCGGCAACGGCCTGAGTCTGTGTCGTGGACAACTGGTTCTTGGCGATGGCGGTCTCCGTCTCGGAAATGGCTACAAAGCCGAGACCGAGCAGAGAGAGGCCGACGATGACCATCAGGCTCACAAGAAGCGCGGAACCGCGATCTTTGCGAAGGAGTCGTTTCTTACGCTGAATTCGTTTCATGACGCAGCTCCTAATCGCACGACGTCGGGTTGTTGGTTGAGGCGCTCTGCCCGACCAGATTGCAGTGTTTCGTCACGCCCGGCTCACTGGCGATGGTGTAGTCGAGGCAGATCTTGGAGAGCGGCTGTCCAACAAGAGCCGGCGGATCATCCTGCTTCCTGTACTGCCAGCGGACGGTGATGGAAAGCGTTCCGCTGCGCGTGGCACTGCGGCCGGAGCCCGTCGTCGTTGCCGCCGCGGTCAGCGTGAGATGGGTGTCGTTGGCGATCGCGGCCACGACCCGCGGAGTCTCTCCGGCGATGGAAATCGAATTGCCAACCGCGATCTCGGTCATGAAACGGGTTCCGGTGCCGACGATGGCGGTCGTTCCGTTCGTTGCCACGGTTCCGGTGAGCCTCAGGAATGATGCAATGTTGGCGATGGTCGATGGGACCGTTCGGGTGACGGTGCCGGCCCCGACGCCGGTGAAGTTGTCACTGGCCGTTGGGTACGCGATGGTGTTGAAGGTCATGTCACTGTGGTTGGTATCGCCCGCCGGAATGGCCCACGTAACCTTGATTGGCTTGGAGGCGACCTGCATCGGATCGGCGCCGTTGTTGGTCAGTGTGTACGACTCGGTCAACGTCGTCGTCGAGCCGGCGGTCGCCGAGGAGAAGGCAACCAGCGATTGACTCGCGAACGAGCAGGGAGCGGCCTGCTGGTCCTGGACGTACTTCACATGAACCTCGGTGCAGCCAGTGCTGGTGACGACGGTCATCACAACCTGATAAACCTGAGCGTCCGTTCGATCCGACCATGAATAGACGAACGGCGAAGCGGTATCGACGAAGGTTTCCACCGGAGCGCCGGACGGGAACACAGTGACGTCGAAAGTCACCTTGGAGAGCGTGAGTCCTACAGGCGGACTGACGGTGATGGTGTCGCCGGCATTCATGATCCACGCGGTTGCCGGCGTATCGGCATTGTCCGTGTTATTGGCGGCGCCGGATTGGACGATGACCGGATTGATTGCGCATGGAGTGGGGAAATCGGCGGTCGCGGAAATCAGGCCGAGGCGGCAATCCGCAGCGGCCACGGTATAGCGGTAATACCACGGCTTTCCGTCCGCGAGATCGACGGCCACGCCGCTCAGGTCACTGTACGTGGCGATGCCGGAGTTGTTCTGTGAATAGCCCTTAACGTCCAGACTGCCGGTGGAATTGAAGGTGGTGTCGAGCAGGAACGTCGTGTCCGTCTGCTTCTTGCGATAACGGGTGAGACGGTACCGGTCGACACCGATTGCATTGCCGGCCGTGTCTGCGGTCGTCTTCGACCAGCTCAGGTCGACTTTGCAGTTCGAAGAAAGCGGCGCGGGACAGGCGGACGTGGACGAATCCACTTTGAGATTGAACGGGGCGAGCGCCTGTGCGGTCGAGACATCGTGAGCCGTGCCGGAGATCGCCGCCTGCCCAACCGGCGGGATCAGCGTGCTCATCGAGTCGTTGGCGTTGTTACTGGCGTTATAGCTGTTGTTCAGGATGCAGCGGTCGAGGGCGCGCATCCGATAGAAATACGGGATGCACGTGCCCGGAGGGAAGGCGGACTTGGACGGCGAGTCTTCCCATGTCGTTGGCGAGCCCGGAGTCGTAATCGGCTGGGATGCGCTGCCGGTAGTCAGAACGAGGACGCTCTGACCGGCCACGGTCGGATCGAAGTTGGCGGTCAGGCCGCGATAGATGCGGTAATGGATCAGTTCCTGCGCCGGAATGGTCGTCGGATCAGCGGCGCAGCCCGTGCCGGTGCAGGTCGATGTGGCCACGGACGGATCATTTGTGCCCGGCGAAGTCCAGCCGACGGTCAGCGAATAGTTGTTCGGAGTCGTGATCGGGTTCGCGCCGATTGTCGGCGGCATCGGTTTGGTCGAGTTCTTGGGCTGAACGGACATCGGCTGGCTGGGCAGACTCGTTCCGTTCTCGTTCTGGGCGAGGATGTGGTAGTACCAGGTGATCGAGGGATCGATCAATCCGACGTCGGGGATGATCGTTTTCACGGCTGAGGGATCGGTGACGATCAGCGCGTTCGCGAACGCACCGTTGACGTTCGAGTCCCATTCGATCCGGTACTGTTCGACCGGCCCGCCGCCCGTAGGTGCCGTCCAGCAGATCATCGGCGCGGCACAGGCAGCGGCGCAGATTCCGGTGATGGTGGGGGGCGACGGAACGACGTTGCTTGGCTCGGGGAAGCCGGTCAGTCCAAGATTTCGCGGGACGACCAGCGCCGACAATTGATACTGCTTGTAGGCCTTGATGCGCGAGATCGTTTCCGTCTTCTGGGCGTAGCCAGCCTCGGGATTTGCATTCAAACCGATGAGACTTACCCGAACGGACTGAATCATCGTGCGCGAGGCGCGGTCGCCGTAATTGGCAGCGGCGCCGGCATTGTTCGGGTCGTACTGGCCGGCGCCGCCGATGGCGCCTGTATTGAGCGTAGTCGTCGTTCCGTCTTCATTGACGAACGTGGCGGTCGCCGGCGTCGACGTCGAGCCGTCCGCGTCGCGCGTATTGGCGATGTTCGTCGAAGGCGGTCCATCGTTGTTCTTGAGAACGTTCACGCCATTGGCATCGGTGTAATAGAAAAAGGTCAGGCTGCGGATGTTTTCCGCCACCGGCGTGCCGGGAACCCTGTTGATGATGTCCGACATCGTCATGCGGTACAGGGTGTACGGCGGGTTCGCGTTCGACGTGTCGATTCCACAGCTCGCACAGAGCGTGCTGCTGATCTTTACCAGCGACTCGGCATTCCCTCCCGGGTAGGCACTTCTCGGCTTGTCCTTATCGACGTAGAAGGAAATCGAGCCGGTGTTCTTGGTGGAATCGGTCGATCGCAGTACATACGCGACGATCTCGTCGTTGCTCGTGGTCACGAAGGGAAAAATCGGTCCTGACGTGTCCGGGTCGAGAGGTGTAAAGGCTGGCTCGAGACCGTTTCCTGTGGACGAGGCGGTGTTGTAGTTGAAATTACCGCGGAAAACGATGGCGTTTTTCCCGGCATATTCGATCTGCTCGTCGGGCTGCGGAAATTGTCCGCTGCCGGTGGGATTTCCGCCGCGGTTGTAATCGAAGCCGGCCATGCGCAGGTCGGCAACCAGCTTGTCGAATCCAATGCGGGTGCTCTGTTGCAGGTCGGCCGACTCGGTGCCCGAGCGGAAGACTTTGTTGCTCTTATCGTAGACCGTGAGAGCAGCGATCATGATGATGGCGAAAATCGCCGTGGTGACGAGGATTTCGGCGAGCGTGAATCCCCGTTGCTGATGACGCGCGTTGCGGTTCATGGCTGCTCCTGAACTACCGGTTCACTTTGGTGGTGTCGAAGAAGGCATAACGACGGCGCGTCGGACCTTCCTGCCACGAGACGTAAATGCGGGCCCGGATGAACTGGGCGGTAGTGACTTTCCTGGCCACGTCGGTCGGGCTGCGCGGCGTGAAAACGAACCCGATGATCGGATTGCTCATCTGGGTGTTCTTGTCCCCTTGCGGGACCAGCGTCCGCATCCACTTGACCATGTAGCCGTTCGGATCGTTCGGGCAGGTGATCGTGTACGGCGTGGTGGTGAGCACGGTGCAGGAGCTCGAGTCGCGGCCGATGCTCTGGTCAAACGAGATTCGTCCGTTGGACGCGCCCGTGACGTTGGACAGCGTGACCGTGGTGAGCGTGGTGGCGTCGGTGAGGTTGAAGTTGGTGACGATGTCGCCCGCGGTCATCGTGGAGAGGTCTTCCAGGATCTGTGTCCCCGACGCGGCGGCCACGGTCATCTGTTTGCCGCTGTAGACGTTCCTTCGTCCCATGTAGAAGAGCGTGACCACGGTGAGCAGGACGACGCTCGTAATGGCCATCGCGATCAGGACTTCGACCAGGCTGTAGCCGTGCTGACGGGTTTTCATCGCTTGTTTTTCCTTAATGCGCGTAGACGCGGCCGCTCGGCGAGACGTCGATCTGGTACAGCGGTTTCGGGATGTTCATGTCGGTCTTGAGCATGACCGCCGCCGTCGTCGTGTTCGTCGGCAGGCCGACGTGACCATCCGGAAAGAAGACGATGCTGTAGACGCCGCTGACGGAATCGAAAGTCTGGCCGGTGGTGGGGAAGTACGCAATGTCCTCGGTGTGCCTGGTGAAGCCCTTGGCCAGCGCCTTCCTGGTCGGATCCTGCTGCGTGAGCAGCGTCCACGTGGTGGAGTTGAAATTGCTGTTTCCCAACCAGAAGTCGTAGGCGCGCGAGGTCGGAGTGTTCGTGGCGCCGGGCGTGAAGGTGATGCGCGTCTGCAGACCCTGCGCGATGGCCATCTGCCGCATCGTGCGCATGTCGGAGGTGAAGTTCCGCAGCGCCACCTTCATCTTGTTCGACTGCATGTAGGTCATAAAGTTCGGGACCGTCACCAGGGCCAGGATGCCGACGATCGCGACAACGGTGAGCAGTTCGACGAGCGAGTATCCGGCTTGATGTTGGGATTTCCGCGTGCGCATTGGCGCCTCCATTAAGCGAGCCGGGTGCCACGCACGCGAATCTCGCTCAACCTGTTGATGGGTAACCAGTTCTTCGATTCTGCCGATCGCGCACGCCCGTTGCGATTGCGCGAGAGTGACACATAAAGTAACAGATCAGACGCCGGCGGCGACCGGTTGCTCGCCGAACTCGATGACGGCCACGGCCCCTTTCCCGGCCTCGCCCGTGAGACGAAGCGTCCCGCCGTGCAGCAGCACGATCTTCTTTGCCAGCGGCAGCCCCATGCCGAAACCGTTCGGCTTGCCCGACTGAAACGGGAGAAAAAAGCGGGGCACGTCGGCGGGATCGAATCCGACGCCGGTGTCGGCGATGGTCCGACGGCAGCGGCTCATCGCGCAGCGTGACCACGATCGATCCGCCGCCGTTCTGGCGCACGGCGTCGGCAGCGTTGCGCAGCAGGTTCTCGATCGCGCGGCTGAGGAGAACGCGATCGCACTGGATGTTGACCGGCGGACCTTGCAGCGAGACGTCGACGTCGCCGCCGATCTCGTCGAGCTGTGCGATCTGGTCGGCGATCAGCGCGCGAAGGTCGATCCGCTCGGCGTTGAGCTCCACCGGCCGGGCGAATGCGAGCAGCCGTTCGATGGCCTGCAGCAGCAGCGCCGCCTCTCGTTCCCCGCTCTGCAGCCTCTCCTCGGCGACGTTGTCGATGCCGCCCTTGCGGGCCAGCTTCATGTATCCGAGGATCGTGTGAAGCGAGTTGCGGAACTCGTGGGCGATACCGGCGGAGATCTCGCCGAGCTGCGCCAGCGTGGTCATGTCCTGCACCCGCGCCTCGAGACTGCGGATCGGCGTCAGGTCGGTGAAGAGCGCCAGAAAGCCGAGAAAGGCATCGGACTCGGTGTGCAGCGGCACGGTGGTCAGCCCGATCGTGACCGGTTCGCCGGTGACCGGATTCACATCCTCGATCTCCATCCGCGACCGCGCTTCGCGCAGGGCGAATGCGCTGGCCAGCGCGCTCGCCGATGCCCGCATCGGAATCGCCTCGGCCAGCGCGCGGCCGGTCACCGGCTCCGCGGGATCGAGTCCGAGAATCTCCCGCCCGGCGGCGTTGATGTCGACGATGGCGCCCGCGGCATCGACGGCGATGAATCCGGAGGTGAGGTTGCGCGTGAGCGCCGCGGTGACGCGTTCCAGATCGTCGGCGCGCGTTTTCTCGCGCTCGTGCAGGCGCTTCAGCTCCTCCTCCTGGTACTTGAGCGTGGCGATGGAGTTGCGGAAGGTCTCGATGAGATACGCGGTCTCTTCCTGGTCGCCGGCGCCGGTACCGAGTGCGCGGGCGTCGTCGAGCATCAGTTCGATCGGGCGCGTGATGCGCGGGAGATAGAAGAGCAGAAGGGCGAGGCCGAGGCTGGCCGCGGCGATGCAGATTCCGGCGGTGATGAGGTACGCGCGCCGTGCCGCGCGGCGGTTCGATGCATCGAAGCGGAGCGTGAGCGTGCCTGGGCCGGCCAGCCGCGTCACGGTGTCGAAGTCTCCGTTGCTTGTTCCCGACTCGATCTTCCGGCCGTCGCGCCCGACGAAGCCGATCCCGGCGATGTTGAAGCGTCCGCGCAGGATGAGCAGCTGCGTGCTGAGCTCCGCCGGCGGCGTCCGATTCACGGTTTCGGCGGCGACGTCGGCCACCATCTGATGCGATCGCTCAACCGACTCCTCGGTGCGCGCGAGGTTCGACCGCATCTGAAGAAGAAGGATGAAGATGAGGACGACCAGGAAACCGACCAGACAGCCGAGGAAGAGTCTCAAGTCCCGCCGGAACCCGACCCGGGTCAGCGGAGCATGAGCGAAAAGTACCATTCGGAGAGTGTATGGCCGAAGAAGAGCGCGGCCAAAAAACCGATGCCGAGAAAAATGCCGAACGGCAGCGCGGTCTGCATGCCGCGTCCGCTGCGAAGCACCGCCGGCACGCCGATGATCGCGCCGCTGACGGCGGCCAGCAGCAGGACGCCGGGGATGGCGCGCCATCCGGTGACCGCCCCGATCATGGCCAGCATTTTCACGTCGCCCAGCCCCATCCCCTCGGCGCGCCGCACCAGCCAGTAGGTCCCGATGATCGTCAGCAGAATGACCGCGCCGAGGATCGCCCCGGCCAGCGAGTCGATGATCGAGTCAGCCAGCATTAGTCCCGGGTTGAGCAACCCCATGCCGAGCGCTCCCGCACCGAGGCCGATGGCGATTCCCGGAATGTCGATGACATCGGGCAGGATCTGGATGTCGGCATCGATGTAGATCAGCACGATCGTCATCGAAATGATCGCCGCCACGACGAAGAATGCGACCGTCGGCCCGGTGTAGAGAAAGGTGGCCAGGTAGAAGAGCGCGTTGGCCAGCTCCACCAGCGGATAGCGCCAGGCGATTCCTTCGCCGCACCCGCGGCAACGCCCGCGAAGGATCAGGAAGCTGAGGACGGGGATGTTGTCGTACCAGCGGATCGGCGCATTGCAGTGCGGGCAATGGCTCCCCGGAAATACGATCGACTCCTCGCGCGGATAGCGATGGATGACGACGTTGAGAAAGCTGCCAACGATCGCGCCGATGGCAAACGCGTAGAAGCCGAGGAGCGCGAACATTGCTGGGATTGTATCGGCGATACTCTCTCGGCCATGCTCGACGTTCATCGCGGGCTTCTCCTCGACCAGACCCGCACCAACGCGTTTCGCGATGCCATCCGGCAGGTCGTCACGCCCGGCAGCGTCGTGCTCGACCTCGGCACGGGGTCAGGGATCCTGTCGTTCTTCGCGTGCGAGGCCGGTGCGCGCCGGGTGTTCGCCGTCGATGCAACGCACAGCGCCGATCTGGCGGCGTTTCTGGCGCGTCAGCTCGGCTATTCCGATCGCATCGAAGTGATTCACGCGCATTCGACGAAGGTCGAATTACCGGAACGGGCGGACATTCTGGTGACTGAAACTCTCGGCGCGTTTGGTTTCAACGAGCGCATTCTCAGTTGCGTCATCGATGCGCGCGCCAGGTTGCTTCGGCCCGGCGCCGCGATCATTCCGCAACGAATTGATCTCGCCGTCGTTCCGGTTGAGCTACCCGAGGTCTTCGATCGATATGTCGGCTTCTGGCGGAAGGAGCAGTTCGGATTCGACCTCTCGCCGCTGGCGGTCTTCGCGTCGAATGTCATGTACGTGGCGGACGTCGACAACGCCGCGTTCCTGGCAACGCCTGCGACTGTGATCTCGGCCGATCTGACCTCGATCGCGAGCGCCAACGTCTCTGGTCATGCGCACTTTCAAACGTCGCGGGCCGGTCTCCTCTGCGGATTCTCGGGTTGGTTTCGGGCCACGCTTGCTCCCGGCATCGAGCTCTCGAACGAGGTCGCCGGCACCACCAATTGGGAGCATGCCTTCTTGCCGCTGGAATCGCCGATCCCGGTGGAGCAGGGAACGCCGGTCGATCTCGATCTGGAAACGTCCGACGGCTTGTCGTGGCGATGGAGAGGGCGGATCGGCGACGCACTCTTCGATCAAATGACGCTGCTGTCCTCTCCTCCTTGCTTTAGAGATTCTTAATGACCGCCCATCGGCGGCGCGCCGTACACTCCGCCGTCGCGCTGCAAGGCGCTGGGGGGAACACGGCGTGACCGAGGGTCTGGCGTCGACACATCACGAACGCGAAGAGCCGACCGGTCGCCGCCTGCTGTCGCTCTCGCTGCTGGCGCTCGGCATCGTCTACGGCGACATCGGCACCAGCCCGCTGTACGCGATGCGCGAGTGCTTCTACGGCGCGCATCCGGTTGCGCTCACGCCGGCCAACGTCCTCGGCGTTCTCTCGCTCATCTTCTGGTCGCTGGTGATCGTGGTGATGATCAAGTACCACGTCTACGTCCTGCGCTTCGACAACCGAGGCGAAGGCGGAATCCTGGCGCTGATGGGACTCGTCGGCATGGACAAGTCGCGCCGCGCCGCCGTGCGCTCGACGCTGATCGTCCTCGGCGTTTTCGGCGCGGCGCTGCTTTACGGAGACGGCATGATCACGCCGGCCATCTCGGTCCTCAGCGCCGTCGAAGGGCTGGAGATCGCCACGCCATTTTTCAAACCGTACGTCATCCCGCTGACGATCATCATCCTCATCCTGCTCTTCTTCTTTCAGCGCCGGGGGACGGCTGGCGTTGGCGCGGTCTTCGGGCCGATCATGCTGGTCTGGTTCTCGACGCTGGCGCTGATGGGAATCCGCGGGATTCTCTGGCAGCCGACGGTGCTGTTCGCGATCAACCCGATGCACGCCATCCGCTTCTTCGCCGCGAACGGGATGCATGGTTTCCTCGTTCTCGGCGCAGTCTTCCTTGTCACCACCGGCGGCGAAGCGCTCTACGCCGACCTCGGGCACTTCGGCGAGAAGCCGATCCAGGTCGACTGGTTCAGCATCGTCGGACCGTCGCTCGTCCTTCACTACTTCGGCCAGGGAGCGCTGCTCATCCGCAACCCGTCAGCGGCGCACAATCCGTTCTACCTGCTCGCGCCGAAGTGGGCGCTCTATCCGCTGGTGGGTCTGGCAACGATGGCCACCGTCATCGCCTCGCAGGCGATCATCTCGGGCGTCTTCTCGCTGACGCGCCAGGCCATCCAGCTCGGCTATCTGCCGCGGATGGAGATCGTGCACACCTCGCGCGCGGAGATCGGGCAGGTCTACATCCCCTCGGTGAACTGGATCCTGATGTTCGCCACGATCACGCTGGTCATCGGTTTCCGCAGCTCGACGAATCTCGCCGGCGCGTACGGCGTGGCCGTGAGCACGACGATGATCATCACCACGGTGCTGGCCTACGTCGTGGCGCGCGATCTCCTCGGCTGGAGCGTGCCGCTGGCGGCATCGATCACCGCTGCGTTCCTGTTCGGCGATCTGGCTTTCCTCGGCGCGAACCTGGCCAAAATCGCCGACGGCGGCTGGTTCCCGCTGCTCATCGCCACGATCGTCTTCATCGTCATGACCACCTGGCGGCGCGGCCGTCAGATTCTCAACACCCGGCTTCGCGAAGGCGCGCTGTCGCCCGAGGATTTCGTGAAATCGCTGGCCGGCCATCCGCCGGTGCGCGTTCCGGGAACCGCGGTGTTCATGCACCGCTCCGGCGGCGTGATTCCTCCCGCGCTGTTGCACAGCCTCAAGCACTACAAGGCTCTGCATAAGCAGGTGATGCTGCTGACGGTGATGACCGAGGAGGTCTCCCATCTGCGCGACGACGAACGACTCCTGGTCGAAGACCTCGGTCAGGGGATCTATCGCATCACCTGCCGCTACGGCTACATGGAGGAGGCCGACATCCCCGCTCTCCTCGAGCGCGTGAGCAAGGAAAACCACGTGGCCATCCCGCCGATGGATACGACCTACTTCCTCGGCCGCGAGACGCTGATCATCACCGCGCGCCCCAGCGGCATGACCACCTGGCGCGAAAAACTCTTCGCCTCGATGATGCGCAACGCTGAAAGCGCCGCGCGCTTCTTCCGGCTGCCGCCGAATCGGGTGGTGGAGTTGGGGGCGCAGATCGAGTTTTAAGTTCGCTATGTTCAGCACGCGCCGATTACGACACGACGATGGGCCTGACTACGCGGCTTGTTTGATCAAGGACTCGGCCGGGATCCCCAGCCCTATGTGCAGCTTCCAGACCATGGCGATCGTCAGCGGGCGTTTGTGATTGAGCACTTCGTATACGCGATTGCGTCGCCCGATATAGGGCACGAGATCTTTTGCTGTGAGGTTGCGCTGCTCCATCACGAATTTGATCGCTTCAACGGGATCAGGCAGATCCAGCGGGAAATGCTTCCGTTCGTAGCCCTCGACCAATGTCACAAGCACTTCCAGGCGGTCGCCCTCCGGCGTGTTACGCTTCGCTGTCATCAATGACTCAATCGCAAAAAGCGCTGCTTCGTAGTCACGTTTACTTCTGATCGGTTTGATGTCCATCGGCCTCGGTTCCTTAGATAGTCTGCGCATCAATTTGATCGTACTGGCGATGAGATCCAATGAAGCGAACATAAACCACGCGATAGGGGTAGTTGATCCATACGACAATTCGATACTTGTTCCCGCCAAGATTGAATACCACGCGGCCGTCTTTCAAGATGCTCGCGTTGCGGATATCGCGCTTGACCGCGGCAGGCGACGACCAATCCGCCTTCAGCACTTGTCGATACCAGGCCAACGCCGGCTCGCGAGCGTCGCTGTACGCGGGCTTGCTGTCGAGGAAGAGCTTGATCGTGCGCAAAGCGATGACGCGCATTCGTCATGGTAGTCCCAAAATGGGACTATGGGCAAGACTATTTTTTCCAGAGGTCATCGCGGTGGCGACGCCGGGCATCGGATCTCACACGGGATTTCTCATCGTGCGCTGACTCGGCCGACCACGTCGACTGGTCGAAGGCGAGGGAATGGGCCTCAGTTCTCGCCTTCTCAACGCGCCTGATAGATCGCAGGCCGGTAGCGCGGAGCAGGGATTTCCTTGCCGGCAGAACGAGCAGATTCGATCCACGCGGTCTTTGCGATTTCCACTTCCGCCAGCGCGGCCTCGGGGGAATCACCGAACGCCGAACATGCGTCGAGATCTGGGATGTCGGCGATGTAACCGCCGTCCTCGTCGCTATAGAAGATGTTGATGTGGTAGTCGGTCACGACTCGTCCTCCAAACGAATGTTGTAACGCTCGATGAGTCTGAGAAACTGCCGGATCTGGTATGGCTTTGCTTTACCGTCGACTTCCTGCAGGTTGATGTTTTCCGCCATTGCCGCGTGCTCGAAGATGTGATGGCTGCCTCGCACTCGATCGAGCTGGAAGCCAAATCCTTCGACGAGATCGCGCAGTTCGCGAAACGCAACGTTCTGAAGATGCCCGTCCAGTAGGCGACGCAGCAGCCTGCGGCGTTTCATGTTGCACTTGATCACACATCCACGATCACGATGTCAAACCCTCTCCCCAGCTCCAGCAGCCGGTGAACCGTGCTCGGCACGATGCGGCTGACGAACCCCGATCGCGTCGGGCGGCCGACGACGAGGATGGTGATCCCCTCGGATTTCACGAAGTCGAGCAGCGCGCCGGCGACGTCTTCCGATTCGCGCGTGACGACGGTGGCGCCGAGGGAGATGGCCAGTTGCACGTTCTCGCTCAACTTGCGGTGTTGCTCGGCGCTGATGTTTTCGGGGTGGGCGCGACGGCGGCGGACGTAGACGGCGTACCAGCGCGTGTTCATGCGTCCGGCCAGTCGGGAGGCGCGCAGCACGAGCGGGCGCGCGATCTCGGGCTCGAAGGGGACGGCGACGGCGAGGCGGAGTTCGCCGATGGTGCGCCCGGAGAAGGTCGCAGTCTGGAGTAGCGCCAGCTCGCGCAGGCGGCCGAGGAGCTCGGTGCGGAAGAAGTTTTCGAGCGCGCGGGCGGCCTGTTCGGGCGGATAGATTTTTCCTTCGCGCAAACGCTCTTGCAGCTCGGCCACCGGCAGGTCGACCAGCACGGCGGAGTCGGCGTCGCGGACGATGCGGTCGGGGACGCGCTCGCGGATGTCGATGCCGGTCGCGGAGCGGACGATGTCCTGCACGCCTTCCAAATGCTGGACGTTGATGGCGGTCATCACCGAGATGCCGGCGGCGAGAATCTCCTCGACGTCCTGCCAGCGTTTTTCGTTCTTCGATCCCGGCGCGTTTGAATGCGGCAGCTCATCGACGACGACGACGTCCGGCCGGCGTTTCAAAATCGCCTCGGTGTCCATCTCTTCGATGATCACGTCGCGATACGACACGCGGCGGCGCGGCACCAACTCGAGGTCAGTGATGCGGGCCGCGGTCTCGGCGCGGCCGTGCGTTTCGACAAAACCAACAATGACGTCGATGCCGGCGCGGCGCATGGTGTGGGCGTCGTCGAGCATGCGCACGGTCTTGCCGACGCCGGCGGCCATGCCGAGGTAGACCTTGAGTCGTCCGCGGCCCGAGCTGTCGGCTTTCGTCAGCCGCAGCAGTTCGTCCGGATCGGGGCGAGCATCGTCATCGGATCGCGGCATGAGAAGCGTCGAGCGCGAGGTTCAGCAGGAGCACGTTCACGCGCGGCTCGCCGAAAACTCCGAGAAACCGTTCCTCGGTATGTTGGCTGACGATCGCGCGCAGCTGATTCTCGTCCATCCCGCTGGCCCTGGCCACGCGCGCGACCTGCAACAGCGCGTTCGCGGGCGAGATGTGCGGATCGACTCCCGATGCCGAGGTCGTGACCGCATCGGCGGGAACGTCATGGCGGCCGTGCACGTCGGCGGCAATCCGCTCGGCGAGCTTGCGCGACGTCGGCCCGAGGTTCGAGCCGCCCGAGGCGCTGGGATCGAAATTCACTGCTGACGGCCGTGAGTGGAAGTAGCGCGCCGAGGTGAAGTCCTGTCCGATCAGCTCCGAGCCGATCACGCGGCCGTTGCGGGTGATGAGCGAACCGTTGGCCTGATGCGGAAACGCCAGCTGCCCAATGCCCCAGACCACCGCGGGGTAAATGCCGCAGGTGATCACGAGCAGCGCGAGGGTGATGCGAAGGGAGATGAAGAGATGCTGTTTCATGCGAGCCTCGCGAGGTGCAGCAGCAGGTCGATGATCTTGATCCCGATGAAGGGGACGATCACGCCGCCGGCGCCATAGATCAGCAGATTGCGGCGGAGGATGCGGCCTGCGCCGAGCGGCCGGTATTTCACGCCGCGCAGCGCCAACGGAATCAGGGCGATGATGATCAGCGCGTTGAAGATGACGGCCGAAAGGATCGCGCTCTGTGGCGTGGCCAGCCGCATGATGTTCAGCGCCTGCAGCTCGGGGAACGTGATCAGGAAGAGCGCCGGGATGATGGCGAAGTACTTGGCCACGTCGTTGGCGATCGAGAAGGTGGTCAGCGCTCCGCGGGTCATCAGCAGCTGTTTGCCGATCTCGACGACCTCGATCAGCTTGGTCGGATTCGAATCGAGATCGACCATGTTGCCGGCTTCCTTGGCCGGCTGTGTGCCGGTGTTCATGGCCATGCCGACGTCGGCCTGCGCCAGCGCCGGCGCGTCGTTGGTGCCGTCGCCGGTCATGGCCACGAGGTTTCCCTTGGCCTGCTCTTTCCGAATCAGCGCCAGCTTGTCCTCGGGTGTGGCCTGCGCCAGAAAGTCGTCGACGCCGGCCTCGCGCGCGATCGTGGCCGCGGTCAGCGGATTGTCGCCGGTGATCATGACCGTGCGGATGCCCATCATCCGCAGCCGGTCGAAGCGCTCTTTCATCCCGCCCTTGACGATGTCTTTCAGATAGATGGTGCCGACGACGCGCTGGTTGTCGGCGACGACGAGCGGCGTGCCGCCTTCGCCGGCGATGCGGGCAACGTCGTGCTGCACCTCCTCGGGGAAGGTGCCGCCGACCAGCTTCATGTACGCGGCGATCGAATCGGCGGCGCCCTTGCGTACGGCGCGTCCGTTCTCGAAATCGATTCCGGACATCCGCGTCCGGGCGCTGAACGGGACGATGGTGGGACCGCCGAGCGTGTGCAGCTCGCGGCCGCGCAATCCGAATTGTTCTTTTGCCAGGACGACGATCGAACGCCCCTCGGGCGTTTCGTCAGCCAGCGATGAGAGCTGCGCGACCTCGGCAAGTTCCTCGACTTCGACTCCCGGCGCGGGGACGAACTCCGTGGCCTGCCGGTTGCCGAGGGTGATCGTGCCGGTCTTGTCGAGCAGGAGGACGTTGACGTCGCCCGACGCTTCGACGGCGCGGCCGGACATGGCCAGGATGTTGTGCTGGAGCACGCGATCCATGCCGGCGATGCCGATCGCGGAGAGCAGCGCGCCGATCGTGGTCGGGATCAGGCAGACCAGCAGGGCGATGAGCACGGTGACGGAGACGTCGCTGCCGGAGTAGATGGCGAACGGCTTGAGCGTGATCGTGGCCAGCAGAAAGACGATCGTGAGGCCGGCCAGGAGAATATCGAGAGCGATCTCGTTCGGCGTTTTCTGCCGCTCGGCACCTTCGACCAGCTTGATCATCCGGTCGATGAACGTCTGGCCCGGCTCGGAGGTGATCTCGACCACGATGCGATCGGAAAGCACCATGGTCCCGCCGGTGACCGCGGAGCGATCGCCGCCCGCTTCGCGGATGACCGGCGCCGATTCGCCGGTGATAGCCGATTCGTTGACCGAGGCAATGCCTTCGATGACGGTGCCGTCGCCGGGGATGATCTGACTCGCTTCGACCACGACGATGTCGCCCTTGCGGAGTTGCGATGCCGGAACCTGTTCTTCTTTGCGAGAAGGACCGGTCAGTCGTCGTGCGATCGTCTCCGTCTTCGCTTTGCGCAGTGCGTCGGCCTGCGCTTTGCCGCGGCCTTCGGCTACGGCTTCGGCGAGATTGGCGAAGAGCACAGTGGCCCAGAGCCAGAGTGTGATCTGAATCTGGAAGCGCAGGTCGGTGGCGCGGAAGAGAAGGATGGTCGTCAGCAGCGCGCCCACTTCGACCAGGAACATCACCGGGTTCTTCATCATCCGGCGCGGGCTCAGTTTCACCAGCGAATCGAGCAGCGCCCGGCGCAGGATGGCGGGATCGAACAGCGAGAGTTTTTTCTGCGTGGCCACGGTCAGAACACCTTTCCCGCGTTCATCAGGAAGTGCTCGACGTAGGGGCCGAGCGCGAGAACCGGGAAGTATGTCAGCGCGCCGACGATGACGATCACGCCGATCAGGAGGAAGGTGAAGATCGGCCCGTCGACCGGAAACGTGCCGGCGGTGTCGGCGAGTTTTTTCTTCGCCGCCAGCGAGCCGGCGATTCCCATGAGCGGAATGATCATCAGGAAGCGGCCGAAGAACATGGCTACGCCGAGCGCGATGTTGTAGAACCTTGTATTGGCGTTGAGGCCGGCGAAGGCGCTGCCGTTGTTGCCCGCCGAGCTGGTGAACGCGTACGTCATCTCGCTCAGGCCGTGCGGCCCGGCGTTGTTGAGGCTCGAGGTGCCGGCTGCGGTTCCCGCGGCGGCGGCCGATCCGACCAGGATGCAGAAGGCCAGTATGAGCACGGCCAGCATGGCCAGCTTCACGTCGTGCGCTTCGATCTTCTTGCCGATGTATTCGGGCGTGCGGCCGACCATCAGTCCAGCGATGAAGACCGCCAGGACGATGAAGAGGATCATCCCGTACATCCCGGCGCCGACGCCGCCGAAGATCACCTCGCCGAGCATGATGTTGAGCAGCGGAATCGAGCCGCCGATGGGAGTGAAGGAGTCGTGCCACGCGTTGATGGCGCCGCAGGATGCATCGGTAGTGACGGTGGCGAAGAGGGCGGAGTCGCCGATGCCGAAGCGGACTTCCTTCCCTTCCATGTTGCCGTCCGCAGCGGCCACGCCGAGGCGCTGGTGCATCGGATTGCCGCGCTGTTCGGCGCGCGTGGCGATGAATGCGCCGGCCAGAAAGAGGATGGACATGGCCCAGAACACCGCCCAGCCGTGGCGCAGCTTGCCGGTCATCGATCCGAGCGTGTAGCAGAGGCCCGCGCCGAGGGCGAAGATGAGGAACATCTCCAGGAGGTTGGTGAAGGGGGTCGGGTTCTCGTAGGGAAAGGCTGAGTTGGCGTTGAAGAACCCGCCGCCGTTGGTGCCGAGCTCTTTGATCGCTTCCTGCGACGCGACCGGCCCTTGCGGGATCTTCTGGGCTTTCCCCTCGATCGTCGTCACGGCGACGCCGGGATGGAAGTTCTGGATCACGCCCTGCGACATCAGCAGCGTCGCCGCGATCACGCACAAGGGAAGAAGTATCCAAAGCGTGCAGCGCGTCAGATCGACCCAGAAATTGCCGATCGTCTTCGCGCCGGCGCGGGCGATGCCGCGGATGAGGGCGATGGCGAGGGCGATTCCGACGGCGGCGGAGGTGAAGTTGTGGAACGTGAGGCCGGCCATCTGCGTAAAGTGCGACATGGTCGACTCGCCGCTGTAGGCCTGCCAGTTCGTATTGGTGGTGAAGGAGACGGCGGTGTTCCAGGCCAGATCGGGTGCAACGGAACCCATTTTGTCGGGATTGAGAGGCAGCAGGTGTTGGATGCGTTCAATGAGGTAGGTAAACAACAGACCGACCGCGCTGAAGACCAGCATGGCGATCGTGTATTGCTTCCAGTCATGCTCTTTCTTTTCGTCGACGCCGCTGACGCGATAAATCAACCGCTCCAGTGGCCGCAGTAAGGGATCGAGAAAGGTCTTCTCTTTCGCGAACACTCGCTTCATGAACATGCCGAGCGGCTTCGTTACCGCCAGGATCAGCAGGAAAAAGACGACGATTTTCAAGAGCTCAATTGTGGTCATTACAAATCCTCCGCGCGGAGGAGTGCGTACAGGAGATAAATCAGCGCGAATACCGCCAATACCAGTCCAATCATTGTTTCGAAAGTCATGAATGCCTCAAACCTTGTCGCAGGCGCGCGTGTACCAGATGGCAGCGCCGAACAGGGCGATGGTCAAAACGATGAAAATCAGATCCCACACGCTGTGTCTCCTTTAGAACGTAACCACTGCGCCGATGACGGCGATGGTCTCGTTGCGCGATGCATCTCTGCCGCGTGCGAATACGGCCGCCGTCGAGCGATCGTGCCGGCCTTCCAGTTTCATAATCAGGTTTTCGACCGGACGGTATTCGTACGTCACCGTTGCTTCGTCGAGTGTTTGCGGCGTTCCGCTGATGCCGTTGTCAGGGTCGCGAAATCGCTCCAGGCGAACGGCGAGGGCGTGTTGCTTATCGACCGCATAGCGGCCATAGCCAGCGACGCCAAACCAGTTGGCGGCGACGTCTCCCGGCAGTTCCTGACGTCCGCGATCGATCGAGCCGCCGATACTCAGAGATGGAGTGACCTTGTATGTGGCGATCAGATCGCCGAAATGGCGCCAGTGGCTGTTGTCGTCCGGCAGCTCGGGGCCGTCGAATGTGTTGAGCGACGTCGTGAGCCGGTCGCTCGTGTAGGCGATCTTGAAGCCGAGCGCTTTTGCATCGTTGTTGTCGCCGATGATCTGCCAGCCGTTGAGAATGTGCGCTTCGCCGGACCAGTGCGGCGAGAACTGATAGGTCGCATGAATCCCGGTCTGGTAATACGGCGAGAATTCGCCAAGCCAGCCGCGCGTGTAATTCCAATTGTCTTTTGAATAGAAGCCCTCAAAGCCGATGTGCGACGGAAAGATGCCGGCCTCGAGAGTCAGCCGGTCATTTGCTTTGTAGAAAATCGACGCCTGGTAAATATGGCGATAAACGTCAGGACCGATCGCCGATCCGCGCGGTTCGCCGGAGTGAACGACATCCGCGCCGTTTCCCGCTACCGCAGAGAAATGAAATCCGACCTGGCCGGCCGTGTGAACGACGTCGATCGCGGCAAGGTTCAGATTGAATTCATTTGCCCGCTTGGCCGTCGTGCCGGCGCCGGGAACGAAGTTCTCGTGATTGTCGGGCGAATTGCCGTTCCAGGCGTAATAGCCATCGACGAATCCGTGAACGGCCGTCGCGTGATTGTCGTCGGCTAGCAATTGGAAAACGGCGAAGAAACAGACCATCAGGGCGAGATGGATTTTCATGGACTCAGTCGCGGCTCCGGACGAACAGCGCCGGCGCGATGACCCAGGCGATGAGCAGCACACAGCGAAGGCCGCCGTTCGAGGGCGAGCCGAGGAGCGCGAACCACTGGCGGCCCGAGTTGGCCGTCATGGCGATTTCGGTGGCGATGCCCAGCAGCACCCAGACCGTGCCGACGAAGAGAGCATGGTCGAGCGATGACTCCGGCGCGGCGACGCGGACATAGACTCCCGCCGCCGCTACGATGGCTACGACCTCCATGGCCACGGCCAATACCGGCGCCGCCGAGTTCATCTCCTGGTGCGCGATGGCCACGAGCAGCGCGGCAACGATCCAGAATGCGGCCACGAGCGCAGCCCTCGTGAGCGTGCGATGCTTCCTTTGCGCAATGTGGGTTGAGAGCGATCGAGTCATGGTGGTCATCACCGCCTCCTGACTCGTATCAACAGGCCCCGCGCGCGTTGGTTGTTAAGAACCCCCAACGCCCGCGTGGGAAAGCACTTAAGAGTCGATTAAGAGTTTCGAAAGACTGCTAGTCTTCGAACCGATGCGAACCTCGGCACTTGCATTGCTGGCGCTGCTGCTGACGCGTTGCGGCGCGGCCGAGCACCTCGATCGTGGCGCTGAGTACGCCGCTGCCCGCCAGGCGCTGGTGTCGCGCAAGGACGGCGCTCCGGGGCTCGGCGTTGACCTCGATCGCGCGTGGTCCTCGGTCGCGAAGTGGACCGCTGGCTACCTCGATGAGCATCCCGATGTAACCGCGGAACAGTTGGCGAAGGCCGTGGCGGAACTCGATCCTCGGCGCCTGAATGCGACCGCGGTGCGCCTGAGCGATCCGGCGGCGACCACGTTCGCTGTCGCCGCCAACTATCCGAAGAGTGGCGTCTTCTTCGTCGTCGCGCGTACGAGCGACGGCCGGTTCCACGCGATCTGGAACATCAAGGACATTGCGCGCCGGCACTACGCGTCGCGCGACGAGATCGGCTACTGGGCCTTGACGAAATCGGGATGGGGTGATGGTCCGGCCACGGGCAGCATCGGTCCTCTTCCGCCGTCTGCTTCCCATCACGCCCGTTTCTTCGTCGATGCGGTCGCGGCAGCCGATGCCGGCGGCACGTTCCACAAGCAGTTCGGCGTGTGGGAGTGGAATGGCGCCGAGGCCGTGCCGCTCTTCCTCGAGTCGTATCAGGTCTCCTTCGATACCGGCCCCGTCACGGTGAAGGATGGCGATGTCTCGATTCCGACCAAGGGCTCGTACAAGAGTTTTTCCACCTGTGGCGCTTGTCCCGAGCCGCACGTGCTGTGGCGTCTTCGCGTTGCCCCCGACGGCGTCCACAACCTCGGCGCGATCGACGCCGAGCCGGAGATGCGGTGCGTCGATGAGCTTTGGGAACGCGTGATTCATGACCTGCCGGTGAATGGAGTGGCTACTCCCGAGGTGGTCGATGCGCTCCGGCTGATCATTCGGGAGGCGAGCTCGCCCGGGATGATCGAGGAGTCGAAGATCACGGAAGAGAAAGGGCATCGCTTCCTGACGGTGAGAGCGGACAACCTCGATCGGCCGCTGCGTTTCGAAGTCGGATCGGGAAGCCCGTGTATCCGTTCGGTAGACGTGACCGTTAAATCGGTTCCGCGATGAACCGATACCCCACCCACGGCTCCGTCACGATGTAGCGCGGCTCGGACGGATTCGGTTCGATCTTCTTTCGCAACGAGCTCATGTGAACGCGCACCGTGTCGGCGCTGGTGCTGGGGGCGGAGCGCCAGACGCGGGCGATGATCTGTTCGATGAACATCGGTTTGCCCGCGTTCGCGGCCAGTACTTCCAGCAGCGAGAACTCGGTCGGTGTGAGGCGCACTTCGCGGCCGCCTTGCACGACCCGGCGGCGATCGAGCTCGATGGTGAGGTCGGGAAACGCGAGCGTGGTCGATGGCGGCGCGGTGCGTCGCAGTTGTGCGCGCACGCGGGCCAGCAGCTCGGTCATCGAGAACGGCTTGGTCACGAAATCGTCCGCGCCAAGGTCGAGGGCGCGGACCTTGTCCGGATCGGCACCGCGCACGGAGAGGACGATCACCGGAACGCGCGAGGTGGCGCGGATGCTTGCGATGAGCTCGAATCCATCCGAACGCGGCATGGCCAGATCGGTGAGCACGAGATCGGGGACCTGCGACTGAAACGCGCTCATCCCCTCGGCGCCATCGGTCGCGGTGGTCGTCGCATAGCCGGCGGCGCGCAGCTCCTTCGACAGCGAGTCGCGGATGGCCGGATCGTCATCGACGATGAGGATCACGTTCGAAATGGTCATGCGCGCTCCTCGGCGGGCAGCAATGCCGCGGGAAGATCGACGCGGGCGATGGTACCGCCGCCGGGCCGCGGCGCGAGACCGATGCTCCCGCCGTTCGCCGCGGCGAGGCCGCGCGCAATCTCCAGGCCGAGGCCGCGCTGCGCGAGGTCGGTGGTCTCGGTGGCCACGTTGCCGTCCGCATCGACCACGCCAGCCGGAAGTCCGGGGCCGCGATCGAGGATCTCGATACGCATCTTGTCGGAGTCGAAGGGATGCCGGCGCGCCACCAGCTCGATCGTCGCATGCGGCGGAGAGACGCGATGCGCGTTCTCGACGAGATTGACCAGGATCTCCAGCGCCAGCGACGGATCGACGTTGGCGTCAGGACAATCGGGCTCGACGTGAACGGTAATCGGCCGCGCGCTGAAAACGATGGGGAGGTTCTCGCGCGTGGCGCGAAAGAGATCAGCTGGCGGCGTCGGCTCGCGATGCGGCTTTGCCTTGCCCGCTTCCAATCGCGCCATTGCCAGGAGGTTGTCGATGCGCCTGCGCAACCGCGCGGTCTCCTCGGCGATGGCGGCGACGTCTTCGAGCAGTTCGCTGTCGGTTCCGGCGCGGCGGCGGATCGATTCCGTTCGAATCGACACGGCGGTGATCGGCGTGGTCAGGTCGTGCGAGATGGCGCGCAGCAGCGAAGTCTTGAGCGACTCGCTTTCGCGCAGCGCCTGCACGTGGGCGTTCTCCTCGAGGAAGCGCTCGCGTTCGACCGCCAGCGCCACGAGCCGCGACGCCGACACCAGCGCCTGCTGCGATGCCTCGGTGCCGCGCGCGACGAGCGCGCCGGTGGTTTTGCCGCCGACGATGAGCGGGAGATAAACATCGCGGCCGAGCGGTGACGGGAACTCCAGCGGTTCTTTGTGCCTGCCGACGCCGGCGATCAGGTCTTCGATCTCATCGGGCTTCTCGCCGCTCCACGAGATCACGTTCTGCCGGAACGGGCTGCCGTCGAAGAGAACGAGGCCGCCCGCGCGCGCGCCGAGGAGTTGCAGCGCGCGTCCGGCGGCCTCGCCGAGCGCGCCGACACGGTTCGTGGCGGTGAAGAGGTCGATGCTCAATCCGTACAGCGTCTCCAGCTCCATCCGCCGCTGTTCGGCCTTCTCCGCCTGCACGCGCGCCGCGATGACGAGGCGATTCACCGTCACCGAGGCAACCAGAAAGGCCACGAGCGCAAACCAGTTGGCCGGGTTCTCGATGGTGAATGTGTAGAGCGGCGGAAAGAAGAAGAAGTTGTAGCAGAGCGTGGCCACGATCGAGGCAACTGTGCCGATCAGAAGTCCGCCCCAGACGGAGATCAGCAGAACGACGATGAGGTAAGCAAAGCCGACGGTGCTCGGGTTGAGCCGGATGGCATTGCCGGCCGCCGTCACAAGCGCAATCGACCCGAGCGCAGCCAGCCAGGTAAGCGGGCGGTTTCGCATTGGGTGTCAGTGAAACACAGGATGTCGTTAAGGAGGGCTAAAGAGGGGCGTAGTGCAGACATCCTTGTCTGCTCCCGACGGGCGTCCTCGCCCGGCGGTGGTTTTGGTCAAAAATCGCTTGTCCTGTGCAGAACCCCCGCCGGGCGAGGACGCCCGTCGGGAGCAGGCGGGACGCCTGCTCTACTGCTCTTCTCCAACTCCGCCATCCACCGCCGCTCCCACTCGGCGTTGGAAACACCGGAAACGCGAGCAAGCGCGTGAACGTCATCCGCGCGATGGATGCTGACCAGGCGCGTTGTGCCGAGGGTCGTGGCGAGGTACTTCGTGAACGAGTGGGCGAGGATGTAGAACGCGCGGCGCTCGCGCTGCGACGACAATTGCGGCTCATCCTCCGTAAACCAGGTCCGGGTCTCGCCGGAACGCGCCACAACCGCTCGCGCCTGCTCATCGACGTGGTCGTTGGCGGCGCTCAGCACCGGCGCGTAATACCCGCCGTACTTCGTAGCCACGGACGATGCTACCCATGAGGCGAAGCCCTCCTCCAGCCACATCGGGCCGCCATCGCCGGCCACCGCGTGAACCAACTCGTGAATGTACGGAGCGGTGCGGTCGGCCACTCGCTCGCTGTCGATGAAGACGCGCGGCGCGTGGCGCGAGGAGCCGGTATACGTGTGCGACACTCCGATGCTGGGCGAGAGGTAGATCACGATGTGATCGCGCGGCGGGACGCCGGTGAACCGCGCGATATCGCCGGCCGCTTTTTCCGCCGCGCCGGCGAACTCGCGCAGCTGTCCGGCGCTCAGACAGCCGTCCGCGGCGCGCACTTCGACGTTGCCCCGGACCTCCACCAGCGGCTTGCGGTCGACATCGGCCATGACGCCCCGATCCTCCCGGAAGTCAGCAATTGCGGGCATTGCCGAAAGCGCTACAATCCCGGCAATCATTAAAGCGAGACGGTGTCTCATCGAGGTGCAGATAACTGCACTTGAGGTGCCATCGCCGATCGTCCTGAAGTGGGTTCGCATCCAGTCGGTCGCATCAAACGTATCTCATTCGCTGTCCAAACAAAATTTAGGAGGAGATTCCCCATGAATAGTCGTGATCTCGCGAAGTACCTCGTTCTCGGTGGTGTCATCGCCGGCCTCAGCGCCGGAACCAACCTGCGTGCCGACCAGGCGAAGTCGAACACGCTCTCGTTCAACCAGTCCACCTCGCAGGCCGTCCAGATGGCCGACACGAAGAAGGTCTCCGACAAGCATGCCTGTAAAGGCCTCAACTCGTGTAAGTCGCATGGCAACTGCAAGTCCGGCGACGCCGGCTGCGCGGGCAAGAACTCCTGCAAGGGCAAGGGCGGCTGCGCGTCGAAGGAATACAAGCACGACTGCGCCGGCAAGAACGCCTGCAAGGGTCAGGGCCAGGGCGGCAAGAACGATTGCAAGGGCAAGAGCACTTGCGCCGTTCCGCCGGCTCCTCCGGCTGCTTCGTAACTGGCACCATGTAGGACGGGTGCCGCCCGGCGCCCGTCCTACCACTCCAACGGACATCCCATGAATCGATTCAACTTCCCTGACCTCGGCATCGGCGTGGGGCTGCGCACCGTTCACTTCAGGCACATCCTGGGATCGCAGCCCGACGTCGATTGGTTCGAGGCCCTCTCCGAAAACTACATGGACACAGGCGGCCGTCCGCGTTACGTGCTCGAGAAAGTGGCGGAGAAGTATCCGGTCGTGCTGCACGGCGTTTCGCTCTCCATCGGCGGCACCGATCCGCTTGATTTTGATTACCTCCGCAAACTGAAATCGCTGGCTCGCGCGGTCAAGGCGCGATGGATCTCCGACCACCTCTGCTGGACCGGCGTCAGCGGCCGCAACGTCCACGATCTGCTGCCGATGCCGTACAACGCCGAGGCGCTGCGGCACACCGCCGAGCGGGTGAAGATCGTCTCCGATTTTCTGGAGACGCCGCTCGTGGTCGAGAACCCGTCGTCGTACGTTGAGTTCACGTCGTCGACGATGACGGAATGGGATTTCCTGGCCGAGCTGGCGAAGGAGAGCGACTGCGGGCTGCTGCTCGACGTGAACAACATCTACGTCAGCTCGTTCAACCACGGCTTCGATCCGAAGGTGTACGTCGACGCCATTCCCGCCGATCGCGTGGTGCAGGTCCACCTGGCCGGACATCAGAATCACGGCACGCACATCATCGACACGCACAACGACTTCGTCATCGACGAGGTGTGGTCGCTGTACGGCCGGGCGTGTTCGCGCATCGGCGACGTCTCGACGCTGCTGGAGTGGGATGCCGACATCCCCGACTTCGAAACGGTCCATGCCGAGGCGAAGAAGGCGGAAGCGTTCCGAAGCGCGGAGGTCGCCTATGCCGCAGTCTGACGCGATCGCTCTCGCTCCGATGCAGGAGTGGATGCAGTCCGTGGTGACCCATCACGGCGACGTCTACGAAGCCGCGGAATCGGCGTCGATCGGCGTCGAAACCGTCATCCTCCCCTCGGCCACGCTGCAGCCGATCCAGCGCGTCGGTATCTACCACGGCATGTATTTGCTGCGGATGATCGAGGCGCTCACCGCCGACTACGGAGCGGTTGCCCACATCCTCGGCGAAGAAAAATTCGAAGAGCTGGTGCGCGCGTACGTCCTGCAAAATCCCTCGCGCAGCTACACGCTCAACCGCCTCGGCGACACGCTGCCGGAGTTCATCGCGACTTCGACGATGCGGCGCCGGGCGTTTCTCAGCGACCTGGCGAAGCTCGAACTGGCGATGACCAAGGTCTTCGACGAAGCCGAGGCCGAGCCGCTGCCGGGCGATGCCATCGCCTCGATCGCGCCCGAGCAGATCGCCGATGCGCGCATCGTTCCGATTCCGGCGCTGCGTCTTGTCTCCGCCGATTACAACGTGAACGAGGCGTTTCAGGCATGGCGTGAGGAGCGTCCCATCGAAGCTCTTCGCAAGAAGTCGTGGATCGCCGTTCATCGCCGCGAGTACGGCGTCTTCCGCATGCCGCTCACGCGCGAGGCCTTCACCTTTCTCGGATTTCTCATCGCCGGCGAGACCATCGGCAGCGCCATCGGCATGTTTCATGGCCGTTTTCGCCGCATGCCGGAGCAGAATGAGCTGTTCAGCTGGTTCCGCGACTGGAGTGCCGCGGGCCTGTTCGCTGCCATCGACATCACGTAAAGGGAAACGATGCTCGCCAAACTGGTCCGCCTGTACGACCTCGCCGTCACGCGCTGCTTCGACCGCCTGCGCAGCCCGCTGCTGCTGGCGCTCCGCCTGATCTTCGGCTGGGGCCTTTTTCAAACGGGAAAAGGAAAGCTGGAGAACATCGACCGCTTCATCGACTTCCTCACCCATCTGCACATCCCGATGCCGGCCGCGAATGCGTATTTCGTGGCCTCGCTCGAATGCGTCGGCGGCCTGCTGCTCTTGATCGGTCTGGCCTCACGCCTGATCTGCATCCCCCTGACGATCAACTTCATCGTCGCCTACCTCACCGCCGACCGCGAAGCCGTAGTCAACTTCTTCAAGGACCAGGAAGCATTTACCGGCGCTGCGCCGTTTCTCTATCTCCTCACGTCGCTGATTGTCCTCGCGTTTGGACCGGGATTTTTCTCGATCGATGAGTTGATCGCGCGGATGCGGCGGAAACGGGCGTGAGTCCCGTCAGTATCTGGCGGTTTGAGGCCGCCAATGCCAACAATGACCAGAGCTGAGAAGCGCGCTGTTCTTTTGTCAGGGACTAGCTACTCTGCGGGCCAGTACACCTTTACGAGTGCAATCAAAGCCCGTCCTTCGAGGTCAAAGTTGTCATAGTGTGCAACGACTAGGCGGGCGAGTTCGTCGAGATCGACGAGCGTTGCGGGGGAGTTCGATCGCTCGGCTTCGTACTTCGCTTCCTTCGTGAAGCCACCCGTGCTGACATAGAGACCACGATCCCCGGGACGGAGTCCGCCGAGGAAACTGCGCACTTCATTCGATCCAATGGTTGTCTTTGCGCGATGCTTAACCTCGACTTTGATGCGCGGCTCCTGCAGGCCGAGTCCGTCCGGAGAAGCGAGCACGTCGACGCCCCGATCGGGTCCCTTCGCACTTACTCGAGTCTTGAAACCCATCGCGCGAAGGATTGCCGCCGCCAACTCCTCCATCTCATCTTCGTCCAACCGGAGAATCTTGTCCTTGATCAGTTCGTGGGCTCGCTCCTTCGTGTCGTTCTTCGTAGCCTCGAGCTCTTCGCGCTCATCAGCGAGCTGTTCGCCGGCCGCGGATGGATTCTTCGAGGCGCTTACAAGCTCATCCCATACGTCCGGTGCGACGGCAAACAGAGTCAGTACGCTGCCCAGCGAGTTGCGTGAAGCCACTCGGAGCAAATCGCGCGGCACATCTCCTGTCCACTTGACCTTCCTGAGATGTGCGAGCGTTCCAACGATGCCGCGCTTGTAGAAATAGTCGCTTTCAATCGTGCCGATGAGATAGTGCCGCGAAGCTGGATCGTATGTAACGACGTTGTCGCCAATCTGCATGACTGACCGGAACTTGCGCAGCATCGCCACGGCGTTGCTCGTTGCTCCCGGCTTCTCGTTGGGATTCGCCGCTTCATACAAAGAGCGAATTGCTTCGGGTGTGATTGCATTGGTCAGATCCGCGGTGGCGCCGAACCCAAGCGCGACGTAACCCTTGCGAAAATCATCCATGAGCGCGCCGCCGCTCGACCGGACCATCCACGTATTTGCCACTCTTCCCTCCGAAATTTGGATGGTAGCGCAAGCGTCTGCCGAGGGTCGGCTCAAGAAGGAGCCAAGCGCGAACGCTTTTTGCGAGTACGCCTGGAAAAAGATGTCGTAAGGTTTGTGGGCGTCAGCGCACGGGAGTGCCTGCCGCTGTTCGTAGTCTTGGATCTTGGAGTGTTCGATGAGGCAGACAATCGAAGCCATCTACATCGACGGCGTTCTGAAGCCTACTGTTGGATTAGCCCTTCGGGACAACCAGCGCGTTCGCCTGACCGTGGAGATTATCGACGAATCGAGGGTGGACCGGGAGGCTGCGGTTATGCGTCTCAAGGCAGGGATCGCGAACATGCGCTTTTTCTCAGAAGGGCCGCTTCCCAGCCGTGAGGAACTGCGTCGTCGCCGTTGACTGCTGATTCTTGACGCGTGATGCCCTCGGCGCGAAATGTCGCTGTGATCAATCGCCATCGGCGGCGTTGTGTGAGGTCACATCGATGTAGACGTCGGCGACGAACGGCGACGCCTTGTGAAGGGCGCGATCGAGATCATCCATCGCCCGGCCGAGGTCCTTTGCGGACAGTCGCGGCGACGGACGGACCTTCGCGGCGACGATCACTTCTTCCGGTCCGACGTATACCGCCTGCATCGAAACGATTTCCTCGACCGCATCATCCGAGTCGATGACGCGGCGAAGCTCTTCCAGCAATGCCGGCGGCAGCGATTTGCCGACCAGGAAGTCGGCCAGAGGCCGTCCCAGTGCGAATGCGGTCGCGGCCATCAACAGTCCGATGAGCAGAGATGCGATCGCGTCCGGCCGGCCACTATGAAGGTGATGACTTAGGAGCAGCCCGGCGGCGGCGAATACGAGGCCGATCAGCGCCGCGCCGTCTTCCACCACCACCGCCCGCACGGTTGGGTCGCTCGAACGAAGAAGATGGAACCAGACCTTCCATCCGCGCTCTTCGGCTTCTTTCCGCGCCTGCCGGAGGCTTTGCACGAGGGAAATGCCGTCTCCGGCGAAGGCGATGGCCAGCACGATCCAGGCGGCGGTGGCGTTTTTCACCATTTCGCCATGCGCCAGTTGCCGGATGGCGATGGCGATGGAGAAACAGCCGCCGATCAGGAACGATGCGATCGCCGCCATGAACGCCCAAAGGAATCGTTCCCGGCCATGCCCCAGCGGATGAAGATCATCCGCGGGAGCCGCCGCCCGACGCAGCGAGATCCCCAGCAACACTTCGTTCGATGCGTCCGCCAGCGAGTGCGCCGCCTCGGCCAGCAGCGCCGTCGATCCCGAGATCAGGCCGCTGACGAACTTGGCGATGGCGATGACGACGTTGGCCGTCAGCGCGATCAGAATCGTCCGCGCGCTGTCTTTCCTCTCGATTCTCTGAAGCGCCGCGCGCGAGCGCCGATGCGGTGGCCGGAGCATGAATGCAAGCGGTGCTCCCGAGCTTGGGGCGACTAGCTACGACGCGGTCAAGACCGAAACAGGATAGCGACGGAACAGATCGTCACTGGTCACAAGGGTGAGCCCGTGGGCGAGTGCCTGACAAATCAACATTCGATCGAAAGGGTCGCGATGGTGAGCTGGTAGCGAAAGCAGATGCGAGACAGCCTGGCGATCCAATGCAAGGTCCGCGATCCGATGGGTAATCCTGCTGGCGTCGATGTATTCATCGGCGTTCGGTGGCAAAGGCAGCTTGCCGCTCTTGTGCTTGACGAGGGCCTCCCAGACGGAGACGACGCTTAGATAGACCTCGTTGGATTTGTCGCGGATTGCGTCGTATGCATACCGCGGAAGTTTAGGATCGTCGCTGATATACAAGAGGAAGGCGTGCGTATCGAGCAGCAGCTTCATCGGCCTTCAAAGGCGTCAAGCAACTCATCCGGAAGCGGGTCGTCGAAGTCGTCCGGAACGACAAACTCACCTGCAGCCAGGCCCGCCGGGCGAAGTGTTTCGGTTTCCGCGATGGGACGGATCTCCGCCACCGGCCGTTCACCTTGGTAAACGACGATGGTTTCGCCGTCGATGACACGGTGAAAATAGGCGGCCGTTTCATTCTCGACCTGCTCGAGCGTGGCTTTCATCGGCCGGTCATTCTAACAAATCGAGCCCGACAGACGCGGACCGAGTCGCGTGTTATCGTCCAAAACGCTCCCTCCGAGGAGGCGAATGGGGTCTGGTGGCTCCCGCGGTCTTCAAAACCGTTGTTTCGGCGCGGAAGCGTCGAAGGGTTGGTTCGATTCCGACGCGCCTCCGCCAACGTTCGCGCAGGCTAGACTCTTTATCCAATGACCGGCGGCGGCTCGTTATCGATTCGATGGTGGCTGAGCATCCTGGCCGTGGCTTTGGCGCTGCCGCTTCTGATCCTTCTTGCCTGGCTCTATTTTTCGCAGGTGCAGCGCGAGGAGCAGGAAGCGCGCGAAACGGCTCTGCGCAGCGCGCGGGCCACGGCCGTCCGCATTCGAGCGCTGCATGAGGACGCGTCCTCGTTGCTGCGCCGGATCGCGGCGCGGGCGGCTGTGCGCCAGATCGATGCGCAGTCATGTGAGTCGCTGTTTGCCGTCGTCGACTTCGATTCGCAGGATGAGAACCTTTATCTATTTGATGGTGCCGGACAGCTCCTTTGCGCCGGTACGTCGGAAAAGAACCAGGCCGTCTTTCTGGCCGGACAGCATTGGATCGAACGTGAGCTGCAGTCGCGACGGTTGCAGCCGCAGCGGCCGGCAATGTGGATGCTCGACGGGCACTGGGCCTCGGTGCTCTCCATCCCGGTGAACCATGCAGGCGCAACGCTGGTGCTGCTTCAACTGCCCGAGGCGTTCGACGACGCCCTCGATCCCGATGCGGTGATGACCATCGTCGATCGCGAAGGCACCATCGTCTCCCGCTCCGCGAATGCCAGCAGCTGGAACGGCCGGAACGCGCGCGAAGCCGGCATCGTGCAGCTCACGAAGAACCGCAGTGAGGGCATCGCCGAGGCAAAGGGTGTCGACGGCGTATCGAAGCAGTATGGATTCACCACGTTGCCGGAGCTTGGCTGGCACATCTACGTCGGCATTCCAACCTCCACGGTGATGAAACCGGTGCAGCAGCAGTTCCTGCGCGGCGTGGGTGGCGGGGCCATCATCGTGATTGCCATCATTGTCATCGCCACGATGCTCTCGCGCGCTATCGAGCGTCCGGTCGCCGCGCTGTCGCGTGCGGCGGAATCAGCCGCCGGCGGCGCCTTCGAAAGCGTCACCGCCGCCGGGCCGCGTGAGATCGCTCAACTCGCCGATGCGTTCAACGAAATGCTCGCCCGCCGGCTGGACTCGGAAAAGGAGCTGCGGGCGCTCTCCGAGCGATTGCTTCTGGTCCAGGAAGAAGAGCGCACCCGCATCGCTCGCGAGCTGCACGACGACCTCGGCCAGTCGCTGACGGCGTTGAAGATGGACGTTGGCGGCCTGGTGGCGATGCTGCAGCCGTCTGCCGCAAGCGGGCCACATCAGAACAGGTTGATCAGCCGCATCGTGGCCACGCTCGACGACACCGTCACCTCGGTGCAGCGCATTTCCTCCGAGTTGCGTCCGAGCGTTCTGGACGACCTCGGCCTCGCCGCGGCGATCGAAGCGGAGGCCTTGCGTTTCGAGCAGCGCACAGGAATTGAATGCGAGCTCTCGCTCCCCGAACAGGACGATGTGCACGTCAGCGGCCCGGCGGTAACGGCCATCTATCGAATTGTTCAGGAGGCGTTGACGAACGTGGCTCGCCACGCCAACGCAAGCCGCGTCGAAGTGCGGCTCCGGCAACGTCCGGAGGAATTGCTGCTGGAGATTCGCGATGACGGGCGCGGGATTGCCGCCGAGGAAATCAGCGATCCGCAATCCCTCGGATTGATCGGAATCCGCGAGCGCGCCGACCTGGCCGGAGGCACGGTCCACTTCGAAGGAATTGCCGGCCGCGGTACGATCGTCTCCGTGCGCATCCCGTCGCGCACTGCCCAGTCATGATCAAAGTGCTCATTGCCGACGATCACGACATCGTCCGCGAAGGTGTGAAGCAGATCGTCTCCGAGACGAAAGACATCGTCGTCAGCGGCGAGGCCCGCAGCGGCGCCGAGGCAATCGAACGGGTTCGCGCCGGCGGATGCGACGTCGTCATCCTCGACCTCAATCTTCCCGACCGGTCGGGTCTCGAGGTCCTTTCGCAGATCCGGTCGATCGCGCCGCTCGTTCCGGTTCTCGTCTTCAGCATGCACCAGCAGGCGTCGTATGCCACGCGCGTGCTCAAGGCCGGTGCTGCGGGATATGTCAGCAAAGACAGCGCGCGCGCGCATCTGGTCACTGCCATTCGCAAGGTTGCCGCGGGAGAGCGATACCTGACGCCGGAGCTCGCGGAAAGCCTCGCCTTCGGAGTCCTCGACGACGCCGGCGTCAAGCAGCACGAGCGTCTCTCCGACCGCGAATTTCAGGTGCTCTGCCTCATCGCCGCGGGCAAGCCGCCGCGCGAGATCGGCGCGGAATTGAACGTGAGCGTCAAGACCGTGGCCACGCATCGCGCGCGGCTCCTGGCGAAAATGGGGCTGAAGAACAACGCCGAAGTGGTCGGCTACGCCATCGAGCACGACCTGCTGACGAAGCGGGGGTAGTCATTTCGACTACAGCGGAACCGGCTGATTGCTGATTCACGAAACGCCGCCGGCCCGACATGATGCGCGGCGGTCCCCCCAACTTGATGAGCGCAACGCCCTCGAAGTCCATTCTGCTGATCGACGACGACGATCTGATCGCCGGTTCGCTGCGGCAGCTGCTCCTTTCCGAGAGCTGCGATGTCGACGTCGCCGTCGATTCCGCCTCGGCGCGGGCGATGATGTCCGCCCGTGGCTACGACATCGTGATGGTCGATCCGTATCTGACCGGAGGCGTTCACAAGGATGGCTGCGATCTCATCAAGAGCGTCCTGACCCAGCAGCCGGCAGCGAACGTGATCGTTCTGACCGGCTATAGTTCTCCGGAGCTCGCGAAGTCCGCGGCCGATGGTAAGATCGCCGCACTCCTTTCCAAACCCCAGTCGATCCCTTTTCTCAGCCAATTCCTCGTGGGAATGCCCCTAGAGTCAATCGAACCCTCAATCAAAGGACAAACGCTATGAAACGCACCCTTCACTTCCTCCTTGCCGTGCTGATGATTACATCTGTGATTGGGACCGCCGAGGCGAAGCCCAAGCACAAGAAGAGCAAGAAGGCAGATACAGCGATCGACCGGCTCTCCCCGGAGGCGAGTGGAGAACGAGAAGAGGGCCGGCCGGTTCCGGCGCCTCGGATCAAACGCGAGAAGAAGCAGGTCAGCGATTCTGACAACACTGTGGTCCCGAAGCCGGGGCCCATCCCCTTCGGGAAGCCGATCGAGCTTCAGCTGAAGCGCGCCAGCAGCCGGCGCTTTGACCTGCGTTCGCTGCCGCGGACCGGCCCCGTGCAGCAGGAGCGTGCTGAGCTTCCGGAGCCTTCACCCCATCCGGTCGCCATTCAGGGCGTGGTTCCGGAGCCAAGCCGTCCGGTCGGAAACCCGGTGTCCCTGGCTCCCGCTCCGCCGCCGATCGGCGTTTTCGAGGGTCTCGATCGTTTCACCTGGGGTGCTGGCAGCCCTCCCGATACGAATGGCGACGTCGGTCCGAACAACTACATCCAGACCGTCAACACCTCCATCGGCGTCTTTCGGAAGTCCGACGGTTTCCAGCAGGCCGCCTTCACCTTCAACACCTTCATGAGCCAGGGCAACTTCGGCAACCTGTGCGACACGAACAACTTCGGCGATCCGGTCGTCCTCTATGACACGTTCGAGGACCGCTGGATCATCACCGACTTCGCCTTTCTGACCGACATCAGCGGCAACGTGCTCGCTCCTGCGTTTCAATGTTTCGCCGCCTCGATGACCGGCGATCCGGTCGCGGGCGGGTGGAACTTCTACTCCATCCAGATCAACGATGCCCTCAACGACTATCCGAAGCTCGGCATCTGGCCGGACGGTCTCTACATGTCGGCGAACATGTTCACCTTCGGCGCCGGCTCCGCATTCGTGACCGCCCGCGCCTGGGCCTTCAACAAGGCGCAGATGTATGCCGGAAGCCCGACCGTGAAGGTGGTCTCCTTCAACATTCCCGGCGGCGATTTCGCGGTCATGCCCAGCAACGCCCGCCTGCAGACAGGCACGCCGCCTCCCGGCCGGCCCAATCTGTTCATCTCCAGCTGGCAATTTACCAACGCCCTGACCGTCTATAAGTTCCACGTCGATTGGAACAGCCTTGGGCTCTCGACGTTCACCGGTCCGGACACACCCATCGCCGCCACGAGCTGGCCAAACGCCGCCGTGGCGAACGCCGCGCAACCTGGTACGGCCACGCTGCTCGACGTCCTCCAGATTCGAGCCATGGTGCAGAACCAGTACACGAACTTTGGCGGCACGGAATCGTTGTGGCTTCCTCACACCGTTCGTCGCGGGAACACGACTGGTTTCGCCGCGCCGCGCTGGTACCAGGTGGACGTCACCGGCGGGAACGTCAACGCCAACATCCCGCAGGCGGCGACATGGGACCCGGACGGCGCGAACGTCATCAATCGATTCATGCCCAGCCTGGCTCTCGATCGCGCCGGCAACATGGCCATGGGCTACAGCACGTCCAACGGCACGGCGCCTAATTTCCCATCGATCAAGTACGCGGGCCGGCTTGCTGCCGATCCGATCAATACCTTCAGTCAGACCGAGCAGACGTTCTTCATCGGCACCGCTTCCCAGACAGGCACGACTCGTTGGGGTGACTACAGCGGAATGACGCTCGACCCCGACGGCTGCACGTTCTGGTACACGACCGAATACGCAAACCCGGCCGACCAGACCTTCAATCACCGCTGGCTGACCAAGTTCGGCTCGATCCCGGCATTCCCCGGTTGCGTGCCGGTGGGCGCAGGCGGCACGATCTCGGGAACGGTCACCGTGAACCCCGGCGGCGCGCCGATCCCCGGCGCCACCGTCAACCTGGGTGTTGGGCACTCCACCACCACTGACGGCTCCGGCAACTACTCCTTCACCGGCATCCCCGCGGGAACCTATCCGTCGATGACGGTGAGCAAACCCGGTTTCGTCTCAGGCTCCGCCTCGTCGATCGTCGTCACGGACGGCGGAACGACGACGCAGAACTTCTCGCTGACTGCCGCACCCGCCAGCGCCTGCCTGACCGATACGACCCAGGCCGATTTCCAGACCGGCGTTGCTTCGGCCACCCTCGACATCAACAGCTCTCCCGGCGCCGTCACGTTGTCGAATGCACCGGCCTCTGACCAGGCAAACACCGCCGGTACGACTACCGGAACCGGCTTTGGCACCCCTGCCTGGACCGGTCAGACCTTCATCGCCGGGGTCACCGGTTCGCTCGTGAAAGCCGATATCCAGCTCTTCTGCAACGGTTGCGGCGCGACACCCCCGAACCTCACGCTTTCACTCCGCAACACCGCGGCTGGGTTACCGACAGGCGCTGATCTCGCCACCGCGACGGTCCCCGGTTCGGCGTTTGCCAGCGGTTCGACCGTCCTCTTCACGGCGACCTTCGGCGCTCCGGTCTCGATCACTTCCGGAACGCAATACGCTCTCATCCTGCGTCCGGTTTCGGTACCTGCGGGCAGCGGCTATTTCTGGATTCGCTCGTCGCCGAGCACCTACGCCAGCGGCTCGCGCGTTCTTTCAGCCGATAGCGGCGGCACCTGGTCCGCCGATACCACGCGCGATTACAACTTTAGAACGTACGTGCAGACCGGTTTCGCAGCGTCAGGCAATTTCATCTCGTCTCCGAAGGATTCCAACCCCTCGGGCGGCCTCACCCCGATCTGGTCGACGTTCTCCTGGAACGCCACGACGCCCGCGAACACCTCGCTGCAGTTCCAGCTCGCCGGTTCGAACAACCCCGGCGGCCCGTTCAACTTCGTCGGCCCGGGTGGAACGGCGGGAACCTTCTTCACCACCTCGCCGGTGAATCTCCAGCCGCAGTTCTACAACTTCCGATTCCTCGAGTACAAAGCGTTCCTCGCCACGACCAACAGCACGGTCACGCCGACGCTCAGCGATGCCACTCTCTGCTTCAATGACGTCGACTGCAGCAGCACCGTAGCTACGATCACCCCGACGCCGGCGTCGGTCTGCGCGAGCGTGGCCGGGAACACCGCCTCCGGTCCTGCCGGTATGACCACCTACGCCTGGGGCATCACCAACGGCACGATTACCTCGGCGACGAATATCCAGACGATCACCTACACGGCCGGCGCATCCGGCACCGTCACGCTGACCCTCACCGTGACCGCTCCGAACGGCTGCATCGTTTCCGGCTCCACGCCAGTCACGATCAACCAGCCTCCCGCCACGCCGAACATCAGCGGAACGCTGACCTTCTGCGCAGGTGGCAACACCACGCTCTTCTCGGATTCGCCAACAGGTAACCAGTGGTACCTCGGCGGCAACCCGATCGGCGGCGCAACCAGCGATAACCTCGTGGTCACGGCCGCCGGCAGCTACACCGTCGTAGTGACCGACGGCAACGGTTGCTCCAGCGCGATGTCTGCGCCCGCGGTGGTCACCCAGAACAACCCGCCGCCCGTTCCCACGATCGCTGGTACGACCAACGGTACCGGTACGCAGGATCAGGCCTGCCCCGAGCAGCCGCTGACGCTCACGGCCACCTCGGCAGGCGCCACGTCATTCCAGTGGTACAAGGATATTGACCTCCTCCCCGGCGAGACGAACGCGACGTACCAGGCGACTGGCGTAGCGACGTACTTCGTGACGGCAACGGTCAACGGCTGCACCTCCGCGAAGTCGGCCGGCTACGTCGTGCAGGATCCGACACCGCATTCGCCGTTCATCAGCTTCCGCGGTCAGTCATCGAGCACGACGACGCTCTCGATCTGCCAGGGAAGCAGCCAGATCATCGACTCCGACAGCGCCACCGGCATTCAGTGGTGGAAGGACGGGTCTCCGATCCCGGGCGCCAACAGTCAGAGCTTCACAGCGACGCAGTCTGGCGTCTACACAGCGCAGCTCAACGCCCTCGGCTGCCACAGCCAGTTCGGCCGCAACGTCACCCTGACCGTCAACCCGCTTCCGGCCACGCCGACGGCAACTCCGGGCGGACCGACGACGTTCTGCGCCGGCGGCAGCGTCACGCTGACGTCGAGCGCCGCGAGCGGTAACCAGTGGTTCCTCAATGGCAACCCCATCGGCGGCGCCACCAACACGACGTTTGTCGCGAGCGCGAGCGGCAGCTACACCGTCAAGACCACCGACGGAAACGGCTGCACCAGCGCGGCCTCCAGTGCCGTGGTCGTCACCGTCAACCCAATCCCGGCGACGCCGACGATCACTCCAAGCGGTCCGACCACCTTCTGCACGGGCGGCAGCGTCACGCTGACGTCGAGCAGCGCCTCGGGTAACCAGTGGTCCCTCAACGGCAACCCGATCGGCGGCGCCACGAATCAGACGCTTCTCGTCACCGCGGCCGGCAGCTACACCGTGACCGTCACGACCAGCGGCTGCACCAGCGCTGCCTCGGCGGCGACGGTCGTCACCGTCAACCCCAACCCGAACGCCACCATCACCGCTCCGGCGACCGTGTTCGCCGGTTCCACCGGCAACATCGCCTCGGTTGCGAATGCCGGAGTCGGAGCCACCTACGTGTGGGGCATCACCAACGGCACGATCACCGCGGGCGCCGGAACGAACAGCATCACCTTCACCGCCGGCGCGGTCGGCACGCTGTCGCTCAACGTCACCGTGACCACGAGCGCCGGCTGCAGCGACACGAAGTCAGCGAACGTCAACGTCATCGCTCCCCTCGTGACGGTCACCTCCGTCTCTCCGACGGGCGGCACCATCGCCGGCGGCTCGGCGGTCACGATCAACGGCACCGGCTTCAACGCCGGCGCCACCGTGACCTTCGGCGGATCTGCAGCCACCAACGTGGTCATCGTCAGCTCGATCAAGATCACCGCGAGAACGCCGGCCCACGCGCTCGGCGCCGTCAACGTGACCGTGACCAACACGGACACGAGCAACGGCACGCTGGTCAACGGCTACCTCTACAAAGCCCAGCAGTTCGACCCGAACAACGACGGCACCATCAGCCCGATGGACATCTTCTATCTGATCAACTTCCTGTTCATGGGTGGGCCGGCACCAAACGGCGCGGCCGGGTTGCTGTCGGGTGACGCCAATGGCGATGGCGTGGTCAATCCGCTCGACATCTTCTATCTCATCAACTTCCTGTTCCTCGGTGGCCCGAGGCCGAATGCGCTTCCCGAAGTTCCGCTCGTGACCACCGCGGTCGGCGTGGAAGCACCGCACATCGCCGGATCGATCACGCTCGGTAAACCGGCTCTGCGCGATGGCCACTACGTCGTGCCGGTCATCATGACGGCAGCCTCGGGATCAGCGGCGCCGCAGGCGATGTCGCTGCGCGTTCATTTCGACAATGAAGTGAGCAACGTGACCATCCGCAAAGCAGGCGCGGCGAAGGATCTCAAGGTCGCCTTCGAAGTCGACCGCCTTGCCGGGAACGATCTGTCGTACCTCGTCTCGTACGGCAATCTCTACCTCGGTGCAACACGTTCGGCGGTCGTTGCGGAAATCGAAGTCGAAGCGGCCGGCAAGGTTGCGATGAGCATCGATCCGAAGCTGACGATGATCAGCAATCAGGCCGGAACGATGAACGCCACGGTATCCGGCGGGAATCTCGAAGTAAGCGGCACGACGATCGGGAGCGGCGCAACGCCCCGCACGCCGGGCAACGAAATGAACTAGGCGGGGAGAGGGATGATATGAAACCGAAAGCAAATCATTTGAAGACCGTTCGGACGGCGCTACTGGTCGGAGTAATCGGCGCGATGTCGTCAGCGCCAGCCATGCGGGCAGGCTCCATTGCAACCCCGGACGTGGTGACCGTGGCAACCGTCAACGGGCCGCAGTTCTCAGCGGTCGATGTGCCGGTCTCCATCCGGGACCGGTCAGGCACGCCCCTCGGTCTCGATCAGCCGGCCGGACAGCACATCCAGGCGTACAGCATCAAGGTGACCTACGCGCCTGCGTCTGCCGTGCAATCGATCACGTTCACACGCGGCGGGATCACCACGTCGCTCACGCCGGCGTTCGAGAGCAGTCCCTCCAGCCCCGGAACGGTCTCTCTCATCGACTCGTTCAGTGAGGGGACGAACCCCATCCCATTTACCCTCAATGGCGCGGCTCCGGGCAATCAGGTGGGCACACTCCACGTCTCCCTGTCGCCAACCGCGACGCCGGGCACAATCATCACTCTGACGCTCGATCCGGTTCTCACGACGCTTTCGAACGACACCGGCACCACCAGTGAAACGGTCACCAACGGCGCCCTGACGCTCGTCAACGGGCAGATCACGGTCACGCCCTCGGTGCCTGCACTCGGCCACATCGCGCTTCTGGTTCTAGCCATTTCGCTGGCCTTCATCGCAATTCGCTCCCGCTTCTGACCTTCCAGCCGGCCCGGTTCTCCGGGCCGGCTTTTTTCGGAACTTGGGGCCGGACCGCCGTAGGTAATATCTCTACACGCGAACCATCCCTTTGCTGATGTCGCAATGCGCGCCGGGAGAGGATCATGCGCTGTTCCCCCCTCCTGATGCCGACGATTACCTCCAGCCCGCAGACGCGGGTGCTGCTGATCGATGACGATGAACTGATCGCCGGTTCGTTGCGACGCTACCTGCTGACGAAGGGGTTCGTCGTCGACGTCGCCCTCGAGCCGGCGTCCGCCGCCAGGCTGATGGAGTCATCTACTTACGGTGTCGTCCTCGTCGACCCGTATCTCACCGGCGAAGTGGTGCACTCCAGCGATGCGCTCATCGAAACCGTGCGCAGACTGCAGCCTCTGGCCTCGCTCATCGTTCTCACCGGCTACGGCTCACCCGCCGTTCACCTTGCAGCCGCCGTCAATGGCGCCGCCGCAATCCTGTCCAAGCCGCAGTCAGTCACCTGTCTCGGCGATCTGATCCACAACATTCCGCTTCACGGTTCGAGTGAGAGGTCCCTATGAAACGCGTCGTCATTGCAGCAGTCATCGCCATCGGTCTGATCGGAACCGCAAACGCGGATTCCAAGCATCCGCAACGCACCGCGAAGGCGGATCTGCCTGACTGCCGAGGAGTCTCTTCGCCGGAACAGATCGAGAGCGCGAAAAGCGCAACGGTCGATCCGGCAGTTGCGTTCGCGAAGAAACACGCGAAGGCCGCGATGCCGGCATCCGTCGTTTGTCAAAGCAAGCTTTGGCAGGCGCTGCACGGAAACGTCAAAGTAGCTGCGAAGCGGTCGAACCGTCTCTCGCCGGCGGCGCGGAGAGCGCTCGCAGGTCCCCTGGGCAGCGGCAGAAAGATGGCAGAGGTCGCAGATTTGCCCGTTCAGGCATATCAGGCGCCGCAGCCCGACCTGCGTCCCGTACATCCCGTTCGCACTCCACCGTTGCGCAAGGTCCATCCGATCCCGCCGCCGAAGCGAGGCGATGACGACGATCATGGTCATCCGGAGCCGGTCCGTCCTACGCCGCCAACGGAATCCGGCGGCCCCGATTCGCTGATCCAGACAGTTGAGGGACCTGTGAGCTCCGCACCGACTCCTGCCGGAGTCGGCTTCGACGGAGTTGGCGTCGGCCTCGGCGGCTTCTCTCCGAGCAGCAATCCGCCTGACGTCAACGGCCATGTCGGCGCTACGCAGTACGTGCAGTGGAACAACACCAGCTTCGCAGTCTTCAGCAAAGCCGGCGCGCTGCTCTACGGGCCGGCTGCCGGCAACACCTTGTTTCAATCGCTCGGCGGAGTCTGCGCCTCGCACAACGACGGTGATCCCGTCGTCAACTACGACATTCTCGCCGGCCGCTGGATCCTCTCGCAGTTCGCCGTCAGCGGACCTGCCGGAAGCGCCTCGCATCAATGCGTCGCCGTTTCCGTGACTGACGACGCCCTCGGCTCCTACTACCTCTACGACTTCGTCACCGACACCACGAACTTCGTCGACTACCCGCACGTCGGTGTCTGGCCCGACGGCTACTACATGACGGCGCACGTCTTCAACGCAACGGGCACCGCGCAGGTCGCGGCCCGCGTGTACGTCTTCGAGCGCGACAAGATGATCCTGGGCCAGGCCGCCCGGATGCAGCAGAAGGACCTCTCCAAAGACGGCAGCGCGTTTCAATACGGATTTCTCCCCGCCGATCTCGACAGCCTGACGCCGCCGCCCGCGGGTGAGGCGGAGTTCATCCTGGGCCCCAACGGCCAGTTCACCAATCGAACCGACTCCACGCGCGTAGCCGTGACGTGGGGCGTGACGCCGACGATCACCATCACCTCGGCCACGATCACGACGGTCGGTATCGTCTCGCCGGCGTGCGTGAACAATACCGTCGCCCAGCAGAACCGCGACTGCGTCCCGCAGCCTTCGCCCGCCGTCGGTGCGGACTATCTCGACAACATCTCCTTCCACTTCATGTACCGGCTCCCGTATCGCAATTTCGGCGGCAGTCCCGTTCAGGAATCGCTCGTCGTCAGCGCGCCGACCGCGGGTAGCGCCAGCACTCCCGGCCACGGCGCCATCAAATGGATCGAGTTCCGCAACGCCGGCAACTCCACCGCCACGCCGACGGTATTCCAGTCGGGCACCTTCGATCCCGATACGTCCTACCGCTGGCTCCCCTCGGCCGCGATGGACAAGGACCACAACATCGCCATCGGCTACAGCAAGTCGAGCACCAGCGTGAAGCCCGGCATTTTCATGACCGGCCGCCTCGGGACCGACACCATCAACACCATGGGCGCGGAGGCAACGGTCACCGCCGGCATCGGATCGCAAACCGCAAATGCCGGAAACCGCTGGGGCGATTACAGCGCCATGACGCTCGACCCGATCGACCAGTGCACCTTCTGGTACACGAACGAGTATCTGAAGACCAACGGCGCCTTCAACTGGTCCACGCGCGTCGCCACCTACAAGTTCCCCTCGTGTACCGCGGCCGCCGCATGGGCAACCGTCTCCGGAACGATCACCTCCTGCGCGACAGGCGTCCCGCTTTCCGGCGTCGTGGTCACGCTGAGCAACGGATTCGCCAGTGCCAGCGACGCCTCCGGCAACTACACCATTCAGGTTCCGGCCGGAACGTATACGGCCAGCGCCGCCGATTCGGACCGCAACTGCACGTCCGGCTCGCCCGCCACCGTCTCCGTCATCGCCACCTCCGGCGCAACGACAACCCAGAATTTCTGCATGTCCGGCGCGTCGAACCTGCAGACGAACAGCGCCACCATCGTCATCGACGATGCCTCGAACGGCAACAACAACGGCATCATCAACCGCGATGAGTGCGTGAAGCTGACCGTCCCTCTGAAGAACAACGGATGCGCCAACGAGACCGCCATTTCGGCCGTGCTGACGACGTCGACGCCCGGCGTGACCATCACCCAGAGCAGTTCGGCGTATCCCAATCTCGCCATTGACGCCAGCGGCAACAACACCACACCGTTCCAGTTCCAGACGACGGGCTCCTTCGTCTGCGGCACGGTGATCAACTTCACCCTCACTGCCACGTACGCCAGCGGAAGCAAGGCTCTCGGAATCAGCCTTCCCACATGCGCCGGCGGTCCGGACCAGACCATCCCCAGCAGCTCGCTGACTGCCGCCGATCTGACCCAGGCCGATCGCCTTGGCCGCGACGGCGTGCCCAGCACCTGCGCCAACAAGACCAACGCCGCCGGCGGGTTTGCCGGAACGAAGTTCTACAAGACCTTCACGTTCACGAACACCAGCGGCGTGGCCACCTGCTACACCGTCAATCTCACCGCCGCCCTCGGCGGCGCGGGCGACATCGAGAGCGCGGCGTATTCGCCCTCCTATAACCCCGCCGCGATCACCACGAACTTCCTCGGCGATACCGGTATCAGCGGACTCGGCACCACGGTCGGCAGCGCGCAGTACTCGTTCACCGTTCCCGCGCTGGCGACGTTCGTCATCGTCGTCAACACCACCGGCACGACGACGTCGTCCGTCTTCAGCGGCACGGTCTCCGGCTTCGTCAACACCACCGCCGGACCGGGCGCCTGCCCGGCCTGCACGCCTCCGGCGACGCCGACCGCATCGAACACCGGCCCGTACTGCGCCGGTTCGACGATCTCGCTCTCGACGCCAACGGTTGCCGGCGCGACCTACGCCTGGACCGGTCCTACTGGCTTCACCTCGGCGCTACAGAATCCAACGCGCGCCAATGCCACGGCCGCCGATGCGGGAACCTACTCCGTCACCGTGACCGTCGCCGGCTGCACCTCGGCCGCGGGTACGACCAGCGTCGTCGTCAATCCGATTCCCGCGACGCCAACCGCATCGAACGGTGGCCCGTACTGCGCCGGTTCCACGATCTCGCTTTCGACGCCGACAGTCGCCGGTGCGACCTACGCCTGGACCGGCCCGAATGGCTTCACCTCGGCGCTCCAAAACCCGACGCGTGCAAACGCCGCGGCCGCCGACGCCGGAACCTACTCGGTCACCGTGACCGTCTCCGGCTGCACCTCGGCAGCGGGGACGACCAGCGTTGTCGTGAACCCAATCCCAGCCACACCGACCGCATCCAACGGCGGCCCGTATTGCGCGGGCGGAACGATTGCGCTCTCCACGCCCACGGTCGCCGGTGCGACCTACGCCTGGACCGGCCCGAACGGCTTCACGTCCGCGCTCCAGAACCCCACGCGCACAAACGCCGCGGCGGCTGATGCAGGAACCTACTCGGTGACGATCACGGTCAGCGGCTGCACGTCCGCCGCGGGCTCGACGTCGGTTGTGGTCAATCCGACTCCGGCAACGCCGACCGCCTCAAATGGCGGCCCGTACTGCGCCGGCGCAACGATCGCGCTCTCCACTCCGACCGTTGCCAGTGCCACGTATGCGTGGACCGGCCCGAACGGCTTCACGTCAGCGCTTCAGAACCCGACGCGCTCCAGCGCCACGACCGCGGATGCAGGCATCTACTCCGTGACCATCACCGTCAGCGGCTGTACCTCGGCCGCCGGAACGACGACGGTCGTCGTCAATCCGATTCCGGCGACGCCAAGCGCGTCCAACGGCGGTCCCTACTGCGAGGGCGGAACGATTTCGCTGTCCACTCCGACAGTTGCCGGCGCGACGTACGCGTGGACGGGTCCGAACGGCTTTACCTCAGCGCTCCAAAACCCGACGCGTTCCAGCGCCACAAGCGCGGATGCAGGCGTCTACTCCGTGACCATCACCGTCAGCGGCTGCACCTCAGCCGCCGGAACGACGACAGTCGTCGTCAACCCGATTCCGGCGACACCGAGCGCCTCGAACGGCGGACCGTATTGCGAAGGCGGAACGATCGCGCTCTCCACTCCGACCGTTGCCGGCGCGACGTACGCGTGGACCGGCCCGAACGGCTTCACCTCCGCACTTCAGAACCCGACGCGCTCCAGCGTCACGACCGCCGATGCGGGCACGTACTCCGTGACCGTAACGGTCAGCGGCTGCACCTCGGCCGCGGGTACGACCAACGTGGTCGTGAACGCGACGCCGGCAACTCCGACCGCCTCGAACGGCGGCCCGTATTGCGAAGGCGCAACGATCGCGCTCTCCACTCCGACAGTCGCCGGTGCGGCCTACGCGTGGACCGGTCCAAACGGCTTCACGTCTGCGCTTCAGAACCCAACGCGTTCCAGCGCCACGACTGCCGACGCCGGCATCTATTCGGTAACGATCACCGTCAACAACTGCCCCTCGGCCGCGGGAACGACGACTGTCGTCGTCAACCCGATTCCGGCAACGCCGAGCGCCTCGAACGGCGGCCCGTATTGCGCCGGCGGAACGATCGCGCTCTCCACTCCGACCGTTGCCGGCGCCACGTATGCGTGGACTGGCCCCAACGGCTTCACCTCGGCACTTCAGAATCCGACGCGCTCCAGCGCCACGACCGCCGATGCGGGCACGTACTCCGTGACCGTAACGGTCAGCGGCTGCACCTCGGCCGCCGGAACGACCAACGTGGTCGTCAACGCGACGCCCGCAACTCCGACCGCCTCCAACGGCGGCCCGTACTGCGAAGGCGCCACGATCGCTCTCTCGACTCCGACGGTCGCCGGTGCCACATATGCGTGGACAGGCCCGAACGGCTTCACCTCTGCGCTTCAGAACCCGACGCGCTCCAGCGCCACGACCGCCGATGCGGGGATCTACTCGGTGACCATCACCGTATCCGGCTGCACGTCGGCCGCTGGCACGACGAACGTCGTTGTGAATGCGACGCCCGCCACGCCGACCGCCTCGAACGGTGGCCCCTACTGCGAAGGCGCAACCATCGCGCTCTCCACTCCGACAGTCGCCGGTGCGACCTATGCGTGGACCGGCCCGAACGGCTTCACGTCGTCGCTTCAAAACCCGACGCGCTCCAGCGCCACGACCGCCGACGCCGGAATCTATTCGGTAACGATCACCGTCAACAACTGCCCCTCGGCCGCCGGAACGACGACAGTCGTCGTCAACCCGATTCCGGCAACGCCGAGCGCCTCGAACGGCGGCCCGTATTGCGAAGGCGCCACGATCCAGCTGTCGACGCCAACGGTCGCCGGTGCGACCTACGCCTGGACCGGACCGAACGGCTTCACCTCGGCGCTTCAGAACCCGACGCGCTCCAGTGCGACCATCGCCGATGCCGGCAGCTACTCTGTAACCATCACCGTATCGGGCTGCACCTCGGCTGCCGGCACCACATCGGTCGTCGTGAATCCCGCACCCGCGACTCCGACAGCCTCCAACGGCGGTCCGTATTGCGAAGGCGCCACCATCGCACTTTCCACTCCCACCGTTGGCGGTGCGACGTACGCATGGACTGGCCCGAACGGCTTCACGTCAGCGCTTCAGAACCCCACGCGCTCCAGCGCAACGACCGCCGATGCGGGCGTCTACTCGGTAACCATCACGGTGTCCGGCTGCACCTCGGCCGCGGGAACCACGACCGTCGTTGTCAATCCGACGCCCGCGACACCCACCGCCTCCAACGGTGGACCGTATTGCGAAGGCGCAACGATCGCGCTCTCCACTCCGACGGTCGCCGGTGCCACATACGCGTGGACGGGCCCGAACGGCTTCACCTC
>Ga0157378_10000272_pt1 | contig 50377 bp, 38 predicted proteins | sample M65metaG_FD_115309 | JGI IMG/M metagenome (GOLD analysis project Ga0157378, IMG submission 115309) | Miscanthus rhizosphere microbial communities from Kellogg Biological Station, Michigan, USA - M6-5 metaG | ecosystem: Host-associated > Plants > Roots > Rhizosphere > Soil | place: USA: Michigan... | reverse complement strand
GTGCTTGCTCAACACCTTGGTGATCGCCGCCGTCAGTGTCGTCTTGCCATGATCAATGTGCCCGATCGTCCCAATGTTCACGTGCGGCTTATTGCGCTCGAATTTCTCCTTGGCCATCGCGTCCTCTGCTCCTCAGATCGAATTCAAAAACTGTTACTGCAAATCGGTTCAAGCTACTTCGAGGGCCCAGTGCCCTTGATCTTCTTGATCACTTCTTCAGCAATGTTTGGCGGCGTTTCCGCATAGTGCGAAAAATGCATCGTAAACGTGGCGCGACCCTGGGTGCGGCTGCGCAAATCAGTGGCGTAACCGAACATCTGCGCCAGTGGAACTTCCACGCGAATCACGTTGCTGCCCGCGCGAGTTTCCGTGCCCTGAATCTGCGAACGGCGGGCGTTCAAGTCGCCGAAAACGGCAGCCATATATTCTTCAGGCACCACAACTTCGACTTTCATGATCGGCTCGAGCAAAACCGCTTTTGCTTTCGCGCAAGCTTCCTTGAAGGCCATGGAGCCGGCGATTTTGAAAGCCATTTCCGAACTGTCTACATCGTGATAGCTGCCATCGACCAGCACCGCGGCGATGTCCACCATCGGGAAGCCGGCCAGAATGCCGTTGTCCAGCGCTTCGCGGATGCCCGCTTCGATTGGCGCGATAAATTCGCGGGGAATCGATCCGCCGACAATCTTGTCGACGAACAGGAAGCGGTGCTCCTTGTCGAAGCGCCACTTGCCTCCGGGTCCGCCGACGATCTGCTTGGTCAGAGCATCGAGCTCGTCGGTGGACATCTCGTGCATGTTCTCGTGCTCGGAACTGGGCAGTGGATGCAGGATGATTTCGCAATGGCCGTATTGACCGCGGCCACCGGTCTGCTTGATGTATTTGCCTTCGGCTTCGGCCTTCTTGCGGATGGTTTCGCGATAAGCGACTTGCGGGCGACCGACATTCGCTTGCACGTTGTATTCGCGCAGCATGCGGTCGACGATGATTTCCAAGTGCAGTTCGCCCATGCCGGAGATCAAGGTCTGTCCAGTATCCGGCTCGGTGGAAACGCGGAAGGTGGGATCTTCCTGAGCGAGGCGCTGCATGGCCACGCCCAGCTTGTCCTGGTCGGCTTTGGTCTTGGGCTCAATGGCGACGGAGATGACCGGCGCCGGAAAGTCGATCGATTCCAGAATGATCTGCTTCTGCTCATCGCACAGCGTGTCGCCGGTATTGACGCTCTTCAGGCCCACGCAGGCGCAAATGTCGCCGGCATACACTTCTTCAATCTCTTCGCGCTTGTTGGCATGCATTTGCAGCAGGCGGCTGATGCGTTCGCGCGAGCGCTTGCCGGAGTTGTAAACGTAGCTGCCGGATTTCAAAACACCGGAATAAACTCGAATGTAGGTGACATGTCCAACGAACGGGTCGGACATGATCTTGAACGCCAGAGCCGAAAATGGCTGATCGTCAGCCGCGCGGCGCAGCTCAGATTCATCGTTGTCCGGATTGACGCCCTCCACAGGAGGCACATCGATCGGTGAAGGCAAGTAGTCCACGACCCCGTCCAGCAACGGCTGGATGCCCTTGTTCTTGAAGGCCGAGCCGGCGAGCACCGGGACGATTTTCAGTGCCAGCGTCGATTTGCGAATGGACTTGCGCATTTCCTCGACGGTAAGGGTGTCGCCGTTCAGATATTTGTCGATGAGTTCGTCGTCGTGTTCGGCAATATATTCGATGACCTTGTTGCGATGATCGTCGTAAAACTTTTTGTCGATCGCGGCGCCTTTGAGCGCGGCAGCGATGTCCGGGCGAGAGTCGACGAAGGCTTTGTCCCAAAGTTTTTCGACTTCAAAAATCTCGTATTTAGCGCCCAGGGTTTCTTCCAACCAGACGACAACGTTCTGTTCCAGGAAATTGATGACGCCGATGAAGTTGTCTTCGCGGCCGAGCGGGAATTGCAGAGGGACGGGATGAGCACCGAGGCGTTGACGAATCGTGCGGATGACGTGATCGAAATCCGCGCCCATGCGGTCCATCTTGTTGACGAAACAGATGCGTGGGACGCGATACTTGTCGGCCTGGCGCCATACGGTTTCCGATTGCGGTTGCACGCCGGCGACGGAGTCGAACACGCAGACCGCGCCGTCCAGCACGCGGAGCGAGCGCTCGACTTCAACGGTGAAGTCCACGTGGCCAGGAGTATCGATAATGTTGACGCGATATTTCTTGCCGAAGCGATCCCAGGAAGCGGTGGTCGCCGCGCTGGTGATGGTGATGCCGCGCTCACGCTCCTGCTCCATCCAGTCCATCGTGGCGGTGCCTTCATCCACCGAACCGATCTTGTAGGTCACACCGGTGTAGAACAGGATGCGCTCGGTCGACGTGGTTTTTCCGGCGTCGATGTGCGCCATGATCCCGATGTTGCGCGTATCTTCGAGTTTGAATGCCCGGCCCATAGCTCCAGAAGCTTTCTTTTCTCCCGTACGATTTGCTACCGCTTCAGCCACAATTTCTCTCAGTCCTGACGTTTCCGCCTTACCAGCGATAGTGCGCGAAAGCCTTGTTGGCTTCCGCCATGCGGTGTACGTCTTCTTTTTTCTTGATCGCACCGCCGCGCGCATTGGCGGCGTCAATGAATTCATCAGCGAGCTTGTCGATCATGGTCTTGCCCGCGCGCTCGCGCGAATACTGCAGGAGCCAGCGAATCGCCAGCGACTGCCGGCGAAACGGATTGACTTCCACGGGCACCTGATAGTTGGCGCCGCCGACGCGTCGCGTCTTTACTTCCAGCAACGGCTTGGTGTTCTCGATGGCCTTCTTGAAAATCTTCAGCGCATCGTCGTTGGTTTTCTTGGCCACCTGATCCATGGCGCCATAGAACACGCGCTGCGCGGTGGACTTCTTGCCTTCCCACATCATCGAGCAGATGAACTTCTCCACGATATCGCTGGCGTAAACCGGATCGGTCGCCTGCGTGCGCCGAAAAACGAGTCCTTTGCGTGGCATGAGTCTCTATCGCTCCTTCAAATTCCTGTCTACCGCTAAAGCCGCCTATTCAGCTCGAGTTCTTCAGGATCCTTCGTCGCTGCGCCCTCAGGATGACGATCCTCTTCGGATCGTCACTTTGCTTGCGCGGCCTTGGGCCGCTTGGCGCCGTACTTCGAGCGCCCCTGCTTGCGATTCTCTACGCCGGCGGCGTCGAGCGTTCCACGAACAATGTGATAGCGCACGCCCGGGAGATCTTTCACACGGCCGCCGCGCACGAGCACGATGGAGTGCTCCTGCAAGTTGTGACCAATACCGGGAATGTAGGTGGTGACTTCGACGGAGTTGGTCAGCCGCACGCGCGCGACCTTGCGCAGCGCGGAGTTCGGCTTCTTGGGTGTCTGGGTGTATACACGGATGCACACGCCGCGCTTTTCCGGGCAGCCCATCAATGCCGGAGACTTGGTCTTGACCTGGACCTGTTCACGGCCCATGCGTACTAACTGCGAAAACGTCGGCACAGTCTTCCCTCTCGTTCGTGTGCGATCGGAAAAGATCGCTTTGCGCGCACTTTGATTCGCGGCTCTCGCATGCGCGCACACAAAATTGCGCGAGAGCACACAGCAGTGCTGAAAGGTCTACTGCGAATCCGGAGGTACAACCAGCAAGGAACTCCGTACGCACTCCAGAAGGAAGAAAATATTCTTCTGGCTTCGACTCGGAGATGCTCACTCGGCTTTGCGGGGCTGGCGCCCCATTCCGGCCGCTCTTCTGTCCCAATCCGTCGTTCTATGTTCCGGGACCGAAGATATTCCTTCCAACTACCCGACCGCTTGCGCGGTCCCCCCAACACAGAGGCAGAAATCACCCCTGACAAACAAAGGAGTATAAGGAAAACAACGTATGGTGTCAAATCACATTCGACACAATACGGTGGAAAATCTCAGGAAAAACCGGCGTTTGGCCCTAACCCTGCCCACCCAGCCCATTCCTAGTTTGGGATTGTATCACAGATCGCTTTCGGGCGGCTGCCAGCACGGGTGCGAGTGGAACTCTGTAGAGGTTGCCGAGGCCGTTGGCCACGGCCGCCAATTCTTCGTTAAACAACTGATACGACAAGACTTGAGGTTGATCCTTGTCCAGGAATCCGCGCTCGCTGGTGAAATAAAGCCATTGCCCGTCACCTGAAATCCTTGGGCTATAATCCCTCGCACGCGTATTGATTCGTGGGCCCAGATTGACCGGCGTGCTCCAGTTCCCGCCTGCGTCATGGAAGCTGACGAAGATATCCGAGCTCCCATAACCCCCTTGTCTTCCGAAGCTTCCGAGTAGGATGTAACTTTCATCCGCAGCAATCGCGGCCTCGAACGTATTGATGCCCGGTCCGTTGAAAATCGCGCCGAGATCTTCGGCCTGTTTGTATTCTCCCAGCTCGAATTTTGCGCGAAAAACGTCGTATTGGCCGGTCTTGCGAGAACTGGCGAAATAAATATTGCCGTTGGCAGCGACAGACGCAAAAACCTGGCTGCCCTCGCTGTTCACCGCGCCGGCAAGGAGTTGCGGTTCTTTCCAGCCGCTGAGCGATCGCTGCGCTCGCCAAATGAACCACCGGTGCAAGTCCTTTCCGTTCACCGGCCGATCCGAGGCGAACAAAATGGATTTCCCGTCCGGCGCAAGCACCGGATCGGTGTCACGAGATCGTCCCGAGAACGGCAGGATTTTCGGCTTGTTCCATTTCCCGCCAACCAGGTGTGACTCACACATGATGTACAAATAGTGCGGCGCGGCCGATTTTTCGAAGATGAGCGTGTTGCCGTCAGGGGTTACTCCGCCGCCCAGCTCGTCATCGCCGGTGGAGATTACCCCTTCGCCAATTATTTCTACCGGGGGAATGCCGTCGTCATTCCCAGTTGTGGCCTGAGCCAGCAAGGCGTGCTGCGTAAGCTCGGAAGTTGCCAGCAAAGTCACGGCAACAACAGCGATTATCAACACCGCGGACCGCTTCATTGCATCCCCCGATCCGTCACGCCCAGTGCCTGCACTGGTATCGAGTAGATATTGCCGTGCCCGTTCAGAATGGAATGCACTAACTTCTCGAACTCCGTCATGTCGATACGTTTGGGCATGGGGATCACAAAGGGGCTGCGCTCGCTGGAAAAGATCAGTTGCTTCCCGTCCGGAGTCAGCGCCGGAGTGCCTTCATCCGCTACGGAATTCACGCCGCGCTCAAGATGCATCGCCGGGGTCCACCTGCCGTTCACGCGCTCACTCATGTAAATGTCGCCGCGAGCGTAGGGAAATCCGCCCCCGGTGAGCGTGTCAGGGCGATGCCGGAATGGCGGACCGCCTTCTCCGGCAGAGACAAAGAAGAGCAACGACTCATCGGGGCTGATGTACGGATCGGAGTCATTGAAGTCGGAATTGATCTCGGGGCCCAGTTTTTCCGGGGGCTCGTAGGCGCCATTGACGAACCGCGAGCGATAAATCTGCGGGTGGCCAGGTTCTTCGCGATCGGAGGCGAAGTACATGGTCCCGTCGGTGGTGACCGAGGCACCCCAGTTCCAACGATCGTCGGAATTGATAGGCGCGGGCACTGGCACTGGCTCGCCCCAGTTATCGCCGGTGCGATTTACTCGCCAGATGCGCAGCACGTGCGCTTTGGAATCTACAGGCAGGCGCGATGAGGCGAAGTACATCGTTTTGCCATCTGGTGAAAGCCTCGGCGGAAAATCCAGATACTTACCGGAAAAAGGCAGTGCTTCGGGCGGACTCCAACTTTTTCCATTCCAATGGGAAACGCAGAGAAGTCCGACCCTCGGAAACGTGGTGGTCGGATTCATCTGCGCGAAATAGAATTCGCGGCCGTCCGGGCTGAAGACGCCGCCAGCCTCGTCACCTGGAGTGGAGATCACGCCCTTAGCAAACAGATGCGGCGCGTCTTCGCCGGTGGGCAGGAGCTCGAAGGAATGAGGGCCTGCATGGAGCGTTGGGGGCAAAAAACGAATGCCGAGAGGAGGGAAACTGACTGCCCGAGCGATCTGAGTCTCACAGAGTCACCCCACCGGAAAGTTGTTGCAAGAATGGACGCACGCGGCTGGAAAACCGCTCTACGGTAGCGCTTTGTCAGGTCCGCTCGGGGCTGTCGGGTTGTGCGCCGGTACATGCCGCGGCCGCAAGGCACGCCCCCACTGATGGAGTTGCGGTTTGGCGAACATGGCGAAAGCGGGAACGGGCTCCCGCATCCCAAAGATTGGACTGCGCGGCTAGTCTTTAGGATTACGCGGCTAGTTTTGCGGCGGGTCGTCCTGCTTCTCGTCGCCAAACGGCCACAGGTGAAAGGCCTTCAATTCTTCCTCCTGATGATGCGCACGCAACATTTTGGCAGTGTCGGCGGGAGACAGCGGCGCAGCAAAGCGCTCCGGCCGGTCGGCGATCCAGAAAGCCGCGAGGGCCATCAAGGTTGCGTTCTGAGCAAGCACCTCGGGCTTTTGGGCCTCCAGCGCATCTGCGGCGGAATGGTGGGTGTAGATGTACTCGGAGGTGTCCTGGTCCATGTTGATGCCCGGGAGCCCGGCGATCGAAAACGGCAATGTATCCGTGCCGGTTTCAATCTTGTCGTCGACTTGCACGGGACGAATGGCGGAGAGCGAACTTGCGAACGGCTCGAGCACAGGCACAAGATCGTTGCGTCCGCCGAGTTGAAAGCTCTTCACCGCCCCCTGTCCGGCGTCCAGCACCAGATCGCCCAGATGATTTGGCAACTCGGCCTGATGCTGCTTTACGTAGGCAAGCGACCCGTCCAACCCCTGCTCTTCGCCCGTAAACAAAACGAAGCGGATGGTCCGGCGTGGGCGCTCGCCCGAGCGCTTGATGGCGTCCGCCGCGCCTAAGACTGTCGCCGTGCCCGAACCATTGTCCGTGGTGCCTTGGGCGAGATCCCAGGAATCGAGGTGCCCGCCGACGATCAGAATCTGCTCAGGATGCTCGGTGCCGCGAATTTCCCCGACTACGTTGGCCGTTTCAACGGGCCCGTTGGTGAACGTGTTCTGCACGTTAAAACGCACGCGCGGTGTGATGCCTCGATTGACGAAGCGCTCGAGCTGCCCTTGGTCTTCGGCGGTCATGGAGACGACCGGCACGCTAAAGTCGGCGTCGAATCCGAGGATGCCCGTGTGGGTCAAATTCAACCCGCTGGATTTGCGGCCGCCCTGTCCGCCGATCACCGCGACGACTCCAACAGGGGCTGCCGCCCGCAGAAAATCACCGAAGCGCACAAATAGCGCCAAGCCGCCTTTGCTGGGCTGGCCTTTGGTCACCATCAAGGCAACCTTGCCCTTGAGTCGCGCGACGTTCTTGATCTCCTTGTCCAGATCGAACAGGTTCACGGCGACGATGTCGGCTTCCGCCCCACCTGAAACTGTCGATCCGGTCCAGCCCATGGCGTCTACGTGAAGCTTGTGTCGCACCGGCGTCAGAATTTCGGCGTCCGCGGTGCCGCGAGTCCAGCCCTTCCATATCTGATATTTCTCCAGGTGCACGTTGTCGAGGCCGATGGATTTCATCTTGGCCGCGCCCCACTCCTGGGCCTTGCGGTCGTTGGGGGAGCCAGTGACGCGCGCGCCGATGTCGTCGCTCAATTCCGTCAAAAAGCCGAATGCGTGCGAATTCATCTGCCCTTGACCCGCAATTTTCGTGAGCGCCGGAAGCGTGCCGTCCTCCGAAGGCCCAGTCGGCGCGCGACCATCGGCGCGCAGCGAGCTGGCGCCGACAAGCGCGGCAGCGGCCATCGCCAGGGATAAGAATTTCTTGGTCATTCGCAATCTCCTGTGTTGGAACACACACGCATTCTCTCACCATCAGACGCACGCGCCTGCCGACGGTTTCATGTGCTTTTCGCCCCGCCTCGTCCATCGGCGGCGGCTTGTATACCCATTTAACGGGAAGAAACCCTGAACTAAGCCGCACTTTACCGGTTATTGACGGGGTTCTAAACTGGCCCGGTGAGGCAAAGCGGCAAGATTTTGCGGCGCTTTCCGGCGCTCGCGGTGTTCTCGGTGTTCGCCGCATGTGCGCTGCTGCCTGTGCGTGCGCAGCAGAGTAAGCCGGAAAAGCCTCAGCCGGAATCCGCGCCTCCCGCGGCAAAGCAGGCGGCGCCGACTACGGGAGCCGACATCAAGACTCCCGAGTTGCCCGCGAAAATCGGCCTGCTGGACACGCGCATCCGCGTGGAGGCGAACGGTGACATGCGCAAGCACGTTCGCACCCGGATTCACATCAATAACGAGCTGGGGGTGCGGCAGTTCGCGCACCTGAATTTTGACTATAACCGCGCGTACCAGCAGATCGAGATTCCGTCGGTGCATATCACGCATGCCAGCGGCGGCACCGCGGATATTCTGCCCAGCGCGGTTACCGATCAGCCGAATCCCGGGGTGGCGGACACGCCCGCTTACCAGGATGTGCGCATAAAGTCGGTTCGGATTCTGGGGTTGGCGCCGGGCGACGCGCTGGAATATGAAGTGATCACTACCACGAAACAAGGCCCCTTCGCCCCAAATTTCTTTGTGTCGCATGACTTCGCGAGCGAAGGGCTAGCGATCACAGAGATTTACGAAATCGACTTGCCGACGTCGCGCGCGGTGAAGCCGTGGACGCTGCCCGAGTGGCAGGATTATCAGACGGAGAGAACCGCAGAAGGCTCCGGCGCGCGCACGATTTACCGCTGGAAGCGGGTCGAGAAGAAATCACGAGCGGGCGAAGAGACCAAAGCCCCCGCGGATGAAAACCCGCAGACGGTAACAGACATTCCCCTGCTGGTCATCGATTCGGACGTAGTGCTGACCTCGTTTTCAAGTTGGGCGGAAATGGCCACCGCACTGCAAGAGCCTTTCGGAGCGTTGGCCAAGCCTACGGCGGAAGTCCGGGCCAAAGCGGAGGAACTGACGCGCAACGCACCGACGGTGGACGAGAAGCTGCGTGCGCTGTACGAGTTCGCGTCCCAAAAACTGACGACCGTCGATCTGCCATTGGGATCCACGGGATTTCGCTTGCGGCCGCCCGCAGTGATTTTGGCGGGGAAATATGCTATTCCGGAAGAAAAGTGCAGCCTGCTCTATGCGTTGGCGCGATCCCTGGGTCTGAACGCGAAGCTGGTGCTGGCGATATCTAAAACTCAGGCGCAGCGTGGCCCGGCGATGCCGTCGGTATTGACGAATGCTTTTGTCGTAGCTCGGGGCGGGACGAAGACGTATTGGCTCGATCCCTCCATCGAGGTAGCGCCGTTCGGAATGATCGTCGCGACGGTGCGGGGAAAGCCAGCGCTGCAAGTAACTCCCGATAGCGATGTTTCGTTTTTTCAGAATGTGCCCAAGTCTTTGCCGTTTGCGGCTTCGCAGAAGGTCAGCGTGGACGCAACGCTGGCTGCTGACGGTACCTTGAAAGCCAAGGTTCATTACACCATGCGCGGTGAGAATGAGCTGCTGCTGCGCGTGGCCTTTCATCAGGCGGCGCGGGAAAAGTGGAAGGATGTCGCGCAGCTGATGTCGCTGTCCGACGGCTTCCGCGGAAAGATTGTGTCGGCGAGCGCTTCGGATCCCTACGACACGCGCCATCCATTTTCCGTCGATTACGAGATCACCCAGGCGAAGTTTGTCGATTGGTCCAAGCAGCCGGTGCGCATTCCGGCGATGCTTCCGCTGCTGGGCCTTCCCGATCCGCCGGCGAAATCACCGGATGGTGCAGCCGCTGGCCCGATCGAACTAGGGACACCGCTGAACGTGGATACGAAGCTGACCCTGCACGTGCCTTCCAATGTTTCCATTGAGGGACCCACAGGAACCTCGGTGGAGCGAGATTATGCGACGTTTGCGTCGCACTATGCGGCCGAGGGCAGCGTGATCTTCGCTTCGCGGCATATCAATTTTCTCATGCGCGAAGTCCCCGCATCTCGCGCCGCCGACTACAATGCCTTCCTGCACGCCGTACAGACTGACCAGGCGCAGCTGTTCACTCTCGACCGCGCCGCGGGCACTCCAGGCAATCAAGCTGCCGCAAATCCCAGCGCCAAACCCTGACGCAAAGATAGTTGTCGAAGGCGCGTTCGGCGCCCCCGCACCGTGCCAGCATCCCGATTGTTTGTTACAATTCCGACGATTTGATCGACGCCTATTCTGGAGCCTCATGGCTGCAAAGAGAACGCCAAGCAAGCGCGCATCGAAACTGTCCAAGAAAGACCCGCAGCCGAAATACGGTCGCATCGTCCTGAAACTTTCCGGTGAATCGCTGCAAGGCCCGCAAGGCTTCGGCATCCATGTCGAGACAATTCAGGCGATTGCCAAGGAATTGCGCGAAGTCCAGGCTCTGGGAGTACAGATAGCCATCATGGTTGGCGGGGGAAATATATTCCGCGGTGGCCGCCAGAAAGGCTTCGAGATCGAACGCGCCACAGGCGACTACATGGGCATGCTGGCGACGGCCATCAACGCGCTGGCGCTGCAAGCCGCGCTGGAACGTGAAGGGGTGCACACGCGCGTTCAGAGCGCCATCGCCATGAACGAGGTTGCCGAGCCGTTTATCCGCCGCCGGGCCCTGCGCCACCTGGAAAAGGGCCGCATCGTGATATTCGCGGCAGGAACAGGAAACCCTTATTTCTCTACCGACACCGCCGCAGCGCTACGCGCGATGGAAATCAAGGCGGACGTCATCCTCAAAGCCACGCGCGTCGACGGAATCTACGACGCCGACCCCGAGCGCGTCTCCAACGCCAAATTTTTCTCCCAGATCAGCTATCGCGACGTCCTGCACCAAGATCTGAAGGTAATGGACTCCACGGCGATCTCTTTGTGTATGGACAACGGCATGCCCATCGTTGTCTTTAACATGAATCAAGCGGGCAACATCAAACGAGTCGTATTGGGCGAACGTGTAGGTTCCACGGTAACCCCGGCATGAAAGAGTAGGCCTTCAGGCCCGTCGTATCCAGTGCCCGATTCCATTGAGCATCCACGACAGAGGAAAGCGATGACCACATTTGGATCACCAAAAGAGGCGATAGTTGCTGCCAGAACCCGCATGGAAAAAGCCGTCGAAGATTTCCGCAAGGAAGCTCAAACGTTGCGCACCGGCCGCGCCAACGCCACCATTCTGGACAATATCCGCGTGGACTATCATGGCACGCCAATGCCTGTGAACCAGCTCGGCACCGTCACTACTCCCGATGCCACCATGATCGTCGTTTCCCCGTGGGATCCCAGTGCCGTACCGCTGATCGATAAGGCCATCCGCACCTCGGATCTCGGCCTGAATCCCACCAACGACGGCAAGGTCGTACGCGTTCCCATCCCTGGACTTACCGAAGAACGCCGCAAGGATCTGGTCAAGCATCTCCACAAAGTGCTGGAGAATCACCGCACCGCGGTGCGCAATGTTCGCCGCGATATCAAAGAGGCGATCGACAAGCTCGAGAAAGAGAAGAAGATCAGTCAGGACGAGCAGAAGCGTTCGCTCGAAGAGCTCGACAAACTCGCACATTCCGAAACGAAGAAGATTGAGGACTTGAGCGCCGCCAAAGAAAAGGAAATCATGGTGGTCTGAAGATTGCTGCTCCGAGCCTCTGGGCGCCTGAGTTCGCACCACCAAACCCGTACAAAGGGAAAAAAGGCCTTGCCAGGAACCAAGCAAGACCTTCTCGTAATTAGGTTAAGGATACTGCTCAGGCCGTGACCGCCGCGGTGTCGCCACCTTCGTTCGAGACCGTGGCACCGGCTACTTCCCCCACTTTGAAGCGCACAAAGCGCCGGACGGCGACATTTTCACCGAGCTTGGCGATAGCTTGTGTAATCATCTCGCCAATGGTCACCGATTCGTCCTTGATGTAGTGCTGCTCGTTGAGGCAGTTTTCCTCGTAGAACTTTTCCATCTTTCCGGTGACGATGCGCTCGATCACGGCATCCGGCTTGCCGGTGGCGCGCGCCTGCTCGCGGTAGATCTCGCGCTCTTTCTCGAGCATTTCCGGCGTCACGTCTTCGCGGCGCAAATACTTTGGATCGACGGCCGCAATGTGCATAGCGATGTCGTGGCAGAGCTGATGGAAGGCTTCGGTGCGCGCGACGAAATCGGATTCGCAATTCACTTCGACGATCACGCCGATCTTTCCACCCGCGTGAATATAGTGGCCCACGAGACCTTCGGAGGCCTGACGCTGGGCCTTCTTGGCCGCGGCCGCCTGCCCCTTCTTGCGAAGAATGTCGATGGCCTTCTCAATGTCACCGCTGGCCTCCACAAGCGCCGCACGGCAATCGGCGAAACCCGCACTGGTGCGTTCGCGAAGCTCTTTGACAAGGTGTGCTGGAATTTGCATGGCTTGCGGTTGTGAACTCATCCTTTTTAGCTTTCCCGAAAATTTTTAAGTTCGCTCTTTCAGCTTGTTCTAAACGCGCCCGCCTCGGTTCGAAACTGAGGGCCAGCCGAAGGCGGCCGCTACAAAAACCTTCCCGGAACGCGCCTGGCAGGCTACAAAAAGGCCCGGCGACTTGTCATTACAAAGGCGCCGGACCGTTGCAATTTTGCCCGCGCTGGTGACTTAGCGAGATTCCTGATCCGGAGGAACCGTAGTGGCTTCGGCTTCAGGAGCAGCCGGCTCCACGGGAACTTCGCCTTCGACGAAGTCGCCTTCCTGCTTTTCGTATTGCTCGTACGCGCTGGTATCGACGTATTCGACGCCATCCACAATGGCCTGATCCTGCGCCGATTTCTGGTCCGCGACCTGCGATTGCTGATAAGTGTTGTGACCTTCCAGGACGGACTCGGAAATCTTGGAGGTGAACAGGCGAATGGCTCGCAGCGCATCGTCGTTGCCGGGAATGATCCAGTCGACGACATCGGGATCGCAATTGGTGTCCACGACGGAGACCACCGGCACGCCCATGCGGCGCGCTTCCTTCACCGCGATCTCTTCGGCGTTCGAGTCGATTACAAACATGGCGTCGGGAAGCTGGGTCATGTTCTCGATGCCTTCGAGGTTCTGCTGCAGATGCTTCATTTCGCGGTCAAGGCGCGCTTTCTCTTTCTTGGAAAGCTCGGCCATGCGGCCATCCTCGTTCATGGCCTTCAGCAGTTTCAGCCGCTTGATGGATTTCTGCAGCGTCGCCCAGTTAGTGAGCGTGCCACCCAACCAGCGGTGGTTTACGAAATACGCGCCGCACTTCTTGGCTTCCTCGGCGACCGCTTCCTGCGCCTGGCGCTTGGTGCCGACGAACAATACACTCTTGCCCGTAGCGGAAATTTCACTCACGAAGCGGCTTGCTTCGCGGAACATTTTGAGAGTCTTTTGGAGATCGATGATGTGTATGCCGTTGCGTTCGCCGAAGATATATTCCTTCATTTTCGGATTCCAACGCCGCGTCTGGTGACCGAAGTGAACTCCGGCCTCCAGCAGTTCTTTCATGGTTATTTCTACTGCCAAGGTTCCTCCTCTAAGGATTGCTGTTTGCGGCAGGGGCAGCGAAACCGATCCAAGGATCGGGCGTTACCACTGCAGAACAGCCTTCTTGCCGGCCGCTTGCCGGCCATGATCTCGGTGACGGGGCTTGCGCCCTGCCACCGGAGGTCGATTTGCACCGTCGGTTGGTTGAGGTCCTTTACGTATCCTCGTCCGATGCGCTCGGGATGACAGGCCGAGACGACGGTACAGAAACCAGCGCGCACAATAATGCGCGCGAAAAATTAACGCTTCGTGAACTGGAAGCGCTTGCGCGCGCCCTTCTGGCCGTACTTCTTGCGCTCCTTCATACGGGAGTCGCGCGTCAGAAAACCATTGGTGCGTAATGACGGACGCAGCTCGGGGTTGAAGCGCGCAATGGCGCGAGACAATCCCATGCGCACCGCGCCGGCTTGCCCGCCGACGCCGCCGCCGTTTGCGGTAACTACCACGTCCACCTGGTCGCCCAGGTTGGTGAACTTGAGCGGCTCGGTGGCGTCGTGCTTCCAAGCGTGATTCGGGAAATAAGACTCAACGCCGCGGCCGTTCACCGTGAACTTGCCGGAACCGGCGCGCAGGAACACGCGCGCGACCGACTCTTTGCGCCGCCCGGTGCCCAGAAACCATGCTTGTGTGCCCGCAATGGGCGTACCAATAGAACTCAATGTTCCTCCTAAAAATTGACTCCACGCTCGATTGCTCCCTGCTCGACTAAGGAAGGAACCGCGTGCGGAACAACTTTGCACGGCGCCCACCCGGCGCCGCGCAGAGACTTTTCGGGCCTAGACGGCTACAGCTTGCGGCTTCTGGCCGGCGTGCCGCGCGAGACCCGCGGCATCGCGATACACGCGCAATTTCTTGGCGCGACGCGCGCGTAGCTTGTTCTTGGGCAGCATGCCCAGCACGGCTTCGCGAATGATCCATTCGGGCTTTGACTCGCGAATGCGCTTGGCAGGCACGGCCTTGAATCCACCCGGGTACCCGCTGTGCGAGTAATATACCTTTTGCTCGACCTTGTTGCCGGTCATGCGAATCTTGTCCGCATTAATGACCACGACGTGATCACCGGAATCCAGATAAGGCGTAAAACTCGGCTTGTCCTTACCGATGAGCATGCGCGCGACCTTCGTCGCCAGCCGCCCCAATACCTGGTTGGTGGCGTCGATCACAAACCAGTTGGCCCCCACTTTGAGGGCTTCCGCTTCTTCTCCCTTGGCTACATACGTCCGCATTGCGCTAAGTCACACCTTTCCCTGTAGAGACAAACGCCAATATTAGAGGAACGGCCAGGTTCTGTCAACGCAGGGATCCAGCGTGATCGCAGGAAACAGTGGGCGAGGGCCTTGCAGCAGATTGCATATTGCATACACTGCGGTATTATCCGCCGCTCGACCAATCGTGCAAACGCAGGCTGGGATGGCTGCGCCACTCCGTTTGATCTCGAAGGCGCGCAAGACTCTGCTCCGAGGGAGCGTCGTAGATGAAGGAAGGACAATGTTTGTGGGTGGGGCTTCACGCGGGTTTGGCAGTGGTGATCTGCGTTGGAAGTTTAGCGGCGCAGCGCGGGAACCCCACAGCAATTGCGAGCGGCGTGCTGGACGAGTCGACAAGCACGGTGCGCCCGTTGATCGAGCGGTACACCCAGGACCGTGTCACGGTCTCCCACGTGTATACCACGCCCCTGTCTGAGACTGCGGATCAGCGGTGGGAACACTTCTACCAGGAATGGAGCACGGAGTTGGCGGGCGTCAACTTTGACAGGCTGGATCAGGAGAGCCAGATCGACTATCTACTCTTCGACAATCATCTTCGGTACCAGCGGCGACAGCTCGATTTGCGCCGTAAGCAGGAAGCGGAGATGGCCGTGCTGCTTCCCTTTGCGAAAACGATTGTGAGTCTGGACGAATCGCGAGTGAGAAAGGAGATACCGAAACCGGAACAGCAAGCTGCGACGCTGGCGAAGATGGTGCAAGAGATTGCCAAAGTACGAGAAGCTGCCGAAGCGGGCATCGCCGGCAACGATAAATCTTCCGCGAAAGCAGGACCGGATGTGCATCCCATTCCGGTGAAGGCCACGGTAGCGAGCCGCACGGCGTTAGCCGTCGAAAAACTGCGGGAGTGCTTGAAGCGGTGGTTTCAGTATTACAGCGGGTACGATCCGCTTTTCACCTGGTGGGTTAATCAGCCTTACAAAGATGCGGACAAAGCGCTGGAGGCGTATGGAAATTTTGTGAAGGAGAGGCTGGTAGGCATCAAGACGGATGACAAGACCACGATCATTGGCGATCCGGTAGGGCGTGAGGCGCTGAATGCGGAGCTCGCAGCAGCGATGATTCCATACACGCCAGAGGAATTGATCGCGCTGGCGAAGAACGAAATGGCGTGGTGCACAAAGGAAATGCTGCGGGCCTCTCGCGACATGGGATTGGGCGACGATTGGCATAAGGCACTTGAGCATGTGAAGGACATGCATGTGCCGCCGGGAGAACAGCCGGAAGCGATTCGAAAATTGGCAGTGGAAGGCATCGATTACATGGAGGCGCATGACTTGGTGACTGTGCCGCCGCTGGCGAAGGAAACCTGGCGAATGGAGATGATGACGCCGGAGCGGCAGCTGGTGAATCCGTTTTTCACCGGCGGGGAGGTCATCAGCGTATCGTATCCCACGGATACGATGACTTTCGAACAGCGGATGATGAGCATGCGCGGGAACAACATTCCGTTTTCGCGCTCGACCGTTTTTCACGAATTGATTCCCGGCCACTATTTGCAGCAATTCATGAGCGAGCGGCACCGGCAGTACCGGCTGGTGTTTCATACGCCGTTCTGGAGCGAAGGGAACGCGTTTTACTGGGAGATGCTTCTTTGGGACATGGGATTTCCACGAACTCCGGAGGAACGCGCCGGCATGTTGTTCTGGCGGATGCACCGGTGCGCTCGGATCATTTTTTCGCTGAGTTTTCATCTCGGATTGTGGACTCCGCAGCAGTGCGTGGACTTCCTGGTGAGCGCAGTGGGACATGAAGTGGACAACGCGACGGCCGAGGTACGGCGGTCTTTCAACGGGTCCGTGGGACCGTTGTATCAGTGCGCTTACATGCTCGGCGCATTGCAATTTCGGGCTTTGCACAAGGAACTGGTGGAATCCGGGAAGATGAGCAACCGGGCGTTTCACGATGCAATTCTGCACCAAGGGCAAATGCCGGTGGAGATGGTGCGGGCGGATCTGACCAGGCAGAAACTCACGCGAAATTTCAAGACGCGCTGGAAGTTTTATGGAGAGATCGCGGCGGTGCAGTAGAATTGGGCGCCAAGCGAAGATCACTGGAAGGCGGCGGGTACCGGACGGAAATGAAGAAACTCCGAAGCCACGAATGGTTTGTGCGGCAAGACAAGATGGGCTTCATGTATCGAAGCTGGATCAAGAACCAGGGCTGGCCGCATGACTTGTTCAACGGGAGGCCTGTAATCGGGATCTGCAATACCTGGTCGGAGCTGACGCCGTGCAACGCGCATTTTCGCGAGATCGCCGATTGGGTAAAGAAGGGCGTATGGGAGGCGGGCGGATTCCCGCTGGAATTTCCGGTGATGTCGCTGGGCGAAGTTCTGCTGCGGCCGACAGCGATGCTGTTTCGAAATCTGGCGAGCATGGATGTGGAAGAGTCGATTCGCGGCAATCCACTGGACGGTGTGGTGTTGCTGATGGGATGCGACAAAACGACTCCTTCCCTGTTGATGGGAGCGGCATCCTGCGATTTGCCGACCATTGGATTGTCGGGCGGGCCCATGCTGTCGGGAAAATTCCGGGGTCACGATTTGGGATCAGGTACCGGCGTGTGGCAAATGTCGGAGCAAGTGCGTTCCGGGGAGATGCAGCTGGAGGAATTTTTCGAAGCGGAAAGCTGCATGCATCGTTCGAAGGGCCACTGCATGACGATGGGAACGGCGTCAACGATGGCCAGCATGGTGGAATCGTTGGGGATGGCGCTGCCGGGGAACGCGGCGATCCCCGCGGTGGATGCCCGGCGCTATACGCTGGCGCAGCTGACCGGCCGGCGCATCGTCGAGATGGTCAAGGAAGATTTGCGGATGTCGCAGATTCTGACGCGAAAAGCGTTTGAGAATGCTATTCGCGCGAATGCTGCGATCGGCGGGTCGACGAACGCGGTAATTCATCTGCTGGCCATCGCGGGACGCATGGGCGTGCCCTTGAAGCTGGACGATTTTGACCAACTGGGATCGGAAATGCCCTGCCTGGTGAACCTGCAGCCCTCGGGCACGTACTTGATGGAAGATTTTTTCTATGCGGGCGGGGTGCCGGCAGTTTTACGCGAATTGGGCGAGGCAGACGCGCTGCATCGTGATGCGTTAACCGTGAACGGCCAGGCGATCTGGAAGAATGTTGCCGAGGCTCCGTGTTGGAATCGCGATGTGATTCGAAAATTTGCCGAGCCCTTCAAGGAAAAGGCGGGAATCGCGGTGCTGCGCGGAAACCTGGCGCCGGATGGTGCGGTGATCAAGCCGTCGGCAGCCAGTCCGCATCTGCTGCGGCATCGAGGACGCGCCGTGGTATTCGAAAATATCGAGGACTTTCACACGCGGATTGACGACGAGACGCTGGATATCGACGAAAACTGCGTGATGATTTTGAAGAATTGTGGCCCGAAAGGGTATCCCGGGATGGCGGAGGTCGGGAACATGGCGTTGCCGCCGAAGGTTTTGCGCAAGGGCGTAAGAGACATGGTGAGGATTTCGGACGCACGCATGAGCGGCACCGCGTATGGAACGGTCGTGCTGCACACTTCGCCGGAAGCGGCAGCCGGCGGCGCGATCGCGCTGGCCAAATCAGGAGACCTGGTGACGCTGGATGTGCCGGGGCGCACCGTACGCCTGGATGTTGAGGATAGTGTGCTGGCGGCGCGAAGAGCCGAGTGGAAAGCGGCGCCACTGCCGGAGCGCGGATGGCTGCGGCTTTACGTAAAGCACGTGCAACAGGCTTGTGAAGGCGCGGACCTGGATTTCCTGGTGGGCAAGAATGGCGCGCCGGTGGCGCGAGACAATCACTGAACGAGAATCCTGCGGAGAAAAAATGAGGGACTTACGCAATTTTAATCCAGCGTAACTCTTAGACGTGCGTAAGGGCTTACGCGTTGACAGGCATCTCTCACGGTAATAGGTTGCTGCCATCCGAAGAAGTCGAACTTGGTTGTTGCTTGATGGGCATGCTCGTGTAAACGTTTTCGCGAAACCGTCGCTAAGATAGGCGGCTTGGAGGGCTATGGCTAAATCCCGGCTTTTGATCTCTCTGGTTACCAAAGATAACGACTACCAGCGCGAGCAAGCGGTGGCGGCCGAAGAAACCGCCAAGAGTCTCGGCGTGGAGACGCGAATTCTATACGCCGACAGCGATCCGATCACGCAAAGTCAGCAGCTGCTCGAGATCATTCAGTCGCCGAGGGCGAGCGAGTACAACGGAATCATTGTGGAACCCTGCGGAGGCACCTCCATGACGCAGGTGGCACGCGCGGCGATCAAATCGAACATAGGATGGGTAGTGTTGAACCGGGAGATCGACGGAATCGCGGAACTGCGAACGCTGGGCAACATGCCGGTTTTTTCGGTCAGCTCGGACCATGAAGAGATCGGCAGGATTCAAGGGCGGCAATTCGGCGCGCTGCTTCCCAAGGGCGGTGCGGTGCTCTATCTGCAAGGACCGTCGGCAAGTCAGGTGGCGCAACGTCGCGCCGAAGGCGTGCAGGACACCCGACCTCACAACGTCTCGCTGAAAGTTTTGAAGTGCGCGAACTGGACCGAGGCCGGCGGCTATCAGGCGGTGAGTTCCTGGCTGCGCGTGACCGTGGCGCAGAAAGAAGTTCTCGATTTGTGCGCGGGCCAAAACGATTTGATCGCCGTAGGCGCGCGCAGGGCACTGAAAGAGATTGTTGCCGGCACATCCGGTATGGCATTCAGCGGCTTGCGATTTACAGGAGTCGATGGCCTGCCGAAGACCGGGCAGACATGGACCCAGAGCGGGATGCTGGCGGCGACGGTGATCGTCCCGCCGAATACCGTGCCGGCCCTGAAGATGCTGGTCAAAGCCATAAACGAGAAGTCGCAACCCGCGGAACAAACACTGGTGGCGCCCTATTCGTTTCCGGAGCTGGGTCAGCTCCGGCCGGTGGGCGCCCGCGGTGATGCCGACGGAGCGGAAGATCCCTGGAAGTTTTGAGCAGCGTGCGTTACGAAAAAGAAAGCACCCCAACCTTGCGAGTGAGATCCCATGGACAAGCAGTTCAAGCGGCGTGAAGTTCTGAAGCAGATTGCGGCTGCATCGACGGCGATGTTGTTGCCGGGCAAGGTCGCCGCGGCCGCCCTGAGCGCGGAGACGGTGAGTGCGCAAATAGTCGGGAGGGATTGCGAAATTCAGATTGCGCCGGTGAGCGACGCTACGGTCCGGCTGACGATTTTGGCGATCGAAAACGGGAAGGCCCAGGAGGTTGTGGGAAATGGATCGCTGGCGCGGAACTCCTGGAGCGCGCCGGTGGCCACATGGCGTGGCGAGTGGAGAGCGCAAACGGTGAAATGCGGAAGTCTGAGCGTGAATTTTTCGCTCGATCCGCCGACGTTTGCAATCGCGAATGCGAAGGGAGAAACGGTTCAACGTATCCGCGTGGATGAAAAGTCCGGCGCTGTGTCGTTTCTCGCCGGCAACACGCCGTTGTTGGGATTGGGCGAGGGCGGGCCGCAATTCGACCGCCGCGGGTCCGTGGATCGCATGGTGAGCGGGCAAGGTGGCTATCAACTGCACACGCACGGCGGACGCGTGCCGATTCCCTGGCTGATCGGGACGGCGGGGTGGGCGATCTATTTTCACCAGCCGTTCGGCACGCTCGATTTGACCGCAGCGATGGCGAAATTTTTGCCGACCAGCGCACAAAAATCGCTGCCCCTGGATCTTTTTGTGGTGGCTTCAGCTGAACCGGCGGCCATCCTGTCGGAATATGCACGCCTCACTGGGCATCCCGAGTTGCCTCCGCTGTGGAGCTTCGGCTATCAACAATCGCACCGCACGCTCGCAAAGGATGAAATCATTGCCGAGGCCAAGACGTTTCGTGAGAAGAAGCTACCCTGCGACGCGATGATTTATCTGGGAACGGGATTTTGCCCAGCGGGATGGAACACCGAAAACGGATCGTTCGTGTGGAACTCGAGCGTGTTTCCCGATCCCAGGAAATCAATCGAGGAGCTGCACGAACAGAATTTCAAAGCTGTGGTACACGTCGTGATTCTGTCAGACCGACTAGAAGGCCGAGCGAACGACAAGTGTGACGTGACCAGGTTTGACGAATCACAGGCCAGTTGTCACTGGGACAATCACCGCAAGGATTTTGCAATGGGCGTCGATGGTTGGTGGCCGGATGAAGGTGATCCGTTGGACATTGCGTCGCGCCTGGTGCGTAACCGCATGTATTGGGAAGGGCCACAAATCGATCGACCCAACGAGCGGCCCTACGCGCTGCACCGGAACGGCTACGCGGGCATGCAGCGATATGCATCGTTTTTGTGGTCCGGCGACGTGTACTCCACCTGGGAGACGCTGAAGGTACACATTCCACTGGCGGTGAACACGGGATTGACGGGCATTCCCTATTGGGGCACGGATATCGGCGGATTTGTGCCGACCAAGGAATTCACGGCGGAATTGTATTTGCGGTGGTTTCAGTTCGCTGCGTTCTGTCCACTGTTTCGCGCGCACGGGCGGACCTGGAAGCTGCGCTTGCCGTGGGGATGGAATACCGGCGACCCAGGTCCAGTCGAAGTGCGAAATTACGACGGCGCGACGACGCCCGACGCCAGCGAGTTGCACAACGCGGCGGTCGAGCCGATCTGCCGCAAATATCTGGAGCTGCGTTATCGCATGCTGCCCTATTTGTACAGCGCGGTGCGGGAATGCACCGCCACCGGCCTTCCGATCATGCGCGCATTGTGGCTGCACTATCCGCAGGATACCAAGGCGGTGGCGTGCGGCGATCAATATTTGTGGGGGCGAGATGTGCTGGTTGCGCCCGTCGTGGAGCAGGGCGCGAAGTCTCGGCGTGTGTATCTGCCGGGCGGCGCCTGGCAGGACTTCTGGACCGGCGAGCGGCTTCAAGGCGGGCGCGAGATCACACGTCCGGTCGATCTGGAGACGACTCCGTTGTATGTAAGGGCGGGCGCGATCCTTCCGTTTGGGCCGGTGAAGCAATACACCGCCGAGAAGGTGGACGAGCCGGACACCATTGCGATCTATCCCGGCGCGGACGGTTCTTTCCTTTTGTATGAGGACGACGGAAAGTCATTCGACTACAGGAAGGGCGCGTGGATGGGCGTTCAAATGAATTGGAACGATCCGGCGCGGAAATTGAGCCTGCGGCTTGCGGATGGCTCCCGGATGCTGGCGTCAAAACAGAAAAAATTCGACGTAAAGTTCGGGGACGTGACGAAGCAAATTGCTTTTGAAGGAAAGCCCATCGAAGTTTCACTCTGACGACTCGCTAGCTCAGCGATGGATGTTGGCGATGCCAGTCCGTATGCCACTGGTAGGTATGCGCAGCAGCAATCACCGCGTGATCGTCCAGCGCGCGGGCGATGAATTGAACCCCGAACGGCAATCTATCTTTGCTAAACCCGCAAGGAACGCTCAGGGCCGGCAAGCCGCACAGGCTGGAGATGCCGTCGGGTTCGCGGCGAGCAATCGGACCAGCGGAGTCTTCTTCAGGCGGCGCGCTCAACGGCGAAGCGGCCGAGGATTCTCCCGCAGTCGCCAACACGTCGAATTCATCAAACAAGCGATCGATTTGCTGTTGCAAGAAGGCGCGTACCCGCTGCACCTGAAGATAGTCGGTGACGGAGAATTCCGCGCTCGCATAGCCGTTGATCTGGCCGACCGGATCGATCAGTTCGCTGCAACGCCCACTGTGAATAAGATCCTGGAACGAGGAAGCAGCTTCCATCAGGATAGTCAGCTCGGCGCATTCTTCGTAGGGGCCATCTGGAATCTGGACGGCGGAAACTTTCGCGCCATTCTTTTCCATGATTTTCAGCGCATCATCGACGCACTGTTCAAGCCCCGGCGCCATTTCCTGCCATACGTTGGTAAGCCGGCCAATGCGTAGCGGCCGGCCTTTTCCCGACGCTGGCGCCGCTGGATACGAAAATGCCGGAACACCCGCGGGCGCAGAGTCATGATCCTTGGGATCGTGTCCTGCAATCACCGATAGCACCAGGCCGCAATCATCCGCGGTCCGGCACATGGGACCCAGCTTGTCCATGGTCCAAGCAATGGCCATGGCGCCGAAGCGACTTACGCGCCCAAAACTTGGGCGCATGCCCGAAACTCCGCACCATGCCGACGGGCAGATGATCGATCCTCGCGTATCGGAGCCGAGTGCCCACGGCGCCAGCCCGGCCGCCACCACAGCGCCTGATCCGCTGGAGGAACCGCAAGTCCAGTAGTTCGTGTTCCAGGGATTCCTCGCCGGGCCGGTGAGCGAAGCGTCGCCGGCAGAGTACCCAAGTCCGCCGGCGAGCTCGATCATTGCTGCTTTGCCGATCAAGACGGCGCCGGCCTCGTTCAGGCGCTCGATGATGGTGGCGTTGAAATCGAATCGCTGTTTCGCGTACGGCGGCGCTCCCCACGTCGTCGGATAGCCTTCCACCGCGACCAAGTCTTTCACCGCGTAGGGGATGCCATGAAGCGGTCCGCGATAGTGGCCGGAAGCGATTTCCTTTTCGGCGGCGCGCGCTTGTCGCAGCGCCAAATCGCGGGTCAGGGTGGCATAGGCGTTCAGCTTGGGGCCAAGCTTTTCGGCACGGTACAGGTAGCTTTCCGCCAATTCGACGGGAGATAGCTTTCGCGCACGGACGCGCTCGCCAAGTTCGCGCACCGAAAGGAACAGGACGTCTTCGGTCAGCACCTAACGCTTCCCTTCTTCGGCCCGCGAAACTTTCAGGACGCTGGCGGGAGAGTCGCCATTTTGCAGTGGGAAAGCGCGAACAGCGGCAAGCATCCGTTCGTTGTAGGTAAGGATTCGGCGCAAATGCTGGCGTTGCTCTTGGGTGAGCCTATCGCCGTATTTGCGAACGATGTTGCCGAGCTTGGCCTCCACCTCTTGACCTTGATCGGGCGAAAGCTTGAAGGAGGCGTCTGCCTGTCCGCCAAAATCGCTGCCGGCTGCCAGAGCGGGAGCGGCCGAAAGGACAGCAGCCGCCGTGATGGCTGCCTGTTGACTAAATTCACGCCGGGAGAAGCGCTTGCCGCGTCGGTTGTCGGGAGGCTGGGTCACGGACAGGCATGGTCTTGCATACTGTATCCGCGCGTCAACCAAAACCTTGCCCTATTTCCGGTAAACGCTAGTGCTTTACCGGATGCGCGTTGTCGCCGAGGAGTGAACGGGGGCGAGGAGCTGCTTGCGCGTCCAAACGAGCGATTCACACCTTATGTTAGGTTACAAGGTGGGTGCCGCTAAGGCCGGACCACCCAAAGAAAGTTTTCCTACCTGTCGACTTCGGCTGGGCTCGTCCGTCGTAGTAATGAGCGGGCCGCCGATCTAGCCCGGTTTTGCATGGCTGGTTGCCGCGACCCAGCGCTCTCGCACCTGCTCCAGGAAGCGCTGCCTGTCCGTCTGCAATGTGCGGACAAGCGCTTGGTTGCCGGTTTCTTCGTGCCGCGCGGCCCACAGCACCATCTCGGTTAGTACGGGCGCCAGATCAATGCCCTTGGCCGTAAGCGAATAGATGAGCTTACGGCCGTCGGACGGATCGGGTTCCGAGGCGATGATTCCATGAGCTTCCAGTCGGCGCAGGCGGTCGGCCAGCATATTGGTGGCGATGCCCTCGTCGGATCCCAAGAATTCCTTGAACGTACGGGATCCGCGGACCATCATGTCCCGAATGATCAGCAGCGACCAGCGATCGCCCAACATCTCGATGGAAGCATTCAAGGGACACCCCGAGCGGCGCGTCGGACTTGGTTTGGCTTTTGGCACGGAGGAAGGGTAATCTTTTCACTTGCATTTTGCAAGTTACATAAGGGATAGTTTTTCGGAAACGAAATCTCAGCTTATTCAGTCTTTCAGGAGGGGAAACCATGCCACAACTAGATACCTACTTGTTGTTCGACGGTCAGTGTGAAGAGGCCTTCAAATTCTACGCCCAAGTGCTGGGCGGCAAGATCGACGCGATCATCCCGTTCGAGGGGTCTCCGGTCGAGTCCACAGTCCCGGCCGAGTACAAAAAGCGGGTTCTGCACGCCCACCTGACGGCCGGCAAGTCGGTGCTGATGGGTTCGGACTGCCCTCCAGGCCATTTCCAGAAACCTCAGGGCTTCTCGGTTTCGATTCAGGTGAAAGATGTAGCCGAGGCGGATCGCGTATTCGATGCGCTTGCCGACAAGGGCAATATCACCATGCCGATCCAGAAGACCTTCTGGTCGCCCCGGTTTGGCATGCTGGTCGACCGCTTTGGTATTCCCTGGATGGTGAACTGCGAAGGCGCAGCACAGGCAGCATCGTAATAATTTCAGCGCCAACGTTGTAAGGGACAAAAGAAACCATAGCAGGAGATCGAACGATGAAGCTGAAGATAGATCTGTTTCTGCACGATCTGGCGGTCGCACTGCGATCTCTTGCGCGTGCCAAGGGCCTGGCGATCACGGTTATTTTGACGCTGGCTCTGGGCATTGGTGCCAACGCCGCCATCTTCAGCCTCGTCCGCGGAGTATTGCTGCGGCCGCTGGTCAATCGCGATGAGGATCGCCTGATCTACATTCGCCAGAGTGCCACGGGCATCGGCGTGGAAAATGCCGCGTTCTCCGTGCCCGAAATTCAGGATCTGCATGCCAGCGTGAAATCGGTCAGCGCCTTCGGTGATTTCTCTACCATCGGCTTCACCCTGCTGGGGCTTGGCGAGCCTCGCGAAGTGCGCGCCGGCGTCGTTGACGGCTCTTATTTTGAGGTGATGGGACTGCACCCCGTAATTGGCCGGCTGCTTGACGCCCACGATGACGGACCCAACGCTGCGGGGGCCGCAGTGCTCACCCATCGTTTTTGGACCACCGTGCTAAAGAGCGATCCCTCGGTGATCGGCAAGCAGATTCGCCTGGGCTCTCGCTCGGCCACCATTGTCGGCGTGCTGGAGCCTTCGGTTCCCTACCCCTCCGACACCGAGATCATCGCCAACGTCGTTACCAGCCCCCATCATCTCTCCGCCACCATGGTCACCGGCCGGGTTCATCGCATGACGGAACTGTTTGGCCGCCTGGCTCCCGGCCAAACGCTGGAATCAGCGAACGCTGAATTGAGTACCGTCTACAACTCCATGGTTCGCGAGCACCCCGACGCCTACTCGCCCAACGGCGACAACCGCATTCATGCCGTGCTGTTGCGCGACCAGATCACCTCCGGCGCCAAGACTGTCCTCTGGGTTTTGCTGGCCTCATCCATACTGATCTTCGTCATCGCCTGCTCCAATGTCGCCAATCTGATTCTCGCGCGCAGCGTGCGTCGCGAGGGCGAACTGGCCATTCGCGCTGCTTTAGGTGCCAGCACCGGCGCCCTGCGCCGTACCCTCCTTGCCGAAAGCCTGCTGCTGTGCGGAGCCGGCGCCATCCTTGGCGTGATCAGCGCTCGGCCGATGGTTGCGATACTGGCCCGATACGCTTCGCGCTTCTCGGTTCGTGCGCTCGAACTCACCGTTGACGCCAGCATGCTTTGGGTCGGCTTTGGCCTCGCGATCGTCGCTGCGGTCCTCCTGGCCTTCGTTCCCCGGCTGCCGTCGGCCAACGCTTCGCAGGGATTTGGTCTTGCCAGCGGCGGAGTTCGCATTACCGGCAGCACCAGCCGCCGGCTGCGCATCTTCGCGATCACCCAAATTGCCGCTTCTTTCATGCTCCTGGCTGGCGCCAGCATGCTGATCAAGACCTTACTTACTCTCCAGGCCCAGCAGACCGGTTTCGACATGCATCGAGTCCTGGCTATGAATTTGCCGGTGATGTCCTACGGAAAATCGGCCGACCAGATCATCAACTTCTATCGCGAGACTATTCGCCGCATTGACGAGCTCCCCGGCGTCGATCGCGTCGCGCTCGGCACCACCGTCCCGTGGCGGGATGCCAACGGATTTGGTCCCGGGTTCGCCTTCACCGGCGAAGGCCATGTCAAAGGAAACAAAGAAGAAGACCCGCGCGCCCAATTTCGTGCCGTGTCGCCAGGATTCTTCGCCGCTCTCGGCGTCCCCCTGATTGAGGGACGCGACTTCAACGACAACGACCGCCGTGGAGGCGAGCCGGTAGTCATCATCAGCCAGACCGTGGCACAACGCATGTTCCCTGGCCAGGACCCGCTCAATCGCCACATTATGTGGACCGATCCCGTCATGGCGTTCATCAGTGTCAGCACCGGTCCTCGCCGCATCGTCGGCGTGGCGGCTGACGTAGACGATGAACACATCGTTCCCGGAGCCGCGCTCACGGTCTATCATCCCTTCGGTCAGGTGCCGGATAACCTCGCTGACAATGGTGTGGACATTTTCGGCGGCCGCTTGTTCGTCCACACACGCATGGATCCATACGCTCTGGTCACCCCGATCACCCGCATTGTGCGCGATATGTCCGTCGATCAACCGGTCGAACATGCCGCCACGTTGGAAGACATTCGCGCCGAGGTGCTGACGCCCGATCGCCTGAACTCCATCGTATTCGGTGGATTCGCCGCGGTCGCACTGGCCATCGCCATCGTTGGAGTTGCTGGCGTGCTGGCCTTCTCCGTCAGCGCCCGCACCCGCGAGTTCGGTATCCGTCTCGCGATCGGCTCGCAACCCACCCGTCTGCTTGCGGGAATCATCGCCGAAGGCGTAGTGATGGCCACGGCTGGCGTAGTCGTCGGCGCCGGACTTGGTTATCTACTCGCGCGCCTCGCCGGCGGCTACATCCCCGGGCTGCACATGCCGACCGCCGTGCCCGTCGTGGCCTCGGCGGTGGTGCTGCTCGCAGCGGCGGTGATCGCATCCTACCTGCCCGCCGCCCGCGCCGCCCGCGTCGACGTCATCCAGGCCCTTCGTTCCGACTAAAGCAGCCGCCCCAGGCGCACAGCAACCACGACCGACAAGGCTTAGCGCACGGCGCCGTGGTAAGAACCTTCGTGCGAGGGGGCAGAATCTGTAGGGGCGACGCTTCAGCGCGTCCCCTAACATCGCGTTTGCCTCCAACCGATTCGTCAGTGTCTAGGTCTCATCGTTCCCGCTATATCTAGGCATTAACTAAACCTCAGGAGAAAGCCTCATGGACGCAGCCACGCCAGTCACCACACCGTCGAAAGCCCAAAAATGGACCGGCTACGTGCTCAGTACTCTCGTGGTCCTCTTTCTGCTCGTGGACTCTGTCATGAAATTGTTGAAACTTCCTATCGTCCTCGACGCCTCCGCCAAACTCGGCTTCTCTGCTTCGGTAATCTTCACCATCGGAGTGATCTTGCTTCTCTGCGTCATCTTGTACGTCATCCCGCAGACGTCCGTCCTGGGCGCCATTCTCCTGACCGGTTACCTTGGCGGCGCCGTCTGCACCCATCTCCGACTCGGCAATCCACTGTTTGGCTACATCCTCTTCCCGACCTATCTGGGCGCTCTGCTCTGGCTTGGACTCTATCTCCGCGAGCCGCGCCTGCGAGCCGTGATTCCCTTCCGCAGCTAAGCCTTCGGGTGTTCGGGAAATAGTTTTCAGCCCTTGTCGATTTCTCCCGGCCACCTTCGTCGTCTAAATGAAGGCAGAAACAAGAGCGGCAGCATCCGGCACCCAGCCCGGAACAGTAACAAAATTAAGGAGATACTCCATGCGTTTCATGATGATCGTTAAGGCCACCAAAGACTCGGAAGCCGGCCACATGCCAAGCGAAAAGCTTCTCTCCGCGATGGGCAAGTACAACGAAGAGCTGATGAAAGCCGGTATCCTTCTCGACCTTTCCGGCCTGCAATCCAGCGCCAAAGGTGCCCGGGTGAGGTTCTCGAATGGCAAGCGCACCGTCACCGACGGCCCTTTCGCCGAAACCAAAGAGCTGATCGCGGGTTACTGGATCATTCAGGTGAAATCAAAGGAAGAGGCCATTGAGTGGGCCAAGCGCGTTCCCTTCGAGCCGGACCTGCAACCCGGCGGCGAAGCCGAAATCGAAATCCGCCAATTCTTTGAGATGGAAGATTTTGGGCCCAGCGAAGCGGTCAACCGCGCCAAAGACCTGGGCAAAGAGCTGGGGAAGAAAAAGAAGTAGGGCATCCGTAGGGCAATCGTTGGAAGGGCGGCCTCTCCGAGGCTGGCGCAGTTTCGAGCCCGAAGCAAACAAGGAAGCAGCACCAAGTTCAAGCGAGAGGAGGACAAAAATGAACAAGGCTCTAATGACCGCAGTACTTCTGGCAACGACCGCGATGACGCCCTGCTTCACCAGCGTGCTCGGTGCCATCGACATCCCCAGCCGGGGCTCCGATCTCGCTTGCGCCGTCGCCAGCCCGGTGTTTTGGCACATCTACGACGAGGTTCTCTCGCGAGCCCTGGCACGCATCGCCGCCGATCCTGCGCAACCCACCGCGCAAAGGGCTTCGCAAGCCGACGTCTTCGTTTGTGTCTTCGTCCAGGTGGTCCTCAGCCACGCATTCGACGGCTCGCTCACCGCGGCGCAGAAATCCGAAGTCGTGTCGATTCCGACCCATCTCATTCGTCGCGTAGTAGAGCGCAGATTCACCGCACCGAAAATTCCAGCAGCGATGCGCCACAGTTGAGAACGAACTGCATCGTACCGAAAAAGGAGAAAAACAAACATGCGATTCCTGAGCATCTACAAGAACGTCGAGCGCAACACCCCTCCCACGGAACAGGAAATGTGCGCGATGGGCAAATTGATTGAAGAAGGCATGAAGTCTGGCAAGCTGGTCTCCACCGAAGGCTGCCTTCCCAGCGCGATGGGCGCGCGCGTCCGCGTTGAGAACGGCAAGTTTACCGTTACCGACGGCCCCTTCACCGAATCGAAAGAGGTCGTCGGCGGCTTCGCCATCCTCAACGCAGACTCCAAGGAACAAGCGATTGCCTACGCTAAGGAGTTCCTGGCCCATATGGGCACTGGCGAAACCGAAATCCGTCAGCTCTTTGAAGCCCCTCAAGACGTCCAGAAGAATTATGAGACCCTCAACAATTTAAAGGCATCACAGAGCGCCGGAAGATCCTGACGGACGAGCGCTCGGACCGCGCTGGCGGCCTTTTCCCAAACACGCTTCTGGCATAACGTAAAGGGCCGCCATGTCCTCCGAAGATATCCACCGAACCATCGACGCCGTCTGGCGCATTGAATCCGCGCGCCTGATCGCGGGTCTGGCTCGCATCGTTCGAGACGTAGGCGTGGCCGAAGAACTCGCGCAAGACGCACTGGTGACCGCCCTGGAAAAATGGCCAACCACGGGCATCCCCGACAACCCCGGCGCCTGGCTGATGGCCACCGCCAAGCATCGCGCCATCGATCACTTCCGCCGTAACAAGCTCCTCGAACGCAAACACGAAGAGCTGAGCCGCGAACTCAAATCGCAACAAGATTCCGCCATGGCTGATTTCGACATTCCCGAGCCCGACCACATCGAAGACGATCTCCTCCGCCTCGTCTTCGCCTCCTGCCATCCGGTGCTATCGACTGACGCTCGCGTCGCTCTCACGCTTCGGCTTCTCGGCGGCCTGACCACCACCGAAATCGCGCGCGCATATCTTGCGCCCGAGCCAACCATCGCGCAGCGCATCGTCCGCGCCAAGCGCACGCTCACCGAAGCCCGCGTGCCGTTCGAAGTCCCTAGCGGCCCCGATCGCGCCGCGCGCCTCTCCTCCGTCCTCGAAGTTATCTACTTGATTTTCAACGAGGGCTACGCTGCCACGGCCGGCGAAGATTGGATGCGCCCCGCGCTCTGCGATGACGCTCTTCGCCTCGGCCGTATTCTCGCCGGATTGGTCCCGAACGAACCCGAAGTCCACGGCCTGGTCGCCCTGATGGAAATTCAAGCCTCGCGCGTACGAGCGCGCGTCAGCCCCAGGGGCGAACCAATCCTTCTCCTCGATCAGGACCGCACCCGCTGGGATCACGTCCTCATCCGTCACGGCCTCGCCGAGCTCGAACACGCGGAAGCCCTCGGCGGCTCGCTTGGTCCTTACGCGCTTCAGGCCGCCATCGCCGCGTGTCACGCTCGCGCCCGCGCCGCCGAGCAGACCGATTGGCCGCGCATCGCCGCTCTCTATGACGCACTCGCCCAGCTCAATCCCTCCCCCGTTGTCGAACTGAATCGCGCGGTAGCCGTCTCCATGGCCTTCGGTCCCGCCGCCGGCCTGGAAATCATCGACGCCATCGCCAATGCGCCCGCCCTGAAGTCCTACCACCTGCTGCCCACCGTCCGCGGCGACCTCCTCGATAGGCTGCACCGCTACACCGAAGCTACAGCCGAATTCACACGCGCCGCCGCGCTAACGCAAAACGCCCGAGAGCGCACACTGCTCCTCGATCGCGCCGCAAAATCCGCCGCTAAAGCGACCTCAAGTCCCAACTAGGACCTCGAAGCCCCTCCCACTCTGGCATTTCCACACCTGAGCCAAACGCACACAGCCCGATGGGGTGACCTGTGCTACTGTGTCGGGCAGTTAACCCCTAGAAGTTAACTATTGCGATTCGGAAAGGCCTCAGGAGGCAGGCTATGACTGAAGCAATCCGCCGAAAAGCACAACGACCCTGCTCACCCCATTTGGGTCTCGTTTTGACTTATGCCCTGCTTGCATTTCTGTTTCTGGAAACGGTTCATGCGGTCAGCGCCGGTTCGCCGACCGGCGCGATCCTGCTGCCGCGCGGCGCGGATCGCACCGTCGATGTTTCCAGTCTGACCGGACAGACCTATCTCCAGGCCATGAAAGCCGGCGGCACCGGAATTTTCGACAAGACTGACGCCGACGACCGAGCCGCCGTAACGATTGCCAGCGCTGACGACACAGTCTCGGACGTGAATCAGTTCGATTCGAAGGTCAAATCACAAGTCTTCGGCATGTTCAAGACCGGCGAAACTGGCTTCCACACAGTGATCGCGAACATCTCCGGCAAATCCTTCTCGCCGCAAACAATACGCAATGGCATTCGCCCGTTCATTACTTCGTCCAACCTGAAGCCAGGCGCAAACGCGAACATCGCGGTGGACGCCAGCGCGGACATGGCGCTGCTCGCAAGCGGTTCCGGCACGCTCGTGCAGATCGACGGCTCGAACTATTTCTACAACGTTGGCTACCAGAAGCCGGTTGTGAAATCTGGCCGGAGTTATGCCGTGGCCTCGGGCCGGGCGCTCCTCGATCCTTCCGATCGCGACTACCTCACGGAGATGGGAAATTATTTGAAGCCGGCAACGACTTCGGACTCGGCCCCGTTTTACACCGCAATCCTGAAAGTGCTTACCAATTGTGATCCTGGCGGCTATTCAGCCCTGTCGCCCGCCGGCCAGGCGGCGGCCACGGATTTCCTGGCCATCTATACCGCCGAGATGGATCGCCACATCATGGTCAATCTTGCGCCGAGCAGCCATCCATGGGAAATCGATCTCGCGGAAGTCACTCTTCTGACTTCTTACGGTGCGGCTTCGGGAATGGTGATGAAGAACGGCGCGCTGGTCCCCGGTAAAGCGACGGATTACTTCGCCGTTGGAACCAACGGGAGCGGAATCGGTGAAACTCGCGCGAGCTTCACAAAACTGGCCAAGCGCATCACTTCCTACGAGAGCGCCTCAGGCCACCATCCGGCATTGGTGAATGCCATCATGACGCTGACTCCGATAACCGATCACACGGTCGCGAACGCGGTAAAAGGAGACGTATTTCGGCGCTTCCTGATGTATATGAGCCGCCCGGAATTTGAGACCCAGATACAAGGACACTCTAGCGACTACGTGAACGCCATGCTCGCGCTGCTCCAGCAGATCAAAACCGACAACGCTCAAATCACCCAATACGTGAAAACCCACCCCTAAGACACGCTGCTTTCGTGGCTAAAAGAACCTACAGCGTTGTCTTCAAAGCGCCGGAGACTAGTGTTGAATCTGTCGATGCGGCGAGCCACGAAATAGTCGATGGCTATTTGATTTTGCGTGATGAGAATGGAGATCTGCGAGGAATGTTTCTATTGGATGTCGTCGACAATTGGTCCATCGATCTCCCAACTAACGATGGGCAGAGGAAAAGACCTTAGCGGTCGCCACCTCTGTCGACTTGGAAAGAACCACCCCACGCGACCAGTCCATCTGAGTTCTCGCTAAGTCGACAGTTTTTCCAATTTTCTCCACAACTTTAACTTTCAACTCCATTCCGGCAGTCGCATAATGATCGCCCCAGCCACCTGAAGGAGACCTCCCATGCCATTCATCGAAACCAAAGACGGCACCCAGATTTATTACAAGGATTGGGGCAAAGGCCAACCCGTTGTCTTCAGCCACGGCTGGCCGCTCAGCTCCGACGCCTGGGAAGATCAAATGCTCTTCCTCGCCGACCGCGGCTTCCGCTGCATCGCTCACGACCGGCGCGGCCACGGCCGTTCCAGCCAACCTTGGGATGGCAATGAAATGAACGCCTACGCCGACGATCTAGCGCAGCTCACCGAAAAACTCGATCTCCACGAGGCCATCCATGTCGGCCACTCCACCGGTGGCGGCGAAGTCGCGCGTTACATCGGCCGCCACGGGTCAAAGCGCGTCGCCAAAGCCGTCCTCATCAGCGCCGTTCCTCCGCTCATGTTGAAAACCGAGACCAACCCCGGCGGCCTCCCGATGAAAGTCTTCGACGACATCCGCACCGGCGTACAAGCCGACCGCTCGCAATTCTTCAAAGATCTCAGCGCCCCGTTCTACGGCGCAAATCGCCCCGGAAACAAGGTCAGCCAAGGTGTGCGCGATTCCTTCTGGCTGCAATCCATGGTCTGCAGTCATAAAGCCGCCTACGACTGCATCAAAGCCTTCTCCGAAACCGATTTCACCGCGGATCTCAAAAAATTCGACGTTCCTACGCTGGTGATGCACGGTGATGACGACCAGATCGTCCCCATCGGCGCAGCCGCCATGCAATCCTGCAAAATGATCAAGGGCGCCACCCTCAAGGTCTACCCGGGCGCGCCGCACGGCATGCCCTCCACTCTGAAGGACCGGATTAATGAAGATCTCCTCGCCTTCTTCAAAGGCGCCGCCGCAAAAGCCTCCGCGTAAGCTTCACGGCATACACAAGAAAAAGGGGCGGACTCAAGTCCGCCCCTGTCTGTTTTAGTAGTCGCTGAATGATCCGTTCGTTTACACGTTCACCCGAACCCTCTACTCCGCGCGCAAGGTTCTCATCGCATCCATTTTCGCAGCCCGCCGTGCCGGCAAATAGCAAGCCAGCATCGCCACCACCGTCAGCAGCAAAGTCACACCGCCAAATGTAGCGGGATCCCGCGGCGCCACACCATAAAGCAAATTCGCCAGTACTCCTGCCAGCGCCAGCGCTCCGGCCAGCCCGATACCTGTTCCCAGCGCCGCCCATCGCAGTCCCTCGCGCAATACGAGATTCCGCACCATCCCCGCGTCCGCGCCCAGCGCCATGCGAATTCCGATCTCCCGGCTGCGCCCGCTGACCGAGTACGCCATCACGCCGTAAATCCCCACAATCGCCATCGACAACGCCAGCGCCGCAAACACGCCGAGCAAAACCGTCTGCACTCGCCGCGGCCTTACCGACCTCGCCAGCCGCTCCTCCATCGTCGCGATACTCGCCACCGGCAAATCAGGATCGACCGAGTGCACCGCCGCCTTCAACGCGCTCGCCAATTGTCTTGCGTCACGATCGCGTTCAACGCGCACCACAACATTGTCAAAGATCGAGGGAAATTGCCGCTCCGGCCAATAAATCGTGTTGCCCGCCGGCGCATCCAACGAGTCGGCCTTCACGTCGCCCGCCACGCCCACAACCTCGCCGGTCAGCGGCGGCCCCCAATCCATCATCGTCACGCGCTTGCCGATGGGATTTTCGCCCGGCCAATAGCGCTCCGCCATCGTTCGATTGATCACCATCACTTTCGTGCTGCTCTCCGTGTCGCGCGCCTCAAACCAGCGGCCCCGCAGCAGCGGAATGCGCATCGTCGGAAAATAATCTCCCGCCACCACGCGAATGTCCGCGTTCGGCTCATCTCCCGAGGGTGGAGCCGGCTGACCCACAATTACGAAATCGGTCGCCGCCCCGCGCGCCACGGGCAGGGTGTTCACCACCGCCGCCAATTCCACTCCCGGAATCGCGCGCACCCGCTCCAGAACCTGATCCAAAAATGGCGCGACGCGCTCATCGGGGTACCGGCTCGGGGACAAAAACAAATTCGCCGTCAGCAGATTCTTCTCCTCGAATCCCGGCCATACCTTCGAGAGCCGCACAAAACTGTTGATCAGCAATCCGCTGCCGGCCAACAGCATCAGCGCCAGCGCGATCTCCGTCACCACCAGCGCCCCACGTAATTTCACGCCGCGCGCGCTCGACGTTCCTCGCGCGCCTTCCTTTAGTGCGCTGTTCGGATCCGTGTGTGACGCTTCGACCGCCGGCACCGCGCCGAATACCATCGCCGTCAGCAAGGAAAGCGCCGCAGCAAACGCCAGCACGATTCCATCGACGCGCACCTCATCCAATCGCGGCACATTGCCCGGGCCAAACGCTACGATTAGCTTCACGCAGCAGATCGCCAGTAGCACTCCCCCCGCCGCCCCGACCACGCCCAGCACCGCGCTTTCCGCCAGACATTGCCGCAGCAGGCGTCCGTGCGCCGCGCCCAGTGCCGCGCGCACCGCAAATTCCCGCACGCGAGTGGTGTTGCGCATCAGCACCAGGTTCGCCACATTCGCGCACGCTGCCAGCAGCACCAACCCCACTGCGCCCAACAGCACCAACAGCGCCGGCCGCACCGGAGCGGTGATGCGCTCGCGCAAATTTCCGACCGCCACCTGAAACCCGGTGTCCACTCCCGGATTCTGCCGCATTACGCCGGCCACGAACGCATGCAGCTCCGCCTCGGCCTGCGCGGTAGTCGCACCAGGTGTCAGCCGCGCAACGACGTGCAGCAGATGCGAGCGCCGGTTTTTCGACAGTTCGCCGCCGATCGCCAGCGGAGTCCAGATTTTTGTATCCTGCGGAAATTCGAATCCCGCCGGCATCACTCCCACGACCACGTGCGGCACATCGCTCACCCGAATCGTTCTGCCAATCACGCCGGAATCGCCGCCAAACTGCCGCTGCCATAATCCGTAGCTCAACACCGTGACATTGTCGGCGCTCTCGCACTGCTCATCCGCGGTAAATCCGCGGCCCAACCCCGGTCTTACGCCCAGCGCGTCAAACAATCCGGCCGAAATCATCGCGCCCTCGGTCTGCGCCGGCTCCGCTCCACCGCTGACATTGAACGTCCACGGCCGGTAGGCCTCCGGCTGCTGGACCGATCGCAACGGCGCCGCGCGCAAATCCAGGTAATTCGCAAAAGAAAAGTTCGTCGCGCCGTCGTGATTCTCCTCGATGCGCACCAGCCGCGCTGGATCGCCATACGGCAACGGCCACAGCAGCACGGTGTTCACAACGCTGAAAATCGCGGTAGTGGCCCCAATTCCCAAAATCAACGTAAGCACCGCTGTCGCCGCATATCCCGGACTCCTACGCAATCCGCGCATCGCGAACAAGCCATCCTGCGCCAGGTCCTCGAGCCACCTCCAACCCCAGGCCTGGCGCCCTCGCTCGCTCAGCGACATCCCATTCCCAAACGCGCGCGCCGCTGCATAACGCGCCTCAGCCTCACGCTCACCGCCGGCGATCAACTCGCGCTCCTTCATCTCCCGATGCAAGCGCATCTCCTCGTCTAACTCCCGCGCCGCCGCGTCGCGCCGCGCCAGCATCTTCAATCGCCGCCAAATCTCACCCAGTTTTCCCATCGCCGTTCCGCTTCTCGCCTTGCATCTTTACTTCGTCACTTCATTGCTTCGCTTCTTTCATTCGTGCCTCAGCGCCACCATCGGGTCCACGCGCATCGCCCTTCGCGCCGGCACCCAACAAGCCATCATCGCGACCACGCCCAGCACCAACGCCGCCGCCCCCAACACCAGCGGGTCCCGCGGCTGAATCCCATAAAGCAAGCTCGACAAGAACCGCGTAGCGAACACTGCCCCCGCAAGTCCCACTACCAACCCAACTACAGTCATCAGCATCCCTTGCCCCATCACCATCCCCGCCACGTCCTCGCGGCTTGCTCCGAGCGCCACGCGAATCCCGATCTCGTGAGTCCGCTCCGCCACCGAATACGCAATCACGCCGTAAACTCCCACCGCCGCCAGCGCCAGCGCCACAAATCCAAAAAACCCCAGCAGCGTCGCATTAAATCGCGTGCCCGAAGCCGCCTCCGCGATCCGATCTTCCATCGCTCGCGCATCGAAGATCGGCTGCTCCGGATCGACCTCCAGCACCGCATCTCTCACTGCGGCCACCAGGCTCCGCGGATCGCCCTGCGTTCGCAGGGCGAAGCCCGCGAAGGTTTCCGGCATGCCTCCTCTCCCGAATGGCGTGAAAACTTCCGGATCGGCTTCGCGGTCCAACCTTGCGTGCCGCACGTTCCCCACGACTCCCACAATGGTGTCCCAAGGCTGCGGCTCTCCGTGCCCGGCGCCAAAGCGCATTCGTTTTCCGACCGCATCCTTATTCCCGAAATATTTCTGCACGAATGCCTGATTTGCGATCACTACGTGCGTATCGGATTTCACGTCGCGTTCATCGAACACGCGGCCTGCCAGCAGTGGCATGCGCAGCGTCTCGAAGTAACCCGGGCTGACGTCCTCCACTGTCACGGGCGGTGTCTGCCCCAGGGGCTTGTCCGGCTGCCCCTCCAGCCCAAACGTGCGCATTTGCGTGAAATTGGTCAGCGGCAATGAAGTCGTCAAGCCGGCCGAGCCCACGCCGGGCATTGCACGCATTTTCCGTAATACCTGGTCGTAAAAAGTATTCCGTTGCGCCGCGTCCCGGTATTTGTTCGGCGGCAGCATGGTCGCCACAGTCAGCACATGATTCGCGTCAAATCCGGGATCGACGTTGGAAAGCAGCACGAAGCTGCGGATCAACAATCCCGATGCCGCCACTAAAACCACCGCCAGCGCCAGCTCGCACGTTGCCAGGGCATTCCGCAGCGAGCGCTGGCCGGTTCCGCGCGTCGCGGTGTCGCGCCCATCCTTCAGTCTTGCATCCACGTCCGGATTCGATGCTCGCCACGACGGGATTGCCCCGAACAACGCCACTGTCGCGCAGGTGATCCCCAGCGTGAACAACAGCACCCATCGATCCATCGTGATGTGCCCCGCCTGCAGGAAATTCTGCGGTGCGTAGAATTGCAGCAGGCGCACACCGCCTGCGGCCCCGGCTAGTCCCAGCAGGCCACCGAGAAATGCAATCAGCGCTCCTTCGGTCAGCAGTTGTCGCAGCAACCGCGCCCGACGGGCCCCGATTGCCGATCGCACCGCTAGCTCCTTTTGGCGGTTGGCCGTTCGCGCCAGTTGCAGATTCGCGATATTCACGCACGCGATCAGCAGCACCACGCCGACTGCTACCAGCAGCATTAGCAGCGTTGGCCGGACATCTCCCACCAGCTTTTGGTGCAGCGGAATCGCTTGCACCTGCAGCCCATCCCTCATATGCACAAACATTGTGGGTATCGCTGAATTGGTCTGCTGACTCAGTGTCGCCAAATCCGCGTTGGCTTGATCCAGTGAGACGCCGGGCTTCAATCGCCCAATCACCTGCGTCAGCGACATACGCTGCGTTGCCCAGTCCACTTTTGGCGGCAGTTGAAAAGCGGTCAGTATGTCTGGCTGGAAGCCGCGCCGCGGAAAGTGGAATCCCGCCGGCAGCACCCCCACGATCGTATGGCTGTCCTGATTCAGCGAAATGCCTCTTCCAATAATGTTGGGATCCGCGCCGAATTTTCTTCTCCACAGTCGGTCCGAAAGAATCGCCGCCAGCCTTCCTCCCGGTTGCCCTTCCGCCTCGGAAAACGCTCGCCCCAGCGCCGGCTGCACGCCCAGCGTATCCAGCAGGTTTGGTGTCACCTGCGCTTGGTCGATCTGCTCCGGTTTTCCCATTTCCGTCAAATTGATCGGCCCTTGCCCGCCCAACGCCGCCATCGTCGCAAAGGTACGATTGTTTAGTTTCCAGTTTGTGTATTCCGGATTGGGCACCACGTTATCGTTCATCCGCGGCATGAATTCATCCGCCCACACCAGCCGGCCTGGATCGCGGTACGGAAGCGGCTGCAGTAGCACGGTATTCACGACGCTGAAAATCGCCGTATTCGCGCCAATCCCCAGCGCCAGCGTCAAAATCGCCGTGGCCGCGAACCCCAAATTCTTCCGCAACGTCCGCGCCCCGTACCGCAAATCTTGCGCAACGTCTTCCAGCCACCGCCAACCCCAAGCCTCGCGCCCACCTTCCTGCAAGCTCGTCCCATTACCAAACGCCCGCGCCGCCGCATACCGCGCCTCTTCCGAATCCGCTCCGCCAGCGATCAACTCGCGCTCCTTCATCACCCGATGCAAGCGCATCTCCTCCTCCAAGTCGCGCGCAAACTCCTCCCGTCGCGCAAACATCTGCAATCGCCGCCAAATCTCCCCAATCTTGCTCATCGTCTTTCCTCTTTACCTCATTACTTCCTTACTTCTTTACTTCCCATTCTTCATTCCTGCCGCAACACCACCATCGGGTCGAGCTTCGCCGCGCGTCTTGCTGGCAACAACGCGGCAAGCATCGCAACTCCAATCATCACCACGATCACGCCGCCGAACGTCGCCGGGTCAATCGTCGAAATCCCAAACAGAAAACTCCGCAGCAGCCGCGACACGCCCGCGCTCACCAGCAAACCCGCCGCGATCCCCCAACATGCCAGCTTGAGAGCGTGAACCAGCACCATTCTTCTCACGTCCGATTTCATCGCTCCCAGCGCAATTCGAATGCCGATATCCCGCCATCGCTGTTGCACCATCTGACCGGTCACCCCGCCCACGCCGATCGCTGCCAGCAGCAGCGTCAGTCCTCCGAACCCCGCCAGCAGCACCGCACGCACCCGCGGCTGCGAGCGCAGCCCGCTCACAATTTCCTCCGTCGTTCGCAGGCTCCCGATTGGCAACTCCGCATCGATCCCATGCACGGCCGCTGCGATCGCGCCGGCATTCACCGCCTGCCCCGCCTGCAGAAACAGAAAAACGGTTTGCGTACGCGCATCGATCTCACTACGCGGTCCATCGGGCCGCTGGTACAGCGAGGTGTACACCGCCGGATAGGTATCCCACTGGATCTGGTTGTAGCGAATCGATCGCGTGCTCCCCACCACGCCCACGATCGTCAACCACGGCTCCTGCGGGGTGTGTTGATCGATGTAACCAAGCCGCACTCGTTTGCCGATCGGATCTTCGCCCACAAAATATTTCCGCGCCATTTCCTCACTGACGATCGCCACAGGAAGCGAACTCGGCCGGTCGTGGCCGTCCAGCTCCCGCCCGCGCAGCAACGGAATTCCCATCGCGGCGAAATATCCCGGGCTCACCTCAAAAGTGGCTGCGCGCGGCAATTGCTCCATTGGCTGGCCTTGTTGCTTGTCCGTCTCCAGTGGGGTCAGGCCATCGACGTTGAACGGCCAGGTCACTGCCGCGCCCGCGGCGCGAACTCCCGCGACGTCGGTCAACTTCGCCAGCAGCTTCTCGCAAAATCGCGTTTGCTCCTGATTGGTCCCATACGTGGCATGCGGCAACGCCAAGTCGCCCACCAGCACATCCTGCAAGTGAAATCCGACCGGCTCGGACTGGATCTTCACGAAGGTCGAAAGCAGGAGCCCTGCGCCGACCAGCAGGACTACCGACAGCGCGATTTCCATCGCCACAAACAGGCTTCGCCCTCGCACATGATCTCGACCCGATTGTGCCCGCCCTTCCGATACCCGAAGCGCGCCCTCACGCCCTCGTAGTGCCCGCAGGGCCGGCAAAGAACCAAAAAACAACGCTGCCACAAGAACCGTGATCGCCGTTCCGATCAGCACCGTTACGTCCAGCAAAACTCCGCCCGGCGGCAAGACTCCGAAGGGACTCCACGCCGTGAAGCCGCGCAGCAGTCCAAACGCAATCGCCAGCCCCGCAACCCCGCCGCACGCAAAAACAGTCAAGACCTCCGCGCTGAGTTGCTGCAGCAGGCGTCGTGTACCGCAACCAAGCGCCACGCGAACGGCAAACTCCCTCATGCGGTGCGCGTTCCGCCCGAGAATCAGGCTCCCCGTATTCACGCAAGCAATGATCAGCAGCACGCCGACAGCGCCAAACAACAAGAGCAGGGAACTTCGAACGGTCCGCGTGTTGTCTTGCTGCAAATTGACGACAAGGACTCCAGACTCTTTCGGCTCGTCCGAAAAATCGTGATTCAGCTGCATCTGCATCGCAAAGAGCTCCGCCTCCGCCTGCGCTGCCGTCGTATCGCTCTCTAGGCGCCCGACTACCGCGACCGGTGCCGGCGAACTGGCGTCGTAGTCCTTGTCCGCCGGCGTGATCACCGTCCACACTTGGGTCTCAAACGCACGGTCGAGCACGCGCAAGGAAAAGCCGGAAGGCAAAACTCCGAGAACCCGGTACAGTTTTCGATTCAGCTGAATCGTTCGTCCCAGGATGTTTTGCGAGGATTGAAACTTCCTCTCCCACAATCCGTGACTGATCACACAGGCCGGCTCGCCCCGCGCGTCGTCCGCCACAAACAATCGCCCCGCTACTGCAATTCCGCCCACGGTTTGAAACAGGTTCCAGCTGGCCACCGCGCCGTGGATTTGCTCCGGCTCTCCCGCGCCGGACAGCGCATATCTTTGCTCGAACGTAGCTGCTAACGACTCAAATCTTTTGCTGCGCGACGCCCACACCAGGTAGTCGTGGTAGAGATTGAAATACGCCGGCTGGTGCGGCGCCTCCGCGCGCGTCCTCCACACGCTCACCAGTTCGTGCGGATTCTTCAGTGGCAAGGGCCGGAACAACCACGCATTCACAATGCTGAAGATCGCCGTGTTCGCTCCCACCCCCAGCGCCAGGGTCAGCACCGCCGTCAACGTAAATCCCGGATTCTTCCGCAGCATCCGTGTGCCAAATCGCAAATCCTGCGCAAAATCCTCCAGCCATCTCCAGCCCCACGCCTCGCGCCCGCGTTCGCTCAGCGATGTCGCATTCCCGAACGAGCGCGTCGCCGCATAGCGCGCGTCGCCGTTCTCGGTTCCGCTAGCGAGCAGCTCCCGTTCCTTCATCTCCCGATGCAGCCGCATCTCCTCGTTCAACTCGCGGCCAAACTTCTCCCGCCGCGCCAGCATTTCCACCCGCCGCCAGATTTCGCCGATCACGCTCATCCCGTTGCCTTCTCCGCGAACCTCAGAAATCTCAGCGCCTCTGCGTTATCGTTCTCCCTGTAACCTCAACTCTTCAGCTTTCAAAAACCTGCCCATCTCTCCTTACGCGGTCTGTATCACCCGCGCGATCGCCCCGATCACCCGCTCGAACTGCTCGGTCTCCACCTCCATCTGCTTCTTCCCCACTGGAGTCAGCTTGTAATAGCGCGCTCGCCGATTTTCCGCCGTCGCGCCCCACTCCGCCTTTACCCATCCCTTGATCAGCATCCGCTGCAACGCCGGATACAGCGATCCCTCTTCCACCTGCAACACATCCCGCGAAATCTGCTGAATGGACTTTGCAATCTGGTATCCGTGCATCTCCCCATTCCGCGCCAGAGTCCGCAATATCAACAGGTGCAGGGTCCCCGGCAAAAGCTCATCCCGATTCATCGTTTCTCCTTAACTAGCGAAATCCACCGGACCAGCCCATCATCGACAGATGCGGGGGCCGCCCTTCAGCTTGCCCTGACACAGGAAGGGCGCGCCGGCCACCTGACATGGCCTGGGTACCGACGCCGGCTCGTTCGGCTAACCCGTCCCGCCGGTCTCTGGCATAGACAACCTATGCTTCACACCCCTTCATAACATAGATAGACTATGTCAGCCATAAAAAGTTAGGCCGTTCCCTGCGGCTTCTTCAGGTGCCCGGTATCGTGTTGGTCTTTGGAGCCATGCCCTCCAATTTCGCGTTTGACCCGGCTCTCGCCTTCAGGCACAAACAATGCGATAGTTTTTTCTACGAGTGGATCGGGGAGGGAGTTTGAATCGTCGCCTGCTGGTTATTCCGGGGGTCGCGCTCGCGCTGCTGGCCGCAATTGGAGTCTTGGCCTGGCATCGCCAGCACAAAATCGAAGAGGAAGTGATTCGCGAAGCCGATCAGGCTCACACCGAAGAGGTGAAGCAGGAAGCCCAGGCGGAAATTCCGCCGCTCGAAACAAGAATCGGACCCGGAGATAACTTTCCATCCGCGCTGCAAAAATCAGGCATCAGCGCCGAAGACGCCGCCGCGATTTCCAACGTCGCGCAGCGCGCTTTCAACATGCGCCAGATCCGCGCCGGCAACACCATCGTCGTAATGCGTAATCCTTACGGCGGACTGCGCGAGATCGACTACAAGATCGACGCCGACCGCATGCTCCAGATCAGCGCCGGCAACCACAATTTCACCGCCGATGTGAAACCCATTCCGTCAAAGACGGAAATCGCCAACATCGCGGGAACAATCGACGATTCACTCTTCAACGCCGTAGCGCAAAGCGGTGAATCGTCCGAGTTAACCTTGCAGCTCGCGCAAATTTTTGGCTACGACCTCGACTTCTACACCGATCCGCGAAGAGGCGACACCTTCCGCGTGGTTCTCGAGAAAAAGAAATACGCCGACGGCAAAACCGCAGGCTACGGAAAAATTCTCGCCGCCGAATACAACAATGGCGGGAAGAAATACCAGGCGCTGTTATTTCACGACGAGACCGGGCGGTCTGGCTACTACACCGCAGACGGCAAGGCGCTGCAAAAATCTTTTCTTCGCTCGCCGCTGAAATTCGGCGCGCCGGTCACATCGCATTTCAGCAAAGCGCGATTTCACCCGATCCTGAAACGCTATCGGCCGCACATGGGCACCGATTACGGCGCGCCGGTCGGCACTCCCGTCCAAACGATCGGCAGCGGCCGCGTGGTTTTCGCCGGCCGCAAGGGCGGCGAAGGCAACATGGTGCAGATCGCACATACCAATGGGTACGAGACAATGTATCTGCATTTGTCGCGAATGTACGTGCGGCCCGGCGAGCACGTCGAAATCGGCAAAACCATCGGGCTGGTCGGTAGCACCGGACTTTCCACCGGACCGCATCTGGATTTCCGGATCATGCAGCGCGGGCAGTATCAGAATTTCGAGAAGCTCGGATTGCCGCCGTCCGATCCGGTCAGCAAAAAATATTGGCCGGAGTTTGCGCTGGTGCGCGAACATTGGTTGCCGCTGCTGCAAAATCCCACGCCGATCACGGCGCGCGTCGTTCCTCCGATCGTTTCCACTGGTTCGCGTTAGAAAATCTGGTCTCGTGCTTCGGCATATCAATAGATGATCGGGAGCTTGGAGAAGTCGGAGCTGGTGTGGTCGGTGACGCGTAGGACCAGCAGGGTGCGATCGTCGCGGGCCTGAAGGCCTTGGCCGACGTGCCGGTCGGTGGCGGTCACGATCTTGTCGGCGATATCGCTGGCGGAATCCAGCGGCGTCATACCGGCGAGCACCGTGGAAAGGCGGTCGACGCCGAACTCCTCAAGGTCGGTATTTTCTGCTTCGAGGATGCCGTCGGAGGCGAACAGAATGGCGTCGCCGGGTTGCAGCTCCAACGTGGTTTCGTCGTATTCCGTGTCGGGATACAAGCCAAGAGGCATGCCGGCGATGCGAATAGACTGCACCACACCGTCACGGACCAGGATTGGGTAGGGTGCGCCGGCGTTGGATATCGTCAATCGCCGCGAGCCGGCTTCGTAGACAGCGAAGACCGTGGCGATGAAGCGACTGTCAAGGCGCGCGCCATTGAGACGATTGTTGAGCATGGCGAGCATTTCATGCGGCGGGCAGGGATGATCGACGATGTGCTCACGAATGGTACCGATGGCCAGCGAACCAAACAGCGCGGCGGCCGTTCCCTTTCCGGAGACATCACCCAGCACCAGCGCCAGACGTCCCTCGCCATAGGGCAGAAAATCGTAAAAATCGCCGCCAAGCTCGCGGGCCGAACAATAGGCGGACGCGAGATCGATGCCGGGAACTTCACGGGCGCCGGTCGGCAATAACTGGCGCTGAATTTCGCGCGCAGTGGAGAGATCCTCCTGAAGGCGCAGCTCATTTTCGCGAGCCTCCTGAAAGAGCCGGGCATTTTCCAGGGCGATGGCGATGAACGAGGCCAGAGTGGCGAGCATGCGCTCGTGCTCGGCGTTGAACGCATTCGCTTCGGTACTCTCCAGGTCGAGCACGCCGATCAAGCGATCCTGCAACAACAGGGGAACAACAAGTTCGGAGCGCGTGTCGAGCCCGACATCGCATTTGATGTAGCGCGAATCCTGAAGCGTGTCGTTGACGCGCAAGACGCGGCGCTGGCCGGCGGCGGTGCCGGTCAGTCCGGTGTGCAGCGGGACGGTCAAGCGCGACGGGATGGTGTCGCCGTAGCGCTGCGCGAAGGTGCTCTCCAGATGCTGGGTGCGTTCATTGAAGAGCATCACGGTAAAAACGTGGTAGTTGACCAGTTTTTTGACGCGCTGAGCGACACGGCGGAGTAATTCCTCGCGGTCAAGGATGGAGGTGATTTCACGGCTGACGTCGTACAGCAGGGAAAGCGTGTTGGCCTGCTCGGGGTGAGACACAAACAGGCTCGCGGGGACGGGATCAGCGTCACCCATCAGCGGAAAAGGAGCGAGTTTGGCGGCTTCATCCATATACGGAGTATACGTCGGGGTACCTGGACGGATATCGATTTGATGTGGCGGGAGTTGAAGCGTTGCGCACCGGGCCGGTCTGTGCGCGCCGCTGGAAAAGTGGAGGTGACGCCGAATGCCAATGCGTTTACGTGCGTCACGGCGGGAAATTGAAGGGGAGCCCTGTGGCCCCGGGGGTTTTGGATTGAACTGAAAACAAAGGGTTTGTTTTGGTGTCCGTATCGGATTGGAAATAAAGGCGGGTTGGGCGCCGGTCGCTGTTCGAGGGTCTCCCCGGAATGTGCAGCGAATTGTAGGGTCAACGTATGATTGCCGACCGTTTGATGGTGAAAGCGTGTGTCGCAGACACGGGCGCGAGCGTGCGAGAGATGAGCACGATGAGTAGTTTCGATGTCCGCGAGTTGGCGTAAAGCGGACAATCGGGCACGGACTTGTGGGGATCGAAGGGCTGCGAGCAGGAAGCGCGGTGGGGGAGTAGAAGCGCCGGGTGGCGCGGCGTCGAGCGGAGTAGACATACGAGAACACCTTTCTCCCTCGCGCGACGCACAAGCAGGAGAAGGATAACTCAGAAGGTACGTTCCCGTCAAGGAATATTTGGTACTAGCGGGAGTACTGCAGGGGTCAAACCCCAACGGAACAGAGTTCGTGGCCTGAGAGCCCTTCGGGGCTCAGGATAGACTGAAGTTTCCGCCTGCTAAACGAGGAGGGCGCGGGGACGCTCTGGTTGTGCTTGGCAGAGGGGTATTGCTGACGATGGGAAAGGCCTCAGCTCTGAAGGGGGTGAGCTACAGGTGCGGCTGGGTTAGGCGCCAGCGGTGGTGGCAGTGATGGCGGGAGGTTCCAATGCGTCGGACCCGGGTAAAACCGCTACGACGATGGTGCCTTTGCCGTCGGAACGGGGACTGATGTTCAAGCTGCCGCCTAGTTGTCGGATTCTTTCGCGCATGCCCCGCAAGCCCACACCCTGCAAGCCGGAACAGAGAATCTCCTGGCGTTTTTCTTCCGGTATGCCGCAGCCCTCATCCTCCACTTCCAAGCGAAGCTGGGTGGCCGACTGAGAGAAACGAATTCTGGCGACGAGACTCTCGGAATGGCGGTGAATGTTGGTGAGGCATTCCTGCACGACGCGGAAGATGGCAGTTTCCAGATCGCGTGGGAGACGGGCGAAGTTATCGGGAAAATCCAAGTGCACTTCGATCCCGCTGCGCTCGGAAAAACCTTCGGTGTACCAGCGCAGGGCGGAAGAGAGACCGGCTTCATCGAGCAGAGGTGGATGCAGCAGGTAGGAGATGGTGCGGATGTCGGTGCTCATGTCGTTGACTAGCGCGGCACTGTCTGCGACGGTGCGAGCGGTCTTGAGCAAGCGCTCGATGTCGGCGCCGACGCTGGATAGATTCATTGCCAGGGCCGCGACGGTCTGCCCAACGGAGTCATGCAATTCGCGCGCGATGCGGCGCCTTTCTTCGTCCTGAGACTTGAGCAGTCGGGCCGTCAGTTCGCGCAAGCTCTGGTTGGCGGCGTCGAGTTCAATGGTGCGCTGGCGAACGCGTTGCTCGAGATCGTCCTGGGATTCGCGCAGCGTTTCGTTTTTCCGGCGGCTCCATTCCGCGACAGCGATGATAGCGCCTGCGGCTAACACAAAAGCGACCGCTTCCGACAGGCTTGAAGGTGGCGAGGCGGAAGAGCGCTGGAAGGGCGCGAAGAGATAGGCGGGTATGCACAAGCCGAGAATGAGAGTCAGAAGAGAGGGCCCAAGTCCGCACAGCCACGCGGACAAAGCGATAGCAGGAAAGAGCGCCAGGTAGGAGGCGGGATTGCCGAGGACGGGTTGGAGCGTCCACTGAACGGTGATAGCGACCAGCGCGAGGGCAAGGGCGGCCGAGTAGCGGGTTAGAATGTTGCGCGAGATGAGCGCTGGAAGTCCGGCAAACCCACGCACAAGTTCACCTCTGCTTGGGGCGAGGGCGGCCCCTAGGAGCCTTAGATCGTAATTCGCGGGTAAAGGGAGAGTCAATCCAATGGAGGAGCGGCGGAGCGCCGGGTTTTGGGTACGCTGCGCGGCAGGGCTTTTGGACCTACTGATTCTGGCGGTGCCGCTGGCGGTGTTTGTTTCGTTTACGTCTGTGGCGCTGGGAGTCTCGAATCAATTTCTGGACCTGAATCCAGGAATGCCGCCGCATGAAGTATTGCAACGCCTGGGACCGCGGTTGATTCTCGCGAGCCTGGCGTTTTTCGTGGTGCTGTCGTGGATGTATTTTGCGCTATTTGAGAGCTCACGGTGGCGGGCCACGCCAGGAAAGCGATGGCTGGGGATCTACGTGGTGGATGAGGGCGGACGACCGGTGAGTTTTTGGCGAGCCAGCCGGCGATTTGCCGGCGGACGGCTCTTGCTGCACGTGCCTCAAGTGGGGATTTATTACTTTTTGGTGGATTGCGGATGCGTGGGGTTGTTGCCAAAGAAGCGAGCGCTGCATGATTTTTTGGCGGGATGTCTGGTTCTGCGGGAGGAAGTTGTTGGGGAGTTCGGGGGCGATCGCGCAGGAGCGAGTTGACGATTGAGGAGATGGCAGCCGCCGTGGCAGGGCGCGGCCTTCCTACGTCAGGACAGGCTAAAGCGACGCCCCTACAACGGCAAAATCGCGACGCCAAACGGCAAATTGCTTGAGTTGACCGTAAGCCCCCACCGTTGGAAACCGCAAGGTGCGGCACCGCAAGAATGCGAGCGACAGCCGAGGTGGGGGATCGCGGGAGAAATCGAAACAGAGGGAAGAGAGGGAAAAGTTAAGGCTGAGTGGTGAAAGTAGCAGGCGCTTCGTTATGTTCAGGCTTAACCAAATGGGGATTTGGCGTTTGCCATAGATGGTTGTTTAGCGGCCGTTGCCGGTGTCGACTACCGTGACCGGCTTCATGGTGTTGTTGGGCTGCGTGACGGTGGCGAAGTAATTTTGTTCGCGGAGTCGGCGGTAGATGCGACCGGCAACCTGAGCGGCAGTGGGACCAATCACCTGGCGCGAGCTGCCGCGAAGAAGAACGGCGAGCGCGATTTTCGGATGCGCTTCGTCAGCGTAGGTGACGAACCAGCCTACGCGGGAAGTCGGGTCGTTGCAGGTGCCGGTTTTGCCGAGCGGCATTTCTTCGCCGCCAGCGTCGAAGCTGCGCTTGCCGGTGCCATAGAGTACGGCAGCGAGCATGCCTTCGCGAATTTCCGGAAGAACCGGAGCGATATTGAGATCGCGCTTGACGCGCGGCGCGAATGCCTGGATCTCATCCGGAGTGCGCGGATATTGCAGGTAGTAGAGGGTGCCACCGTTGGCGAACGCTGCGGCCAGTGACACCAACTGGAACGGCGTGATCTGGATGCCTTCGCCAAAGCTGGACATACGGGCTACGCCGCCGTGCGCCGGAGGAGCCATCGGGAAGGAGCCAGGATGCTCTTCGGGGAGGTTGTAACCGGCGAGTTCACCGAGTCCGAGCAGACGGGCGTACTTCGAGACGGTTTCAAAGCCCATGCGAACGCCGAGCTGCTCAAAGAATTCGTTGTTGGAGTGCGCGAGGGCCTCAGTGAGGTTCATGTACTTGTTGCGGCCGCGAACCTTGAGCATGGTGTCGCGAGTAATGACGTTTTCTTCGAGGGCGGCGAGGGCGACGGTCGGCTTGATGGTGGAGCAGGGGATGTAGCCGGCGCCGAAGGCAATCTTCTGATTTACGACGGTGAGGACGCGGCCGGTGTTGGGATCAACGGCGACAATGGCGCCATTGTAGCGGCCGAGGCCTTCAACAGCGGCGGCGCGAACGATGGGATCGTCAAAGGTGCCGATGTCGGCGAGGGTTGAATTGGCGAAGGTCGGGACGCCACGGAAGCGCGTAACCCTTCTGCGGACGGAACTCTTTCCCGCTGCGGCGGCGGGCGCGGCCGGGATCGGAGCGGCCACGGAGGCGGCTAGAACGGCGGCCAGGATTGCTTTACCAAATTGCTTCACTGTCGGCACCTCAAAGCGTGTTACCTGATCGCCGATCGATTTTAAGAGGGTTGTTTTTTACCCTAAGAAGTCCCTTAGGGTCAACCTCTTATACCGTCGTCCCCGTTCGTGTACAACTCCCGAAAATCAGGCACTGCTGCCGGGAGCTGGTGCAGCTCAAGAACCAATCGGCAATCCACTGATTCTACTTGACTTAAAAAGCGACGCTGTTTGCCGAGTGTACCCAGGAGGAACACAACACTCCTGCGATGTATCAGATTGTACGAGGATCAAGAAAATTGATGCAATAGGCTATGAGGACCAGTACGAAAATTTGTGCGTTCTCCTAACTACTGGCCGTCGGTGCAGCGATTTTTGCGGGCTGTCCGCTGGTCCGGTACAGGATTTTTGCAGTGACAGGTGAGATATCAAGAGAGCGTGGCTGGATACTGACGGATCGGTCGGTGGCAAGACGTTTTGTTGGGCGATGCGCTGAAGCGTCGCCCTACACGTTGACGGAAAACTTTGCCAACGAGCACGGTGCCGACTGCGATTGCTGGTACCTCATCGCCTCGACGAATTCTTGCACCGGGCACAGCCAGAAATGGCTGTGCCACGTTGCTGCCGATTCGGGCTCAGCGGGCTGGGCGCGCTCGACCACTGTCTGAAGATGAGGCCGTAGCAGCGGCGGCCTTCATCGGCGGCTTTTCGGGTTGAGATTGCGGAGCGTGACCATTGGGACCGTTACTGCCCGCGCCGGCTTCCTTGGGGGCGGGAATCTCGAGCTTCTTGCGGAGCGCGGTCTCGAGCTTTTCGCGGATATCCTTGTGCTCTTTGAGGAACACGCGGGCGTTTTCGCGGCCTTGCCCCATGCGCTCGCCGTTGAAACTGATCCAGGTGCCGGATTTTTCGAGCACGCCCTTATCGACGCCGAGGTCGATGAGATCTCCTTCGCGAGAGATGCCCTCACCGTAGATGATGTCGAATTCGGCTTCGCGGAAGGGGGCGGCGAC
>Ga0157378_10000271_pt1 | contig 50385 bp, 47 predicted proteins | sample M65metaG_FD_115309 | JGI IMG/M metagenome (GOLD analysis project Ga0157378, IMG submission 115309) | Miscanthus rhizosphere microbial communities from Kellogg Biological Station, Michigan, USA - M6-5 metaG | ecosystem: Host-associated > Plants > Roots > Rhizosphere > Soil | place: USA: Michigan... | reverse complement strand
CTCGCGCGCGGCGTCGACGTCGATGTTGTTGTAGCCGACGGCGTAGTTGGCGATCATCCGAAGGTCGTGATTCGCCGCCAGAACCTTCCGCGTGATCGGATCGCTGAGCAGGGTGATGGCCGCATCGGCCTCGCTCAGAATGGTGATCATCTCCTCCTCGGAACGCCCCTGCTCCGACGGATGCTCGACGAATTCGCAAAGCCCGGAGAGGATCTCGCGCACGACGTTCGGGTACTTCGCGGTGAGGACGACGACCGGTTTCATGGGAAGAACAATAGCAGTGCGCAACGGAGCGCTGGCGTCCGCGCCGGCTGGCCCGGCAAGCCTGCCCTGAGCGAAGCCGAAGGGTCTCGACGCCGGTTACACTTGTCCCGTGTCTGCGATCCTCGGCCGTCTTCTTCAACTCATCGGAATGATCATCCTTCCGATCGGCCTGCTCACGGGTCTATTGAAAGACAACGTGAACATGGAAGTGCGCCTGCTCTTCATCGGCGGCGCGATTTTTCTGATCGGGTGGCTGCTGGCGAAGAAGACGGCAGCGTAAAGGTTCCACGCTCGGCGTCGAGACGACGCCGAGCCAGCCGGCGCGGACGCCAGCGCTCCTCTGTCACTCGTCGATCGTAATCGTCTCCACCTTATCCCCCCGCTCCGTCTGATCGACCACCGCGGTCATCCCCTCGGTGACGCGGCCGAAGATCGTGTAGCCGCCGTCGAGGTGCGGTTGCGGGGAGTGGGTGATGAAGAACTGCGAGCCGCCGGTATCGGGTCCGGAGAGGGCCATGCCGACGGCGGCGCGAGTGTACTTCTGCAGGTTGATCTCGTCGCGGATGGCGTAGCCGGGACCGCCTTCCATGTCATTGCGCGGGTCGCCGCCCTGGATCACGAAGTTGGGGACGACGCGCATGAACGAGCTGTTGTCGAAGTATTTCGCGCGGGCGAGCCGGGCGAAGTTCCAGGTGGTGACCGGCGCGTCCTGGACCAGCAGGGCGATCTTGATGTTGCCGCGGGTCATGTGAATCGTGGCCGTGTGCGGCTGGCGAAACCACTGCACGATCTGCTCATAGTCGGTGCGCATGGACGGCAGCGGCGTGTACTGCGGCCGCGGCTTCTTCAGCTGCTGCTCGATGGCGTCGGCAGCGGCGCGGCGCACGACCGGATCACCATCCGCCAGCAAGGCGCGCAGAACGCTCTCGCGTTCCGGGTAATCGATCTCGGCGATCGATCCGATCGCGGCCAGGCGGGCGTCATTCTGCTTGTCAATCCGCGCGCGCTGCTCCGCTGCCTGCAGCGTCGCCAGCTTCGCCGCGTCGTGCGATTTCGAATAACGGCCGATGGCATAGCCGCGCACGATGACGTCGGCATCGCTGAGTCCCGCACGAATCAGCGCGAGATTGGCATCGACTTTATCGTCGGCGATCGTGCCGATCGCCTGTGCACGGACAAGCGGATCGGAATCGCGAGCGTAACGCTCGCGGACGGCATCCGAGATCGCCGTGTTCGCTTCCAGCACGCGCACCTTCGCCCATCCGGTCAGGTCGGCGGGCAGCAGCTTCTCGTCGCCGAGGTTTTTGGCGATCGCGCCGATGGCCAGCTCGCGATCCCAGCGCGAGCCGTTCGCGGCGACTTCGAGCAGACGGCGGCGGGCCGGCTCACTGTGTACGGCGTAGTAGCCGAGTGCATCGATCGAAGAAGCGCGCGTGCCGGGATCGGGATCGTCGAGCAGTTCCAGCACGCGCAGCGCGTCCTGCATCATCTCCGGACGCTCGATCACCTTTCGATCCTTCGCCGCCAGCCGAGAGATGGCCACCACCGCGTTCGTGCGAACCCACGGATGGGGATCGCGTAGCGCCTCGATCAGCAACGGCAGCGACTCCGGCGCGCCGATCCTGCCGAGCGCGGTCATGACGTTGGCCCGCGTCTGTGGATTGGGATCGTTGACCATCAGCTCCAGCCGCGAGCGCGCCGGCGCGTAGGCGCGGCGGGCCAGGTCGTAGGTCGCTTCCTCGCGGATGCGCGCCGAGGGTGACGCCAACGCGTCCGCGGCGATCGAGGAGGCTTCATCGCTTTTGAATCGAAACAGGAATCGGATCGCCCGCGCGCGAATGCCTTCCGGCGTCTGCCCGCCCGCAAATGCGGCGTATTTCGGCAACGGAACCTTCGCCGCCAGCTTCGACAGCGCTTCGACCGCTTCGCCGGCCACATCGCCATCGGCATCGCCGGCAAACTGCAGCAGCGCATCGACCGAGGTCGCGTCGCCGATCTGCCCGAGGGCGAAGGCGGCTGTGGCGCGGACGTTCGAGTCCGGATCGCTGACCAGCGTCACCAACTCCGCCACGCCAGCCTGTTTCTCTCCCTCATCGCGAACGCCGTTGCCATTGGCATCGACAAACGTATGCGGCCCGATGCGCCCAAGCGCCAGCGCCATCCGCGCGCGATGCAACGGATTCGGATGATGAATCCCCCACTCCGCCAGCGCCGCGTCGTACTGCCGCCGGTCCTCCACCTGCAGAATGCGCACTTCCTCTTCGAGGGTGAACCCGTACGGCGGCTTTGGAGGCAATGTAGCCGCGACCGCGTGAGGCGCCGGCGGTGGAGCGGCGGTCGTGCAGGCGATGGCGAAGAGGAGCGGAGCGAAGATGGTGTTGCGCATCGGATGTTGATGATAAGCGCTGTGACGCACCACACACGTCAAAGCAGCAGAGGCCCCCTTGCTCTGTGCCCCCTCGTGAACGACACTGCCCGCTGCATGGTCCTCTCCGCCGACATCGACGCAAAGAATCTGGCCCGCCGCTATGGGAGGCGGTGGGCGCTGGCGGATGTGTCGTTCACGCTCGCGGGAGGCGCGGTGCTGATGGTGGCCGGGCCGAACGGATCGGGGAAGTCGACCCTGCTGCGGACGCTAGCCACCGCGGTCCGGCCGGATGGCGGCTCGGCAACCGTCGGAGGCTTCGACGTTGCGCGCGAGCGTGAGGACGTCCGCAAGCTCGTAGCCCTGCTCAGCCATGCGTCGTATCTCTACGATTCCCTGACGGCGCGGCAGAATCTGGCCGTCGTCGCCGATCACCTTGGCCGCTCGCGCTCCAACATCGAAACCCTGCTCGACCGCGTCGCCCTCGGAGGCCGCGCCGACGATGCCGTTGCCACGTTCTCGGCCGGCATGCGCAAACGCCTCTCGTTCGCCCGCATGCTGCTGCAGGAGCCGCGCGTGGCCATGCTCGACGAACCGTACGGCCAGCTCGATCCCGAGGGGTTCGTGCTGGTCGGGGATGTCGTGAGGGAACTGAAAGCGGGAGGAACCACCGTGATCATGGCCACCCACCAGCTCGCCCGCGCGGCCACTCTCGCCGACGAGGCCCTGCTGCTCGACGCGGGGCGGGTGGTGTGGCGGGGAAAGGCGGCGGAGGTGATGGGGAGATGAGGAGCCCTACCAAGGTGAAAAGCCCTGTCATCCTGAGCCGCCGATGCCCCGGAGGGGCTGAGGACGGTCGAAGGACCCCCCGCGTACTTGCATCGGAAAATTACCTCCGCCCAACCCCGCAAGCACCGGGGGGGTCCTTCGCCGTCCTCGACCCCTCCGGGGTGTCGGCGGCTCAGGATGACAGGAGGGTATGATGCTGATCGCCGCCCTCCGCAAAGAGCTCCTCCTCCAGTGGCGCACCCGCGCCCAGTTCATGGCCGTCTTCGTCTTCGGCGCCGCGGCCCTACTCCTCTTCAGCTTCGCTGTCGGACCGGTTGCCGAAATGCTGCGGCAGTTTTCGGCCGGATTCCTCTGGCTGGGACTGCTCCTCTCCTCGACCCTCACCCTCGCCGAGAGCTTCCACGCCGAGATGGAGAACCGGGCGCTCGAAGGACTCCTGCTCCTGCCGGCGAATCCGCGGGCGCTTTACTACGGCAAGGCCATCGCCAACTGGCTGCAACTGATCCTGCTCGGGATCGCCCTCGTGCCGGTGATGGTCATCCTCTACGACGCCGGGACGACCCGCATCGGCTCGCTGATCATGGTCATCGCCCTCGGCACGGCCGGGCTCTCGGCGCCGGGAACGCTGTACGCGGCCATGACCGCGCAGGTGCGGTCGAAACAGACGCTCCTGCCCCTTCTCCTCTTTCCGCTCATCGTTCCCGCTTTACTTGCTTCCGTAAAAGCCACATCCTTGATCATCCTTGGCGATCCGATGAATCAGTCCCGCGCCTGGATCATTCTGCTCCTGGCGTTTGATGCAATTTACTGGTCCCTTTGCGGACTTCTTTTCGTTCAAGTCGTCGAAGAGTGAGGTCGTTCCTTCTATGAAACGAAACCTGTTCTGGCTGGCGGTGGCTCTGCTCGCGGCGGCGATCTATTTCGGCCTTCTGGTGACGATGGGCGATCAGTACCTGCACGCCAATCTTTCCCTCGGCCTGCCGGTCGCGGCGCAAGCGCTGATTGCCTTTCTCGGCGGCCTGGCCGCGATCATCATCCTGCTCGTGGCCGATGACTTCCGGAACCTCTCCCGTCCCAAGGCGCTCGGCATCGCCGGTCTGCTGCTGCTGCTGATCGGCTCCTACTTCGGCCTCTTCGTGGCCCCGCCCGAGCAGTTCATGGGCGAGACGCAGCGGATCATGTACGTGCACGTGCCGACAGCCTGGTTCGCGCTGGTGGCCATGACCCTGGCCTTCGTCGCCGCCGTGGTCTTTCTCTTCAGCGCCGACTACGACTGGGACGCGCGGATGGAGGCATCGATCGAAGTCGGCGTCGTGCTGGCCTTTCTCCTCTGCTGCCAGGGAGCGATCTGGGCCAAACCGACCTGGGGCGTGTGGTGGGATTGGGACCCGCGGCTGACGACCACGGCCGTACTGCTCTTCGCCTTCCTCGGCATCCTGGCGCTGCGGAAGTTCGTCGACGATCCACACCGGCGGGCCATGTGGTCGGCCGTGGCCACGATCGTCGCCTACGTCGACGTCCCCATCGTCTACTTCTCGGTGAAATGGTGGAACTCGCTTCACCAGCAGCAATCGAATCCGAACACGGTCTCCAAGCCATTCTGGATTCCCCTGCGGGCCAACGCCTTCGGCATTCTGCTGCTGATGACGGCGTTCATCATGCTGCGCGCGCGGGTGGCGGCGTTGCGGCTGGAGCATGAACTGGCGCCGCCGCCGGCACTCGACGGTTCAGAAATCGGAGAAACAGTATGAACGGAGTGGTCTCGGGAGGCTGGAACTTCGTGGTGGCGGCATACACCGTGACCGCGCTCGTACTGACGATCTACGGTGTGACTGTAATCACGCGCTTGCGTGATGAAATCGCACGCGCCGCAAAAGAGCGGCGAGGATGATGAAAACCATGGACACAAAACCGACTGCAAGTGCGGCATCGCGGCGCCAGACGCGCCTCTTCATGATCGGAGCCTTCCTCGTCGCCGCGGTGGCCTTCGTGGTCATCTCCGCCGGCGGCATCAACAAGAATCTCGTCTATTACTGGACGCCGACCGATCTGCACGCCGCCGGCGACAAGGCCTACGGCGCCACGATCCGCCTCGGCGGCATGGTCGCGCCGAAGTCGATCAAGGGCCACACCGGCGCTTCCGGGCTGGAGTTCGACGTCAAGGACGCCACCGGCATCGTGCACGTCAAATCGACCGGCGTCCCGCCGCAGATGTTCCGCGAAAACATCGGCGTCGTCGTCGAAGGGACCATGACCCGCGCCGGCTACTTCCAGTGCAACCGCCTGATGGTTTCGCACAACAACGAGTACAAGGCGCCCAAGAGCGGCCACAAGATGAGCAAGGAAGAATTGCAGAAGCTGATGCGCACGACAGAAGGCTTGAAAGACTAGCGCGCATGACACCAATACTCGGACGCTTCCTCATTCTCGCCTCCGTGCTGGTTTCCACCACCGGCGCTTTCATCGCCTACGCCGCCGGCGCCAAACGATCGCCCGAGGGGCTGCGGTGGTCGCAGCGATTCGCGTATGCGTTTGCGGGGCTGATGGTCATCGCCACCGGCGTGATGGAGTATGCGCTTATCACGCACGACTTCAGTGTGCAGTATGTTGCACACGTCGGATCGACGCAGGTTCCGATGTGGGTCACGATCGTCAGCCTCTGGTCGTCGCTCGAAGGGTCGATCCTCTTCTGGGGATTCATCCTCGGCATCTACATCGCGGCCACGACTTGGGTCAATCGCAATGACCACCAGGAGTACATGCCGTTCGCCATCGGCACCTGGCTCTCCTGCGGCGCGTTCTTCAGCTTTCTCATCGCCGGACCGGCCAATCCGTTTCTGACCGTGGCCAACCCGCCGCTCGACGGACCAGGGCCGAACGCGCTCCTGCAGAACCACCTGCTGATGATCATCCATCCGCCGATGCTCTACCTCGGCTACGTCGGCATGACCATCCCCTTCGGCTTCGCCATCGCCGCGCTGCTGCGCGGACGGTTGGGGCAGTCGTTCCTGCGCCCGTTGCGCGCCTCGCTGCTGCTGCCGTGGGTCTTCCTCACCATCGCCATCATGCTCGGCGGCTGGTGGGCCTACGAAGTCCTCGGATGGGGCGGCTACTGGGCCTGGGATCCGGTCGAAAACGCATCGCTGCTGCCGTGGCTCACGGCTACCGCTGCCCTGCACTCGGCCATCGTCATGGAACGGCGCGGCGTGCTCAAAGGGTGGACGGTCACGCTCATCCAAGCCAGTTTCCTTCTGACGATCCTCGGCACGTTCATGACGCGCTCCGGCGTCTTCAACTCCGTCCACTCCTTCACCCAGAGCGCCATCGGACCGACGATTCTGGTCTTTCTCGCAGCGGTGCTGGTCTTTTCGGTAGCGCTGCTCGCCCTGCGCATCGACTCGCTCGAAGCCGAGGGGCAGCTGGACAGCGCCGTCAGCCGCGAGGGGATGTTCCTGGTCAACAACCTCTTCTTCGTCGTCCTCACCTTCACGGTGCTCATCGGCACCTGCTTCCCGCTCATCGTCGAAGCGGTCAAAGGCAAGCAGATGAGCGTCGGCCGGCCGTACTTCGACGCCATGGTCGTCCCGATCGGGACGGCACTTCTATTTCTCCTCGGCGTCGGCCCCGCGCTTCCGTGGGGAAAGGCTTCGAGGAAGGAGATGCAGCGCGCGTTGCTGCCGCCGTTCATCACCGGCGTGGTCGTTCTGGCCATCGGCTACGCCCTCGGCGTCCGCAATGGCTGGACGCTGCTCACGCTTCTCTTCGGCGGCTACGCGGCGCACGTGACCTTTGCGCAGATGTGGCTCCCATTGCGCCAGCGCATGAAACGCGGCGACTCCTTCGGTCCCGCGCTCATCGACACACAGCTCCGCCGCGGACGGCGCCGTTTCGGCGGTTACGTCGTCCATGCCGGCGCGGTGATCGTCTTCGTAGCCATCGCCGTCAGCAGCACGATGCGCACGCAGCAGGAAGTGACGCTGAAGCGCGGCCAGAGCACGACCTTCGCGGGATACACCGTCACCTTTACTGGTACCGAGGAGCGCGCCGAGCCGCATCGGCAATCGACCATTGCGCACTTCAACATCACCAAAGGAGGCGGCCCACCGGGCGGAGGCGGCAACATCATCACCACGATGGATCCGCGCATGAATCAGTACGCCACCATGCGCGAGCCCATCGGAACGCCAGCGGTCTACTCGACCATCACCCGCGACTACTACATCTCGATCATGAACCTGCAGGGCGATGAAGCCGGAGTACTGATCATCAACCTGCCGATGGTCGGCTGGATCTGGTTCGCCGTCCTGATGATGGGAGTGGGCGGATTGATCGCCCTGATTCCGTCGCGGCGCCGCACCTACGTCGTCGTTCCTGAGAGCGCGCCGGATATCGACTCCGAGGTCGTGGCATGAACAAGACGGTCCTGATCGTCGGCGTCGTCATCGTGGCCGTGGTCGTCTTCGTTCTCTTCGCCGGCCTCGGCAAAGACCCCTCCATCATCGACTCGCCGCTCATCGGGAAGCCGGCGCCGCCGTTCGCGCTCAAGGCTGTCGGCAGCGGCGAGACCGTCGATCTCACCGCGCTGCGCGGCAAACCGGTCATCCTCAACTTCTGGGCCACCTGGTGCGGCCCGTGTTACGAAGAGCACCCCACGCTCGTGGCCAATGCGCGCAACCTGCCGAACGTCCAGTTCGTCGGCGTCGTCTTCAATGACGACGAGGACAAGATCATGCGCTTCCTGGCCCAGCGCGGAACGGCCTATCCGACGCTGCTCGACACCAACGGCAAGACGGCGATCGCCTACGGCGTCGGCGGCGTGCCCGAAACGTACTTCATCAATCCGGCCGGAACGATCGTGGCCAAGTACGCGGGCCCGCTCTCGACCGAAGAGCTGCAGGCCAATCTGGCAAAGGCGCTCCGATGATCGCCACCTTCTTCCTGCTGGCACTGCTGCAGATCAAAGTGCCAGACGCCGCGCAGATCATCGGCCCGCCGGCGGGAACGCCGATCACCGGCGCGCAGCTGGAACGGCGGACGATGGAGATCTCCTCCGAGCTGCGTTGCCCGGTCTGCCAGGGTCTGGCCATCGGCGATTCGCCGTCGATCATGGCCGCCAACATGAAGGCCCAGGTCCGCGAGCTGCTCGAGCGCGGCTACACCGAAACGCAAATCCTCAGCTACTTCGAAAAGTCGTACGGCCAGTTCGTCCTGCTCAAACCGAAGTTTCAGGGCGTGAACGCGCTGGTCTGGATCCTGCCGGTCCTTGCCCTCGCCATCGGCTTCATCCTGGTGATGTCGAAAGCGAAGAAGCTGGAGAGCGCGCCGGCAAAGGCCCCGGTGGCGGAAGAACCAATCGACGATCCCTATCTCGCCCGCGTTCGTGAGATGGTGGACAAACCATGACGGACTGGTTGAGCGCCACAGCAATGATCGTCTCCGGCGGCATCGTCGGATTCATGTTCTGGTACGGGATGAAAGGCCGCGCCGCGAAGCCCGACCTGGAGCGCCGCGACCTCGAAGCAAAACGCGACGTGCTGCTGCAACAGTTGCGCGAGTTGAAAGAGACCGGCGGCAGCGTCGAGGAGCAGCGCCGCCTGGAACGCGAAACTGCGGACGTGCTGCGGCAGCTGGACGCGAATGTTAAGTCCAAACGTAGGTCGGACTCTCCAGTCCGACCGGCTTCGGCAGAACCTGAAATCAACGTCGCCGCCCATGCCCGCGCCGCCTCGATCCGCGGTTTCCTCTGGGGCGTCGGCTCCGTAGCCATCCTCGGCGGCATCGCCTGGTTCGTCACGCAGCAGGCCACGCCAAAGACCGAAGGCACCACCGGCGGAACGCCGATGACGCAGTCGGCGCCTCCGCAGCAGACCGACGCCGCGCTGCAACAGATCGAGGCCGCCGTGGCCAAGTCGCCCGACGATCTGGAGATGCGCAATCTGCTGGCCAAGGCCTACCTCGAGCGCGAGAACCTGATGGGCGTCTTCAAGGAGACGCAGTACGTCCTCCAACGCAAGCCCGACGATGCCAGCGCCCTCACCTACCAGGCGCTCGTGCGCATGTCGATGGGCCAGCGCGACGGCGCCGAGGAGATGCTGCGGCGCGCGATCAAGTCCGACCCTCAGCTCACCGACGCCTACGTCGCTCTGGCCTGGGACGATATTCAACGCGGCAACGCCAGCGAAGCCGAAGGATTGATCGCCGAAGCAGCGCGCCGCCATCCCGAGCAGAAGGCGCGTCTGGAAGACGTCATTGCGAAGATGAAGGAGCAGGCGAAGAACGCCCCGCCGGCCGCCGCCCCGCCCGATCATCCCGGACTCCCGAATCCCGGCGCAGAATCGGCTTCCGCACCGGTCACCGGTCCATCCGTCCACGTAACACTGACACTCGCCGGCGCCGCCCCCTCGCCAAACGCCGTCCTCTTCATCATCGCCCGCGCCGCCGGTCAGACCACCGGCCCGCCCGCCGCCGTCAAGCGCATCGGCAACCCCACTTTCCCGCTGGAAATCGATCTGAGCACCACCGATTCGATGATGGGCCAGCCGCTCCCGGCATCCGTCCGTATCGAAGCCCGCCTCGATTCCGACGGCGATGCGATGACGAAGAATCCGTCCGATCCACACGCGATGCAGGATGGGGTGGCCACGAATGGGGGGAAGGTTTCGCTGGTGCTGAAGTAGCGACGCCAACCTTCACCAGTCGCGGCCCTTGACTTGCTGTATATACCCCCGATATACATGACTGTGTGGTCAAGCTCGACCCTTCCACATGGGAAGGATGCGACTGGGACGATGGAAACATCGGCAAAAACTGGACGAAACACCGCGTCACAGACTGGGAGATTGAAGAGGTCTTTCTCAATCAGCCCCTTGCACTTGGATCCGATGCCTCGCACTCCGTTAGCGAAGCCAGATTCTTCGCGCTTGGTCAGACAAACCGCGGGCGCCGGCTGTTCGTCGCATTTACGGTTCGACGTCAGCTGGTGCGCCCCATATCGGCGCGTGACATGAACGCGCGTGAGCGGAGATCGTATGAAGCCTCGAAAGAAGATACCGACGTTCAAGGATGAAGACGCCGAGCGCGAGTTCTGGGCGAAGGCCGATTCCACCGAATACATCGACTGGTCCCAGGCCCAGCGGATTGTGCTGCCGAACTTCCGACCTACACTCAGAACAATTTCGCTTCGCCTTCCGGAATCGATGATTGCCGAGCTCAAGCTGCTCGCCAATCAGCGAGATGTGCCATACCAATCCCTGCTCAAAGTCTTTCTTGCAGACCGCATCAATCAAGAGCGAACGAACAAGAACGGTGAAAAAGCTTCGCCTTCCCGCAAGCGCGCAACATAACCTTACTGTCATCCTGAGCGTCGAGCGAAGGATCTCAAACTACGGTTTCTGCGTTGAAACCGCGTTCATGATCACCCGGCTCCAACCGGATCTGCACAGCTTGGTTGGCTGGCGCTAAATCCGAATACGATGTCCTCCCATGTCTGAGACCCACGCCGAAAACCTCGCGGTCGGCAGCGTCGCGTCGCCGAGGGAGAGCGAGGAGAACAAGCGCTTCGAGCCGGTCGAATTCGCGCACGAAAGACCCGTACGCACCCGCATCGAGCACCGCGATCGCATCCAATCCCTGAATATCGACGCCGAGATCCTGGCCTCGGAGCTGCGGCGGGCGGTCAAAGGGGAAGTTCGGTTCGACGACGGATCGCGCGCGCTCTACGCTACCGATGCATCCAACTATCGCCAGGCCCCGATCGGCGTCGTTCTTCCACGCGATGCAGACGACGTCATCGCCACCGTAGCGCTGGCGCGCAAGCATGGCGCGCCGATTCTTGCGCGTGGCGGCGGCACGTCGCTGGCCGGGCAATGCTGCAATGTGGCGGTGATCCTCGACTTCTCGAAATACATGCACAACATCCGGGAGCTGAACGTGGAGCGGAAGTACGCCACGATCGAGCCCGGCATCATCCTCGACGACCTTCGCAACGCCGCCGAGAAACATACACTGACCTTCGGTCCCGATCCGGCCACGCACACGCACTGCACGCTCGGCGGGATGATCGGCAACAACTCCTGCGGCGTACACGGGCTCATGGCCGGCAAGACCGTCGATAACATCGACGAGCTGGAGGTGCTCACCTACGACGGCGTGCGCATGCGCGTCGGTCCGACCAGCGACGACGAGCTCGAGCGCATCATCGCCGAGGGCGGAAGGAGAGGCGAGATCTACGCGGGAATGAAGCGGATTCGCGATACCTACGGCGATCTCATTCGCGCTAAGTATCCGAAGATTCCGCGGCGCGTCTCCGGCTACAACCTCGACGCTCTTCTTCCCGAGAACGGCTTCAACGTGGCCCAGGCTCTGGTCGGCAGCGAATGCACCTGCGTGGTGGTGCTCGAAGCAAAGTGCCGTCTGGTCTACTCGCCGCCGTCGCGCACGCTGGTCGTCCTCGGGTACGACGACATCTACCTCGCCGCTGACGACGTACCGCGCCTGCTCGAATTCAAGCCCATCGGCCTCGAAGGCATCGATGACCGCCTCATCGCCGACATGAAAGCGAAAGGGCTGAACGTCGACAAGATCGATCTGCTGCCTGATGGAAAAGGCTGGCTCCTCGTCGAATTCGGCGGCGAGACGAAGGAAGCCTCGGACGGGTACGCGCGGACGATGATCGCTTCGCTGGCGGCGTCGCCATTCAAGCCGTCGCATCGTTTGTACGAGAACAAGCGCGAAGAAAAAATGGTCTGGGCCATTCGCGAATCCGGCCTCGGCGCGACCGCGTTCGTTCCCGGCAAGGGGCACACGTGGGAGGGTTGGGAGGATTCGGCGGTCGACCCCAAGCACCTCGGCAAGTACCTTCGCGAGCTGCGCGCGCTGCTCGACAAATACAACTACCGCGGCGATCTCTACGGCCACTTCGGCCAGGCCTGCGTCCACACGCGCAACGATTTCGATCTCGAATCGGAGGCCGGCATCGCAAAGTTCCGGGCCTATCTCGATGAGGCGGCCGACCTCTGCGTGAAGTACAACGGCTCGCTCTCCGGCGAGCACGGCGACGGTCAGTCACGCGCGGCGTTGCTGCCGAAGATGTTCGGCGCGGAGCTGGTGCAGGCTTTCAACGAATTCAAGTCGCTCTGGGATCCGGAGTGGAAGATGAATCCCGGCAAGGTGGTGATGCCGTATCACCCCACCGAGAATCTGCGGCTCGGGGCCAATTTCAAACAGTGGTCGCCGGAAACGCACTTCCAGTTTCCGGGCGATGACGGCCGCATCGATCGCGCCGTTGGCCGCTGCGTCGGCGTCGGCAAATGCCGGCGGCTGGACGGCGGCACGATGTGTCCCAGCTTCATGGCCACGCGCGAAGAGGAGCACTCCACGCGCGGCCGCGCGCGCCTGCTGTTCGAGATGTTCGAGGGGCAGGTGATCCCGGCCGATTGGAACAACGAAGCGGTCAAGGATTCGCTCGATCTCTGTCTGGCCTGCAAGGGATGCAAGGGCGAGTGTCCGGTCAATGTGGACATGGCCACGTACAAGGCGGAGTTTCTCTCGCACTACTACGAGAAAAAACTGCGTCCGCCCGCCGCCTACGCCATGGGCTGGATCTACTGGTGGGCGCGTCTCGCGGAAATGGCGCCGGAGATCGCCAACGCCGTGATGTCGCTGCCGATTCTGAAGACGCTCGGCGGTGTGGCGAAGGAACGGCAGATGCCGCGCTTCGCCAAGACGACGTTCGTCGAGCAGTTTCGAAAACGCCGCGCTGTTTCGGCAACGAAGAAGATCCTGCTCTGGCCGGACACGTTCAACAATCACTTCCATCCTGGCACTGCCAATGCGGCGGCCGAGGTGCTGGAAGCGGCGGGGTACGAAGTGATTCTGCCGCGCAAACGTCTCTGCTGCGGACGGCCACTCTACGATTGGGGATTTCTCGGCATGGCCAAGAGTCTCCTCCGCGAAACGATGGATGCGCTGCGTCCCGAGCTCGAGCAAGGCATCCCCATCGTCGGGCTCGAGCCTAGCTGCGTCTCCGTGTTTCGCGACGAGCTGCCGAATCTCTTCCCCGCAGACGAAACCGCGATCCGTTTGTCGAAGGCGGTGAAGACTCTGCCCGAGTTTCTGCTGCAGGAAAAAGTCGCGTTGCCGAAGCTGCAAGGCAAAGCGCTCGTTCAGGCTCACTGTCACCACAAGGCCGTCCTGAATTTCGATGACGAAGAACAGCTGCTGAAGAAGCTCGGCCTCGACGTCGACCATCCCGACTCCGGTTGCTGCGGTATGGCCGGCGCGTTCGGTTTCGAGGAGGAGAAGTACGAGATCTCGATGCGCGTCGGCGAGCGCGTCCTCCTCCCTGCCGTACGCGAGGCGGCGCGCGACACCATCATCGTCGCCGACGGTTTCAGCTGCCGCGAACAGATCGCACAGTCGACCGGCCGCGAAGCACTCCACGTCGCGCAGGTCTTGCATATGGCTATGCACGAAAACGCGGCAGGCGAGCTTCCGGAGCGACGCTACGCCGAGGAGCCGGCCGCGCTGGATGGTCGAAAGCTGGCCTGGAAGGCCGCAGGCATCGCCGGTGGCATCGCACTGCTCGCAGGTGGCGTGGCATTGTTGCGACGATGGCGGAAACGGTAGAGGGCGACACACTTCCTGTCATCCAGAGGCTGCCGGAGCCGCCGCCGCCTTGCGGCGGCGCGGCGGAGGACGCCGAAGGATCTCAATCGCGCGGTTCCAGCCGAAGCCCAGGGATTCAACTCACTTAGTACTAGGTGGAGATCCTTCGGCGTCCTCCGGCGACCGTAGCCTTGCGGCTACGCGCCTCCGGCAGCCTCTGGATGACAAATTGCCTGATAGGGATTTCACAAGCTCTGAGCCGCCGGAGCTGCGTAGCTGACAGTGATATATGGACAGAGCGATGCCCGCTTACCCACCCATTGCCGATTACGCGATCATCGGCTGCACGCGCTCGGTCGCGCTGGTCTCCCGAGGCGGGTCGATCGACTGGCTGTGCTGGCCGCGCTTCGATTCGAAATCGATCTTCGGGCGCATTCTCGATGCGGAGAAGGGCGGGTTCTTCGCCATCCGGCCGGCGATCGCGCATGAAGCGGCGCGGCGGTACGTCGACGGGACCAACGTCATCGAGACCACGTTCACCACCGAGACCGGCAGGGCGCGGCTGCTCGATCTGATGCCGGTGTTCACCGAGGAGGAGAAGACGCGGCAGCTCTCTCCGTTCCGGCAGTTGCTGCGGCGCGTCGAGATCGTCGACGGAGAAATGCCGATCGAGATCGTCTACGCGCCGCGGCCGGATTACGGGCGCATCACGCCGCGACTCGAGCTTCGCGGCGACTCCGTTAAGTGTTCCTGGGGCGCGTGCGTGCTGAATCTTCGCAGCGATTCCGCATTCGGCATCGCGGAGGGCACGGCGACCGCGCGGTTGACCCTGCGCGCCGGCGAATCGCGCACATTCGCCCTCGGCTTCGATGACCAGACGCCGGCCGTTCTTCCCCGCGTCGGCGACGACGCGGCGGCGGAGATCGAGAGCACGATCGCCTTCTGGCGCAAATGGTCGTCGCAACTGACGTATGACGGACCGCATCGCGGGCTGGTGCTTCGGTCGGTGCTCGCGCTCAAGCTGCTGATGTACGCGCCGAGCGGCGGCATCATCGCCGCGCCGACGACGTCGCTCCCCGAGCGCATCGGCGGCGTGCGCAACTGGGACTATCGCTACTGCTGGCTGCGCGACGCCTCGTGGACCGTCTCGGCGCTCTACGACTGCGGATTCGCTAACGAAGGAGCGGCGTTTCTCGACTGGCTTCTCTACTCGACGCGCCTCACGCAGCCGCATCTGCAGATGCTCTACGACGTTTTCGGCGAGTCGCATGTACCGGAGAAAACGCTCGATCATCTCGAGGGCTACCGCGGCTCGCGTCCCGTTCGCATCGGCAACGATGCCCACAGCCAGTTTCAGCTCGACGTCTATGGCGAAGTCCTCGGCGCGGTCGAAGAAGCGACCAGCCGCGGGGAGGCGCTCGATCGCGATGTGGAGAATCTCCTGCGCCGTCTCGTCGATATCGTCTGCAAACGCTGGCCGGAACCGGATGCCGGCATCTGGGAAAAACGCGGCGGACCGCGCCAGCACGTGCACGGAAAAGTGATGGCCTGGTCGGCGCTCGACAGCGCGCAGCGCATCGCCAAACGCTGCCAGATCGAGATCGACAACGCACACGTGGAGAAGGCGAAGGCGGAGATCAAGGACGCGGTGCTGACGCGCGGCTTCGATGCTAAGCGAAACACCTTCGTGGCCATCTTCGACGAGAAGGAGGTCGACGCCAGCCTCCTCTTCATTGCCCGCGTCGGTTTCGTCGATCCGGCCGATCCTCGGATGCTCGGCACCATCGACGCCATCCGCGCGGACCTCGGGCATCACGGTCTGATCTACCGCTACAACAGTGAGAAGACCGAAGACGGCCTGCCGCCCGGTGAAGGCGTCTTCCTGGCCTGCAGTTTCTGGCTCGTCGAGGCGATGGCGCTGGCCGGCCGCGTCGACGAAGCGCGCGCAATCTTTGACGACGTCATCCGCTACGGCAACGACGCCGGTTTGTTCGCCGAGGAGGTCGATGGGGAGAGCGGCGCGTTGCTGGGCAATTTCCCGCAGGCGCTCTCGCACATCGCCCTGCTCAACGCGGCGCTGCATCTCGAAGAGGCGGGGGAAAAAGGGAAATCGAAACCGCGCGCTCAGTAAAGCAGGACGACGCCGCTAACTCCCTGCGGCCTGAAGTCTCGCGTTCTTCACGGAAATTCGACGCAGCAGGACCTCTATCGACATAAATTCATTGCCTGACGGTCAGGGGGACTTCACATGTCTGAATCGGACCAGAGAAACTGTCGCGCTGGAACACTCGTCGACGGCAACGGCCACATCTGCGCGTTCTTTAACAGCAGAGAGGAAGCGCGGCGGACGCTTCTGCCGTTCATCGCCGATGGCCTGGAGAAGGGCGAGAAGGCCGTTCACATCGTCAACGCGAACGACCGTGACGAACATCTGCGCTGGCTGCGCGAGTCGCAAATCGACGTCGGCAAACTGATGCAGAGCGGGCAACTGGAAGTGCTCACGTGGCCGGAGACGTATCTGCGAGGCGGCGCGTTCCGTGAGCAGGACGCAATCAAAATGATCGACCAGCTGCTGACCAGAGCGCGGCGGGAGGGTTATCCAAGGGTCCGAGGGATCGGAGATATGCAATGGACGCGGGAAAACCGGATGGGCGTTGAAGACGTGATGGAGTACGAGGCGCAGCTCAATTCCATCATCGCCGGAAATGGCGACATCCTCGTCTGCGCCTACGATCTCACGCGGTTCAGCGGCACCGAGATCATCGGCGTGATCCGCACGCATCCCGCCGCAGTCATCGGCGGTGTGCTGCAACAAAATCCATTCTTTGTTCCACCGGAACAGGTCCTTGCGGAGCTTCGCGAGCGGACGCACCTTCCCCGGAGCCGCGAGGAACGAGTGTAAAGTTGTAGTACTCCACAGAGTGCTCGGCTGAGCTACGTGGGTTTCAACGCAGAAACCGTAGTTTGAGATCCTTCGCTCGACGCTCAGGATGACAGTGCGTAGAACGTTCCCAGCGTGGCGCCGTACATCACGTGCGCGAACAGCAGCACCCACGGCGTCTTCGACCCGTAGTTCCTGACGAAGAATCCCGGCGGCTCGAGCAGACGCGTCGGCTCCGGTCCGCGGAAGTCCGACACCATGCGCGGATGGATGCCAGGCAACACCGGCAGCACCACCACCACGATGAAAACCCCCTGCATCGCCCCGAGCAGCGCGCCGTACCACCACGTCGCCGCGTGTACGTTCTCAAAGAAAAGGCCGTAGACGATGGCGAAGATCCAGCCGTTGATGAGATGGGCCATCAGTCCGATCACCCTGGCCCGGTCGCGATCGGAAGTGAGCATCGTGCCGATGATGAAGGGGATATCGATGCGCGTGAGCCCCAGCGATTGCGCGGCGACGGTGAGGCTGGTGAGAAGAACGGTGGCCGCGAAACCCCACAGGAGAATCGATGGGATGTTCATGGGGAAAAATGTCTGCGGAGAACGTGCCGCACCACGGAATTGCGTCGCCGGCAGCGGTGGCGGAACCTATCTTGTTCCGATACGCAGAAGCAGGATCAGGAGGCGCGTATGTCTGCAACGGGCAGCAAGCCTCGGTTCGGGGGGACGGTCCTGAACGGAGATCATCACGTTTGCGCGTTCTTTCGGAACAAGGATGAGGAGCTCCGGACGCTCACACCATTCATCCTCGAAGGGCTGGCCGCGGGGGAGAAAGCCATCCATATCGGCCATCCCACTCTTCGCGATGGCTATCGGCGCCGGATGGCCGCGATCGGCGTCGATATCGATGCGCTCGAGCGAAGCGGCCAATTGGAGGTGACGGCATTCCCGACCTTTCCCCAGCATGGCGTCATCGATCAGGACGGCGCGATCAAGATGATGGACCACGTGCTCAGCGCTTCCGAGGAGAGCGGTTACCGGCATACACGCGTCATCGGCGAAATGGACTGGGTGGTGCAGGATGAGATCCGTGACGACAGCCTCGTCGAGCTGGAGGCACGGCTGCACGATGTTTACGTGCGCCATGAAGTGTGGGTCGTCTGTGCGTACGATCTTTCCCATTTCAACAGCAGGGTCGTGCTCGACATCCTGCGCACCCATCAGGCCGCCATCGTCGGCGGCGTCCTCCAGCACAATCCGTTCTTCATTCCGCCGGAGCAGATGCTCGAGGAGCTTCGTGGGCGAGGCGGGCTTGTCGCATGAAAAATGAGAGCGCTGAGAATGCCAGGCGCCGCACGTTCGGCGAAGTGGTCGCGCTCACGGCGCTTCCCGCTGTCTGGTTCGGCTACCGTTTGCCGCAGATCGTCGACGACGTCGCGGACATTCTTCTGCGAATCCTCGACCTCGATTTCGTTTACGTCGCGCTGGTCCACGATGAGACGTCCATCGCGGCCACGCGCGCAAAACAGGAAGGAATCGACAGCAGTCGCTTCGCCGAGGCGGCCACGCGGATGCTTGCCGGGGGCGATGCCACGACGGTGACGATCCCCGATCCATCAGATGCAACGCGCTCGCTCCGGGCCACCGTCATCGTCGGCGGGAGCGTCTCGGAATTGAGCATCGTTGCCGCCTCGGCCGATCGGCAATTCCCAACGGAGGTCGACCTTCTCCTCATCGCCGTCGCTCTCAATCAGGCCAACATCGTCATCGTGAGAAAGCAGGTCGAGATGCTCGTCGAAGAAAACATCGTTCTTCGAAACGAGATCAACGAGCACCTGCTCATGGGCTCAGTCATCGGCGTTTCGCGATCGATACGATCCGTTTTGTCGAACGTCGACAAGGTCGCGCGAACCGACACCACGGTCCTGATCACCGGCGAAACGGGAACGGGGAAGGAGCTGATCGCGCGCGAGATTCATCGCCGTTCACGGCGCGCCGCCGGGCCGCTGATCGCCGTCCATCCGGCGGCTCTGCCCGGCGGCCTGATCGCCAGCGAGTTGTTCGGGCACGAGCGCGGCTCCTTCACCGGCGCCATGCAGCGCCGCATCGGCCGCTTCGAGCTGGCTACCCGAGGAACGATCTTCCTGGACGAAATCGGCGAGCTGCCGCCGGAGATCCAGGTGGCACTTCTGCGGGTGCTGCAGGAAAAGACCTTCGAGCGTGTCGGCGGCAGCCAGACCTTGCGCACCGAGGCGCGCGTCATCACGGCTACGAACCGCGATCTCCTGAAGATGGTTCATGAAGGAACCTTCCGCGAGGATCTCTACTACCGGCTCAGCGTCTTTCCCATTCACATCCCGCCGCTCCGGGAACGCCGCGAAGACATTCCGACGCTGGTCGAGCACTTCACCAAAATCTTTGCCGCGCGGCTGGAGAAGCCGATCAAGCGCATCTCTAAAGCGAGCATGGAACGGTTGACGGAGTACTCCTGGCCGGGAAATGTGCGCGAGCTGGAGAACGTGATCGAGCGATCGGTGATCCTGTCGTCCGGAGACGAGCTCGTCGTCGCGGCCGGTCTCTTTCCGCGGCCCGCGGGAAAACCGGGCAGGAACGGCGCGCTGCCACTGCAGTTGGATGAGATCGAGAAAGCGGCCATTGAAAAGGCGCTCACGGAGAGCGGTGGCCATGTAGGCGGTCATGGCGGCGCGGCATCGCGGCTTGGCCTTCGTCCGACGACGCTCTATTCGAAGCTGCGCAAATATCACATCGATCCGGCCCGGTTCAGGCCGTCGCGCTGACGTTCACGATTTCGTCGATCGACGAAATTCAGTCATTCGCCCGACACAGACGATGCAGTGTTTTCAATGAGTTACGTGCGGCATTGGCTTTGACTATGAGAAGAGTCAATGTCTGCACAACCGATATCCGCCAGCCCGTTCGCGCCGCTCCACGTCCTGCTTGTCGAAGACACTGCCGCCGATGCGCGATTGATCCGCGCCATTCTGCGTGCGCCATCGTTCGAGGTCATGCACGTCGAGCGGCTCTCCGATGCTCTGTCCGCGCTGCGCTCGACGTACATCGACGTCATCCTGCTCGATCTGATGCTGCCAGATAGCCGAGGCCAGGCCACGCTCCGCACGGTTCTCGAGCAAGCCGCCGGCACGCCGGTCGTGGTAATCACCGGTAACGGCGATGAACAGTCGGCGCTCGATGCGGTGGCCGAGGGAGCGCAGGATTACCTGATCAAGGGCGCCGCGAACGCGGAGATGATCGTGCGCTCCGTTCGCTATGCGCACGAGCGCAGTCGCGCGGAAGCGCACCTTCGGACGTCCGAGGAACGATTCCGCGCTCTCGTCGAAAACGGCTCCGACGGGATCGCCCTCGGCGACCGCGAGGGCAATGTCCTCTACACCAGTCCAGCCATCACCCGAATCCTCGGATACTCGGTCGAGGAGTTCGTCGGCAAGAATTTTCTGACGCTGCTTCATCCGGATGATTTGGCCGAGGGACGCGAGCGTTTCGACGCTGTTCTGGCCAATCGCTTCCGGCCGATGGTTCAGAGAGACCTCCGCTATCGTCACCGCGACGGCACCTGGCGATATCTGGAAATCCTGCGGGTCAACCGGCTTGACGATCCGGCCGTGCGCGGCATCGTGGCGAACTTCCGCGACGTGACGGAACGGCGCGAGGCGCTCGAATCCGTCGATCAACTGCGCCGCCGGTACGAGCTGATTCTCGATTCGATTGCCGATGGCGTGCACAGCCTGAATCTGACCGGGAACGTCACCTTCCAGAATGCCGCGGCCGCGGCAATGCTCGGATGGGAAGGGCCGGATCTCATCGGAGAGCCGGCGCACGAGACGCTTCATCACTCGCTGGCCGGCGGCTCCCCTCATGACAGGGCAGACTGTCCGATCCTCGCCACCCTGGCCGACGGCGTGGTGCGGCAGGTGAGCGATGACGTTTTCTGGCGAAGGGACGGAACGCCGCTGCACGTCGATTACGTCGTCGCGCCGAAACTCGATCGCGAGGGACGAATGAGGGGCGCGGTGGTCGCCTTTCGCGACATTACGAAGCAGAGAGAGCTGCAGCAGCAAATCGAACAGGCCCGGCGCGTGTCTTCCCTCGGCCGCGTGGCCGCGTCGGTGGCCCACGAATTCAACAACGTGCTGATGGGGATTCAGCCGTTTGCCGAAATCCTGAGTCAGAAAGTCGGCGACGATGCCGCGCGGCAACGACCGATCCAGTACATTCTCGATGGCGTGAAGCGGGGGCGGCTGATCAGCCAGCGGATCCTTCGCTTCGCAAGTCCGGCCGAGCCGCGTCTGGCGCCGCTCGATCTCGGCAAGTGGACGCGCCACTTCACCGAGGAAGCGCGCCAGACGTTTGGCGATCGGAACATCGAGGTGGAATCGGCGCAGTCACTCATCGTCAAGGCTGATTCCGAACAACTTTCCCAGGTGATGCTCAATCTGGTGACGAACGCGCGCGACGCGTGTGCCGCGGGCACAACCATCTCCATCGGCGTTGCCGCGGCCGACGCGCTGCCATTCCTCAGCCAGCGAATCGCCGAGCCGCATCGATTCGCGGCCGTGTTCGTACGCGACCGCGGCCAGGGCATCTCGCACCAGGTGCTCGACCACATTTTCGAGCCGTTCTTTACAACCAGGAGAAACGGAGGCACCGGACTCGGCCTGGCCGTGGTGCAACAGATCGTCTTCGAGCACGGCGGAAAAATCGTAGTCGAGAGCGAGCCTGGCTCCGGCGCGACGTTCTACATCGTCCTGCAGATCGAGCAACCGGCGTTCGATTGCCCCGAGGCAGGCGGCGAGGGCATCACCATGAACGAGTGATTTTCAGAAGCACAGACAAGAGTGTCTGTGCCACATCGGCCCTGCCACTTGCTCAGTTTCGCCCTGTAGCCGCGAGCAATGTGGCACAGACACTCTTGTCTGTGCTGTTTATTTCACGCTGATTGAAAACGGATGCGCCTCGGTATTGAACACCACCTTGTTCAGATCGAGCACTGACTCCGGCGCGAACAGCAGGTAGAGATACTTCAGCGTCTCGGCCAGGAAGTAGCTCGGCATCAGGTCGCTCTTCTCCATCGTCACCACGCTCTTGAGGGTCGTGTAGCCGGCGTCGGTGCGGCAGTGGGCGACGAGAGCGTCGAAGAAGGTCTGGCCCATCATCAGATAGCGATCGTCGTGCGCGGCGTGGTGGAGATAGTAGGCGGACTCGATGATCTCCGGCCGGAGTTGGTAGCCGGGATGTTTGATCTCCATGGTCCGGTAATCGAGGACCTCGGGCTCGATGCCGCGCAGCGTCCACATGCGGAAGCATGACTCTTCCAGACGACGCCCGTGTTTGACGTCGCCGCCGAGGACGAGCACGGCGGGGAGGAAGGCGTGCAGCGCGCCGAACTCAGGCAACGTCCGCTTGCCGCTGTCCATGTTCACTTCGCCGTACCAGAGGCCGGATGGCGCTTCGTCGGCGAGATGCTTGTTCAGCGCGGCGATGCTGGTCTTCCACATCGACGCGCATTCCTTGTCCTTGAACAGCCGCGAGCACTTCAGTAGGTACTCGTAATACGAATCGATCCCGCCGCCGACATGGCTGGTCTTGCTGACCCAGGCGCCGGTCTCGACGTCGATCTCCTCACCGACCAGATCGATCTTCGAGCGCCGCTTGTACAGCTCTGTGAGGGCGCGCTTCGCTTTTTCGAAGTAAACCGGCTTGTGCGTCAGCTTGCTGAGCGTTCCGAATTCGAGGATCAGCGTGCCGATTTCGGCTGGATTTGATTTTGCCCCGGAAGTCTTGCCGGTGCGCAGGTTGACGTACATGTAAGGCATGCCGGTGGGCGTGTTGAACGCCGGCAGCAAGCGCGCGCCAAGGTCGTCGGCGAGGTGCAGAAGCCGCGCGTCGCCGGTCATCTGATAGCCGGAGAGGAGCCCGCCGAGGAGACGGATGGTGACTTCGAAGACCTTGACGTTGATGTCTTTGTCGAACGAGAGGCGATCGACGATCAGCGTCTTCGCCTTTTCCGCTTCGCCGGTGAAGCCCATGAGCAGCAGCGTGTCCAGTGAATCGACCGGGGTCATGAGCAGCGACTGGCCGTACCAGTCGCGCGGCTGTTTCGTCAGCGGACGGAGCTCGTCGTGGCCCCACGCGTATTGCTCGTAGGCCTTCCACGAGTAGAGAAACTCTGCGCGGACCTTGGCGGCCATGGCCGGGCGATCGACCGGCGCGGCGGAGAGAGGCAGAGCGGCGAGCAGAACGAGCGCGGCGATGCGAAGCTTCATGAGCCGCGAGTATGCCTCATCGGCAACGCGACGCGGTGATCCGATGCGCGCACTGATCGACGTCTTCGCAGCGGCAGCGCATGATCCGCTGGAGCGCGCTGCGCATGACCTCGATGCGCTGCGATTCCACTTCCAGCTCGGCCAGCTTCGCAGTGGCCAGCTCCGTCCACCGCGCGCCGGCCGACGTTTCTTGCGGAAAGCCGGCGATCAGCTGGCGGATTTCATCGAGGGTAAAGCCGGCGTCCTTGGCGAATGCGATGAGCGCCAGCCGTTCGACGGCAAGCTCGCCGTAAACGCGTCGCCCGCCGATGCGGCCCTCCGGCTCGACCAGGCCGACCGACTCGTAGTAGCGAATGGCGGAGGCGCTCATACCGGAACGCCGGGCCACTTCGCCGATGGTGAGCTCGGGATTCATCGACTGATGATCGCACGTCACGAACAGTTCACATCGCCGGCCTTGACCTCAAGTCAGCTTGAAGTCCTACCTTGCGAAATCAGGAGACACACCCATGAATGAACTGTTCCTGATCATCAGCATTTTCGGGCTTCTGGCATCACCCGCTTCCGACAGCTGCATCGTGCCGGCAACAGTCGCCGCGCTTGCGGACCACGAACCGATCTTCGCCTGCAACATCTTCGCGTTCAGCGCAAAAGAGCGTAAGCGCCACTTCGAAGAGCTCGGGCCGGCGCTGCGTCACATGAGAAAGGACGTCCGCGAGCTGGCGAACGGATACGAATTCGATTTCCCCTCGGACGCGAAGACGTTCGCCATGCTCTCCGAATGGTCGGAGCAGGAGCGCCGCTGCTGCCCGTTCTTCGACATCGACATCCGGATCAATCGCGGAGGCGGTCCGCTCACCCTCCGCCTGACCGGCGCAAAGGGGACGAAGGAGTTCATCCAGGCCGATGCCGGGGATTGGATCCGGAAGTGAGATTCACAAATGGCGGCCCGGCCGCAGACGCTTGAGCCGCTCGAACAGGACTGTCGGAAACAACATCGCCAGCCGGAGCGGCGTAATCAATGGCCGCTCCCTCAGCGATCTCCACAGCAACGACAACCCCTCGGCGTTGCCGCGCAGCAGCTTCGATGCGCCGCGCCGCACGCGGGTCTCGTATTGCGAGCGCTCGAATCCTTCGACGTCGAGATCGCTGACCAGATGCCAGTAACGACGGCTCACCTCCGTCGTCTCGGCCATCATCTGCTCGGTCATGGAGACAGTCTTCGATTCCTGATGCAGGCGGAAGCCGGCGGCGACGTGATCGATGTATTCGACCTCGGCGTGCTGCAGCGCCCGAACGAGATAGTCGAAGTCGTGCGCGTAGTGAAGCGAGGTGTCCGGCCCACCGACGGCATCGACGACGGCGCGCGACCAGAAGAACCCGGGATCGTGCCAGACCGACCGCCTGGTCCAGTACTGAATGACGTTCTCCAGCGACAGCCCGCGCGGACGGATCAGCGTCTCCCGTCCCCGCACGAAAAAATTCGCCACCGGCGCGGCATAGATCGCCTTCGGATTGTGCCGCCAACCCTCGGCCACCGCTGCGAAGATGCCGCCGGCGAAAAAATCGTCGGCATTGAACCAGGCCACGATGTCTCCCGTCGCCCGCTTCAATCCCTTGTTGATCGCCTCGGCCTGCCCGCCATCCGGCTCGCTGACCCACCAGCTGATCCACGGTTCGTACTTCCTGATGACATCGACCGTTTCATCGCCCGACCCGCCGTCGACGATGATCAACTCCAGATCCGGCCATTGCTGCAGCACGATCGAGCGGATCGTCTCCTCGATGAAACGCCCGAGGTTGAAGGACGGGATGATGATCGAGATGCGGGGGATAGGCTCGGTGGGTTGCACCGCCGCCGGTGGCAAATCCCAGGGCCAGCCGGACTTGCCGGGAGGGGGCGGGGGGAACATCACCAAAGCACAGACAAGAGTGTCTGTGCCACATTGCGATGGAGCCATTCAACCGCGACAGGAGTAGTCACCAGCCGCGGAGCGGCGCTATCTACGTAGCCCACAGCGTGAGCTGTGGGAAATCGGCGTCGAAAATATCCAGCTGCGGAGCGGCGGCATCTCGAACGTCTCCCTTTGCCACGCATTCGAAATGTCGCCGCTCCGCGGCTGAACATGGGTGAGCTCGAAAACCCACGGCTCACGCCGTGGGCTACGTAAATAGCGCCGCTCCGCGGCTGAGAGCGATTGCCCATCGCTACTTGTGCGCCCCCACGATGCGCTCGATCAGCTTCGGATCCTCTGGCAGCAGGCCCGCGTGCGGCAGCCGCGGCGTGAGATCGCGCCAGCCCGGCTCCATGTCGAACGCCCGCGCGAACAGCGGCAGCGATTCGTCGACGCGCTTCATGTTCACAAGCGCCACGGCGTGCCAGTAGATCATCTCGGCGTAGCGGCTCTGCGGAACGCCAGTCGTCGTCGCCGCGATTTTCTCCGCGGCGCTGTACTCGCGCAGCGCCCCCTCGTTGTCGTTGTGCTCCGTGGCCAGATCGCCGGCGTTCATGTGGTTGTAAGCGCGCTGCAGCGCGACCAGGCGGCGCAGCTCGACCAGCGGCGCGGGATTGTCGTCGACGCGAAGATTGAAGACTTCATCCTGCCAGCGCTTTCCGGTCGACTTGCCGCTGACGACGATGAGCGCCGCCGACTGTTTCCCGCGGATGTCGCCGCCGACCGATTGCGCGGCATCGAGCGCGTCCAGCAGGTGATCGGCCAGATCGCCGGTCGATTCCGCGTACGCCTTCGCCATCGCCGGCCAGACTTTGTCGTTGGCCATGAGATTGGCCTGGGCCGAGAAGTTCTTGCCGACCATCAGCATCCCGCCCGCGGTTCCGCATTGGACCGGCTTGGCCACATCGCCGCCGCCGGCGACGCCACCAGCGGCCTGGATGTCGTGCGCGCCGGTGAAGGTGGCCACGTTTCCATTGGCGTCGATCATCGCCACCTGCCGCACCTCGCAGGATGGATCGCTGCCGAGGAGACCGCGAAGCGCGTCAGGGGCCGTCTTGCCGGTGCGGAGAAGATCGAGTCCCAGCTGGCCATACGACGGATCGACGAAACTCTGCGTGGCCACCGCGCCGATACCCGCCTCCGCCCACGGCACGATCTGTCCCACGGCGAACCAGTGCGACTGCACGGCCACGCCGATCTCCCCCGTCTGAGGATCGCGCGCCACGATCGAAAACGTGTTGACCGGACGAATCTGCGCAAGCAGCGGCTGCGCGGCGAGAAGGGCGACGAGCAGAAGTTTCTTCATGGGCGTCATTCTAGTGGTCCTTTGCCCGCCGTCGGCCGTGCCGGCCGCCATTCACCGCCCTCCCACCACCGTTCGCCGACGTCGCGCAGACATCGCGCCGAACCCTCCGTATCTTGCCGGCATCGCGCAACGAAAGGATCAGCTCATGAACGTATCGATCACACAGCAGCAGCCACCAGAGGTTCGCGGGAGAGTCAACGTGAAACTGATCGTCGGGATCTTCTTCACACTCCTCGGCGTGGTGCTGACGCTCGACAACCTCGACCTCGCCGACGCCGACCGGATCCTTCCCTGGTGGCCGGTGTTCCTCATCGCCATCGGCATCCTCAAGTTTCAGGACCGCCGCAGCAGAACGCTGGCCATCCTGATGATCGGCGTCGGCGCAGTGCTGATCGTCTTCAACAACGACTGGCTGCAATTCTCCATCTTCGACTTCTGGCCGATCGCTCTGATCTTCGCCGGGTTGGGGATGATGGCCCGGGCTTTCGGATTTCGCGCGTCACACCTTTCGAATGAACCTTCTTCGACGACTTGGGCCATCTTCGGCGTGCGCAAGGAAAAAGTCACCACGCGCAACTACACCGGCGGACGGATCATCGCCTTCATGGGCGGCTGCGAGCTCGATCTGACGAAGGCGGACATGGAAAACGGACCGGCCGAGCTCGAGATCGTCGTGGTCTGGGGCGGCATCGAGATCAAAGTCCCCGAGGGATGGGAAGTCATCGGCAACACCGTGCCGATCATGGGCGGCGCGGAGATCAAGACCAAAGCCGCTCCCGGCGGACGCCGGCTCATCGTCAACGGCCTGGCCATCATGGCCGGCATCGAGATCAAGAGCGTGGCGGAGGCGCTATGAACGGCAATGGCAAACGACGCATCGACGGCGATCAGATCTTCTGGGGACTGTTGCTGATCGCGGCCGGCACGTTTCTACTCCTCGGCCGGCTTGGCATCACCGACTTCTCCTGGACGATTCGCAAGTTCTGGCCGCTGATCGTGGTGATCATCGGCATTTCGAAGCTCTTTCACCGCCACTCGATCTGGGGAGGCCTCTGGATGATCACGCTCGGCGCGTGGCTGCAGGCGGTGACGCTGCACTACCACGGCTTCACCTACGAGTCGTCCTGGCCTCTGCTGCTGGTAATCCTCGGCGCGGGCATCATCCTGCGCACGATCGTGGGACGGCCGGAGAGCAGCGAGTCAGAGGAAGGAGAGAACGATCATGTTTGACGATGACGACGACGAACGCCGCCGCTACCAAGCCGAGATCCGCCTGCGCGCGCGCAAACGCGGCGACAACCCGTGGGCACGGCTGGTGTGGGGCATGGCCATCCTCACCGCCGGCATCATCGGATGGCTCGACCACACCGGCGATCTGAACGCGCGCGACTATCTGGACTGGTGGCCGCTGGTGGTGATCGCGCTCGGCCTGGCGCACCTGCCGCAGCGGCAGTGGGTGACCACGGTGGTGCTGGTGGCCATCGGAATGCTGTTCCTCCCGCCGCTGCCGTTTCTGCCTCACTTCCGCGTGGCCATGATCATCGGCCTCTGGCCGCTGCTGATCAGCGTCGGCGGCGTGAATCTGATTCGCCAGTCGATGTCGCCGGTCTCGAAACGGGCGGCGGAGAACAACTCCTTTCACACCGTGGCGGTGATGGGCGGCGTCGGGCGCGGCGTGGCCTCGAGCGATTTCGTCGGCGGCGATGCCGTGGCGGTGATGGGCGGATGCGAGATCAATCTCAGCGGCGCGAAGATCACCAGCGAAGCGGTCATCGACGTACTGGCGTTCTGGGGCGGGATCGAGATTCGCGTCCCGCGCGGATGGAAAGTGCGTACCGAGGTCGTGCCGTTTCTGGGCGGGATCGTCGACAAAACGGAGCGGGACGTCCCCGCCGGCGCACCGACGCTCATCATCCGCGGCAGCGCCATCATGGGCGGCGTCGAAATCAAACATCCGAAGAGGTAAGTCATGACTACGAGGACACGACAAGCACTGAGCCGCGGCGCGCTGGCTCTCTACGCGGTGGCGGCGGTGGCCGCCGCGGCAACGGCCAGCTCCGCCTTTTTCCTGTGGGCGCGCGGCGCGTCGGCCGGCCTGGCCACCGTGGCGGCGCTCCCGCCGTCGCTGCTGCTCGGATTCATTGCCCTGGCCTCGCGATTCCTCTGCAGCGCGCTGCCGCTGCGCAGCACATCGCGCATGTCGATCGCCATCGCCCACGCCGGATCGGCCGCCGCCGCCAGCGGACTGTGGGTGTGGACCTGGAAGGCGTGGGTGCCGGAGCTGAACCGCCAGGCGCACGCGGCGCTGTCGCCCGACTACTCCGTCCTCTTCGGACTGGGTATTTTGCTCTACGTCGCCGCGGTGGCCGTGGCCTATCTCTTTCTCGAGATCGATGCCCTGCGCGAAGCGGAGGAGGAGGTATTGCGCTACCGCGTTCTGGCGCGCGAGGCCGAGCTGCGCGCGTTCAAGGCGCAGGTCGATCCGCACTTTCTGTTCAACAGCCTCAACGCCGTGGCTTCGCTGTGCGGCTCGCGTCCGCTGGAGGCGCGCGAGATGGCCCAGCGGCTGGCCGATTTTTTCCGCCTGATCCTCCGACTCGGCGCGCTGGAGCGCATCACCCTCGGCGAGGAGATCGATCTCGTCGAGCGCTACCTGGCCATCGAGAAGGTCCGCTTCGGCGAACGGCTGACCTCGCACATTCATGTCGATGAAGAAGCGTCCCGCAGCATGGTGCCGCCGCTTCTGCTGCAGCCGCTGGTGGAAAATGCCGTACGACACGGCGTCGCTTCGATGGTCGAGGGAGGAACGATCGACATCGACGCCACGCTGGAGAATCACATGCTGCGCATCGTCATCGACAATCCCGCCGATCCCGATCGTGCCGACGTTCGCGGCGAAGGAATCGGCATCGAGAACGCCCGCGGACGGCTGAGCGCCGTCTCCGAAGGGCGGGCCATGCTGCAGGCCGCCGAGGCGGAAGGGCAATTCCGCGTCGTCATCGAGTTGCCGCGATGATCAGGACCGTCATCGTCGACGACGAACAGCCGGCCCGCGAGCTGCTGCGCGAGTTTCTGGCCGCGGATGATGACTGCGAGATCGTGGCCGAGTGCGCGAACGGATTCGAGGCCGTCAAAGCGGTGGCCCAGCACGATCCCGATCTGCTGCTCCTCGACATCCAGATGCCGAAGCTGGATGGTTTCGAAGTGCTGGAGCTGCTCGACCGTTCGCCGATCGTGGTCTTTGTCACCGCCCACGACGAGCACGCGCTGCGCGCCTTCGAAGTGCACGCCCTCGACTACCTGCTCAAACCGCTGTCGCAGGAGCGTTTCCGCCAGGTGATGGAGCGCGTAAAACGCGCCTCCGGCCATCACGATCGCGAGCCGCTCTCCGGACTGGCCACCTCCCTCCGCGCCCGCCCGCTGCAACGTGTGGTCGTCCGCGGAGACGACGGCGCCATTCAGGTGGTGCCGGTCTCGCGTCTCGATTACGTCGAAGCCGCCGACGATGCCATCCTGATCGCCACCGGCGGCATCAAGCTGCGCAAGCAACAACCGATCGGCGAGCTGGCCGCCCAACTCGATCCCGATCGCTTCGTGCGCATCCACCGCGCGTACATCGTGAACATCGAGCGGATCGAGAAGATCGAGCTGTACGCGAAAGACAGTCGCGTAGCGATTCTGCGCGGTGGGACAAGGCTGCCGGTGAGCCGGAGCGGGTATCAGAGGTTGAGGGAATTGCTGTGACTGGAGGATCGTCCGAATCGCCGGCGAAGCCAGCGTAAGACCTTAGCCCCCGTCTTCAGACGGGGGAAATTGGCGCCCGTCCCATTGGAAGCCTGCTTTAGCTGGCGACAGAGCGAGATCGAAATACCTTTCTGTCGCCCGCTGAAGCGGGCTCGCAATTTTTAGGCGACTCACGAAACCCCCGGCTGAAAAAGCCGGGGGCTAAGATCTTGCGCCGGCTTCGCCGCCGGATTCGTGAAAGCTGACGTTTCTGCCGGGTTCCGAGTCTCGCACGTGCCCGAATACATCATCAGAATCGATCTGCAACTCAGCGAGCGAACCATCGCTAGCGAACTTTCTCCATGCCTCGGAGAAGGAGCACTTCCGTGCGATGAAGCGCTCGTATTGACGCCGGCCAACGATCACTGCGACACGCCTTCCGCGCCGCGTCAGTTCGACCGTCGTTCCTGATTCTGCCTCCCGAAGGAGCCGGGAAAGATCGTTGCGGGCCTGGGTAATCGAGTAACGCGTGTTCGTGATGTCACCTCGTCTTGGCTTCACGTTCAACAGCATCGTCGCGTCAAATGAATCCGCTGCGCGCGTCATTTCTGCCACATCCCCGCGTCATTCCGCACCACCTTCTCCATCCCTCCCCTCACAAATCCCATGGCACGCCCGTTTCTCTACTCCGGCCTCATCAGTTCATCGGAGGCGATATGAAACGACTCATGGTTGGCGTAGTGGCTGTTCTTCTATTCACGGGAATTGCGGAGGCGCAGCGGCGGGCCGGAGACGGACGCTCGGCACCGTCGCCCTCCGCAGGCGACGCGCTAGCCGGTTTGACGACGGCGCAGCGAACGCTTTTCACCGACGGCCAGGCAGACTTCAAGGAAGAAGAGACGGTGAGCGACGGGCTGGGGCCCGTCTTCAACGAGCGCTCCTGCGTGGCGTGTCACAGCGTTCCGGCGACCGGCGGCGGCAGCAGGCGCTCCGTCACGCGATTCTCGACGCGGACGAATGGCCTCTACGATCCGATGACCGCGCTCGGCGGGTCGCTCAGGCAGGATCACGCCATCGGCCTGGCCGATGGATCGACGCACGTGTTCCGTCCGGAGATCGTGCCGGCGCTGGCAACGATCGTTGTCCGCCGCCGCACGCCGCCGCTCTTCGGACTCGGCCTCGTCGATGCCACGCCCGACTCCGACTTCATGGCCATGGCGGCCATGCAGGCCAGCCGAGGAGATGGGGTGACCGGGCGCGTCAACATGGTCGACAACATCCGCGCCGGCATGAAGACCGCCGGCAAGTTCGGATGGAAAGCGCAGGTGCCGTCGCTGTTCCAGTTTTCGGGCGACGCCTACCTCAACGAGATGGGCATCACCACGCCCGATTTTCCGAACGAGAACTGTCCGCAAGGCAACTGCGCCGAGCTGACGTTCAATCCGATGCCCGGTATCAATGACGACGGATCAGGCCCGATCACCCTCACCAACTTTATGACCCTGCTGGCCGCCCCGCCGCGGGCGACGCAGAGTCGCGACACCGACGACGGCGAGTCGGCCTTCGACCAGATCGGCTGCACGGCCTGTCACGTGGCCACGCTGCACACCGGATCGAGCCCGATCGCGGCGCTAGATCACAAGGCCTATCACCCCTATTCCGATTTCCTCATCCACGACATGGGCACCCTCGGCGACGATCTCGAGATGGGAAACGCCGCCGGAAAAGAGATGCGCACCGCCCCGCTGTGGGGCCTGCGTTTCATTACCACGTATCTCCACGACGGCCGCGCCAACACGCTCGATCAGGCCATCCTCGCCCACGACGGCGAGGCGCGCCCGGCGCGCGATCGTTTCGCCAATCTCAATGCCACGGTGAAGGCGAAGTTGATGGCGTTTCTCAATTCGCTGTAGCCAACGTCATCCAACCACGGAGGCACAGAGAACACAGAACTCTGAGCTCTCTGCGCCTCTGTGGTGATCCGTTTTCAATCAGATCGTCGAAGAAGGTTATCGAGCCCCCACGCTTCCGGCAGTGATCTAAATCGATCGAAGAGGCTCACGACGTCGCTCCCGCCAGATAAGCCTCCAGCTGGTCGAACGTCCCGCCGAATCCACCCTCCATGCTCTTGCGACCGGCCTTGAACGTCGCCCGCTCTTCCGCTGTGGCTGCATGCGCGGCGACGCACAGGGTGACCGTCGTCTTTCCATCGCGCTCGGTCAGCGTCAGCGTGTTGCGCATCTCCAGCGGCCAGGTCGGCGCCAGCGGGTGGCGCGTCATGCCGCCGTCTTCATCCGAGAAGGAGTTGATGAAGACCATCCGCTCCGGCGGCGTGATCTCGCGATAGACGAACTTGCCCCACACCTCCAACCCGTCCGGTCCGCGCATCCCGTAGAGAAACGTGCCGCCGGGACGAAGATCCACCTTGCACGACTCCATGGTGAAACCCTTCGGACCCCACCACTGCGCCAGCCGCTCCGGCTCGGTCCAGGCCTTGAACACCAGATCACGCGGCGCATCAAACTCGCGGGAGATGACGAAGTCGTCGGCATGTTCCTCGACCACCCTCGGCAGATGCGTCCCCAGCCTGCCAAGGGTCTGGTTCAACCCTTCGACCGCTCCGAACTCCTCGGCCACCTTGTTCCGCAGCTCGGCCGATTCGAAGAGCATCTCTACGGTCAGCTTCGTCTTCTGGCCTTGCTCCTCAAACGTCACCGTTGCATGAAACAACGGACCGCTGACGTGGTCATAGACCAGGCGCTTCGGCGGCACCACCTCGCGATAGATGATCCGATTCTTGTAATCGGTGCCATCGGGACCGTGCATGATGAAGTCCCATTCGCCGCCGGGACGAACGTCCATCGAATGGATGGTGTTGGTGAAACCGTTCGGCCCCCACCACTGCGCGATATGTTGAGGATCGGTCCAGACCTCGAATACCAGCTCCCGAGGAGCGTCGAAAATCCGGGTCGCGACGATGGCGCGATCCGTATCGGCGTGGCTACTTTTTAGCGTGCTTGCGCTCATGCTTCTTCTCCTTTTGCTTTTTCAATTCGCGCAGGTATTCGTCCAGACGGTCGAAACTCTGCTCCCAGAAACGTCGGTAGTGTTCGAGCCAGTCGGAGACCTCTTTCAGCCGCGCTCCCTCCAGGCTGCACGGGCGCCACTGGGCGTCGCGGCTGCGGGTGATCAGGCCGGCGCGCTCGAGAACCTTCAGGTGTTTTGAGACCGCCGGCAGGCTCATGTCGAACGGCTCGGCCAGATCGGTGACCGAGACCGCACCGGTGGAGAGACGAGCCAGGATGGCCCGGCGGGTCGGATCGGCGAGAGCGGCGAAGGTGGTGCTCAGATGGTCGGCCGGCATGCGTATTAAACCAATCAGTTAATTAGCTTGATGGTTAAATACGCTTCCCGATGCGGCCTGTCAAGAAAAATCTCAGGGTAGGGATTCGACGCCTTCCCTTCCCTCCTGTGTTGGAGGGGTTCCATCGCATGCAAGCCCGGATGAAAGTCGTCGCTGTCTGTGTCCTCGTTCTGTTCACCGCCACCCAGAGCGCCTTCGCCTTCTTCGAAGACCTCTGCCTGCCTCGCCGCGACGCCCAGGGGAAACTGACCTGGTGCCTGAATCCGGTCTGCGTCAATCCGCCGGCGCCGAATACGGCCTGTCCACAGCAGATCATCGATTTCGCCACGGTGATGCCGGGCCGTAGCATGATCCACGCGGATTCCACCTATTTCATCGCTCTGGCCCTCGGCTACCGCAGCGATGTGGCCTACTGGATCGCGGCATACAACGAGGTCACCGACTACGCGCAGTACGTTCCCATCGATCAATGCGGCGTGCAGGCGGCCAACCACAACGCCATCAAGGGACAGAAGACGCTGCAGACCGCGCCGAATACGGGACGCGACTACATCACCGCGAGCTTCAATGGATTCCAGCGCACCAACACGGCCACCGACGGCCCGCTCGATCACTACACCGTGCCGTTCTCGCCGAACGGAGAGGGGACCGACGTTCACGGCGCCGCCGGCGTGCAGGCGCTCTATCCGCTCTACTATCCGCGGCCGGGATACCCGGTGCACATCGACGACGTTTTCCAGAAGACCCTGGCCAATCTGCGGCAGTGGGGAATGATGAAGTCGTCCGATCCCGGATTTGCTCTGCGTGGTTGGCCTGCTCGACTCCACCGGCACGCGCTGCCTCAGAGGGGCCATGGTCACCGGCGGCGTGCCGATGGTCCTGCCGCAGAACGTACCGGCAAACGCCACGCAAACGCCTGCCGTTCCGATCAGCGTTGCCACCGGCCCGAAGGTGCTCGACGTCGATGCGAACAATGTGGAGACGCTCTATCCGAAGCTTCAGTCATGGCTCGACGACAAGACCCGCACCACGGGAACGCTGTGGAAGTCGCCGAAGCCCATTCCGGTCCCGATCCAGCTCGTGCGCATCGGCATCTACCTGCACGTGCTGCAGGACACGTCATCGCACTCGACCTACTGCGGCGATGACGCGCCGACACCGCCGGGCGGCGGCGATCCCGGCACGTACATGTACATGTCCGGCGGCAACGTGCTGCTCTCGTTCGGCAACTCCTGCGCCACCGGTCCTCATCTCGCAGGTCACATTCAGGAAACCGCCAGCACGCCGCTGCCGTTGCGCGATTACGTGGCGCTGAACAACACCGTCGACGAGCTGATCGTCTTCGGCAACGAAGTGGCGAAGTATCAGGACGGCTGGATCGCCAATCCCGAATTGCTTCCTCCGGACGTCGTCGGCGGCCGCAGCGCGCAAGGGACGAATGCGACGGATCTGAAGACCATCCTGGTCGGGAAGATCGTGCAGGGCACCGCGTACAGCCGCGCCGAAGTGTATCAGTCGGGGGTGGTGACCACACCGCTGCAGCAGACGCGCTCCCTCGACCGGCTCCACGCCATGAATGCCGCGCTGGCCGAATATGGCGACGCCGTGCGCAAGCGCTCCGCCAATCCGGCGCGCTTCGTTCCCTTCGAGCACATGCCCGGAAACTCGGCCAATCCGGAGGACACCAGCGTCTGCTGGAAGCCGTTGCCGATCAATCCGCCGAGCTCCGGATCGTCAGGCAAGTAGGCGTTTCATGCTCATGCCTTCCGCACGCGAGCAACGATTGCGTCAAATGAAGCGAGGCGCGTCGGATCGTCGAGAGCAGAACCGATCTCTGCGACCAACACCCGCACGCGGTCGAGATCGATTGCGTCGAGGTATAGGACCAGGAGCCGCTCGATATCGGATAAGTCCCGATCTCTCCACGCGGCCGCTTTGTACACGATCAGATCTTCCGGAATTGCCACACGGACAGCCGTACCAGCCAGGTTGGTCTCGGTCGCCCGGTCCAGCGCCTTCTCTTCGAACGGAAGCCAGGCGAAGGAGACTTCGATCGTCACTCCGGTCTGATCATGGATCAGCAGCAGCACCTGACGTTCGCGAGCAAATTGGCGGGCATTTTCGATGCGAGGTGAGATCCCCTGCTGGGCGAACGCGGCCAGGACTTCATCAAGATCAGACTCGCGGCCGAGCACTGTCGCGTCCACGTCGATTGTCTGACGGGCGACACCAGCGGCGATTACGGCGACTCCGCCAATGATCATGGATGGCGCCGCCAGATTCCTCAACGCCGCCGCAACAGCTCTGATTGCCTCGGAGAGTGGCTCGTCAGACGCCACTGCGCCACCGCGCGCGGAGCCTGGCCCACGCATCCCACATCTGTTCATCTTCGCGCACGGTCACTGGATCGTACCGATTAAACGGCGAACCGTTCTGCCTCTGGTCAAAGGCGATCAGAGAGGTCACGTATGCAAGCGCCTGCGCTGGCGTCAGCGGATGGCGGCGAGCTTCCTCCCTCTCACGCGCGGCCGCGGCTCGATGATTGGCCGCCCATTTCCTGATGTCGTTCGGATCCACGCTCGCATTGTACGGAATGTAAGATGAACCTTCTCAATCGAAAGGACCCTGGATGAACTGCGCGCTGTTGATCGTCGAGGATGACGAGAAGCTCCAGGAGCTGCTCCGAACGATCCTCGCGCGGGATGTGACGTCGATCGACATCGCGTCCGACGGGGAAGATGCGATCGAGAAGCTGCATGAGAACCGATACGACGTCGTCATCCTCGACCTGATGCTGCCGAAGAAGAACGGCCTGCTCGTCGCCGAGGCGGTCGACGCGCTCGCGGACAAACCGCGGCTGATCGTGCTTTCAGGACTCTCCCGCTACCTCACCGATCGCTTCCCCGCCGGCACGCTGGTGCTGCAGAAACCGTACGAGATCGACAAGCTGCCGGAGATCGTTCGCGGCATCATGTAAGAAAAACCCTCCGCCGCCGACTACCTTGTTCGGAGGGACAAAAGGCTGATGTCGCAGGATGCGCTGTACGACGAGGCGGCGGGGATCTTTGGCGCTGCGCTGGAGCGGCTGGCCGGATCCTACGAGGCCGATCGCGACAAGCGTCGCGACCTGCTCCAGGACATCCACCTCGCCATCTGGCGCAGCTTCGAAGGGTTCGCCGGCCATTGCTCGTTGCGGACGTGGGTTTACCGCGTGGCGCACAACGTGGCTGCCTCGCATGTCGTCCGGCACCGGCGCGCCCGTTCGCGGCCACTGGTCAACCTCGACGACGTCGACGACTTGCCGGCCGGCGGTGATTCCGAAGCCGCGCTCGATCATCAGCAGTCGCTCGGCCGCCTGCGCGAATTCATTCAGCAACTGAATCCGCTCGAACGGCAGGTCATCCTCCTCTATCTCGAGGGAACCGACGCCGCGGGAATCGCCGAGATCACCGGCATCTCGCCGGGCAACGTGGCCACGAAGATTCATCGCATCAAGAAGATTCTGGCCGGCCGTTTCGGTAAGGGAGGGCGCAATGACCGATGACAACAAGGACGTCGTCACGCTCTGGCAGGCGCAGGGCTCCGGCGGATTTCACATGAGCACAGAAGAGATCCACCACAGGCTCGAAACGATGAACCGCAAGCTACGCAGACGCACCCTCGATGGCTATCTCGTGTGCGCCGTGCTGATCGCCTTTTTCATCGGCTGGATGTTCGTGGAGACGAACGCGCTGCAAACGGTGGGATCGATCCTCACGATCATCGCCGCTGGCTATCTTGCGTGGCAGCTTCGACAGAATCGGTTTCGTCCTGTCACCGGCGACGTGACGTTGCTGCAGCACCTTCGCGGCGAACTGGTGCGGCAGCGCGATTTTCATGGAGGCGCGCTTTTCTGGCGGCGCATGATCCTCCTCGCGCCCGGACCACTCGTCTTTTCCGCCGGCTTCGCGCAGGCGCATCCGGAAGTCATGCGCATCATGCGCTTCGAGACGATCTCGTTCATCGTCATCGCCCTCTCCGCCATCCCACTGAATCTCTGGATGGCGCGCCGTTATCAACGACAGATCGACGAGCTCACGCGTCTTCAGGAGGAACATTGAGAACATCACTCAAGCGCATCGCAGTCGTTATCACCCTCATTCTTCTCGCCCACGCTGGCGCCGGTGCGGTGCTGCCGGACAAAGACATCCGCGCAATCCTGGCCGACCGCATCGACGAGCAGAAACAGGGCGTAGCCATGGTCGTCGGCGTCATCGATCCGTCCGGCCGGCGAACGGTCGCCTACGCGAAAAACGGCGAAGGTCCCGTCGACGCGAATACCGTCTTCGAGATCGGCTCCGTGACCAAGGTCTTCACCGCGCTGCTCCTCGCCGAGGCGGTGAAGCGCGGCGAGGTCGCCCTCACCGATCCCGTTTCGAAGTATCTGCCACCGGACGTGAAGGTGCCCGAGCGCGGCGGAAAGAAGATCACGCTCGCCGACCTGGCCACGCACACCTCCGGCCTGCCGCGCATGCCCACCAACTTTCATCCGAAGGATCCGGCCAATCCGTACGCCGACTACACGGTGCCGCAGCTCTACGAGTTCCTCGGCACCGTCGTTCTCACCCACGACATCGGCTCGACCTACGACTATTCGAACCTCGGCGGCGGCCTTCTCGGCCACGCGCTGGCCCGCCGCGCCGGAACCGACTACGAGACGCTGGTGCGGACCCGGATTCTCGAGCCGCTGGGGATGAAGAGCACCGCCATCACGCTGTCGAAGTCGATGAAGGAGCGCCTCACTCCCGGTCACGATGCCACGTTTCACCAGGTGGCGAACTGGGATCTCCCGACGCTGGCAGGAGCGGGCGCATTGCGGTCGACCGCCAACGATCTGCTGACCTTCCTGGCCGCAAACATCGGCATCGAGAAGTCGCCGCTCTCTGATGCGATGGCCGCGATGATCGCCACGCGCCGTCCCACCGGCACCCCGAATCTCGAGATTGCCCTCGGATGGCACATCTGGACCCGCGACGGCCACGAGATCATCTGGCACAACGGCGGCACCGGCGGCTATCGCACCTGGATCGGCTTCGAGCCGAAGACCCGCACCGGCGTGGTCGTCCTCTCGAACACCTCGACGAACGCCGGCGCCGACGACATCGGCCTCCATCTTCTCGACCCCGCTTTCCCACTCCTCCAGCCGCCGAAACAGCGTCATGAAGTGAAGGTGGACGCCGCCATCCTCGAGAAATACACCGGCCGCTACCAGCTGGCTCCGACCTTCATCATCACCATCACCCGCGAAGGCAACCAGCTCTACGCCCAGGCCACGAACCAGCCGCGCTTCGAAATCTTCGCCGAGAGTGAGCGCGAGTTTTTCTTCAAGGTTGTCGATGCGCAGCTGACCTTCGTAGTCGATGCAAGCGGACGCGCAACGAGCATCGTGCTCCATCAGAACGGAGCGAACGCGCCGGGGAATCGGATGGAGTGAGGTCTAAGAGAACGCGCAACGGAGCGCTGGCGTCCCGCCGGCTGGCTCGGCGGCGTCCGCGCCGCCGACCCGGCAAGACACGAAGATTCGCTGACAACCCGGCGGCGCGGACGCCACCGGGCCAGCCGCCGAGACGGGCAGCGCTCCGTTCTTACCCGCCGATGCGCGCGGAGGCTATGACACCCGCCACCGTGGCAGTCAGCGTCGCCGCATCCATCGGCTTCTTGAGATAGGCGTCGAACCCTGCTGCGAGCACGCGGGCACGATCCTCCTGCCCGCGATACGCCGTTGCGGCGATTGCCGGCGTGCGGCGGCCGGCAAGCGCATCGCGCTTGCGGATTTCGGCGATGAGGGCGTAGCCGTCGACGTCGGGCATGCCGATGTCGGCGACGATGATGTCGATCGGCGTCCGCTGCAGTGCGTCGAGCGCTTCCGCCGCCGATGAAGCGATCGTGGTCTCGGCGCCGGCGCTGGCGAAGATCACGCCGGCAAGCTCGCGGGCGTCGGGCTGATCATCGACGAAGAGAATGCGCACACCGGCCAGCTCGGCATTCACCTTGCGGTTGGTGACGGAGGCGAAGTTCGTCGAGGTGGTCACCGCGGGGAGCTCGACGATGAAACGCGCGCCCTGATCGACGCCGTCGCTGAAGGCCGACACCGTTCCGCCGTGGCCTTCGACGAGATAGCGAACGATGGCCAGACCGAGCCCGAGGCCGCCGTGCACGCGCGTGGTCGAGGCATCGGCTTGGCGGAAGGGCTCGAAAACGTGCGCGAGAAACTCGCGGGCGATGCCGCGGCCGGTATCGGTCACGATCAGGCGCACCGTGCCCGGCGTGTTCTCCAGCGACACGGTCACGCGCCCGCCGGAGGGCGTGAACTTGATGGCATTCGTCAGCAGGTTCCAGATCACCTGGCGCAATCGATTTTCGTCGCCGAGGACGGTGACAGCGGTAGTGGTGTCAGGCGCGATCAAATCGATCCGCTTGGCTGCCGCGGCCACGCGCACGGCGGTCAGCGAATCGGCGACGAGCTGTCCGATCGAGACCGGCTGAACGTCGAGGCGTAGCTTTCCGGTTGTGACGCGCGAGAGATCGAGCACGTCGTCAATGAGCTGCGCCTGGGCCAGCGCGCCGGCGCGGATACTCTCCACGCCGCGCAGCATCTCCTCCTGCGTGACGTCGTCTCGGCTGAGGATGCCCGACCAGCCGAGGATGATCGTCAGCGGCGTGCTCAACTCGTGCGAGAGGATGGCCAGGAACTCGTCCTTGGCCAGATTGGCCTTCTGCGCATCGTCGTAGAGGCGCGCGTGCTCGATGGCCATGGCCGCGCGGCGGGCCACATCTTCGACGACGCGCCGGTCGCGCTCCGCAAGAACGCGTTTCGAATGACTCATGGCCAGCGTTAGCGCACCCAGCGGGCGGTCGCCGGAGACGACCACGAGCGGCACGATCAGCGCGGAGCGAATGCCGCGCGCGTGGAGCGGATCGGTGGCATCGACGTGCTCGATGAGTCGCGGCGTACCGGTGGTGACAACCTCACGAACGAGATCGGCAAACAGGTCTGCATCCTCGTTCGTGGCGGCAAGGCGCTCGCCACCGTCATCGCCCGTGCGCAGATCGACGAAACACAAATCCGCAAGCAGCGGAACCGTCATCTCCGCCACGCGCGCAAGCGTTGCGTGATACTCAAGCGACGACGCCAGCACCGCACTGGCCTCGGCCATGAACGTGGCGATGCGCTCGGCGCGTTTGCGCTCGGTGACGTCGAGCATGGCCCCGATCATCCGGACTGGCGTTCCATCTTCCGACCGGGCGATGTAGCCGCGATCGAGCACCTCGGTGAAGCTGCCGTCGGCGCGCTCGAAACGGTATTCGTCCGTCCACGACGAGCCGCCCTTCTCGATGATGCTGTTGATGCCGTTGACCACGCGCTCGCGATCGTCGGGATGCAGATGGCTGTCCCACCACTGCAGGCGGTTATCGATCTGATCGGGCGCATAGCCGAACATCGTCTGCAGCGCGTCGTTCCAGACGATCGTTCCGTGCTCGGCGTCCCAATCCCAGATCACGTCGTTAGTGGCTTGCGCGACGAGCGCATACCGTTCGTGCGCGCGTCGCACTTCATCGGCCGCTTCTTCGATGCCGCGCCGTTCCGTGATGTCTTCGACCACTGCGATGGCGACGTTCTCATCGCGCAACCTCGTCACCGTGACGCGCCCCCAGACCTCGGCGCCGTTCTTGTGCCGATAGCGCTTGTCGATGGTGTAGCGCGTGCGCGTTCCGGCGAGCAGCTCCTGGAAGAACGCTTCGTCATGCGTGATGTCCACATCCGGCAGCTCCTCTTTCGCATAGCCGAGGAGATCGCAAAAGGCGCCGTTGGCAGTGACGATGCGCCGGTCCGAATCGAGCACGACGATCCCGACGCCTGCGCCTTCGAGGGCGGCGGCGAGGAGGTCTTTCGTTGGGCCGGTGGTCATCGGGCGATTATGCATCGGCCGGGGCGAAGACTCACGGAAGCACAGACAGGAGTGTCTGTGCTGTTTCCTAACGCGCAGTCTCAGCCAACCGGTTCCAGCACCACTCCTCCGATGCCGGCTCACCCTTGATCGTTCCCTCGGTTCGCGCGCAGAGACGCGCCCCGTCGCGCCAGTAGATGATTCGGCGCGGAAAGTCGTGGTCAGGATTCTCGAACACGACACGGTTGGCGGTCGAAGAGACGAGCGGGAACGGCGTCTCCGGCCGGGCGCGCGGCATAGCCAGATAGACGAGCTTCCCGTCGCGCTTTTCGATGCGCAGGAACTCGAACGAGGTCTTGCCGTTCGACGACACATCCTCGTGCATGCCTACCATCAAATCGCCATTGCCTCGGGTCCAGTGTTCCTCCATTCGAACGCCGTCGTGCTCTGAGCCCCACGCGCCGGCCATCCAATCGGGCATCGTCTGCGAAAACGCGGATGCGGATAACAGAAGAAAGAGCGCGGCGAGCAAGGTTGGTTTCATCCCTCGTGATCCTCGAAGTGCGTGAGCTTGCGGAACTCCTGGTAACGTTCGTAGACGTCGTTGAGGGTGATCTCGCGCAGTCGGTCGAGCGAAAATTTTTCGACGGTGAATGAGGCCAGCACGCTGCCGAAGATGATGGCGCGGCGGAGATCTCGGTCGCTCACCTCGGCACGCGACGTCAGATAGCCAAGGAAGCCGCCGGCGAAGGTGTCGCCGGCGCCGGTGGGATCGAAGACTTCTTCGAGCGGATAGGCCGGCGCGGTGAAGACGGCATCCTTCGTGATCATCATGACGCCGTACTCGCCGCGCTTGACCACCAGCGTTTTCGGCCCGAGGGACAGAATCTGCCGCGCGCCCTTGATGAGGTTTGCTTCTTCCGTGTATTGCCGCACCTCGGCCTCGTTGATGACCACGAGATCGACCTCGCGAAGGATGCGCGTCAGCGACTCCTTCGCCGTGGCGATCCAGAGATTCATGGTGTCGAGCGCGACGAGTCGCGGGCGATGGCACTGACGCAGCACGTCCAACTGCAGGTCGGGCTGGATGTTGGCCAGGAAGAGCACATCTGGATTGCGATGCTTTTCGCTAAGCTGCGGTTTGAAGTCGGCGAAGACGTTGAGCTGGGTGTCGCGCGTTTTGGCGACATTGAGATCGAACCCGTACTCGCCACTCCAGAAGAAGGTCTTGGCTCCGGCGACGCGCTGCAGTCCGTCGAGATTGATCTTCCGGCCGCGGAAGATCGCCAGATCCTCCTCCGAGAAGTCATCGCCAACGACGGCCACCAGGTCGACCTCGGAGAAAAACGACGCGGCGACGGAGAAGTACGTCGCCGACCCGCCAATGCAGCGGTCAACCTTCCCGAACGGAGTCTCAATCGCGTCAAACGCGACGCTGCCAACGACGAGGATGCTCATGGATTCTCCCTGCGCAGGTTGCGCGCGCGGAGAGTAGCGGGATTGGGGGATGGGGGCAACACGCGATCATGCGCGCGAGCGCGACGGAGCGCTGGCGTCCCGCCGGCTGGCCCGGCGTCGTCCCGACGCCGAAACCGGCAAGACACCAAACATTCGCTGCTAACCCGGCGGCGAGGACGCCGCCGAACCAGCCGGCGGGACGCCAGCGCTCCGGTCAGGCTTAGAGATATTTCCCAATAATCGGCGCCAGGTGCATCTTCACATTCTCCGGGATCGCCGCCTTCTGCGTGATGATCGCGTACTGCAACGCGCTGGCGCAGGCGCAATCGCGGGTGCGGGCGGCGGCGGGGACGATCGAGCTGCGAAGGATCTTTTGTGCGGTCTCGGCGTTTTTGGCCAGATAGGCGAGGACCGTTTCGACGGTCACGTCGTCATGTGATTCGTGCCAGCAGTCGTAGTCGGTGACCAAAGCCATGGTGGCATAGCAGATCTCGGCTTCGCGGGCGAGTTTGGCTTCCTGCAGGTTGGTCATGCCGATGACGTCGGCACCCCAGGAGCGGTAGAGATTCGACTCGGCTCGCGTGGAAAACTGCGGACCTTCCATGCAGATGTAGATGCCGCCGTCGTGGACACGTGCGCCAACCGCGCGTGCGGCGGCGCTCATCGCCGATGACAGGCCGGTGCAGATTGGATCGGCGAAGCCGACGTGGGCGACCAGGCCGTTGCCGAAGAACGTGTCGGGACGATGGCGCGTGCGGTCGATGAACTGATGAGGAAAGACGATGTCGGTGGGCGCGTACTCCTCCTTCATCGATCCGACGGCGCTGGCGGAGAGGATCGTGTGCACGCCGAGGAGCTTGAAGCCGAAGATGTTCGCGCGATAGTTCAACTCGCTCGGCGAAAGGCGATGGCCACGGCCGTGGCGCGAGAGGAAAGCCACGCGCACTCCGTCGATCTCGCCGACGATGTAGGCATCGGACGGATCGCCGAAGGGCGTCTCGACCTTGCGCTCGTCGAGGACGGTCAGCCCTTCCATCTGGTAGAGGCCCGATCCTCCGATGATTCCGATGGTTGCTTCGTTCATTGCGGACTCCGTGACATTCCGAATCGTTTCAGTGACTCGTCGATGGCCTGGGCCACGCGAATGGCCAATTCCACCGCCGCCAGGCCGTCTTCTCCGCTGACGAGCGGGCGCGCGCGCGTGGCCACGCATTCGAGAAAGGCTTCCAGCTCGGCGCGCAGCGGCTCTTTTTTGGTCACGTTCAGATCGATGGGAACGATCGCTTTGCCGTCGAGGCGAAAGCCCTTCACTTCCTGCTCTTTCGTATCGATGGAGATGTAGGCCTCGCGGCTGAAGAAACGGATCTTGCGAACGCGATCCTGCGAAACGCGGCTGGCGGTGAGGTTGGCCACGGCGCCGTTCTCGAATTCGAGACGGACGTTGGCGATGTCGACGTTCTCGGTGAGCACGGCCACGCCGACGGCGCGCACGTCGACGACGCGTCCGCCGAGGAGCGAGAGCACGAGGTTGAGATCGTGGATCATCAGATCGAGCAGGACGTCGATGTCGAGCGAGCGACCCACGAAAACGCCGAGACGCTCGGCCTCGACGAAGCGGGCGCTGTGCAGCAGCGGCGCGACAGCGGTGATGGCCGGGTTGTAGCGCTCGACGTGACCGACCTGCAGGATGCGCTGGCGCGACGCGGCGATCTCGATGAGGCGCTGCGCTTCTTCGACGGAGGGGGTGATCGGCTTTTCGACCATCACGTCGCAGCCGGCTTCGAGCAGCTCGCGGGCGACGTCGAAATGAGTCGTTGTCGGCGTGGCGATGACCGCGCAATCAACTTCGCGCGCGAGCGCGGCCACCGATTCGAATCGTTTCAATCCGAGGTTCTGCGAAACCTCGGCGGCGATGTCGTCATTCGTCTCGACGAAACCGACAACCTTCGCCTCCGGCATCTCGGTGAGGATGCGCGCGTGCAACCGCCCGAGGTAGCCGGTACCGACGACACCGACCCTCATCGAATGATGCCCCGCTTCGATTCGCGTACGAACTCGACAAGGTACCGGGCCTCGGGGAAAAGACCGAGCTCCTCTTCGATCTTCTGCAGGGCGGCGTCGAGATTCAGTTTCGAGCGCACCAGGATCTTGTACGCGCGCTCGAGCGCATCGACGGTCTCGTCGGAAAAGCCTTTGCGCTGCAGGCCGATGGTGTTGATGCCGTAGGAGCGGTTGTCGCGCTTGGCCACGGTCTTGGCGAACGGCATCACGTCTTGCGTGATCATCGAGCCGCCGCCGATGAAGGCGTGCTCGCCAACGCGGCAGAACTGGTGCACCGCGCTGAACGCGCCGATGGTGGCGAAGTCGGCGATCTCGACATGGCCGGCCAGCGTGGCGTTGTTGGCGAAGATCGTGTGCGAACCGACGTGGCAGTCGTGCGCCACGTGCGAGTAGGCCATGAAGAAGTTCTCGTTGCCGATGGTGGTCTTGCCACCGCCGCCGGTGGTGCCGCGGTTGATGGTGACGAACTCGCGGAAGACGTTGTCGTTGCCGATGGCCAGCTCGGTGTGCTCGCCTTTGTATTTGAGATCCTGCGGCGGGCCGCCGATGGAGGCGTGACCGTAGAACTGATTGCGCTCGCCGATCGCCGTCGGCCCTTCGATGCGCGTGAACGGACCGACGACGCATCCGCTGCCGATGGTGACGTTCGGGCCGATGACGGCGTAGGCGCCGACGACGACGTCGGGAGCCAGAACGGCGTTGCCGCTGATGACTGCGGTGGAATCGATCTCTGTCATCGTCATCGTCATTCCGGCCTGTCGATCAGCACGCTGAACAGTTCAGCCTCGGCGACGAGCTGGCCGTCGACGGTTGCTTTGCCATGGATTTTCACTGAGGTTGAGCGCCGGTGCAGAACGATGCACTCGAGCCGAAGTTGATCGCCCGGCACGACGGGGCGGCGGAAACGCGCCTTGTCGACGCCGCCGAAGAGAAAGAGTTTTTTCTCGCGGTCGGGCATGTCGCGCAGGCCGAGGATGGCCGCGCATTGCGCCATCGCTTCGACGATCAGAACGCCGGGCATGACGGGCGCGCCCGGAAAGTGCCCCTGAAAGAACTGTTCGTTCGCCGAGACGTTCTTGAGGCCGACGATGCGTTTGCCGTCCTCGATCTCCAGCACGCGGTCGACGAGCAGCATCGGGTAGCGATGCGGCAGCAGTTTCATGATTTCGGTAATGGTCAGCATTTTGGTTGTCCCTTAGCTTGTGCTCTTCTTCTTCGCCATCCTCCGCAGCATGGCTTCTCGCTTGGCAAACTCCCGGAACGGTATCGCAGGAATCCCCATCACTTTCGCGCCATCGGGGACGTCGTCGAGCACGGCGCTCTTTGCGGCGACCTGCACGCCGTTGCCGATGGTGAGGTGTCCGGCGAAACCAGACTGGCCGGCGACGACGACGTTGTCGCCGAGCTCGGTCGAGCCGGCGATTCCGACTTGCGCGACCAGCAGACAATGCCGACCCACTTTCACGTTGTGGGCGATCATGACCAGATCGTCGATTTTGGTGCCGTCGCCGATGCAGGTCTCGCCCAGCGCGGCGCGGTCGATCGTCGATCCGGCACCGATCTCGACGTCGTCGCCAATGCGCACGATGCCGATCTGCGGGATTTTGTGATGCTTTCCGCCCTCGGTGGCGAAGCCGTAGCCGTCGGCGCCGATGACGACGCCGCTGTGGATGATGCAGCGCTTGCCGATGACTGAGCGGTCGTAAATCGAGAACTGCGGATAGACGATCGTTCCCTCACCGATGGTCGTTCCCGCCTGGATGGAGACGTTGGGAAAGATCACCACGCCGTCGCCGAGAACCACATCGTCCGCGATCGTCGAGAACGGGCCGATGGCGACATTCGCGCCGAGGGTGGCCGTCGATGCGATCGAAGCGAGCGGCGAGATGCCGTCCGGCATCGGCCGGCGATCGAAGTACTTCGCCACGACGCTGGCCATGGCGTAGTAAGGATTGGCGACGCGAATGAACCGGCTGCTGTCGACGGCAGGGTCGCCGGCCAGATCATTGGAAACGAAGATCGCTGCGGCGTTCGTCGACGCCAGCTGCGAGGCGTACTTCGGGTTCGAGAGGAAGCTGAGCTGCGCTTCGCCGGCGCCGGCAAGCGGCGCAACGCCGTCGATCATTCGATCGGCCGGACCGCTGTAGCGGCCGCCGGTGAACGCGACGATTTCAGAGATTGGCACCGCGGGCATTCGGGCGCGCATTGTATGCCGCGGGTAACGAAAAAAGCCTCCCGCGCGGGGAGGCTTTTCGCGTTGAGCGCGTCTTCGTGATGACTACTTTTTGGCCGGGGCGGCGGCCGGCGCGGTGTCGCTGAAGCGCTTGATGACCGTGTCGGTGATGTCGATCGCGTCCGAGGCGTAGACCAGCCCGGACTCGAACTTGTTGAAGATGGCAGCCAGCCCCATCTCCTTGCCAACCGCGTCGATGACCGGCTTGATTTTGTTTTCGAGCTCGAGCAGGGTCTTGTCGCGGGCTTCGCCCACTTCGCGATCGGCGTCCTGCGCGTAGCGCTGCGCGGCGATCTTCTTGTCGGAGAGCTGCTTGGCCATGTCGGCCAGCTTGTCCTCGCTGAGGCTCATCTTCTTGGTGTTGATGTCGTTGTCGAGCTTGGCGATCTCATCGTTCATGGCCTGCGCCTTGGCGATGCGATCGTCCTGCATCTTCTTCAGACGCTCGTAGGCCGCTTTGCCCGGCGGGGAGCTCATGAGGACCTTGTTGACGTCGACTACCGCAACACGAGCCGGTGCGCTCTGGGCGAACATCGGCGCTGCGAGCGCAGTCACCGCGAGCGAAATGAGTAACTTCTTCATGGAGATTCTCCTTAAATTTGTGGACGAAGCAGATCGCTAAATCGCCCGCCGTTTAGTAGGTATTCCCGATGGTGAAATTGAAGGTTTTGAACTGATCGCCCTTCTGAGGGGCCGGATTGATGGCGTAGATGAAGCGGATCGGGAACTGGAAGACCGGCAGGAAAATGCGGAGCTCGGCGCCGGTGGAGTAGCGGAGTTTCGACAGCTGGACCGGGTCGTTGTAACCGTAGGCCCATCCGCCGTCTGCGAAGAAGACCAGGCGCAGCGGATCGTTGATCTTCATGACGTACTCGGAATTGAAAAAGACCTGCTTGTAGCCGCCGGCGATCTGCGAAATGCCCTCGAAGGATTCCTTCGGACCGAGCGTTCCGAACTCGAAACCGCGCACCGAGTACTCGCCGCCGACGAAGAAACGTTGCCCTTTGGGCACGCACAGTTTGCTGTTCTGATCTTTGTAATCGTCGTAGGTGAGCGCGCAACCTTTGCCGTAATCGAGCGGCCGGAGATAGCCGAGATCGAGATTGACGCTGAACGATGACCGCCGCGACAACTTGAAGTACTTGGTCACGGCAAAGGTCGGCCGGATGGCGTGAATCGTTCCGCCGAGCGGTCCGCCGGAGAACGACATCCCCATCGAGAGGCGGGCGCCGCGCGTGGTATCGAACGGGTTGTCGCGCGAGTCGAAGGAGTACGACGGTCCGATCGACGACGAGGTGTATATCAGATCGGAGATGTCCGAGATCGGCACGTTGCCGTTGACGTCGGGCTGGATGTTCGACTCTTCGTGCGTCCGCACGTGCTCGAGGCCGTAGACGAAGGAGAGGCTGTCGAAGCGATGCAGGCGGTAGCCGTACGCGATCGATCCGCCGCGGCTCCGTTCCTGGTAGCCGATGGATAGCGGATAGTCGGTGTTGCGGTTGAAGAGCGAGATGCCGAGGCTGTTCGGCGTATCCATGAACCAGGGATCGGCGTACGACAGCGAGTAGAAGTTCTGCCGGTTGCCGCGCTGGAAGCTGAGGCCGAGGTTCTCGCCCTCGCCGAGGAAGTTACGCGTGGAGAACTGCGTCTGCACGAAGAAGCCGGTGCCCTCGGAGTAGCCGCCGCCGAACTGCACGTCGTTCTTCCCCTCCTCGGTTCCCTTCACCGTCACATCGACGACCTTCTTCTCCTGGTTCACCTTGAAGTCGGGGTTGTCGTTGACCTTGAAGTAGCCGAGCTGGCCGAGCTTGTAGATCGACTGCTTGAAGGTCTCCATGTCCATGATGTTCCCCTCATCGAGGAAAATCTCGCGGCGGAGGACCTTGTCTTTGGTGGTGGTGTTGCCCTGGAACTCCAGACGCCCGAGGCGGAACTGCTCGCCCTCGAAGACCTGGATGTGGACATCGGTGATGTTGCCGTCGCGCTCGACGTATTCGGGATTGATGTACGAGTAGATGTAGCCGCGCACGCGATACAACTCATCGAGCGCATCGAGGCGATCCTGAATCGGCTTGCGGCGGATGATGTCGCCCTTCTTGATCGGGAAGTTGCCGGTGAAGGCCTCCGGCTTGAAGACGGTCGTGCCTGTGACGGTGACCTCGCCGAAGCGATGGATCACCCCTTCCTTGACCGGGATGGTGATCGTCACGCGCGGCTTCTTTGCTTTTCCGCCAGTGGTGATCTGCGGCTCGCCGAAGGCGACGTTCATGTAGCCGGAGTCCTGGTAGTAGTTCTTGACGTGCTCGAGGTCTTCATCGAGCTTCGAAGGGATGTAGAGATTCTTCTTCCGGACCCAGGTGACGATGTTGTTTTCCTTCACCTCTTTCATCTGCCTGCGCAGAACGCGGGAGGGGAAGTGCTGGTTGCCGGTGAAGTTGATGCGGGCGACAGTGGCCTTGATCCCTTCGCTGATGTTGAAGACGATCTTCTTTTCGCCGGCCTCGCCGAGGTCTTCCGTGGTGGTGTCGACGGTGACGCCTTCGAATCCGCCCTCGGAGTAGGCCTTCTTGATCGACTCGGCGGCGCGGCGGACCAGCGTCTGTTCGACGGTGTTGCCGACGTGCAGATCGATCTTGTCCTTGTCCAGCTGCTCGTTGATCTTGGCGGTGTTCAGTTCCTTGTTGCCGCGATATTCGACCGCTCCGATGCGGGGCCGCTCCTTGACGATGGCGCGAACGATGACACCGCCGTTCGGCGCGGTGTCAGTCTCGATGCGGATGTCGTCGAAGAGGCCGGTCTGCCAGAGGTTGAGGAAGTTCTTCTGCAGCGCCGCCGGATCGTACGTGTCGCCCTGGTTGATGCCGAGGTAGACGCGGATCGTGTCGCTGGCAACGGTGGTGTTGCCAACCGCTTCGAAGCGTTCGATGCGCTGCCCGGTGTTGCCGGGCCGCGGAGTGACGGGGGCCGGCTGTTCCGAGGTCGGTTCGGAGGTGATTTTTCCTGCGTCGGGACGATCGATGATCGTACCGGGCTTCGGTTTGGCGGGAGTCTGAGGTTCGGGGGTCTGGGCGAGAGTGCTTCCCGCAAAGAGTCCGGCCGCGAGGCAGATGGCGACGATTCGGTTCATAGTTTGTCTGGTGAGGCCCGTG